>BNJS01000791.1_pt1 | contig 154160 bp, 140 predicted proteins | sample 8540461 | NCBI WGS metagenome assembly BNJS01 (sample SAMD00202454, study PRJDB9452) | human saliva metagenome | isolation source: human saliva | place: Japan | reverse complement strand
ACTCGATAGTGTGTTTGTTTGTTTTTTTATGCCTGTTTTTGGTTTTTGAGTGTTTTTGGTTGGGATTGCTGGCCAGGCGGTTTTGTTTGGTTGGTTTTTCTGGGCTTTAACGTTTTTGTTTTTGTTCGGAGAGTTTGATCCTGGCTCAGGACGAACGCTGGCGGCGTGCTTAACACATGCAAGTCGAACGCTGAAGCCCAGCTTGCTGGGTGGATGAGTGGCGAACGGGTGAGTAACACGTGAGTAACCTGCCCCCTTCTTTGGGATAACGCCCGGAAACGGGTGCTAATACTGGATATTCACTGGCCTTCGCATGGGGGTTGGTGGAAAGGTTTTTTCTGGTGGGGGATGGGCTCGCGGCCTATCAGCTTGTTGGTGGGGTGATGGCCTCACCAAGGCTTTTGACAGGGTAGTAAGCCTGAGAGGGTGACCGGTCACATTGGGACTGAGATACGGCCCAGACTCCTACAGGGAGGCAGCAGTGGGGAATATTGCACAATGGGCGAAAGCCTGATGCAGCGACGCCGCGTGAGGGATGACGGCCTTCGGGTTGTAAACCTCTTTTCGCTCATGGTCAAGCCGCAACAGTGGTTGTGGTGAGGGTAGTGGGTAAAGCGCTAAGCTAACTACGTGCCAGCAGCCGCGGTAATACGTAGGGCGCGAGCGTTGTCCGGAATTATTGGGCGTAAAGGGGCTTGTAGGCGGTTGGTCGCGTCTGCCGTGAAAATCCTCTGGCTTAACTGGGGGCGTGCGGTGGGTACGGGCTGACTTGAGTGCGGTAGGGGAGACTGGAACTCCTGGTGTAGCGGTGGAATGCGCAGATATCAGGAAGAACACCGGTGGCGAAGGCGGGTCTCTGGGCCGTTACTGACGCTGAGGAGCGAAAGCGTGGGGAGCGAACAGGATTAGATACCCTGGTAGTCCACGCTGTAAACGTTGGGCACTAGGTGTGGGGGCCACCCGTGGTTTTCTGCGCCGTAGCTAACGCTTTAAGTGCCCCGCCTGGGGAGTACGGCCGCAAGGCTAAAACTCAAAAGGAATTGACGGGGGCCCGCACAAGCGGCGGAGCATGCGGATTAATTCGATGCAACGCGAAGAACCTTACCAAGGCTTGACATGCACGGCGACACTGCAGAGATGTGGTGGCATTTAGTTGGTCGTGTGCAGGTGGTGCATGGTTGTCGTCAGCTCGTGTCGTGAGATGTTGGGTTAAGTCCCGCAACGAGCGCAACCCTTGCCCTATGTTGCCAGCACGTGATGGTGGGGACTCGTGGGGGACTGCCGGGGTTAACTCGGAGGAAGGTGGGGATGACGTCAAATCATCATGCCCCTTATGTCTTGGGCTTCACGCATGCTACAATGGTTGGTACAGAGGGTTGCGATATCGTGAGGTGGAGCGAATCCCTTAAAGCCAGTCTCAGTTCGGATTGGGGTCTGCAACTCGACCCCATGAAGGTGGAGTCGCTAGTAATCGCAGATCAGCAACGCTGCGGTGAATACGTTCTCGGGCCTTGTACACACCGCCCGTCACGTCACGAAAGTTGGTAACACCCGAAGCCCATGGCCTAACCGTTTATCGGGGGGAGTGGTCGAAGGTGGGATTGGCGATTGGGACGAAGTCGTAACAAGGTAGCCGTACCGGAAGGTGCGGCTGGATCACCTCCTTTCTAGGGAGCCCAGTTTGTGGGGAACAAGCAGCGTGGCCTGTTGGGTTGTGTTGGTTGTTTTCTTGTGCCTGCATGTGTTTACTGCCCGACAGTGGGTGGTGGGTGTGGGTGCGTTTTTGGGTTGGGCATAAAAGTTTGATGGCAGACAAGCACACTGTCGGGTTCACGTTCAACACCGTGTGAGCGTCCGCCACTTCGTGTGGTGGTTGCCCGCACAGCCAGCCAGCGGCTTGATGTTGTTGGTGTGGGTTGTGTGTGGTGGGTTGTTTGTGATTTGTATAGTGGTTGCGAGCATATTTGTTCTGTACTGTTTTTTGTGTTTTGTTTAGTTTTATTGGGCATTCGGTGGATGCCTTGGCATCAAGAGCTGATGAAGGACGTTGCGGCCTGCGATATGCCTCGGGGAGCTGGCGAGCGAGCGTTATTATCCGAGGGTGTCCGAATGGGGGAACCTAACCTGGGTTGTGCTGGGTTACCATCATCTGAACGTGTATAGGGTGATGGGGGGAACGCGGGGAAGTGAAACATCTCAGTACCCGCAGGAAAAGATATTCCGTGAGTAGTGGCGAGCGAAAGCGGAGGAGGCTAAACCAGATGCGTGTGAGAGGCGGCGGCCGTTGCGTGTTTGGTGTTGTGGGGCCATGTTGGACTCTTCTGCCGGAGGGTCGCGCCATGTGATGCTGGGAGTTGAACAGTCTGGGAAGTCTGACCGTAGAGCGTGAGAGTCGTGTAGATGGACTGGTGTTGTGTGGTGTGGGTGTGGTACCCGAGTAGCGCGGGACTCGTGAAATCTCGTGTGAATCTGCCAAGACCACTTGGTAAGCCTAAATACTACTTGATGACCGATAGTGCATAGTACCGTGAGGGAATGGTGAAAAGTACCCCGGGAGGGGAGTGAAATAGTACCTGAAACCGTGTGCCTGTAAGCCGTCAGAGCCTTGTGGGGTGATGGCGTGCCTTTTGAAGAATGAGCCTGCGAGTTAGTGATACGTGGCGTGCTTAACCCGTGTGGGGTATGCGTAGCGAAAGCGAGTCTGAAATATGGCGTTTGTCGCGTGTTCTAGACCCGAAGCGGGGTGATCTACCCATGGTCAGGTTGAAGCAGAGGTAAGACTGTGTGGAGGACCGAACCCACCAGGGTTGAAAACCTGGGGGATGAACTGTGGGTAGGGGTGAAAGGCCAATCAAACTCCGTGATAGCTGGTTCTCCCCGAAATGCATTTAGGTGCAGCGTCGCGTGGTCCCTGGTGGAGGTAGAGCTACTGGATGGCCGATGGGCCCTATGGGTTACTGACGTCAGCCAAACTCCGAATGCCATTAGGTGTAGCGCGGCAGTGAGACTGCGGGGGATAAGCTTCGTAGTCGAGAGGGAAACAGCCCAGATCATCAGCTAAGGCCCCTAAGCGTACGCTAAGTGGGAAAGGATGTGGAGTCGCGGTGACAACCAGGAGGTTGGCTTAGAAGCAGCCATCCTTGAAAGAGTGCGTAATAGCTCACTGGTCAAGTGGTTCTGCGCCGACAATGTAGCGGGGCTCAAGCGTACCGCCGAAGCTGTGGCAACAACGCATGGAGCTGGCACCAGGAACTGGATGTCGGTGTGTTGTTGGGTAGGGGAGCGTCCTGCACGAGGTGAAGCCTGGAGGGGAACTTCTGGTGGATTGTGTGGGAGTGAGAATGCAGGCATGAGTAACGAATCTGCGGTGAGAATCCGCAGCGCCGATTGACTAAGGGTTCCAGGGCTAGGTTTATCCGCCCTGGGTTAGTCGGGTCCTAAGGCGAGGCCGACAGGCGTAGTCGATGGACAACCAGTTGATATTCTGGTACCGCGTTATGACCGCCCATGCTGAAGTCATTGTGCTAACCAACTTGCTCACGCCACTCTTAAGCCTTCGGGTTTTTGGGTGTGTGTGGGTCTTGGGGCCCCGGTGATTGTAGGCAAGCGTGTTAACAGGGGTGACGCAGACAGGTAGCTGCAGTGCGCCGATGGTTGTGCGTATTTAAGGTTGTGGCCCGTCCCCCAGGCAAATCCGGGGGACACTAAGGGTGAGAACTGATGAGGGACACACGCGTGTGTGGACTTGTGGTGATCCTAAGCTGCCGAGAAAAGCCTCGACGTGAGGGCATAACGCGCCCGTACCCTAAACCGACTCAGGTGGTCAGGTAGAGTATACCGAGGCGTTCGAGTGAATCGTGGTTAAGGAACTCGGCAAAATTCCTCCGTAACTTCGGGATAAGGAGGACCCCGTAACTTCCCAACGCCGTGCGTGTTGGTGGGGTTGTGGGGTCGCAGAGAATAGGGAGAAGCGACTGTTTATCAAACACAGGTGCGTGCGAAGCCGTAAGGCGATGTATACGCACTGACGCCTGCCCGGTGCTGGAAGGTTAAGAGGAACCGTCAACACCCCTTTGTGGGTGTGAAGCGGTGAATTTAAGCCCCAGTAAACGGCGGTGGTAACTATAACCATCCTAAGGTAGCGAAATTCCTTGTCGGGTAAGTTCCGACCTGCACGAATGGCGTAACGACTTCTCCGCTGTCTCAACCGCGAACTCGGTGAAATTGCAGTACGAGTAAAGATGCTCGTTTCGCGCAGAAGGACGGAAAGACCCCGGGACCTTTACTATAGCTTGGTATTGGTGTTCGCTTGGACTTGTGTAGGATAGGGTGGGAGACTGTGAAGCTGCCGCGCCAGCGGTGGTGGAGTCGTCGTTGAAATACCATTCTGGTTCAAGCGGTCACCTCAACCTAGACCCGTGATCCGGGTTGGGGACAGTGCCTGGTGGGTAGTTTAACTGGGGCGGTTGCCTCCTAAAATGTAACGGAGGCGCTCAAAGGTTCCCTCAGCCTGGTTGGTAATCAGGTGGCGAGTGCAAGTGTACAAGGGAGCTTGACTGTGAGACCGACGGGTCGAGCAGGTGCGAAAGCAGGAACTAGTGATCCGGCCATGGCACGTGGGTGCGTGGTCGCTCAACGGATAAAAGGTACCCCGGGGATAACAGGCTGATCTTGCCCAAGAGTCCATATCGACGGCATGGTTTGGCACCTCGATGTCGGCTCGTCGCATCCTGGGGCTGGAGTTGGTCCCAAGGGTTGGGCTGTTCGCCCATTAAAGCGGTACGCGAGCTGGGTTCAGAACGTCGTGAGACAGTTCGGTCCCTATCCTCTGTGCGCGCAGGAAACTTGAGAAGGGCCGTCCCTAGTACGAGAGGACCGGGATGGACGAACCTCTGGTGTGCCAGTTGTACCGCCAGGTGCATGGCTGGTTGGCTACGTTCGGAAGGGATAACCGCTGAAAGCATCTAAGCGGGAAGCCTGCTTCAAGATGAGGTTTCCACGCCCCCTCCGTGGGGTGAGAGGCCCCCGCCAGACTAGCGGGTTGATAGGCCAGAGGTGGAAGCACAGCAATGTGCTCGTGAGCCGACTGGTACTAATGGGCCAACACTAAACAACAACCCAAACACGCAAGTGCCCTTGGGTGAAACAAAAACCGTGAACAACACGCCGCAACCACTATACAAACCACGATCAACCCACACCCCCACCAACAAGCAGCGTGCGGGGAGAGTGTTGAACACCAAATCTTGTGGTGGTCATAGCACCGGGGAAACGCCCAGCCTCCATTCCGAACCTGGAAGCTAAGCCCGGCAGCGCCAATGGTACTGCAACCGCCAGGTTGTGGGAGAGTAGGACACCGCCACAACACACCTACAACGAAGGGCCTCACCCCAACGGGTGAGGCCCTTCGCGCATTTGTCCCACAGCTCCCAGCGTTAACCGCGCACGCGAGTCAAAGGACACGCATCGCTGTGACACCATGGGACTTGTGTCCTAAACGATAGCGATTGTTCTTGTCTCGAGCTTTCCCGCGATCTATAGTAGTTGATGTTTCAATAATACTTCGAAAGGAAACGTTATGGCTTCCGTTGCAATCGTCCTTGGTTCCATTCGTCCCGGCCGCGCCGGCGAGCAGGTTGTTCGCTGGATCGAGGACCAGGCCCGTCAACTTGACGGTGTTCAGACCGTCTTCTTTGACTTGCGCGACTACAACCTCCCTCTCTTCGCGGAGGAGATGTCCCCGTCGATGAAGGCCCCCGAGCTGGCCGAGGCCGTTCGCCTTCGCGCAAACCTCGAGGCCAACGACGCCGTGCTGTTCGTGACTCCCGAGTACAACCACTCGGTCTCCGGCGCTCTCAAGAACGCTATCGACTACCTGCCCCCGGCCACCCTGAAGGACAAGCCTGTCGGCCTCGTCGGCTACTCCTGGCATGGCGCGGTCAAGCCGCTCGAGCACCTGCGCGAGATCATGGCGAGCTTCGGTGCAGCTACGCGCGACCAGCAGGTTGGTATCAACCTCGGCTCTGACTTCCAGGATGGCGTTTTCACGCCCTCCGATGAGCTCAATGGCCAGATCCGTGAGCTGCTTGCCTCTCTCGCCTGATAGGCGGTTCTGGAGCGTTGTTTGCTCAGTCGTCTTGATGTCTCTGTGAGGGGTGTGAGTGGCTTTGGTGCGCAGCGTCACAGGAGGCTCGGTGCGGCAGGATCGGTCCGTCGATAAGGGTGTGGCCCGGCAGATACCTGCCGGGCCACACCCGTTCTATTTGCCTTTCGGTCGACGCCGCTAAATCCACGAGGGCAGCCACATGTGAGACCGCCAGAAGGTGTAATCCACGACGTCTGCGCGCCACAGTGGCAAGAAATACATTGCGCATATCAGGATGGCGAGTGTGAGGACTGCGGCCAGCGTCCAACCCGTGACTTCGGTGCGCCGGGGCAGGGGAGCGGTGAAGGGCTGCCCGTTCGCCGTGACCCATCCTGATAGTAGTGCGATCATCCATGCGACGGATAGGGCGACAAAAGGTGCGAAGACGACGGTGTAGAAGGTGAAGATCGTTCGGTGTGCGTAGGCGAGCCACGGCATGTACAGCGCGATGTATCCGAGCACAACGATGCCCGTGCGCCAATTGCGGTAGTACATCGTCGCCCATAGGACGAGGATCAGTGCACCAATCCCGATCCACCACAAGAGTGGGTTTCCGAGAGCGACGATGTCGGTCGCGCACTGCCCGGATGTGCAGCCGGTAACTTCTGGCCCAGACTGCCAGTGGAATGAGGTTGCTCGATACTGTGCAAGCCAGGTGTAGGGGCTTGACTGGTAGGTATGCGGGGTGCTCAGGCCATTGTGGAATGTCCACATCTCCTTGTGGTAGAGCCATAGGTCGGCGAGGGAACCGGCGAATCCGGAAATTCCTGAACGTCCGTGACCGTGGGCTCCGGGGTGGGCAAACCATCCGAACCATGACGCAATGTAGGTGAGCACCGCCGTGGGGACCATGAGAATGAACGCCCACCATATGTCGGCGAGAAGAGCTCCGCGAATGGGGGAGGGGTGTCCGGCTCGCCAGCGGCATGTGATTTCTCGGATCGCGACGAAAATGCCAAGGAAAGCAAGAGCGTAGATTCCGGACCACTTCACTGAGCAAGCGAGTCCAGTGAGAATGCCAGCCGCGAGTAGCCATGGCCGGTTGCCTGCATTTGGGCCGACTGCAAAGGGCTGGCGATCGTGACCGACAAGGAAGGCGCGCAGGTCATTCCAGCCGTGCCGAGGAGCGCACAGGCCATCCCACTCCTGGAGCTTTGCAAGCAGGCGCGGCTGGGATGTCTCTTGGTCCTTCACGACGCATAGGAAAGCGGCCAGGGTGAACATGGTGAGGAATCCGTCGAGGATGGATGTGCGGCTCATGACGATAGCCATGCCGTCGGTCGCGAGGAAAAGGCCTGACAGGAGCGTGAGCGCCGGCGAGTGGAAAAGGTTCTGGGCGAGGCGGCACAAGAGGATAACTGTGATGATGCCGCAGATTGCCGCGGCGATACGCCAGCCAACGGGGTCTGCCTGGCCGAAGACCTTCATGCCCAGAGCGATGAGCCATTTTCCCGTGGGAGGGTGGACGGGGTATCCGCCAACCGCTGACAAGCCGGAGGTGTCGCCGTTGACGAAAGCGGCGTCGACGTCCTTGGCCCACGTCCCCTCGTAACCGAACGTGAGAAGAGACCAAGCGTCCTTCACGTAGTATGTCTCGTCGAAGATGAGCGTGCGGACATTGTCGAGGCCGGGGAGGCGGATGATCGCCGCGACGATTGCGGCAATCGCGGTTGCGACCCATCCGGCGGCGGGAGTGTTGAGGCGATCAGTCCAGCGCGGATTTCGTGGGGTCCTCAGAGTGTCCCAGGAGGGCGACTCTGAGGAGTCGATACCTGCTTCTTCGGTGGGCTGTTCCTCGGTCGTAGCCTCGGCCGTTGGCTCCTGCTCGAGGATGTCCGAGGCCTCGTCGATCGTGTCGTTGTGTGCGTTCGCTGTATCCATCGCATCCGAGTCTAGCGGCCCGATCGTGCTGAAAGGAGCGTGGCGCACATCCGCTCTCGCACTTGGGGAGAATGTTCAGTCTGCGCCTCTTGAGAATTATTCTCTTTTCTGGCTATAATTTCGTGTACCCGAAAATTGCACAGGAGCAATGATGTCTTTCTCACCAACGCGCAGCTTGGCAGCTGCTGCAGGCCTGGCCATGGCGACCGCCTCGCTGGCTGCGTGCGCACCCTCCTCCTCGGCCCACGGCCTCGCGGTCGTCGCCACGACCACCCAAGTCTGCGACTACGTCACCCAGATCGCGGCGCGGTCCGCCGATATCTCCCTCGACAAGACCGACGCCGCCGGAAAGAGCAGCCACGTGGGTGCCCCCGCTGACGGTGCGGCTCTCACCATGAGCCTGACCTGCCTGCTCGCCCCCAACGCATCCGCGCACGAGCATGAGATGACCCCGGCGCAGACCTCGGCGCTCGCGCAGGCCGACGTCATGGCGGTCTCCGGCGTCGACCTCGAGCACTTCCTCGACGACGCGGTTGTCTCCTCCGGCTTCAAGGGACGCATGATCGTCACCTCGGGTGTCCTGACAGCCGCCGACATCGACAACCCGGGCACCCCCGACCCCGAGGGCGCCTACACGATCGATCGTGGAAGCGAGCGCGTCGACGTTGCCCCGTGGCCGTTCCCGCCGGAGGAAGCGGGCGAGGAGCCCGAATTCCGCTTCGACCCGCACGTGTGGACCTCTCCGAAGGGCGCGCGCGTCCAGATCGCTAACCTCGGCGCGGGTCTCGCGGCTGCGGCCCCCGACGCTGCCTCGTCGATCAACGCGGCCACGGCCTCGTACCTGGAGGACATCGACGCGCTCGATCAGTGGACCGCCGAGGCCATCAAGACCGTGCCCGAGGGGCAGCGCGTCCTCTTTACCTCCCACGATGCCTTCGGCTACTTCTCGAGGGACTACGGGCATCCGATTCATCGGTGCGGCCCTGTCCGACTTCAACGAACAGCAGGACGCCACCGCCGACCACATCGCCAAGGCCGTCGAGGCCGTCAAGGAATCCGGCGCGGTCGCGCTCTTCGCCGAAAACTCCAACAACTCCAAGTCCATCGAGGCGATTGCCCGCGCGGCTGGCGTGACCCCCATCGTGGGTGAGGACGCCATGTACGGCGACTCGCTGGGGCCCGACGGCTCCGAGGGAGCCACCTACGTCGGCTCGATCATCCACAACGTGCGCGCCGTGACGCAGGCGTGGGGCGGCACCGTCCCGGACCTGCCCGAGCGCCTGAAGGACCAGTGATGGCACGGCTCGTCTCCTTTCAAGACGCGGCGCTGGGGTATGGGAATACCCCGGCGCTGACCGGCCTGACCCTCGATGTGTTCGGGGGCCAGGCCCTCGCCCTTGTCGGACCCAACGGCGGCGGTAAGACCACCCTCATGCGAGGTATTGTTGGCGGCTGCTCGGTCCTCTCCGGGACCGTCGAGGTGGACGCAACCCGCATCGGGCCTCGTGCCGCAAAGTGCCGACCTGGACCTCACGTTCCCCGTGAGCGCCGCCGAGGTCGTCACCATGGGGCTCATCGCCGAGGCCGGCTGGGGCAGGCGCATCAACGCCGACATGCGCGCTCGGGTGAGCGCCGCCCTCGAGCGCGTGAACCTCTCCGACCGGGCCTCCCACCGCTTCGGGACGCTCAGTGGCGGACAGCGCCAGCGTGTCCTCGTCGCACGCGCCCTCGTTGCACGCCCCGAGCTGGTCATGATGGACGAGCCCTTCAATGGCCTGGACGCACCCAGCCGCGACATCATCACGGGCCTCATCGCCGACCTGACCGCGGACGGCGTCGGCGTCATCGTGTCCACGCATGACCTGTCCCTCGCGCGCGACGTGTGTTCCCAGGCGTGCGTGCTCGCCTCCCGCCTCGTCGCCCTGGGGCCCACCGACGAGGCCCTCGCGCCGAAGGTCCTGGCTCGCGCATACGGATCGAGCGCCGACGAGGCGATTGCGGCCCTGTCATGATCGCCCCCTACCTGCTGCGCCCTCTCATCGTCCTTGGCCTGCTCGCGCTCGCGGTGGGACCGGCGTCGACGCTCGTCAACCTGCGTCGCGCCGAGTTCAGCGCCGAAACGATGGTCCACGGAGTCTTTCCCGGCATTGTCGTCGGCATGGCGGTTGGCGGGCGCGAAGCGATCATCCCGGGCGGCGCAGTGTGCGCGGCTCTTATTGCGGCAGCGCTCACCGTGGCCTCTCGCAAACAGCGTCACTCCGAGGCGACGACCGCAGTCCTGCTCACCGCCTTCTTCTCCCTCGGCATCGTGATCTCCCTGCGCATCGGCGACATGTCCGGTCAGCTTGAATCCCTCATGTTCGGCCGTCTCCTGGATATCACCCCGTCGCGCATGGCAACGAGCGCCCTCGTCCTCGTGGTCGCAGCCGCCCTGCTCGCCCTCACCTGGCGCGCACAGGTCGCGGTAGCCTTCGATCGCGAGGCCGCGCGCGTGAGCGGCATCCCGGTCACCTGGATCGACATCGCGTTCAACGCGGCGCTCGGCGCGATCGTGGTCGCGGCGTCGACGGCCGTCGGGGTCCTCCTCGTCGTTGGATATCTTGTCGTGCCCGGGGCCTTCGGTCGGCTTCTCGCGTCGGGCCCGCGGGCGATGGTTCTGCTGGCCGGTGCCTGCGCGCTCGTCGGTGGATGGGCTGGCTTCGGCGTCTCTCTCCTGCGTGCGCCGCGACCGCTGTCTCCGCAGGCGTGCGTCGCCATGGGCGTCCTCGTCTGTTTTGCCGCTGCGCTGGCGCTGCGCGAGATCCGCGCCCGGCGCGCACGCGCGGTCACCGCCACGCGTGAAACGTTGCGTGAAACAACCGTGAACGTTGAGGGAGGGCAGGCCTCATGATCGCCAGCCTCCTCCTGTACCCCGCGCTGCACGTGACGATCATCGGGGCCCTGGGCGGCCTCGTCGGCGCCTTCGCCTACCTGGACCGACGCATTTTCTTTGCCGAATCCGTCACGCACGGGACGTTCCCGGGCGCTGTCCTCGGCGTCGTCATCGCAGCCGCCCTCGGATTCGGACACTCCGGCATGTCGGCGGCGCTCTACGTCGGCGCGTTCCTCGGGACCATCCCGCTCGTCGCCCTCATGCGCTGGCTCGCCACGATCCCCGGCATCTCCAGCCAAGGCGCGGCCGGCATCGTGCTGACCGCGGGTTTTGCTTCCGGTTACTTCCTGGCGACCTGGTTCAAGCCCCTGCCCCTCGCGGTCAACTCCTTCCTGACTGGCTCTGTCATGACCGTCTCCCCGGCTGACGTCGCCTGGGCGGCGGTCGTCTTCGCGGTCGCCCTGCTGGTCGTGATGATGGGCGGGCGCCACCTGATCGCCCACTGCTTCGACCCCGTCAACCCCGCTGCGGCCTCGCGCGCCGGGCGTCACGAGCTCGTCATCCTTGGACTCATCCTCGCGTCGGTCACCGTGGCGATCCCCGCGGTCGGAACGATCCTGTCGATCGCGCTCATTGCCGCGCCGGCCGCTGCCCTCGCGCCGCTCGTGCGCAGCTCTCGTGCCTTCCTCGTCGGCTGCCCTCTGCTCGGAGCGTTCCTCGGGATTGTCGGCCTCGCGATCGCCGTCCCCGCGAAGCTCAGCGCAGGCGGAACCATCGCGCTCCTGTGCGCCGCGTGCGTCCTGGCCTCGCGCGTCCCCCAATGGTGGGCGGGCGTGAAGCGGACGCGCCGTGCGAGCGCCGGGAACCAGTGAGACGATACGGGCATGGAAGCAGCGACCGACACGACCAACGCCCCCGAGGCTGCCTCGACGCCCAAGGACGCTCGCGCGCAGGATGCCTACCGCCAGGAGGCGGGGACCATCCTGCTGGCAGCCACCCCGATCGGGGACGTGCGTGACGCCTCGCCCCGCGTTGTCGCCGCGCTTCAAGGAGCGGACATCGTCGCCGCCGAGGACACGCGCCGCGCGCTCGCCCTGGCCTCGCGCCTGGGCATCAAGCTGGGTGGCCGCCTCGTCGCCCTGCACGACCACAACGAGGCCGAAAAGGCCGAGGGTATCGTCGAGGCCGCCAGGGGAGGTGCGCGCGTCGTCTTCGTCTCCGACGCGGGTATGCCCACGGTCTCCGATCCCGGTTTCCGGCTGGCGCGTGCCGCCATCGACGCGGGTGTTCCCCTGTCCGTCCTGCCCGGTCCCTCCGCGCTGCTCGTCGCCCTCGCCCTCTCCGGCCTGCCCTCGGATCGCTTCGCCTTCGAGGGGTTCCTGCCGCGCAAGGACGGGGATGCCACGCGCTACCTGCAGGACCTCGCGACCGACCCGCACACGCTCATCTTCTTCGAATCGCCCCGGCGCGCAGCCGCCACGCTGACGCGCATGGCCGAGGTCTTCGGTGCAGACCGCGCCGCCGCGCTGTGCCGCGAACTCACGAAGGACTACGAGGAAGTGCGCCGCGGCACGCTCGGTGAGCTCGCGGAAGGGGCCGAGGACGTCCTCGGCGAGGTGACGATCGTCGTCGCCGGATACGCGCGAAGCGCGCGCGCCGAAGACCACGTCGGTGCCGTCCTCGCGCTCGCGGCGGAAGGCATGCGCCTCAAGGACGCCGCAGCCGAGGTGGCCGCGGCGACGGGCGCGCGCAAGAACGACCTCTACAAGGCCGCCCTCGCCGCGCGATAAAAACGAGGCCGGGGAGCCTCAGACGATCTCGACGTGCTCCGACGTCATCCACTGACGGGCCGACGCGCCCAGCTCCTCGGTCACGGGGGCGGTCAGCTCGCGCAGGACACGCGTCGGGAATCCGGCGTGAACAGCATCCACAGCCGTGCACGCGACGCAGTGCGACTCGGCCAGGCCCACGACGTCCACGTCCGTGATGCCGGCGTCGCGCAGCGCCTCCTCCAGCGTCTTCCCATCCTCGGTGGTTCCCTCGAAGCCTGAGTAGGCGGCCTTGTACTGGCCCTTCTTAACCGTCACGTCCGCGTTCACGTGCGCGAGCGCCGGGTGCAGCTCGGCCTCGGCCGTGCCCGCGACGCCGTGCGGGGGCCACGTGTCCACGAAATCGGGGGTCTCGGAGAAGTGAGCGCCCGGATCGATGTGCCAATCCTGCGTGGTGACGATCAGCTGGTACTCGTCGCGGTGCGCGTCCACGTAGGCGGCCACGGCCTCGGCGATGGCGTTGCCGCCCGTCACTGGGAGAGCACCACCTTCGCAGAACGTGGGCTGAACGTCGACAATGATGAGTGCGCGGGCCATGAAACCTCCCTGATAAATCAGTAATTTCCCCAAGCGTATCACCCGGGTCACATCGGTTGAAAGACTGTTTCAATATCCTCGATATGCGGCCGGTTGCCCGTTTATGACACCGACGCAGTATTGTTAGGGGCTATGAGTCGTATTCTGTCCGCCGTCGCATGGCCCTACGCCAACGGCCCCCGTCATATTGGCCACGTTGCGGGATTCGGTGTCCCCTCCGACGTTTTCTCCCGGTACATGCGAATGGCCGGCCACGACGTCCTCATGGTGTCCGGCACCGATGAACACGGCACCCCCATCCTGGTGGCCGCCGACGGTGCCGGCGTGAGCGCCCGCGAACTCGCAGACCAGAACAACCGCCTCATCGTCGAGGACCTCGTGGCCCTGGGCCTGTCCTACGACCTCTTCACCCGCACGACCGCCGGCAACCACTACCGCGTCGTCCAGGACATGTTCGCCACCGTGCGCGACAACGGCTACATGATCGAGCAGGTCACGCGCGCCGCGATCTCCCCGTCCACCGGCCGCACCCTGCCCGACCGCTACATCGAGGGCACCTGCCCGATCTGTGGGGCCGAAGGAGCGCGCGGTGACCAGTGTGACAACTGCGGCAACCAGATGGACCCGACCGAGCTCATCAACCCGCACTCGCGCATCAACGGCGAGACCCCCAACTTCGTGGAGTCCACCCACTACTTCCTCGATCTGCCCGCCCTGGCTGATGCCCTGTCCGCCTGGCTCGACGAGCGCGAGAAGTCCGGCACCTGGCGTCCCAATGTCATCAAGTTCTCCCAGAACTTCCTCGAGGACATCCGTCCCCGCGCCATGACGCGCGACATCGACTGGGGCATCCCGATCCCCGGCTGGGAAGACCAGCCCACCAAGCGCCTCTACGTGTGGTTCGACGCCGTCATCGGCTACCTGAGCGCCTCCATCGAGTGGGCGCGCCGCACCGGTGACCCCGAGGCGTGGCGCAAGTGGTGGAACGACCCCGAGGCCCTGTCCTACTACTTCATGGGCAAGGACAATATCGTCTTCCACTCCCAGATCTGGCCCGCCGAGCTGCTTGGCTACAACGGCCAGGGCGCGAAGGGCGGCACCCCCGGTGACCTGGGCGTCCTCAACCTGCCCACCGAGGTCGTCTCCTCCGAGTTTCTCACGATGGAGGGCAAGAAGTTCTCCTCCTCGCACGGCATCGTCATCTACGTGCGCGACTTCCTCTCGCGCTACCAGGCCGACGCCCTGCGCTACTTCATCAGCGCCGCCGGCCCCGAGACCTCGGACTCCGACTTCACGTGGGCCGAGTTCGTGCGCCGCACCAACGGCGAGCTCGTCGCCGGCTGGGGCAACCTGGTCAACCGCACCGCCTCCATGATCGCCAAGAAGTTCGGCGAGATCCCCACCCCCGGTGAGCTCGAGGACATCGACCGCGCCCTCCTGGACGCCGTCGAGGCCGGTTTTCGAGACCGTCGGCAACCTGATCCGCCACCACCGCCAGAAGGCGGCGCTGTCCGAGGCCATGCGCCTGGTCGGCGAGGCGAATAAGTACGTGACCGACACCGAGCCCTTCAAGCTGAAGGCCCCGGAGCAGCAGGAGCGCCTCGCGACGGTCCTGTGGACCCTGGCCCAGGCGGTCGCGGACCTCAACCTCATGCTCTCCCCGTTCCTGCCCCACGCGGCCAACGACATCGACCGCGTCATGGGTGGCGCTGGCGAGATTGCACCGATGCCCTACATCGAGGACGTCGAGGAGCTCGACCCGCAGGTCCTGCCCGCCGACTTCGAGGGCCGTGACGGCTACCCGATCATCACCGGCGACTACACGAAGGTTCCGACCTGGGAGCGCCACCCGATCACGGTCGGCACCCCGATCGCCAAGCCCACGCCGGTGTTCGTGAAGCTGGACGAGTCCATTGTCGAGGAGGAGCTTGCCCGATACGCGGACGCTCACCCCGACGATGTGACGGGTGCCTGATCTGGGTTTTTCGTTGATCTGTCGCGTTTTGTGGCAGGTGTGACGCACGTTTGACAGCGCGCGGGCGGGACGGATGTGTCCCGCCCGCGCGCTCGTCTATCTCGGGGTGTTACCGTGAGGTCATGGCCGAAGATTTTCTCGCGTCCGCCCTCGCAGCCGAGGCCTCGTCGCGCGCCCCGCAAGATCCCGACTACCCGCTCTTTCATGTCGCACCCCCGGTGGGCCGACTGAATGACCCGAACGGCCTCATTGAGATCGATGGGACCTACCACGCGTTCTTCCAGTACACGCCCGAGCACCCGCGCCGGCTCGTCTACTGGGGACACGCCACCTCCACCGATCTGACCCGCTGGGACTACCACGCCCCCGCGATTCTGCCCGACACCCACCAGGACGCCAACGGCGCCTACTCGGGCACGGCCATCGAGGTCGGCGACCATGTCGAGCTGTGGTACACCGGCAACTACAAGGACCCCCAGACGGGGGAGCGCGAGGCCACCCAGTGCGTCGTCACTACGACCGACATGGTCACCTTCGACAAGCAGGTGCCCCCGATCATCGGCCGCCAGCCCGAAGGGTACACTGCCCACTTCCGTGACCCGCAGGTGTGGCGCGACGCGGACGGCTCCTACCGGATGCTGCTCGGCGTCCAGCGCGAGAATCTCACGGGCGCTGCACTGCTCTACCGCTCCACAGACCTGCGCGTCTGGGAGTGCGAGGGTGAGATGACCTTCCCCGACGCCGGCGGCACCTTCGACGCGTTTGGCTACATGTGGGAGTGCCCGAACCTCGTGCGCCTGACGGACGAGGAGACCGGCCGAGCCTACGACGTGCTCATCTTCTGCCCCCAGGGTATTTCGCCCGAGCGCGAGGGCTTCGAGAACATCTTCCCGTGCGTCGCCATCGTCGGAGAGCTCGTGGGCACCGAGCTGCGTGGTGCCGACGGCTCCTTCGAGGAGCTCGACCGCGGCACCGAGTTCTACGCGCCTCAGATCATGGCCCGCTCCGCGTCCTCCTCGCCGGAGGCGCCGACCCTCCTCTTCGGATGGGCGGGCAATGCGAGCGAGGATGACCAGCCTTCCATTGAGACCGGAGGCTGGGTGCACTGCTTCACCGCCCCGCGCGCCCTCACCCTGCGCGGCGGCCGCGTCATCGCCCGCCCGTACCTGCCGGGCCTGCCCCTGGCTCCCGCCACGCTCGAGGGAACCCCCGGGGACGAGGCCGGGGCGCGCGTTGCGGAGCTCGCTGGGTCACGCTCGTGGAGGCTTGCCTTCGAGGCCTCCTACGAGGGGGCCCTGTCCGTGCGCATCGGCGAGGAGTCGGGCCTTGAGGTTGTCCTCGAGGACGGGCGCCTCACCGTCGACCTGACGGGCACGCGCTACCCCCACGGTGGCCGCCGCATCGTCACCTTGGAGCCGGGGGAGGCCAGCCGCGTTGAGATTCTCCACGACCGCTCGATCACCGAGATCTACCTGGGCGACGGCTCGCGCGTCTTCACGACCCGCAGCTTCCTGAACGGCGAGGGTACCGGAGTGACGCTCGTGGGCGCCGCCTCCGTGAGCGCCGTGAGCGCCGCGCGCGCCGACTAAACGACCCGCGCGCGAGGCCGTGGCTGCTCACAGTGGCCACGGCCTCGTCGTATGTGTGCGGTCTCTCATGCTCTGACCTGAGACGATACCTCTCGTGCCTTGCGTTCGCGGCTCGTTCGCCCGTAGTATGTCAATCGATTGCTACACACCGCCCAGCGCGGCGTAACAATGGCGTTGCGCGTGGGGTTTTGAGAAAGGAATGTGGTCGGCAATGGATCACGCCAAGGTGGCAGGAGAGGTCGTCGAAGCAGTCGGCGGCGCATCCAACATCAGCGCAGCAGCACACTGCGCAACCCGTCTCCGCCTGGTGATCGCGGACGAGTCCAAGATCAACCAGCAGGCCCTCGATGACAACGAAGATCTGAAGGGCACATTCGCCGCCGGCGGCATGTTCCAGATCATCGTCGGACCCGGCGATGTTGACCAGGTCTACGCCAAGATGGTCGCAAACCACGGCGTGCGCGAGGTCTCCAAGGATGAGGCCAAGGAAGAAGCAGAAAAGGGCGGAAACTTGTTCTCGCGCTTCATCAAGATGATCGCGGACATCTTCGTTCCGATCCTCCCGGCGCTGGTCGCCGGCGGTCTGATGATGGCCATCAACAACGTCATGACCGCTGAGGGCCTCTTCGGCGAGCAGTCCCTCACCACCATGTACCCGGCGATCGCGGATTACGCTGCCCTCATCAATATGGTCTCCTCCGCGGCCTTCGCCTCGCTGCCGGTTCTCGTTGGCTTCTCCGCGGCGAAGCGTTTCGGTGGCAACGTCTACCTCGGTGCCGCGATCGGCGCGGCCATGGTCTCCTCCGACCTGCTCAACGCCTGGAATACGGGCGCGGCGCTCGCGGGTGAAGCGAAGGTGGAATACTGGCACATCTTCGGCATGGATGTCGCCAAGATCGGTTACCAGGCCCAGGTCATCCCGACGCTGGCTGTCACCTACGTCATGTGCCTCATCGAGAAGAACCTGCACAAGGTCCTCAAGGGCACCGCGGACTTCCTGCTCACCCCGCTCATCACGATGCTGGTCACCGGCTTCCTGGCCTTCACGATCATCGGCCCCGTCACCCGCGTGGCTGCCGAGTACCTCACCTGGGGCATTAACTGGACCTACTCGACCCTCGGCGTTGTCGGTGGTCTGCTCTTCGGCCTCGTCTACAGCCCGATTGTCGTGACCGGCCTGCACCAGTCCTTCCCCGCCATTGAAATCCCGCTGCTGCCCGTCAACGGCGGCGTCGGCGACTTCATCTTCCCCGTCGCCTCCATGGCGAACGTCGCGCAGGGCGCGGCTGCGCTGGCCATCTTCTTCAAGACCAAGGACGCCAAGCTCAAGGGTCTGGCCGGCGCCGGTGGCGCCTCCGCCGTCTTCGGCATCACCGAGCCCGCCATCTTCGGTGTCAACCTGCGTCTGCGCTGGCCCTTCTTCTGCGCCATGGCCGCTGCCGCCATCGGCTCCGCGGGCGTCGCCCTGCTGAACGTGCGCGGTCAGGCCCTGGGTGCCGCCGGCTTCGTCGGCTTCGTGTCGATCATGCCGAAGTCGATCCCCGCGTACCTGGCCCTCGAGGTCCTCGTCTTCGTCCTCTCCTTCGGCTTCACCTTCGCCTACGCCATGACGCGCGGCAAGGCCGACATGGAGGGCCGCGCGCCCGCCGCCAAGGCTGCCGCTCCCGTGGCCGCTGCCGTGGCGACCCCCGCCGCTCCGGCTCCCGCGGCGCCCCGGCTCCCGCGGCCGCCCCGGCCCCGTCCTTCAGCGACGAGGCGCTGGCTGACCTCTCCGTCGCCTCGCCTCTCGCGGGCACCGTGGTTCCGCTCGAGCAGGTCAAGGATGAGTCCTTCGCCAAGGGCATGCTCGGCCCCGGCATCGGTATCGAGCCCGCCGACGGCCTCGTCGTCGCGCCCTTCGATGGCACCGTGACCGTCGCCTTCCCGACCGGCCACGCCTACGGCCTCAAGTCCGCCTCCGGCGTCCAGGTCCTCATCCACGTTGGCATGGACACCGTCAAGCTGGACGGCAAGGGCTTCACGCCTCGCGTCGCCAAGGGCGACGTCGTGCGCCGCGGCGACGTCCTCGCCGAGGTTGACCTCGACGTCATCCGCGAGGCCGGCTACGAGACCATCACGCCCGTCGTCGTGACGAACAAGAAGAAGCTCGGCGCGGTCACCCCGGTCGCCAGCGGCGAGATCCAGCGCGGCGACGCGCTGCTCGACGTGGCCCCCAAGGAGGCCTGAGCCTTCCGGGAGTCATTCCTGACGTAACGGGTGGGCGGCATCAGCAGTGCGCTGGTGCCGCCCACCGTTTGTCTGCTCTCGTGGCTGCGCTGGCGTCCTCCATCTGTGCGTGGCCACAGGGAGTGGTTTCCCAACAATGTCGCATGCAATTCCCCTGTCAACCTTTTAAGCATTGAAATAAGGGTGTTGCAATTCCAACGTTTGTGGGTCTGTCTAAAAGTTCGGGTAGTCGAATTGCATGCGACTTTTTTGGGGGGCTGCTGGCAGGCGACGTTGGCGCTACTCACAAGGACAGGGATCGCCCGGGAATCAGCGTGCCCGAGAACTCGACCGTCTGAGCGGGGGGCGCCCCGGCCTCGTCGGACGAGGAACGTGAAGCCTCGCCCTCGATCTGGTCGAGGAGGATCGCCACAGCAGCCCGGGCGATGTCCTCAATGGGCTGGCGGATCGTCGCCAAGTGGGGGAGGGCGCGGCGCATCGTCTCCGTGCCGTCGAAACCGATGATGGACAGGTCAGTGGGCACCGACAGATTGCGCGTGCGTGCCCACTCGAGGACCTCGGCGGCTGCCAGATCGTCGGTCGCGAAAACACCGTCGACGGGGGCAGTGGCGCGGGCCTCGTCCAGGGCGTCGCGCACCATCGCGAATCTCTGCGGCGTCGGCGTATCGAAGGGCACGGTGACCACATGCGGGGTCAGACCCGCGCGCTCGACCTCGGCGTGGTAACCGGCCTCGCGCAGATTGCGCGGACCCGAACGGGAGGTGAGCAGCAGGGGATGGCGGCACCCGCCCTCGATGAGTGCGCGCGTCGCCATGGCGCCCGCCTCCTCGTTCGCGCAGCGCACGTTCGGGATGAACGGGCTCAGCTCGCGGTCGATCGTCACGAGCGGCATGCGGATCGTGTCGTACTCGGACAGGCCCTCGTTGTGGGCGCCCGAAATGATGCCGTCCACGCGGTTTCCCACGAGGAGTGACAGGTACTCGCGCTCGCGGTCCGCACGGCCCATGGAATTACAAATGAGGATGCGATACCCGGCATCGGCGAGGGCGTTTTCGACCTCGACGGCCAGCTCGCCGAAGAATGGGAGGGAAACGGCGGGAACAATGAGGCCGACCGTCTGCGTGCGCTTGCCGTGCAGGGCGCGGGCCAGCGAGTTTGGGCGATAACCGAGCTTGTCGATCGCGTCGGCGACATTCTTCTTTGTCTTCTCCGACAGGTAACCGCGGTTGTTGAGAACGCGCGACACGGTCGTCAGGCTCACTCCGGCCAGCTCGGCGACGTCGGCCAGCGTGGGTTCGCGTGAACTCATGCGTGCTCTCCTTCCTTCCCTCGGTACTTCTCCAGTGTAGTTGGTGAGGTGGAGGGGAGTCTCGCGTCACGTCGGCGAGGCCGGAGCTGGGTGCTGCGTAGTGGCATCTTCTCGGTCGGTGGAGAAGCCTGTTGTCGCATGGTTTTTCGGCATTTATAAGGGTGATGTATCCCATGTCACTGTCCGTGATATCGGGTTTTGCCTGGGTATCTAAGCCCGTTACCATGGGCCCTACGGGCACCTGTGTCTCACGATGGACATACCCGCATTTGAAAGGAACGATCATGATTTCCCGCACTGTTGCAATTGGTTCCTCCGTTGGCCTCCACGCACGTCCCGCTTCCGTCCTCGCCGAGGCCGTTGATGACTCCGGCGTCGAGGTCACCATCGCTTTCGATGGTGAGGAGGCCGACGCCGCGTCGCTCCTCGAAATCATGACCCTGGGCGCCAAGCACGGCGACGTCGTTACCCTGTCCACCGAGGATGATTCCGCGGGCGCGGTGCTCGACTCGCTCGTCGAGCTGCTCTCGCGCGATCTCGATCAGGAGTGAGCTGATGGCGACGCACGACGTCCTGCACGGCATCGGCGTCTCTGCCGGTACGGCTGCAGCTCCCGCCGCGATCGTCCAGCCCGCCCCCGGCGTTGACACGAAGGAGCCGGGCAGCATCGACGCTGCCGCCGACGGCGCGCGTGTCCGCGAAGCCCTCGCAGCCGTGTCCGCTCGTCTGAGCGAGCGCGCCGCGAAAGCTCCGGAGGAGACGAAGGCGATCCTCAAGGCCACCGCACAGCTCGCGGGTGACCGCGGTCTGGCCAAGGCCGTTGATAAGAAGCTGAAGAAGGGCCTCGGTGTCACCCAGGCCGTTCACGATGCCGTTGAGGACTACGCGCAGATGCTGCGTGGCCTGGGCGGATACATGGCCGAGCGCGCGACCGACCTGTACGACGTGCGCGACCGTGCGATCTGCGAGCTGCGCGGCCTGCCCGAACCCGGCGTGCCGGCCTTCGACGGCCCCGTCGTCCTCGTGGCGCGCGACCTGGCTCCCGCAGAGACTGCGACCCTGAACCCGGAGACCGTCCTCGGCATCATCACCGAGGTCGGCGGTCCTACCTCGCACACGGCGATCCTGGCCGCCCAGCTGGGCATTCCGGCGATCGTCAAGGCCGAGGGCATCATGGCTGTCGAGGAAGGCACGATGCTGGCCCTCGATGGCGGTGTCGGCGAGGTCATCGTCGCCCCCACCGATGCCGAGGTGGACCTGCTCAAGGAGCGCTCGCGTCGCCGCGCGCTCGCCCTGGCCGGCTCGACCGGCGAGGGTGCGACGTACGACGGCTACCGCGTCAAGCTCCTGGCCAACATCGGCACGGTTGATGACGCGATCAAGTCGTCGAAGGTCGACCTCGAGGGTTCTGGCCTGTTCCGCACGGAGTTCCTGTTCCTGGAGCGCTCGGAGGCCCCGACGCTGGAGGAGCAGACCGACACCTACACGAAGGTCCTCCGGGCCTTCGGGTCGCGTCGAGTCGTCGTGCGTACGCTCGACGCGGGCGCCGACAAGCCGCTGAGCTTCGCGGACCTGGGTGCCGAGGAGAACCCCGCCCTGGGCGTGCGCGGCCTGCGCCTGTGCCAGGTGCGCGAGGACCTCATCGACACGCAGCTGCAGGCTCTGGCCGCCGCCCATAAGGCGACGGGCGCGGAGCTGTGGGTCATGGCCCCCATGGTGTCGACCGCTGACGAAGCTAAGTGGTTCGCCGACAAGGCGCGAGGCTACGGCCTGCCCAAGGTCGGCATCATGATCGAGGTGCCCGCGGCCGCTCTGCGCGCCGAGCAGCTCCTGTCGATCGTGGACTTCGCCTCCATCGGCACGAACGACCTGACCCAGTACACGATGGCCGCCGACCGTCTGGACGGCAACCTGGCGCCTCTCCTGGATCCGTGGCAGCCCGCGGTCCTGGAGATGATCCGCCACGCCTGCAACGGCGGTCGTGCGACGGGTAAGCCGATTGGCGTGTGTGGCGAGGCGGGCGGCGACCCGCTGCTGGCCCTGGTCCTCACGGGCCTGGGTGTTGCCTCCCTGTCGATGGCACCGTCGAAGGTCAAGTCCGTGCGCGCCGCCCTGCGCATGCACGACCTGGCGACCTGCCAGCAGATGGCCGCCTACGCGGTGGATGCTCCCAACGCGAAGGAAGGCCGCGAGAACGTCCTGAAGCTGGTTGCTCCGGCGATGCTGGATCTGCTCTGATCCGACGCTTCTGACATGCAACGGGGTGGGCCCGGGAACCAATCGGTTCCCGGGCCCACCCCGTTTGTGTGCGTGTTCTACGGCCGCGTCAGTCCCTGCGGATTGCGTCGGCTGGGTTGGGGGCGGCTGGTGTGCCTGCGCCCTGCTTCGGTGTCTTGGTGGATCGACCCGAGAAGAGCGCGGTGAGGATCAGGATGATGCCTAGGAGCGCGATCGCGCTGATACCGAGGACCGGCAGATTGAAGTTCGTGATGTAGGCTTCGGCGATCAGGAAAGCGCCGACCATGCACACCAGGAGTGCCCACACGAACGAACCGACGCGCACGCCCCTGCGGGGGGCCTCGGGCAGCGGGTAGGTGGCGCCGAGGCCAGTTTGCGCACTCCACGTCTGGGTGCCCGGGGTGGGGGAGGCGCCCGCCCTCGCCTCAGCGCCGGCGGCTGCCCCGGCCTCGTGCCCCCGAGGAGTCGACTCGCCCGTGGAGGCCGGATCGAAGGCGGTGCGTCCGCCCGTGCCTACAGAGCCGGCAGGAGAGCCCGCCTGCACATGCGGCCCCTGCGCGCCCGCTGGGCCCGCCTGGCTCTCAGAACCAGCGTCTGCCCGAAAGGGATCGGTGGGCATCTGGGCCGTCGGAGCCTCGCGGAAGACTGCGAGGGGATCCGAGGACAGGTCTGGCGACGAGGTCGGCATCTCCATGGTCGAGTCCTGACCCGCGCCGACGGAGGGTGCGGGGGTCGTCGGCAGCGGCGTCGTCTCGTCGAATTCGGGCAGCTGGGTGGTGCGGTCGTCGTTGGACGTAGTCATGGTCGTATGCCTTCCTCAGTTACCCGACTGGGAGCCGGTGGGAGTAGGGGACGGGGTGGGGGTTGCACTCGGGGTGGCGCTCGGAGTCGCCGAGGGCGTGGCGGAGGGGGCTGCAGGTGCGGAATTCCACGTGCCCGAGGCATCGGGGGACTGCACGATCGTCAGCGTGTCGATGTCCGCGTTGTCGGTGATAAGAATCGTGATGCCGCCGAGCGAGGGCTTTCCCCACGCGGGGGAGGAGACGGTCACGCCGGAGCAGTCGTCCAGGGGCTCGGCCCAGCCGTTGTCCTTCATGTTGGTGGTCAGATCGTCGATGCTGGACTGGCACACGATCTGCACGGGCTGGCCCTCGGCCACCTGAATGGTGAGCCTGCTCCAGGCCTCCCAGTCGACCGTGATGGTCTTGGTGGTACCGACGGGGGCGCCGGTCAGGTCGAGCGTGGTCGAGCTGGTCGGGTTGCCTCCACTGACCTTGTCGACCGTCCAGTCGAGCGTCGTCTGGTTGCCGGTGACGCCCACGTGAGTGTTGATGAGGAAATCGGTTGGGTGAGATGCCTGGGAGCCAACGAGGCCTGTGGGGAGTGCCATCACCATGCCGATGACCGACAGGGCAGTGAGCCAGCCGGCGCTGCGATCGCGCAGGGCGGCGATCGCGAGGGAGAGACCGACGATGAGCAGGCACACGCCGCCGCCGATCGTGATGACGCGAGCAATCGTCTGGCCTTGCGTCTCCCCCGTGATGAAGGGGATGGTGATCCCCTTGTCAGCCCAGTAGAGTCCGGCGAAAACGGCGGCCACGACGAGGACCAGCAGGCCCGTGATCGCGAGGTTGACGCGCCCGGAGACGGTGCGCGGACGATGCGTCGGCGCGGGCGGAACGTTCCAGCGACGAGGCTGGGGCGTGCTCGGGGGAGGCGTCCAGCCGGGGTGGGGCTGAGTGGGGCGAGCCGCAGCGGGGGTAGGGGCCTGCCTGCGGGCTAGCTGCGTTGGTGGGGGAGGACTGGAAGTCGCTCGGCACACCGTAGGCGGGGAAACCCGCGGGGGCTTGCTCAGGCTTGGTGCCGGGATCAGCAGCCCCTGCTCCGTCAGCGGCCGGAGTGGCTTGCCCAAAAGGGACAGAGGCATCCGTCGCATTCTGGGTAGGACCACCCGAAGGTGCGCCGTACTGCGGGGTCCCGTACTGGGGGCGCGGCTTGCTCGGGCCTTGCGATCCAGAACGCGCGATGCCCGCGACGATGGCCACGATTGCGGCTATGCCGGCTGCCATCACGATCAGCCTGAACCAGCCGATTCCCAGGACGCTGAAGAAGCCGATATCGGACAACAACGACGAAACGGAAGCGAGAACCATCAAAGCGCCGCCGATAACGGCCACGTCGAAGCGCCCTTCGAGGGTCTCTTCCACGTGAATGCGACCGTCCTCAGCCTCGGGCAGGAGCAGCCAGGCGAGCCCGTAGGCGAGGGGCACAACCGGGATGAAGAATGCGCCGACCGCCACGAGGACGCGTACGAGCGACAGGTCCCATCCCTGGCGGGCGGAGATACCCGAGCAGACGCCTCCGATGACGCGGGGTTTAGCTCGGTACCATCCTGAGCCTCGGATGGAATCAAAGAAACCACTGCGGGGCGGGCGCTGCTCATAGCCAGCGTTGGGGTCCGGTGTGCCAGTGGACCAACTCATCATGCACTTCCTCTCGATGGGATCCACGCGGCGTGGATCGATACCACTACTCAACCAAAGAGACTGGGCACCCCGATAGTAGGGGACCCCCTGAACGGCCCCTGATTGTGGTGGGGGTGTCCCGGGGGCTGCCCCGGAGACGTGCCACAATGGAAGCGTGAGCAGACCCGTGAACTCCCCGCACCCGGGGTGGACTCCGCCGATTCCGGCGCCGCCCAGTAGGCCGCCTCTCGTGCGCGCGACCGCCTCGAGCCCGGACATGCCGGCCCCCTGGATGGCCGGTGTGTGCTCGGGCCTAGCCGTGCACCTTGGGCTGCCGGTCTCGCTCGTGCGCGTCATGTTCATCTGCCTCACCGCCTTCGGCGTGGGCATAGGCGTCTACCTGTGGCTGTGGGTGACGGTCCCCGAGGATTCCCCGGAGCGAGGCGGGGAGGGGACGCTCAGCCCCGGCCTCGTCCGACTGCGCGAGGAACGCGCCGCCCAGGTGTCGCGTAACCGCATGATTGTCATGGGCGTGACACTGATCGTCGGAGCGATCATCGGCACGATCCTGAACGCGACGAACACGCTGGACTGGCGAGACATGGGGGCCATCGTCTCGATCATCTCGGGTATCGCGCTTGTGTGGAGCCAGAGCCGCAACGTGAGTTCCTGGCGGTCGTTGCGCTTCATCGGGGCTGTGTTCGGCGGTATCGTGCTGCTCAGCCTCGGCGTCGTCATGGTGGCCTCGCGCGACAATCCGCCGGTGATCCTGCTGCGCGGTGGCCTCATCGGTGCCGCCCTGGTCGCGGGCGTGCTCTTTGCTTTCGTTCCCATGTGGCTGCGCACGACGAAGGATCTGTCCCAGGCCCAGGCGCAGCGCGTGCGCGAATCCGAGCGCGCCGACATCGCCGCCCACCTGCATGACTCCGTGCTCCAAGCCCTCACCCTGATCCGCGCGTCCGCCGAGGACCCTGCCCGTGTGCGTGCCATCGCCCTCACCGAGGAACGCGAGCTGCGAGCCTGGCTCTACACGGGGCACGCGCAGGCAGCCGACTCCCTCGACGCCGCCGTTACCGAGGCGGTTGTGGGTGTCGAGAGCCGCTACGGTGTGCCGATCAGCGTCGTCGTCGTGGGCGACATGCGCCCGGGACCCGGCGAGCTCGCACTCGTCGCCGCCCTTGCCGAGGCCTGTCAAAACGCCGTGCGCCACGGCGCCCCGCCCGTCTCCGTCTACCTCGAGGTGCGCCCCCGAGCCGTTGAAGCCTTCATCAAAGACAACGGCGAAGGATTCGACCCCGCCACCATCGCGGCCGACCGCCACGGCGTGCGCGACTCTATCGTCGGACGCATGCGCCGAGCCGGGGGTAACGCCACGATCAGGCGTCTCGCCCGCGGAACCGAAGTTGCTCTGAGCGCGCCGCGCTCCGATATGCTGGAAGAAACAGCGCCCAACGGGAGGACACAGTGACCATCCGCATCCTCGTCATCGACGATCACCCCATGGTTCGGGCAGGCGTGCGCGCCGAGCTCGAAAACTCAGGGGCCGACCTCGAGGTCGTCGGTGACGCCTCCGACGTCGAGGGCGCCATCGCCGCCTGTCGTGCGCTCACCCCGGACGTCGCCCTCCTCGACGTGCACCTGCCCGGCGGAAACGGCGGAGGCGGGGCCGAAGTGGCCAGTACGTGCCGCGACATCGAGGGCCTGCACTTCCTGGCGCTGTCCGTCTCGGACGCCGCCGAGGACGTCGTCCAGGTCATCCGTGCGGGTGCCCGCGGATACGTCACCAAGTCAATCTCCACCCCCGATCTCGTCGAGGCCATCGGCCGCGTCGCCGCCGGGGACGCCGCCTTCAGCCCGCGCCTGGCCGGCTTCGTACTCGACGCCTTCGGGACCGGCGAGGTCTCCACGACCGACACCGAGTTGGACCTGCTGTCCGCGCGCGAGCAGGAGGTCATGCGCCTCATCGCCCGCGGCTACACGTACAAGGAAGTCGCCCACGACCTGTTCATCTCCATCAAGACCGTCGAAACCCACGTGAGCGCGGTCCTGCGCAAGCTCCAGCTCTCCAACCGCAACGAGCTGACGCGCTGGGCGATGCAGCGACACATCGTGTGAGGTCGGACCCCTTTCGTGCGTCCCACCCATAGCGCGCGGCCCATGCGTGCCTACAATGGAATCCCGAGAGCGTGACAGCGCCTGACCGCCCCGCACGGACGGCCCCTAACATTTCCGCGACCTCGGAGGATGCATGCACCGCATCGGTTTTGATAGTGATCAGTACGTTGAGATGCAGTCTCGACACATTGCCCAGCGACGAAGCGAATTCGGCGGCAAGCTGTATTTGGAGTTCGGTGGCAAGCTGATCGACGACATGCACGCCTCGCGCGTTCTGCCCGGTTTCACGCCCGACAACAAGGTGCGTATGCTGCGCGAACTGGCGGACGAGGTCGAGATCATCGTCGCCGTTAACGCCAAGGACTTCGCGCGCCGCAAGGTCCGCGCAGACATGGGAACCACCTACGACGACGAGGTTCTGCGCCAGATCGACGAGTTCCGCGAGCGCGGCCTGTACGTCGGGTCCGTCGTCATCACGCAGTGGACGGACGACAACAAGGCAGCCGCCGAGGTGAAGGAGCGCTTCGAGAAGCTCGGCATCCGCGTCTACCGCCACTTCCCGATCCCCGGCTACCCCTCGGACGTCGAGCGCATCGTCTCGGACGAGGGCTACGGCGCCAACGAGTACGTGGAGACCAGCCGCAACCTCGTGGTCGTGACGGCTCCCGGCCCGGGCTCCGGCAAGATGGCGACCTGCCTGTCGCAGCTGTACCACGACCACAAGCGCGGGATCGAGTCGGGGTACGCGAAGTGGGAGACCTTCCCGATCTGGAACATTCCGCTGGATCACCCGGTCAACATCGCCTACGAGGCGGCCACCGCCGACCTCGACGACGTCAACATGATTGATCCCTTCCACCTGGAGGCGTACGGGATCAAGACGGTCAACTACAACCGCGACGTCGAAATCTTCCCGGTCCTGAACCGCCTCTTCGAGAAGATCCTCGGATCCTCCCCCTACAAGAGCCCTACGGATATGGGCGTCAACATGGCGGGCCACTGCATCGTCGACGACGAGGCCTGCAGGGAGGCCTCGCGCCAGGAGATCATTCGCCGCTACTACAAGGCCCTCGTGACCGAGAAGAAGGAAATGAGCGAGCCCGTGCAGTCGGCGCGCATCTCCCTGCTGATGAGCCGCGTGGGTGTGGGGCGCATGGACCGCCCGGTCGTGCGTCCGGCCCTCGAACTGGCCGAGGCCACGGGCGAGCCGGCCGCCGCGATCGAGCTGCCCGACGGCCAGATCGTCACGGGCAAGACGTCGGCGCTGCTGGGCTGCTCGTCGGCGATGCTGCTCAACGCCCTCAAGAAGCTCGCGGATCTGCCCGACGAGGTCCAGCTCCTGGCTCCTCAGTCCATCGAGCCGATCCAGCGCCTCAAGACCCGCGACCTGGGCTCGCGCAACCCGCGCCTGCACACCGACGAGGTCCTCATCGCGCTCGCGGTCAGCGCCAACGGCGACGACAACGCGCGCCGCGCCCTGGATAAGCTCAGCTCGCTGCGCGACTGCGACGTGCACGAGTCGGTCATCCTGGGCCCCGTAGACGAGGGCATCTTCCGCTCGCTCGGCATCCAGGTGACGACCGAGCCGGTGTACGCGACGAAGTCGCTGTACCGCAAGAAGTAATCGCTTCGACGAGGCCGGGGTTTCTATCGCGTATCAGCGCGGGGAGGCCCCGGCCTCGTCGTATGCCGCCTTTCGTGGTTGGCGCCACCCGGGGCGGGGGTCGCAGGTGAGGGTGGGGCGGTTTACCCTTGGAGGCGATGAGTGACTCGACTTCTTTGCCTGACCTTGGTTTCCTGATCGGCCCCGACGGGGGGTTTTCAGGACGACTACGTGCCGCCGGAGGTGCCCGCCTTTGACGTGGAGGACGCCTTGGGCTCCGACGCGTGGCCGGAGATCGCCGTGCCGGGTGGGGCATCGGGTGCGCCGTCGGCGTGGGAGCCTCCCGCTTCTTCGGGTGGTTTTTCGTCGGGCTGGGAGCGTCCCTCGCGCCCGGGTGTGGACCCCGAGTCGCTGACGCGCGGCCTCAATGATCGTCAGCGCGAGGCCGTGACGCACGCGGGCTCGCCGCTGCTGATCCTGGCGGGCGCGGGCTCTGGCAAGACGCGTGTCCTCACGCACCGCATCGCCTACCTGCTGGCCACGGGTCGCGCGCGGGCGGGCGAGATCTGGCGATTACCTTCACGAACAAGGCGGCGGCCGAGATGCGTGAGCGCGCGGGCGCCCTCGTGGGTGACGACGCGCGCCGCATGTGGGTGTCGACCTTCCACTCGGCGTGCGTGCGCCTCCTGCGCTACGAGCACGAGGCGGCCGGGCTGTCCTCGTCCTTCACGATCTACGACACCCAGGATTCCCAGCGCCTCATCCAGATGGTCCTCAAGGCTATGGACGTGGACATTAAGCGCTTCACGCCAAAGATGGTGGCGGCGCGCATTTCGGACGCGAAGAACGAGCTGATCGGCCCGGCTCGCTACGCGGAGACGGCGGGCAAAGGACCCGGTCTCGCGTATCGTCGCGGACGCCTACGTCGAGTACGATAAGCGCATGCGCGCCTCGAACGCGCTGGACTTCGACGATCTCATCATGCGCACGGTTGACCTGCTGCGCGAGAACCCGCTGATCGCCGAGCACTACCACCGGCGCTTCCGCCACATCCTCGTGGACGAATACCAGGACACGAACCACGCGCAGTACGTCCTCGTACGCGCCCTCGTGGGGGATGGCAAGGATGGCGTGGAGCCCGCCGAGCTGACGGTCGTGGGCGACTCCGACCAGTCGATTTACGCCTTCCGAGGCGCCACGATCCGCAACATCGAGGAGTTCGAGCGCGACTTCACGGGTGCGCGCACGATCCTGCTCGAGCAGAACTACCGCTCCACGCAGAACATCCTGTCGGCCGCGAACGCTGTCATCGCCCGCAACACGGGGCGCCGCGCGAAGAACCTGTGGACGGCCTCGGGTGACGGCGCGCTCATCACCCTGGACGCTGCCGATTCCGAGCACGACGAGGCCCGCTTCGTTGTTGGCGAGATTGACCGCCTCACGGATTCTGGCGTCGAATGGGGCGACATCGCGGTCTTCTACCGCACGAACGCTCAGTCCCGCGCGCTGGAGGAACTCCTCGTGCGCCAGGGCATCCCGTACCGCGTCGTCGGCGGCACCCGCTTCTACGAGCGCCGCGAAATCAAGGACGCCCTCGCGTACCTGCAGGTCATCTCCAACCCCGACGACACGGTCGCGGCCCGCCGCGTCCTCAACGTCCCCAAGCGCGGCATCGGCGCGAAGGCCGAAGAAGCGATCGCCGCGCACGCCGCCCACTACGGCATTTCCTTCGGTGCGGCGCTGCGCCACCTGTGGCTGCGCGCCGGCTGCCCCGCGGGTGAGGGCGAGGGGATCGACGTTGACGCGCTCGCACGCTCCGCGTCCCAGGACGAGGCCTCGGCTGATTCTTCCGAGTCTGCTTCCTCGGATGGAGCGGCGGGGGAGAATCCCGGTGCGGGCGAGACTGCGGATGAGAGCGTGGCTGCGGTCCCGGCCTCGTCCCCTGCCGAGAGCGCGGCCGAGACGGCTCCCGAGGTCCTCGGGATCACCCCGCGCGCCGCGAAGTCGGCGGCCGCGTTCTGGGGACTCATCGAAACCCTGCGCGCCGCGGAGGCTCGAGGCGCGTCGCAGGCCGACATCCTCGAGGAAGTCTTGGACCGCACCGGCTACCTGGCGGAACTGCGCCGCAGCGAGGACCCGCAGGACGCCTCGCGCGTGGAAAACCTCGCGGAACTGCACTCCGTCGCGGGAGCCTTCGCGGCCGACGCTCCCGGCGGAACCCTCGCGGACTTCCTCGAGCGCGTCGCCCTCGTCGCCGACTCGGACCAGGTGCCCGCAGAGGGCGAGCGCGGCGGGCAGGTCACCCTCATGACCGTCCACACCGCGAAGGGCCTCGAATTCCCGGTCGTGTTCGTCACCGGCATGGAGGACGGCACCTTCCCGCACCAGCGCAGCCTCGGCGACGAAAGCGAGCTGGAGGAAGAACGCCGACTGGCGTACGTGGCCATCACGCGTGCGCGCGAACGCCTGTATCTGACGCGCGCGGCCGTGCGCAGCGCCTGGGGCACCCCGCAGGAGATGCCGCCCTCACGGTTCCTCGACGACATTCCCGCCGAGCTTCTCGACGTGCGCCGCGCGGCGACGTCGGGCGAGCGCATGCGAGCGTCGTACGGCGGCTCCTACGGGTCCGGGTCGTACGGCTCGGGTTCCTACGGGCGCTCCCGTCGCTCCGAGGGACGCGACCCGTGGGGTGATGCCGACACGGGTGCCTTCGGCTCCGGACGCGGCGGCGCCTCCGCGCAGCCCGCGGGTGTTCGCAAGGTGACCCGCATGGGCGTGGCTCCCGCCGCCAAGGCCGCCGAGGATAAGCCGGTGCTCTCCCTCAAGGTCGGCGACCGCATCAAGCATGCGACCCTGGGCGCCGGAACCGTCACCGGCATCGAAGGCGAGGGGCCGCGCACCGTGGCCCGCATCCGCTTCGGCCTGGGCGAGAAGCGCCTGCTTGTGCGCATGGCTCCGATGGAGAAGATTTCGTAGCTTTTCCTGCTGGGCCGGGCTGCTTTGTGTGCCCTGCTGGGCCGGGCTGCGCCGTGGGCGGCGGCCCGCCCGCGAGCCGCCCATGCTGCGTGTTGTTGCTTGTGGCGCCGCTGGTGTTCTGGGCGCCGTCGGGCCCGGCCGCCCGCGAGATCGCCACACGCGAGCTTCGCTCGGAGTGGTCGATCTCGAAGCCCGCCCGTGCCCTCCGGACCCTCCGGCGCCCTTCACACCAGTGGGGCCTGGTGTGCTGACGTGTGCTTGTGAGTCGGCTCGAAGCCCGGCCAGGCCTCGCCGCCGCCCACGGGCACCGCAGCCAGGCCCCGCCTCGAAGCCCGGCCAGGCCTCGCCGCCGCCCACGGGCACCGCAGCCTGGTCCTCCGGTCCCTCCGGCGCCCTTCACACCAGTGAAACCCGTTGTGTTGATGAGGATCCACATCATTGCTGAGCCCGCACCCAATTTCGCATGCAATTCCCCCGCAACTCTTTCAAATTCTGAAATCAGATCGTTGGAATTGCAACGTTTTTAGACATTGTTGAAACTTCATCCAATCGAATTGCATGCGAAAGTTATCTGGAGGTCGTGTCGCCGCCGCCCATGGGCATCGCAGCCTGGTCCTCCTGTCCCTGCGGTGCCCTCCGCGCCGGTGAGGCCTGGTGTGCTGTGATGGCTAGCCCCGTCTCTGCCTCGCATGCGGTACAAAGTTCGCCATGCGCGGCTTCTTGCTGGCGAAAACGGTAGAAAGTTCGCCATGCGTGGCTTGTTGGTGGCGATAGCGGTACAAAGTTCGCCCTGCATGCGAAAAACCTGCCAAATTGGGCCATTTTGGGCGAGCAGGGCGAGTTTTGTACCGGTAGCGGTCCGTCGTGGTTTCTTGGTGGGCGAGTGTTGTGTCGCGTCGGCACCGTCCGAGTCTCCGGTTGCTGGCCTCCCGCTACCCATGGGCGCCACAGCAGGCCCTGCGCCCCTCCGGTGCCCTCCTATCAGATGGTGGCGCGCGTTCTGGATAGGAAGCTCGGTTTGGATAGGAACGGCGCTTCTGGATAGCTCATTAACCTATCCAGAAAGCAATAACCTATCCAGATTGTTATTCCCTATCCATTTTGGTGATGCTCGGGGCTCCGGAGCCCTCCGTGCCGACGGTGGTGGGGGTTTTGCACTACACGAAGCCATCTGGGGGCGTGTCATCGGCGTGTCGGACCCTCATGTAGTGCAATTCCCCCGTTTGGTGGTGTCGAAGCTGTAGCTGGCGCTGATGTTGTCCCAAAAAGCAGACCAGCTCGGCGAAAAACGCCGAAAATGGGCCGTTGCGGGCGAGGTGGTCTGCATTTTGGGCTAAACGGTGTTGGTCAGGGTGTGCGTGCACGCCGCGGTCCGGGCAGCTGGGCCCCTCGATGACGGTGGTAACCCTTCGATACGCAGCTACACCCACCTAGTGGACGCTGGCCACGGCCGCCCCACGGGCCCCAGCAACCCGCCCCGCAACGCAAAGCGTTGATAAAGGGAAGCGGGCCTCCGGTCAAGGCCGTGACAAGCCTTGATAATGGGAGGAAATGGCGCGTTTATGCCGGTCACACGTTAGAATTATTGCGCTGACCACACCACGTTCAACGGAGGGAATAAGGTGGATCTCTACGAGTACCAGGCCCGGCAGATGTTCAAGGAGCACGGCGTGCCCGTGCTCGACTACCGCCTGGCGTCAACCCCCGAAGAGGCGCGCGAGGGTGCGCGCGAGCTGCTGGCAGACGGTGCGTCGCTGCTGGTCGTCAAGGCGCAGGTGAAGACCGGCGGCCGCGGCAAGGCCGGCGGCGTCAAGCTCGCCCACACCGCCGACGAAGCCTACGAGAAAGCTGAGGCGATCCTCGGCCTCGACATCAAGGGCCACATCGTCAAGAAGGTCATGATCGCTGTCGGCGCGGACATTGCCGCCGAATACTACTTCTCGATCCTGCTGGATCGCTCGAACCGCCACCACCTGGCGATGTGCTCGCGCGAAGGCGGCATGGACATCGAGACCCTTGCGAAGGAACGCCCCGAGGCCCTGGCCCGCGTCCCCCTCGACCCCACCGTCGGCATCGACGCCGAGGTTGCCCGCCACATTGCGAAGGAAGCGGGCTTCGACGAGGAAACGGCCGAGGCCATCGCCCCCGTCCTCGAAACCCTGTGGACCGTCTACCGCGATGAGGATGCGACCCTGGTCGAGGTCAACCCGCTGGTCTCCAGCCCCGACGGCTCCGTGTGGGCGGTCGACGGCAAGGTCACCCTCGATGACAACGCGCGATTCCGCCACCCTGGCCACGCTGAGCTCGTGGACGTGGCCGCGCAGGATCCGCGCGAGGCAGCAGCGAAGGCAGCCGGGCTCAACTACGTGCGCCTGGAGGGCCAGGTCGGCATCATCGGTAACGGCGCGGGCCTGGTTATGTCGACCCTCGACGTGGTCGCGATGGCCGGCGAGGAGTTCGGCGGAATGAAGCCCGCGAACTTCCTCGACATCGGTGGCGGTGCGTCGGCCGAGGTCATGGCGAAGGGCCTGGATATCATCCTCGGAGACGAGCAGGTTCGCTCCGTGTTCGTCAACGTCTTTGGCGGCATCACCGCGTGCGACCAGGTCGCCCGAGGCATCATCGGCGCGCTCGAGACGCTGGGCGACGCGGCCTCGAAGCCGCTCGTCGTGCGCCTCGACGGTAACAAGGTCGAGGAGGGCCGCGCGATTCTTGCCGAGGCTGCGCACCCGCTCGTCCACATGGAAGAAACGATGGACGGCGCGGCCCGGCGTGCAGCTGAGCTCGCAGCCCAGGAACCGTCGAAGTAACGACCCGAGAACCGCAGGAGAACACTATGACTATCTTCGTCAACTCTGACACCCGGGTCATCGTCCAGGGCATGACCGGCGCCGAGGGCCGCAAGCACACCCAGCGCATGCTGAGCGCCGGCACGGCCATCGTGGGCGGCACGAACCCGCGCAAGGCCGGTACGACCGTTACCTTCGACGTGCAGGGCTACGGCCCGGGCGCCGACAAGGTGACCGACGGCCAGGTCGAGGTCCCCGTCTTCGGAACTGTCGCCGAGGCCCGCGAGGCCACCGGCGCGAACGCCTCCGTCATCTTCGTGCCCCCGGCCTTCGCGAAGGGCGCCGCCCTCGAGGCTATCGATGCGGGCATCGAGACGATCGTCCTCATCACCGAGGGCATTCCCGTCCAGGATTCCACGATTGTCGTCGAGCGGGCGCTCGCGGCGGGCGTGCGCCTGATCGGCCCGAACTGCCCCGGCATCATCTCGCCCGGGCAGGCGAACCTGGGTATCACCCCGGCGGACATCACGGGACCGGGCCGCCTTGGCCTCGTCTCCAAGTCGGGTACGCTGACCTACCAGCTCATGTACGAGCTGCGCGATTTCGGCTTCACGACGTGCCTGGGTATCGGCGGCGACCCGGTTGTGGGCACCACCCACATCGACGCGCTGGCGGCTTTTGAGGCTGACCCGGACACCGACCTCGTCATCATGATCGGTGAGATTGGTGGTGACGCCGAGGAGCGTGCGGCCGCCTGGATCCAGGAGAACATGACCAAGCCCGTCGTCGCCTACATCGCGGGCTTCACCGCCCCCGAGGGTAAGACCATGGGCCACGCGGGCGCGATCGTGTCCGGCTCGTCCGGTACGGCTGCCGCGAAGGCGGAGGCGCTCGAGGCCGTGGGCGTGCGCGTGGGTCGCACCCCTTCGCAGACGGCGCAGATCGCGCGCGAGATCCTCTCGCGCTAACGTCACAGCACAAATCGGCCCGGGGTCGGCGCGCAGCGTCGCGGCCCCGGGCCGATTCTGACACTATGGGCCTGTGAGCGAGCGCATCAGAGAAGTACCCAGCCCCCGGCGAACCACGACCACGTACGTGCCGGATCGGGCGACGATCCGTGTGGCCGTCCCGCAGGGGTGGGCGCGCGGTGTGCTCGCGGGTGTCGAGGCGGCCTTCGCGGGTTGGGGTCTGATCACGGTGTTCACGATGATCGCCTACCTGACGCTGCGTTCGAACTCGTGGATGAATGACACGACGCCGCGCGATGCTCTCGGCCTGGGTGGTGACCTATGGGCCGCCGTCATTGGCGGAACGTCGGTGGTTGGGGGAGTGCATTACCGCGCGATTCCGACGCTGGTGGGCGCCCTGCTGATCGTGCTGGTGCGGCTCCTGCTGCGTAACACGGCTGGTTTCCCGCGCAGCGCGGCGCTGTTCGCGGTGCCTGGTTTTCTTCTCACCTCCTGGCTGCTGGCGGGCGCGTCGGGCATCTATTCGCACTGGTGGACGGGCACGCTCGGCGCGATTCTGATTCCGCTGATCGGATCGGTGTGGTTCGTTGCGTCGGGGTATTCGCGCGACAATGAGGCCCCGCCGATGCAGCACTGGATTTCGGGTGGCCTGAAGCTCGGAGGCCTGTCGGTCCTCGCGCTCGTTGCTGCGTCTGCGGTGGCGTCGGTGATTGCGCTCGTGGCGGGGTGGAGCCGCATGGCTGGGATCCAGGAGATTCTGGGTGCTGCCTCGGGCGCGGATACCGCTTTTATCGTGGGGGCTCAGCTGCTTTTTGCGCCCACGGTCATGGCGTGGGCTGCCTCCTGGTGGTCGGGCGCGGGTTTCCTGACGGCGACGGATTCGCTGCATTCTCCGGTGGTGGCGGGCACCGGCCCGATTCCGCCGATTCCGCTCCTTGGAGCCGTCCCGGAGACGGCCCCCGGCATGTGGGTGATTCTTGTGCCGATCATGCTGGGCATTGGCCTTGGTGTTGTCGCGTCGCGGTCGTTCCGTCGTGAGCACCTGCTGCACCAGACTGCCCAGGGTGTCCTGTCCTCGGTGATCGTCGCCTCGGTGACGGCCCTGTGGATGTGGAGCGCGACGATGAGCATGGGCTCCGTGCGCCTGTCGTCGATGGGCCCGCGCGTGGGGTGGGTGACGCTCGCTCTCGTGCTCGAGATTGCCCTGCCTGCCTTGATCATCGCCCTGGCGAGCCACCCGACGACTCGCGCCCTCCTCGGCGAGGGTGCCGGTCGCGTGCGCAACGAGGGTGAGGCCCTGCGCCGCCGCGCCGCCGAGCGTGCGTCCCGCGTGGGAACCACTGCCTCGGCGGCTGACGAGGCCTGGGCTGAGGCTTCCGAACCCGAGGAGCCCGGCGACATGGAAGCAAGCGCCGACGAGGCCGGGGTTGAGGATCTCGAAGCGGTGGTCGACGCGGACGCACAGGCCGCGGACGTGGAAGAGGCTTCCGAGGATGCCGCGGACATCGAACCGGTCCAGGCCGAAGGTGACGAGGAAGACCCCGGGACGAGGGCGACGCGGCGCGAGGGCCTGAACTAGACTGGGAGACGCCGCGACTGGCGAGGGTGGATGACCACCGGGGAGCGGCCGCATTTCCCGCGAGGCGTCGCCCGCCTGGGCGCCTGGGTTTGGTCTCAACCTGGAGGAACTATGTCCGTCTCCCTGGACAACCTGGAACCCATCGACGTGCGCCCCATCAAGCGGGCCCTGATTTCCGTGTACGACAAGACTGGCCTGGAGGATCTTGCCCGCGCGCTCGGCGAGGCCGGCGTGGAGATCGTCTCCACCGGCTCCACGGCAGCCCGCATCGCGGACGCCGGCGTGGCTGTCACCCCGGTCGACGACGTGACCGGCTTCCCCGAGGTGCTTGAGGGGCGCGTGAAGACCCTGCACCCCTTCATTCATTCCGGCATCCTGGCCGACCAGCGTAAGGCCGCCCACCGTGAGCAGATCGCCCAGCTGGGCATCAAGGCATTCGACCTGGTCGTGTGCAACCTGTACCCGTTCCAGGACACGGTTGCGTCGGGCGCGTCTTTTGACGAGTGCGTCGAGCAGATCGACATCGGCGGCCCGTCCATGGTGCGCGCCGCCGCGAAGAATCATCCGTCGGTCGCGGTCGTGACCTCCCCGGAGCGTTACGCGGATGTGGCTGAGGCCGTGGCGGGAGAGGGTTTCACCCTCGAGCAGCGGCGTGTGCTGGCCGCCGAGGCCTTCGCTCACACGGCGACCTACGACCTGGCGATCGCCGGTTGGCTGGCCGACGAGCTGGATCTCGAGGACGTGCGTGAGACCCTCGACGATGCCGCCGAGACCCACCTGGACGCCTCCGACGCGGCCTTCCTGGAGTCCCTGGGTTACCAGACCGAGGAAGACTACGTGGTGGAGGTCCCCGAGGAGGAGGGGCAGGCCTCGGGCATGCCCGTGTTCGTCGCCGACGCCTTCGAGCGCGTGGAGTCGCTGCGCTACGGCGAGAATCCGCACCAGGGCGCTGCCGTGTACCGCGAGATCGATGAGTCCTTCGAGGATGAGGAGGCCGACGACGAGGCCTTGGTCCCGGGCATCGCGAACGCGCGCCAGCTGCACGGCAAGGCCATGAGCTACAACAACTACACGGATGGCGACGCCGCCCTGCGCGCCGCCTACGATCACGAGCGCCCCTGCGTCGCGATCATCAAGCATGCGAACCCCTGCGGTATCGCGGTGGCCGATGACGTGGCCGAGGCGCACCGCCTCGCGCACGCCTGCGACCCCGTGTCGGCGTTTGGCGGCGTGATCGCCGTGAACCGTCCGGTGAGCGTGGAGCTGGCTCGCCAGATCGTCCCGATCTTCACCGAGGTCGTGCTGGCCCCCGATTACGAGGAGGGCGCGCTCGAGGTGCTGAGCGCGAAGAAGAACCTGCGCGTCCTGCAGGTTGAGCCCCCGGCTCGCGGCTCGTACGAGTTCAAGCAGATCAGCGGCGGCCTGCTGGTCCAGGAGCGCGACGACATCGACGCGCCCGGTGATTTCCCCGAGAACTGGACGCTCGCGGCCGGCGCTCCCGCCGACGAGGCGACGCTGGCGGACCTGGAGTTCGCGTGGCGCACGGTGCGCGCAGTTCGTTCGAATGCGATCCTGCTGGTCAAGGACGGCGCCTCGGTGGGCGTTGGCATGGGCCAGGTGAACCGCGTGGACTCCTGCAAGCTGGCGGTCGAGCGTGCGAACACGCTGGGCTCGCGCTCGACGGGTGACGCGGCGGCGTCCACCGTGGACAGCGCGGGCGGTGCTCGCGCGTCCGAGGTTGTGGCCGAGGCTCCCGAGCAGCGTTCCGTTGGCGCGGTCGCCGCGTCGGATGCGTTCTTCCCCTTCGCGGACGGACTGCAGGTGCTCATCGACGCGGGCGTGAAGGCTGTCGTCCAGCCCGGCGGATCGGTGCGTGACCAGGAGTCGATTGATGCGGCGAACGCCGCGGGCATCACGATGTACCTGACGGGAACGCGCCACTTCGCGCACTGATCATTCCCGCTCATGGGCTCCAGGGGGCGAGCGCCGGTGTGGCGCTCGCCCCCTGAGATTTGCCTCCGTGTGCTTGACAGGGAACGGCGGGCAGCATATCGTTCAATTGTTGAATAAATGGCTGTTAGTCCTGTTGAAAGGTGCCTTATGACGACTCTGACCGCTTCCCCCGTCGCCGCGCGCGAGAACCGTGTTCTCGCCGACCGCCTCGGTGGCACGATCGTTCGCGAGATCGCCCTGATCGCCGCCGGAACGGTTGCCATGATCGCGCTGGCCCGCATTTCGGTCCCGCTGCCCTTCACGCCCGTGCCGGTCTCGCTCGGCACGCTGGGCGCCCTCTCGGTCGGCACGACCCTTGGCGCGCGCCGAGGCCTCATCTCCGTCGCCGCCTACGCCCTCCTCGGCGTCGCCGGTGCCCCGGTCTTCACCGGCACGAACGTCGGCTGGGCCTTCGCCTCCTTCGGCTACATCCTCGGCTACCTCCTCGTCGCCGCGATCGCCGGCCTGGCCGCCCAGCGCGGCGCTGACCGCCGCATCCTGACCATGGCGCCGACCGCCGTCGTCTCCCTGTTCTCCGTGTACATCCTGGGCCTGGCCTGGATGATCCCCTTCGCGCACATGACCTTTGAGCAGGGTCTGGCCAAGGGCTTCATTCCCTTCATCATCGGTGACCTGGTCAAGGCCGCCGTGGCCACCGGAGCCTTCCCGGTGCTGCGCTCCATCTTCCGCTGAGCCGCGCGCTCCAGCGTCACGCGAGTCGGCCTCGTCCCCACCCGGGGGCGGGGCCGTCGCCGTATCCGGCGTGCGCAGTGGTGACATGCGTAATGGAGTGCGACGGGGTGGGGCGCGCGCGGGTACCATTGGCAGGGTGAACGCTTCTGACATGCACCCCGTCCTCGTCGTCGACTTCGGCGCGCAGTATGCCCAGCTGATCGCGCGCCGCGTGCGCGAGGCTAACGTCTACTCCGAGATCGTCCCCCACACCATGAGCGTGGCGGACATGCTCGCCAAGGAGCCTGCCGCCATCATCCTGTCCGGCGGCCCGTCCTCCGTGTACGAGGAGGGTGCCCCCTCCGTCGATCCCGCGATTTTCGAGGCCGGTGTGCCCGTCCTGGGCATCTGCTACGGATTCCAGACCATGGCCCACGCCCTCGGCGGCACCGTCGGTCGCACGGGCACCCGCGAGTACGGGCACACCGAGGCCACCGTGGCCGGTGACTCCTGCCTGTTCAGCGGCACCCCCGACGACCAGATCGTGTGGATGAGCCACGGCGACGCCGTCCAGGGCGCGCCCGAGGGCTTCACCGTCACCGCCTCCACCGCAGAGACCCCCGTCGCGGCCTTCGAGTCGCGCGAGCGTCGCCTCTACGGCCTGCAGTGGCACCCCGAGGTGGGCCACTCCCAGTTCGGCCAGGACGCGCTGAAGAACTTCCTGTACAAGGGTGCCGGCCTGGAACCCACGTGGACCGCCGGTTCCATCGTGGACGAGCAGGTTGAGAAGATCCGCGAGCAGGTCGGCGACGCGCAGGTCATCTGCGCCCTGTCGGGCGGCGTGGACTCTTCCGTGGCTGCGGCCCTCGTGCACAAGGCCGTCGGCGATCAGCTGACCTGTTTCTTCATCGATCACGGCCTGCTGCGCGCGGGCGAGCGCGAGCAGGTCGAGAACGACTACGCGCGCGGCATGGGCATCCGCGTCATCACTTGCGACGAGTCCGAGCGCTTCCTGTCTGCCCTGGCCGGCGTCACCGAGCCCGAGGCGAAGCGTAAGATCATCGGCCGCGAGTTCATCCGTTCCTTCGAGGCCGCCCAGAAACAGGTCATCGAAGAGGTCGGCGCCGCAGGCGGCGAGGTGAAGTTCCTCGTCCAGGGCACCCTGTACCCCGACGTCGTCGAGTCCGGCGGCGGCGAGGGCGCGGCCAACATCAAGAGCCACCACAACGTGGGCGGCCTGCCCGAGGACATGACCTTCGAGCTGGTCGAGCCCCTGCGTACCCTGTTCAAGGATGAGGTGCGTGCGGTCGGCCGTGAGCTGGGCCTGCCTGACTACCTGGTGAACCGTCAGCCCTTCCCGGGTCCCGGCCTGGGTATCCGCATCATTGGAGAGGTTACGCGCGAGCGCCTGGACATCCTGCGCGCCGCCGACCTGATCGCCCGCGAGGAGCTCACGGCGGCCGGCCTGGATCAGGAGATCTGGCAGTGCCCGGTCGTCCTGCTCGCCGACGTTCGTTCCGTGGGCGTCCAGGGTGACGGCCGCACCTACGGCCACCCGATCGTGCTGCGCCCCGTGTCCTCCGAGGATGCGATGACGGCTGACTGGACGCGCCTGCCCTACGACGTCCTGGCCCGCATCTCCACGCGCATCACCAACTCGGTGCCCGAGGTCAACCGCGTCGTCCTCGACGTGACCTCCAAGCCCCCGGCCACCATCGAGTGGGAGTAATACTTTCCGCGTTGGTTTAAAAGCGTGGGCCCGGGAGCACTCTGGTGAGTGTTCCCGGGTCCAATTCTCTTGTTCAAGCTCTCTTGTGGAAGTTTGAGGCTCAATCACCCAAAAGCGTACATCCATGCTTAATATGCGGTAATATTCCGCATAGATGTACGAGCTAAAAAGAGGCGATTATGACCTTAATTGAGATTGCGAAAGGGCAGAACGGCTACGTGTCTGCATCGCAGGCCACTGAAGCTGGCATTCCCAGAAGGAAGCTCACTGAGGCAGTTGATAAAGGAGAGCTTGTTCAAGCTGGACGCGGCCTCTACGCTCTTCCGGAGACATGGGAGGACCCATACTTCGTTGCCCAGCACCGATTCTCGCGCGGTGTATTTTCCGATGACACGGCGCTCTTCCTGCATGGTATGACCGACCGTGCGCCCTTTTCGCTCACCATGACCTTTCCTAGAACTTACAATGCCACACCCGCCAGAGAGCTGGGGATAGTCTGCCGTTCCTGTGCTGATGAGGTGCTCGAGCTAGGGTTGGTAGAACTGACTACCCAGTACGGCAACGCCGTCAGGGCATACGTCTTGGAGAGAACGCTTTGTGACCTGGTCAGGGGGCAGCGTATGGTCGATTCGCAGGTAGTTACCCCGGCGATGCAGACCTATGTCAGAAGCCCAAAGAGAGATTTAGCGAAGCTCATCGAGTACGCACGCAAGCTCGGCGTCGAGAGGAAGATCCGGAACTACCTGGAGGTGCTGCTGTGAGGACAAGGAATACAATGCAGCTTAAGGTGCGCGTGAATAGCATGGCCAAGGAGGCGGGTATCCCTGCGCAAGCGCTCATGCAGAGCTACCTCCTCGAGAGGATGCTCGAACGCCTCTCGAGATCGAAGTGGAGGAATAACGTCATTATCAAGGGAGGCGTGCTCATCTCCTCCCTTGTCGGCGTAAGGTCAAGGACCACAATGGACCTGGATACGACGGTCAGAGGGTTCGCCCTTACTCACGAATCCGCAGAAAGAGCGTTCCGTGACATTGCAGCGGTGCAAGCAGACGATGACTGGAAGTTCGAGTTCGACAGGACAGAGGACATTCGGGAGACCGATGAGTACACGGGTATTCGTGTGCACCTGAAGGGGATCTACGCGCCCATGGTGATCCCACTGACAGTGGACGTTACCACTGGTGACCGGATTACGCCGGACGCGGTGGAATATAGCTACCCGCTCCTCTTTGATGAGGGTGTTATCAGCCTCATGGCCTACCCGATTGAGACGGTGCTTGCGGAGAAACTTGAGACCGTGGTATCCCGCGGCGTTGCCAACACCCGCCCGCGAGACTTCTATGACATCCATGTCCTGCTGGGAGTCAAAAGAAGTGATGTCGATATGGGAATGTTGAAAAACGCTTTGGTGTCGACGTGCGAGAAAAGGAATAGTCAAGCCGCCATTGAGCGCTGGGCAGAGGTGCTCGACGATGTTGCCGGCGACGCAGTCATGCAAGCGCAGTGGGTGAAGTATGTGAGGAAGAATCCGTTCGCAAAAGGAATTTCGTTTCAAGAGTGCTGTAAGACGGCAAAGGCCGTTCTCGAAGAGTTGACCAACATTGGCAGTTAAGCTCTGCGGCGAATAGTAGAAGAACTGAAATGGCAAGGTGTTTGACTTAGCGTTCGTCTGGGTTAATGGTGTGGCGCGTTGTGTTCCAAGGGGCAAATGTGAATGGCAATGAAATTAAGAATGAAGCGTCGGCCGGAATGAAACAGCTGGCTGAAGAAATTAACGAGCATATCGAATCTATTCGAGGATACATTCAAATTGATCGACAAGAGATATTGCTAATGGTCGTTAGCGATATCACGACATTCAGTAATCCTATCCCTGAAGGTGATGTCCTCTTCTACAGGCAAGATGATGTGCCGTCCCGCCCCGTCGAATACCTGCAAAGTCTCATCGCTGCAACGGATAACACAATCTGTGCCCATGTCTCTGATGAAGATATTGACCGACTGGCGCATAGGTATGTTTATGACCAAGAAATACTGTTTTTTAAGTCGCTAAAATACTTGTCGTACCGGTACTGGGAGCTCGGAGATGACAGTGAAATAAGTCAGCTGGCCTTCGAAGCTCAATTAATGCATATGGTTAGAGGGAATAGATATCGCTTCCTTCAGATTGATTATCTTCGGCCACTTGTGCTCGCTCACGATGATGAATTTCAAAAATTGTTCGGTGTGACGGCAAATGAAGTGGTCGCTGGATATGAAAAAATTCAAATAGCGTTGTTAAACGGCCGACTTGAAGGCCTGGATGCTTTGAGGAAGCTTTGTGACAAGGCAAGATTGGCTGACGACTTCGATATTTCGGGTATTCCTGACGAGGATGTGAAAGCAGTTGGAGACGCGTTCTCCGTGAGCTTATTCAATGTCGCTAGGATTACTGGTTGGCCCGAGGCTTTTATCGATGCCCTGTCGTTGCTCCGGGTGAGGCTTGTTTCTTCGAAGAAGGAGAAATGCAGTATTGGCCGATAGTTACGCTTCCGATCGTAGTTCGGCCATTCATCAAGATAGGCGGAGACAGCTACTGCTTCGACTACTACTCGCTTACCGATAATTTCTATAGGGCAATCCAGAAATTAATTCTGCGTACCGATTTCGACTATTCAGAGCGATGGCAGCAAAGGCAAAAAGAGGCTAGTGAAAGAATGGTCGAATCGGTTTTCAAGGAGATGCTTCCAGGGTGCTCCACGCACAGGGATAACTACTACGGCAGCAAGAAGCATCGAAGTGAAAACGACCTTCTGATTAGGTATAGAGATGCGTTGTTGGTGATCGAAGTTAAAGCTGGTAGCTTTACTGATGCTCCGCCGGTGTCGGGTTACGCTTCGCACGTCAACCGCTATAAAGAGCTGATAGGAAAAGCAAATAGTCAATGTGCTCAGATGAGAGATTATATTCGCCGTTCCAACACTAAATTGGTCCTCTACGACGAGCACATGCAGCCGAAGCAAATACTTGATATCTCGGACATCAAGAGCATCTTCTGCCTCTCCGTAACGGTAGACAACATTAACACTTATGCGGCTTGTGCAGAGAAACTTGGTTTTTTAGACCTTGAAGAAGGCGTGTCTTGCATCGCAATCGACGACCTCATGACTTTCAGGGAATACTTTGATAATCCGCTAGAATTCCTCCACTTCCTCAAACAGAGAGAAATTGCGGCCCTCAATGAGAGGCTCATCCTCAAAGACGAACTCGACCACCTTGGTATGTACATTGCGCATAATTGTTATTCGCTAGAAGTTGACAGCGTCGCGAAAGATAAGACCATTTATGTCTCAGGTTACAGAGAGGAATTGGACGAATATTTCGAGCGGCTTGGCACTTTTTCGCCCCAGCTTCGGAAGCCTCGGCAAAGTATGCCTAAGCGCTTTCGTGAAATAATTGACGTGTTGCTCAGCTCTGGCAATCCTCAAGCTGTTCACGTTTCCTCGTACCTGCTTGATTTCTCCAGCGAAGCACGTGAGCAACTATCTGACGGCATTGAAATGTCCCTGGAGAGACAAGCCATAACTGGCAGACAGGTCGTTCTTTCCTTCTCAGGCACCGGGAATTCACTTCGTCTGACGTGTTTCGTGTTTCAAGATGAATTGTCTGACGTCATGTCTGATCAAGAAATGTTCGACTATGTTGCAACCATCCTTCTTGCGAACGGAGAAGACGAACGCATGTTGTTGTCGTTTAGATTCGATACGAGCCTAGCCCTCCAAACGGTTGATATGCGAACAATCACCCTTTCTCAGATCCCTTCATCTCGTTTTGGCGAACTGAGAAGACGCGGCGAGCGAATGGGTGATTTTCGAGTCGCCAAGTATGTAGAACAGTATGGAAGAATCGCGAGGAATCAACCCTGTCCATGCGGAAGTGGAATGAAGTACGGGAGATGCCATGGGCGAGGCAAATAGTTAGCGCTCGGAACGGGGCGCTTCGTTGTCAGAGAATCTATATTTGACCGCCAAGTACCACAATGAACCAACAGATCTATGTGTAGATCATAGCGCGTGTTGAGCTCGCGGACCCTTGAGTAGAGTAGCGTTCATTGTAATGTACCCGCCTGGCCGTTCAAGGAGGAACCCACATGAATTTACTTGAATACATGCGCTCGCAAAACAACATGACGCAGGCCGAATGGGAGCGCACGTTTGAGGACGAGGCCCGGGAGATCATCGTCCTACTCGCCGGCGGTGGCGGGGCCGGCAAGAGGAACGGATTCTGGGACGTCTCGCACTACTTCATTGCGTATGTGGACTGCCAGACCGGCGCACTGCACACGGGTGACGGCCGGATCGTCTATCCCGTCAGTGACGAGGAACATGATGCCGGAGGAATCCTCGATCGCTTCCGTCGGGAGGCGGTGTACCGCCTCAAGGCGCGTAAGGAGGTCCCGCACGAGGTTCCCGAGGGCGTGACCGCCTCCTCGCAGAACCAATTCCTGATCGTTGAGGTCCTGGAAGAGGATCCCCCCGTGCCCCGCCCTGGAAGAGGTGCTGGCCGAATACCGCAGGCCGGTCGTGGTGACCGACGAGGTGCTCGGAGAACTCACCCTCGACAAGGATCTCGACACGTTCGAAGGGGAGGTACTGTGGCGCGGCGAGCAGATCTGCCTGTCGCTCGAGGTTGATGCGGCGGACGAGGAAACCTGGGTCGATGCCAGGCGGGCGATGACGGTGATGCTGGCGGAGCAGGATCGCTGGGACCGCGACATGCGCGCGAGCGCCGCACGTGAGCTCACCGACCTCGCGTGCGAATGGCGCGAATCTGCCGACGAGGAGGTCCCGGAGATTACCGAAGAGAGCTTCGCTCGCCGGATCGAGCTGCGCAGCATCGCGATGGACGCCGACGGTTCATTTTCCGCCTACTTCGACGATGACGACATGTTCTTTGGGCACTGTGTCACCGCGTACGGAACTCTGACGGAGGGGGTGACCGCGGCGAACATGGAGGGATAGGCGTCCTATGCGTTGGTCGGGGCGGTGCTGTCCACTCGACGCAGAAGCACGTACAGCCAGATAGCTGCGACAAGGTCTGCGATGGGAACGGCGTGCATCTTCCTGAGTCTTTTTACTGTTGCTGATGGGATTGTCTGTTCGGACAGTAGGCGTTTTGTTGCAGCAAACCCATGGAAGGATGACACGAGCATCAAGCAGTAGACTCCCGCGTCCAGGGGGAGGATGAGGAAGATCATCAGGAAGCCGCTGACGTTGCCGTTGGAGCTATCTAGCGGAACGATGATCGTGAGAATGAGCATGATGAGGAAAATGGGGAGGAGAGCAAGCTTGATGATGAGTCCCCAAAAAGCGAGTGTGCGTGGAGTGACCTTGTCTTGAGAGTGGAGCACTGTCAGTGCGCTGAAGTAGGACGCGATCAGCAGTGCGACGATCCACGGGCCTGGCGAGAGCAGCGGCTGGATGGGGAGGTTGAGGTCGAAACGCCACCCTGCGTAGACCATGGCGATGAAGAAGAGGGGTGCGGCGATGCGTGCGACTCTGTCCATGAGCAGCTTTCTTCATAGGGCTTCATTGGCTCGCGATGACTATAACATCGCTGTCGTGTAATGAGGCCTACCCCGTCAAGCAGGGTAGGCCTCGTTATGTGCGCCTGGTGTCGCTACCGAAACAGTCGTGCGTTTGGCTCAGTGCGCGGTAGTGGGACTACTTCTGGCCCTCCACGTCGGGCACGTATGCGAGGAACCCGGCCAAGACCTCGTCGTTGTGCTCGAAGAACGGCTTCCCCTTGTCGAGGGAATCGATCTGGGCCATGTCCTCGTCGGTCAGCGCGAAATCGAACAGGTCGATGTTCTGAGCGATGTGCGATGGCGTCTTCGAGCCCGGGATCACGATGTGTCCCTGCTGGATGTGCCAACGCAGCAGCACCTGGGCGGGGGACTTGCCATGCTTCTCGGCGAGTTCCTGGACGAGGGACTCGGACATGATCGAGTCGTTGCCGCGCCCGCCCAGCGGGTACCACGCCTGCAGCGCGATGTTGTGCTCCTTGAGGAGTTCCTTGAGCTCCGTCTGCGGGAAGTAGGGGTGGCACTCGACCTGGTTGATCGTGGGGACAACCTCGCACTCGTCGAGGATGCGCTGCGTCTGGGCAACGTCGAAGTTTGACAGGCCGATCGCACGAATCTTGCCTTCCTTATGCGCCTTCTCGAGGATGCGGTATCCCGCGACCGTGTCGCCGGCGGGCTGGTGCAGGATCATCAGGTCGATGTAGTCCGTGCCCAGACGCTCGAGCGTCTCGTCGACGGCGGTGGGACGCTCGAAGAACGACGGCCAGAGTTTCGTCTCGAGGAAGATCTCCTCGCGCGCCTTCGAGGACGCGCGCATTCCGCGCCCGACGGCGCGCTCGTTCACGTAGACGTTCGCCGTGTCGATCAGCGTGTAGCCGTTGTCGAGCGCGTAGGTGACCGCCGACTGGGCATCGTCCGGCTCGAGCAGGTAGGTGCCGAGGCCGACCTGGGGGATTGTGACGCCGTTGTTCAGGGTGATGTGGTCCATGTGAACTCCTTCGTTCTCATCAGAGGCGTGCGCTGGAACGGCGATGCGGTAGCCGAACTGCGCAGTCGCCTCTGACTGTCAGCCTATGCCCCTCCGGGGGGCCGTGTGTGTCGGCGGTTGCATGTGGACGTGTGAGATAGGGTGAGTTGATGAAAGAAGGGGACTCGCGCGCGTCCTCGACGCGGACGAGGCCGTGGATCGCTCCCGGCTCGTCGGCCCCATGAGTGCCGAGGCCCTGTGCCGCTACGTGCTGCGCGCCGTCTTCGCCTCCCTCATGGCGGGCGGCGAATGTGAGACGCTGTTCGCCCTCCTCGATGCCGCCCTGTACGACGACACCACAGAAGAAAAGGACGCTAAGAAATGAGTCGATTCCGTATCAAGAAGCAGTCCCTGATCGCCGTCGCCGGCATCGTCTGGCTGCTCGCCGGCATGAACGTCGCGATCCTCGGCGTGCGTGCGGTGATCGACGTGCGCGATCTCGCGGCCCTTATCCTCCTGGCGCTCGCGGGCGGCGCGGTCGCCATCTTCTGCGCGTTCCATCCCATGTTCAGCAAGCTCGTTCAGAAGAATGCCCAGCGCATTGCCGACCTGGAGGGGGAGCGCCACCACGTCGTCCGCTTCTTCGATCGCAAGAGCTACATGATGATGGCGATCATGATGTCGTTTGGTATCGGCATGCGTGCCGCAGGGCTCTTCCCCGACTGGTTTATCGCCTTCTTCTACACCGGCCTCGGCCTCGCCCTGAGCCTCGCAGGCGCCAGCTACATCGCGCGCGGCGTGCGCGGTCGCGCCTGGGCGTTCCACGGGACCGACTGAACCCGATGCGCTCTCCCAGCCAAGGCCTCGTCAATGGACGAGGCCTCCTGCCGTTTAGTAGTCAACCATCCTTGGATGCCGCGCGATTACCGCCAGTGGCGGTATAATTGTGGCGGTAATGGGGGTGGTCATGGCCTACGAACCGTCGTTTGAACGCACCGACGCGATCGATGCGTTGTGCATGGAGATCGCTGAGCTTGTCGGCATGCTGTCGCCTCAAGCGCCACTGTCGACCAGCCCGACACTGCGTCGCGAGCTGCGGATCCAGACGATTTATTCCTCCCTCGTCATCGAAGGCAACAAGCTTGATGAGCGCGCGGTGAGCGCGATCATTGACGGCAAGCGGGTTCTCGGAGACCGGCGCGACATCCTCGAAGTCGAAAACGCGCGCGCCGCCTATGACCTTATTCCTGAGCTCGATCCTCATTTGTTGGAGGATTTGCTGCGCGTTCACCGCGTGATGATGGGTGGCCTCGTCCCCGATGCTGGGCGCTTTCGGTCGGGCAATGTCGGCGTGTTCAACGGAGATACCCTCATCCATGCGGGGACTCCGGCCGCCTACGTTCCCGAGGTCATGGGAGGCCTCTTCGAGTGGCTGCGTACGACGCGTATGCACCCGCTGCTCGCTTCGTGTGTCTTTCACTTCGAGTTCGAGTTCTGTCATCCCTTCTCTGATGGGAATGGGCGGACGGGACGTCTCTGGCAGACTCTGCTCCTGTCTAGGTGGCGTTCGGAGTTGGCGTGGTTGCCCGTTGAGTCCGCGATCAGGAGACGGCAGGCGGACTATTACGAGGCCTTGGCCCGCTCGGGTGCGACCGGTTCGTGCGAGAGTTTTGTGGAGTTTATGCTCGAGGCGATTCGGGAATCGATTCTTCCGTATGCGAAGCCGTCGAGCTCGCAGGATATGGCTCGAGCCCGTGCGCTTGCTTTCCTTAGGGATAACCCACAGTCCACTGTCACTCAGCTTTCGCAATATCTTGGGTGCTCGAAGCGGAGTGCCGAGCGCATAGTCGCACAACTGAAAGACGAAGGCGCGCTTGAGCGTCAGGGGAGTCCCCGTTCGGGCGTGTGGGTTGTCCGCGGCCCCGGACGCTAGGTGCGTGATTAATAGTCCACTTATTGGTGTGGAGACTCCACTACTTCTCTACCAGCCCCTGCGATGGGGGAGACAAGGAATCCGACGATGAGGTACGCCGAAACGGTGCTGTTACAGGGTGGGGTGGAACTCCTCGTGCGGAATGCCGTCGCGTCGGATGCCCGTGCGCTGCGTGACATTATGCAGCGCACGCATTCCGAGACTGACTACCTGCTGTCATATCCGGACGAGCAAGGCTCTGATGATGAACAAGAGGCTCGCTCGCTGGTGGAAACGGAGCGCAGTGACAATGAGGTCGAGCTCGTCGCCGTTGTCGATGGGAAGATTGTGGGCAGTGCTGGAGTCGCGGCGGTGGGCGGCAGGCGCAAGGTGGCTCACCGGGCGCGTTTCGGGATCAGCGTGCTCCAGGAATACTGGGGGATGGGGATCGGCCGAGTGCTCATGGAGGCGAGTATCGACTGTGTGCGTCGGGCGGGCTACACCCAGCTCGAGCTCGAGGTAGTGGCTGACAATCAACGCGCGGTGTCCCTCTACCGGCGCGCGGGGTTCGAGGAGTATGGGCGCAACCCACGAGGCTACCGGTCCGCGACTTCGGGCTACCAGGAGCTCGTGCACATGAGGCTGGAGTTGTAGCCTCGAAGGGGCGCTGGTCTAGTTGGTCTGCTTGGCCTCGCCTTCCTTGTCTTCCTTGTCTTCCTTGGCCTCCGGGGTGCGCCTGCGCCAATAGGCGTAGTCTTCATAGATGTACTTGTGTTCCCACACAGGATTACTCGGGCCCCAATCGGACATTGGGCAGTCCGTGGTGACGTCGTCGGCCAGCTCGAGGATGACGTCGACGAGCTCGAGCCTGTCAACGAACCTGTCGGGGATCGCATTGAAACCGATTCGTGCTCCGACGAGCATTCCCGCGATCGCCGCAGTTGTGCTGGAGTTGCCTCCGTGGTTGGCAGCGAAAGTCATCGCTCCCGCGATGTCGTTCTCGTAGCGTAGTGCGCAGAGGATGCCAATTGCCAGGGCCTCGTTGGAGACCCACCCCTCGCCGAGGGCGTGGATGGCATCCAGGTCGCTTGAGGCTGAGGTAGCAAGCGGCCTGGCGGACCAGATGGAGGACAACAGTTCGTGCACGGCCTTGCGGGAATCGGGGAAGGACTTGTCCAGAGCCTTCAGTGTTTCGTTGACGGCCTCGGCGATGGAGAGCTCCTGGTGAATGATGAGTGAGATGATGAGGGCTAGTACCCCCGATGCCACCCAGGCAACTTCGTTGCCGTGCGTGAGGGCCGCCGTGTTTGCCGCCAAGTCGAGAATATAGGCGGGGTCGTCGGAGTAGGACAGGCCGATGGGGACGGCCCACAGCAGGCATCCGGAGCCTTTGGAATCATTGACGGGTTCGTCCATCGAGCCGAACTTGTCGGAACTAAAGACCCTCATGGAGGTGGGAGAAGGGGCGCGCTTCGCGGACAGGGCAGGGTAGGCGTTAATCCATCCGCACCGGGCTCGGCGTGGCTGCTTCTCTGTCTGGAGCCGATACCAGTCCATGTAGAAAGCGTCGAAATACTGGTACACAGGGGCCATGATCCCGCGGAGCGCTCCTCGCGTGTGAGCGAAGAGGATCCCATTTGCGCTGAGCAGCATGAGCTGCGTGTCCGCGGTGAAGTGCGCGGTTCCGTTCTCGTCCAAGTCGTAGGCGGTGATCCCGCGCAGGCCGTAGCGTTCGACGATAGCGGCCTCTGATAGCACTTTAACCGGGTAGCCCAGCGCGTCTCCAGCGGCGCAGCCGATCATTGCCCCTCGGATGCGATCTCGCTTGTCCATGAATGCCTCCTCGCGTGGGTTCGGACGGTGACCACGCTTAGCTTACCGGCGCTGCACGTGTTCCGGCGTCGACTGTCTGACGTTGCGCGCGGATGAACTCGGGGCACGCGTCATTGGGCTCCGTCCCCAGGATGCTAAGGAAAGAAACCCCTGCCATCAGGTTTCAGCCGTTCATAGATATCATGAGCCCATGACGATCATGCTTGTGCCCCTGACTGACACCGAGCGTCCTGCGCTGATCGCGGACTTTCAGGAATCTTTCGAGCACTTCCAGGGCAACCCGCAGGGATCCTTCGTGGGGGAGCGTCTCGCCGCGCGTGAGCAGCATCCGTCTGGTCCCAGCGAGGGCAGTGCAACGGCGCAGCCGATTCTCCCACTGTCCGACATTGAGGAGTCCCTGAATGCGCCGGGAGCGCTCGCCTATCGCATCCTTGAGGACGGCGAGGTCGTGGGCAACGTCATCCTTACCGTCGTCGGGCATCGAGGCGAGGTTCTCCTTTTCGCGATGAAGGCCTCGGTTCATTCCAGGGGAGTGGGGACGCGCGCCTGGTTCGCCATCGAGGCCGCCCACCCGCAGGTGAGGGAATGGACCCTGGAGACGCCCTATTTCGAGGTGCGCAACATCCACTTCTACGTCAACAAGTGCGGCTTCCACATCGTCGAGTTCTTCAACGAACGTCACCCCGACCCGTCGCATCCCCGTGGGGCGGGCGAGCCGATGGGCGAGGCCGACTACATGTTCCGCTTCGTCAAACGCGTGAACCGGTAGAGGTGTCGTCGATCAGCCGACGTCCTCGACCTTATTGGTGTTCAGGGTCGCTCTTCCTCGCGTCGATGCCTGGGCGCGCTGCGGGCGCGCGGTTGTGAGCGGCGTACCCTTGGATCGTGAAGGTTCTCGTCGTTCCCATGGTTGCCCGCTCGCGGATGGGTGGACCGTGGTCGCGCGCGCAGCGCGTCGCACGTGCGTTCCAGGACGCTGGCCATGAGGCCGTGCTCGCGTGGGGAGACGACGGCAACTGCGTTGATCCCATTGCTCCCGCGCTTGAGATTCCGGTGCCCTCACCTCTCGGCCTTCCCGAGGCCATTGCGCGACACACCTTCCCCCTGGCCTCGCGCCTCGGCCTCATGGGTCGCAAGCCTGTGCGCAGCTTCGAGGAGGTCCTCTGGCTGACCGGTGCCCTCGATGAGCGCTACACGCGCGCCGCCGTCGACGCGCTCCGCACCCACATGCGTGCCATGCGCCCCGACGTCGTCTACTCGGAATTCAACCTCGCCGCCGTCATTGCCGCCCGCGCCGAGGGCATCCCATGCGTGGGCAGCGCCTCGCAGCCGACGACCACCGCCTACGCCTCCAACCCTCGTAAATCGGCAGGAATTCTACGCCTGCTGCGCGAGATGGGCATGCCTGCCCCGGCCTCGTCCCTGACGATCCTCGAGGGGATGCGGCGCCGCTTCATCCCGAGCTGCCCGACCCTGGAACCGCGCCCCGGGGAGCGGGCCGTCTACTGTGGGTTCCTGGACGAGCCGCCCGCCCTGACAGCGACGCCTCGCGATTGCGCCCTCGTCTACCTCGGCGCGGGCAGCGTCCCCGTGGGCGTAGCCGTGCGCGCCGGGCGAGAACTCGCCGAGGCCCTCGGATGCGACGTCTTCGTCGCGGGCGTGTCCGAGGCCGTCCAAGCAGTGGGGGACCACGAGGTGACCTGTGCGCCCCGCTTCGACGTCGCTGAGCTCCTGCCGCGCGCCCGCGTTTTCGTGCACCACGGCGGGCAAAACTCGATGATCGATGCTCTGTCCTACGAAGTTCCCCAGGTGATAGTCCCGGGGCGCGTCTTTGAGCGCCAATTCAACGCCGAGGCCGTGGAAAACGCGCGCTGCGGCCTGACCGTGCGCGCTTCCCAGCCGGCGCTCATCGCACGCGCTGCCCGCACCCTCGTCGACGAGCCCGCCCTGACCTCGGGAATCCGAGGGGTGCGCGCGGAGCTGTCCTCGCTCGGCGGAGCCGCGCGCGTTGTGCGCGAGGTCGAGGAGCTGGTCGGTTAGCCTCAGTGCCAGCCGCGCAGGATCGCCTCCAGGCCCCGCTCAAACTGGGCGTTGAAGTCGTAGTGGCCGTCCAGGAGATCCTCGATGAGTGGGCGCAGCGCCTGCGCGTCCTCGGGGTCGAGCGCGGCGCTCGCGGCCGACAGGTCGGCGGGCTGCTCGGGGGAGCCGCCCACGGGCGGAACGACCTCGGCGGCGACGAATGCCGTTGTGTAGATCGACACCGCGTTGACCAGCCCCAGCATGTCCGCATTTGGCGTGAAACCGCGCCGGGCCAGCGTCACGAACACGCGCGCCAGTAGCGACAGCTGCTCGGGCGTCGACATCGGGTGCGTGAGTAGCAGCATGACCGCGCCCGGGTGGGAGCGCAGTGTTGATGCCAGGCAGTGCGCGTAGGCGCGCATGTAGGTCAGCAGGGGCGAGGCGGGGGCGCCTTCGGTCGGTTCCGGCGCCTCGTGCGTGGGCGTCGAAGCTGAATCGATCGCCCCTGCGTCCACGCGGTGCAGGAACGACTCGAACGTGAGGCGCCAGACCTGCTCGGCAATGCCCTCCAGGAGCGCCGCCTTGTCGGGGAAATGACGATAAAAAGCGGCCTGGGAGACGCCGAGACGCTTTCCCAAGGATCGCAGAGACAAAGCGGAGAGCCCCTCCTCGTCGACCACATCGAGCGCGGTCGACAAGATGATCTCTCGCGATAGCGCGCGCTGGCGTGACGACGGCATGGACTCTCCGCTTCGGTGGACGTTACTCCCTGTGATACCGGAACTGTACCAGTGCCAGCCCCGCGATCACCGCGAAGAAACCCCACAGGACGCCGATCCGCGTCCCGACGTCGGCAAGGGTCGCCCCGTCCAGGCTCACCTCGTGAATTGCTGTGATCGCCCAGTATGCGGGGGACAGGCGCGCGGCGTGCTGCGCCCAATCGGGGAACGAGGAGACCGTGGAGAAGGAGCCGCCGATGCCGGCCGCCAGCATGCCGATAATGTTCGACAGTGACAGAGCTGCGTCGCGGCTGCGTGACCACAGCGCGAGCGCGACGCCGAGCGCCGACAGAACCGCAGAGAAACTGAGGAGAATCGCGGCCAGCGCGACGAGGGACCCGGTCGGCCGATAGCCGAAAATGAGAGCGCCGAGCGCGAGGACAACCGCGATCTGAACGGTCTGCATGAGGAAGGCGACCAGCGCCTTGCCCGTCAGAATAGACGCGCGCGAGGTGGGGGAGGCCTCGAGGTGCTCCCACGTGCCCCACGAACGCTCGTTGAAGAACGAGCTGATGATGTTCTGCACGGCCAGGAACGAGAAGAGGATCGCGATTGACGGAACCGCCTGCTCGGCGCCCGTGACGCCCGTGTAGCCGTCGGCCAGGAGCATCGACTTGAACGCCGGCATCATGAAGGGGATCAAGACGAGGGGGATCACCGTCAGGATGAGCGTGGGCGCCGGGTCGGTGAGCTGCAGGCGGATGTTCAGTCGGGTCATTGCCCCGAGTTGCTTAAGCTGCGACATGGTCACTCTCCTTGATGATCTGCAGGTACGCGTTGTGCAGGCTCGCCTGCATGATGCGCACGTCCGTCAGGCGCGCGCCTTCGAGGGAAGGCGAGGCCAAGGCTTCGCCGATCCGCGAACCTGGGTCGGCCTCGTCCCCGATGAGTTGGAGACGCCTGTCGTCGGCGCTCCACCCGTCGATCGAGGGGATGGGGCGATCGAACTCGAGCGTGACCTCGGCGCGCGCGTGGTGAGAGACGATCTCTTCGAGCGTGCCGCTCGCGACGATGCGCCCCTCGTTCAGGATCGCGATGTCGGAGCCAAGCTCCTCGAACTCGGCGAGGTAGTGCGAGGTGTAGATGACGGCCGCTCCGTCGTCGGCGAGCTGACGGACTGCGCGCAGGATCTGGGTGCGCGCCTCCACGTCCGCGCCGACGGTCGGCTCGTCCATGAACACCAGGCGCGGGCGGTGCATGATCGCCATTCCCGCGTGGAGCCTGCGCTGCTGTCCGCCCGACAGGTGCGAGGCGCGCTGCCCTCGCTTCTCTGTGAGGCCGAGGAGCTCCATGACCTCGCCCGCGCGGGAGGTAGCCTCGCGTCGGCCGAGTCCGTGCAGCTCGCCGAAGGCTGCCAGATTCTGGGCGACGCTCAGGTCGGGGTAGATGCCCAGCTCCTGGGGTGCGTACCCGATCAGTCGTGCGGCCTCGGCGGATGCGGTGCGGTGGCCGCAGATGGATGCGGTCCCCGAGTCGGCGCGGAGCAGTCCGCACAGGATCGTGATGAGCGTGGACTTGCCCGCTCCGTTTCGTCCGAGTAGTCCGAGGACCTGACCGGGTTCGACGCGCAGGTCGACCCCTCGCAGGACCTCGTGAGTGCCGTAGCTCTTGCGGATTCCCCGGGCGTCCAGGCCCGGAGTGTGTGGATGTGACACGGTGATTCTCCCATCGGTTAACGCTGTTAACTTTGTGTCACGAGTAAGGTTAACAGTGTTAACTTGTGGGTGCAAGGTGGTGTTTCGTGCCGGGGAAAACTGCTGATTTGCTGCGTTTTTCTGACAATCTGTCGCTGCGTGGGGGAGGCAAGCGGCCCTACACTGTCTGCGCGAGGCCTGAAGGAGGACTGAAAGTGCCAGGTATGGATACCTACGACGCGATCATGCTGCTGTCCTACGGTGGCCCGAACGGTCCGGACGACGTCTGCCGTTCATGCGCAACGCGACGCGCGGTCGCGGAATCCCGGATGAGCGTCTGCTTCAGGTCGCCGCGCACTACAAGCGCTTCGGCGGTGTCTCGCCCATCAATGCCTGCAACCAGCGCCTGATCGCTGACCTGTCCGCGGAGCTCGGCAGGCGCGGGCACGACGTTCCCGTCGGGTGGGGAAATCGCAACTGGCATCCCTTTGTCGCCGAAGGACTTGACGAGCTTGCCCAGGCGGGTGCCCGGCGCATCCTCGTCCTGCCCACCTCCGCCTACGCCTCGTACTCGGGATGCCGCCAGTATCGCGAAGACCTCGCCGAGGCCTCGGAGGCCCTGCGCGACAAGTGGGGGACGATCGCACTGGGCGCCGAGGATAGCGCCGACAATCCCAACGCCGACATCATCCTGGACAAGGTCCGTCCCTATTACTCGACCCCCGGCATGGCGAGCGCGCAGATCGCATCCATCCGGCGCGCGTGGGAGGCGCTCGCGGCGCGCGGCGTCGATACCTCCGGGATTCGCCTCATCTTCGTCACCCACTCCATCCCAGTGAGCATGGAGGCAGGGTCCTCGCCCTTCCCCTTCCGTCCCTCAACTGACGAGGCCGCGGCGGCCTCGGGCGGTCACGTCGAGCAGCAGGGGAGTGCGGCGTCGTCGGAAGCGGGAACCCCTGCAACCGAAATCAGCTACGTCGCCCAGCACCACGCCCTCATCCAAGCGATCATGCCGGAGCTGAGGCGCATCCTCGGGCGTGCGGATCTGGGCTACGACCTCGTGTATTGCTCCCGGTCGGGACCCCCGCAGGCCCGCTGGCTCGAACCCGATATCAACGATTTCCTCGAGGAGATCGCGGCCGACGCGAACCCGCTGACCGGCACTGTCGTCGTCCCCATCGGCTTCATTTGCGACCACATGGAGGTCGTTTACGACCTCGATACCGAGGCGAAGGAGACCGCTGCGCGCCTGGGGATCCCCTACGAGCGTGCAGACACCGTCGCGACGGATCCGGCCTTCGTGTCCTCCCTGGTCGACGTGCTCGAAGAGCGCGCCGCTCAGGCGCGAGGCGAGCGGCCCGTACCAGTTACCGTGACGGGCACCGGCCCCTTCCACACCGTCTGCCCGAGCGACTGCTGCCTCTCCCCGGCACGCCCCGGCCACGCCTCGTCCGCTGGTGCCAGCGCCCACCCCGGCGCCGCACACGCCCCTCATTCTTCCGGCGCGCCCGCCCGAGCCGCCGGTCAATCAGCCACAACCCAGGAGGACTCTATGTCTACCCCGCATCCCCACGCCGTCGTGCCGCCCCAGCAGAACCCGGAGAACCCGGGACATCCCGCGGGAGTGCCGGACCGTGTCGGTGAGCACGCCGCGCGCCACCAGGCCCGCCACGCGGGCACCGAGGCGACGCCCCACTCGCACGCTGCGCACGCCCGTGCCACCGATCCGCGCGACGCGACGGACGTCGACTTCGACCAGGTCAACAACAAGCAGCACTACGCCCTCTACTCCGTGTTCGCGCTCGGCGAGTCCCTGCCCGCCGACGACGGCGAGCGCGGCCGTATTATCGCCGAGTCCCTGGACTACGTGAAGGGCGCGGGCGCGGAAATTCGCGGCTTCTACGACGTGTCCGGCTTCCGCGCCGAGGCAGACCTGATGGTGTGGTGGCTCGACGACGATCCCGAGGTCCTGCAGGACGCCTACCATCGCCTGCGCGCCAGCGCGCTCGGCAAGTTCCTGGATCCCGTGTGGTCGTGCATGGGCCTGCACACCCCCGCCGAATTCAACAAGCGCCACATCCCCGCCTGCTTCGGCGGCGTCGCGCCCCGCGACTGGGCGATGGTCTACCCCTTCGTGCGCTCCTACGACTGGTATCTCAAGGCCCCCGAAGAGCGCGCTCGCATCATGGCCGAACACGGACGCAACGGCTTCGCGCAGTACCCGGACGTCAAGGGCTCGACCCTGTCCGCCTTCGGCTTCTCCGACTACGAGTGGGTGCTCGCCTTCGAAGCGGACAGCCTGGACCGTCTGGAGGGCGTCATGCACGCCCAGCGCTACACCGAGGCGCGTCTCTACGTGCGCGAAGACACCCCGTTCTTCACGGGTCCGCGCGTGAGCCTCGGCGAGTGGGCGGAGCGCCAGCCCCGCGCATAACGGCCCCGCTTATCTGTCAGCTCGCCCCGGCCTCGTCCCTGAGAAAAGGAACGAGGCCGGGGCGGTCAGTTAGTTCACTGGAAGTCCCCAATGCGAACGATGGTCTTACCCTGCGAGCCGCCGGCGCGCACCTTGGCCAGGGCCTCGTTGATCTGGTCGAGGGTGAAGGTCGCGTCGATGGACGCGGTCAGTGGGCGCTCAGCCGGGAACAGGGAAGCGATGCTCTCCAACTGCGCGCCGTCCTCGTGAACGAAGATGAAATCGTAGGTCTGCTTCTTGCGCGAGGCCATCGCGTCGTACTTGCGGCCCGCGAGGGACAGGAGGAAGCGCTTGTACCAGGGAAGACCCATGCGCCCGGCGAAACGGCCGTTGGGCATGCCGCGCAGAGACACGAGGTGGCCGCCCTCCTTCAGGATCTTGAACTCGGTCGGCAGCTCGCGGTCGCCCAGCGTATCGAGCACCAGATCCACCTCGGACAGGACGTCCGCGTAGCTCTGCTTCTTGTAGTCGATGAAGATGTCCGCGCCGAGAGCGCGCACCCGCTCCTCGTTCTCTCCGTTGCCATTCGTAGCGACCGTCAGGCCCAGGCTCTTGGCGAGGGGAATCGCCATCGCACCGAGGGATCCGGTGCCGCCCGAAATGAACACCGTCTGGCCGGGCTTAGCGTCCATCAGCTCAAAGGACTGCATGGCGGTGAGAGCCGTCAGCGGCACGGTCGCCGCTTCCTCCAATGACAGGTAATCGGGGACGTGAGCCAGCGCGCCGGGCGTCCACGGCCGCAAACTCGGCGAACGCGCCGATCTTCCCCAACGGCATACGTCCGTAGACGCGGTCACCGGGTTCGAAACCGGTCACGTTCGTGCCTACCTTCTCGACGACGCCGGAAAACTCGTTACCCATGACCAGGGGGAGCGCGTAGGGGGTGATCAGCTTGACCTCGCCGCGCATGATCATGTTGTCCAGCGGGTTAACCGCCGCGGTGTGGATCTTGACGAGCACTTCGTCCGAGGCGGGGGTGGGGGTGGGGATCTCGCGTACCTCGAGGTTGGTGGCGTTCTTGTCGTAGCGGGTGAGGATAGCTGCCTTCATGATGGTCCTTCGGTTCGTGGGGAGTCGGCGTGGGTCAGAGATGTGAGCGCATCTGAGCGATGCAGTCGGCCAGGGTGGTCTGTGCGAGTTCGCGTTCGACGGCTCGTTCTGCTTGTGAAACACGTCGGCGAGCGTCGGGCGGATGTGTGCCCCGACGATGCACTCGTCGTTCGGGTTCTCGTGAATGTCGAAAAGCTGGATCTGATCCGTGTCGGTGACGGCGCAGTAGACGTCGCGCAGGGAGATCTCCTGGGCGGGCTTGGTGAGCGTGAAGCCGCCCGCCGCGCGGCTGGATTCGATGAATCCCGCCTTCGCTAGGGGAGCCGTCAGCTTGCGGATGTAGCTGGCGTTGGTGCCCACACTCGCCGCGATGGCGGTCGAGTTGATGGGGGACTCCGCCTCGGAAATGAGGATGAGCGCGTGAATCGCGGAAGAGAATCGAGTGTCCATCACCGTGCCCGTTTCTGTATCAGATACAGATACAGTATGTGGTGGGTCGGCATCCGTCAATGGATAGGGGCGTGACGTGCGTGTCTTTGGCACGCTCGGAGGTGGTGCCCTATGCGGGAGGGAACAGCAGCGGCAAGCTATGCGCGACCTGGTTACCGACCGAGGCCATGGAATGGCTTTCACCCTCGTCGATCCACATCTGCAGGTTTTCCTCGGTCATGAGGTCCGGATAGTCCTCGCGGAGCTCATCAATCTGCGGGGTCATGTCCCACAGGGCTGGGTCCTGCGAGCCGACCGACGCGAGAATGAGGAAGTCGCGTGGCCCGTAGTGGGCGCGCTCGACCCCGGCGGTCACCAGTTCGGCGATGCGAGGGGAGTCGGCCTCCTCTTCGCGCCCGATCCAGGACTCGCCCGCCATTGGCATGTAGCCGTAGAAATACTGCGGGCGCAGGGCAAACACGTCCCATGTGGTCGTCGCACCCATCGAGAAACCGCCGAACGCGCGGTGGCGGCGCGAGGCACGCAACGATTCGTCCGAGGTGTACCCGCGTGCGTACGTCGTGTAGCGTGACTCGACCGCCTCGATGAGCGTGTCGATCTCGGTCGTCGCGAAGAAGCGATTGAGCGCGTAGTCGTCCTCGTAGTCGTCCGTCGCGAAGGATCGATTCGGATAGTAGGTCGCGAACACCACCAGTGTCGGTGTGGCCTTGCCGGCGGTCTCCAGCTCATCGATGACCGGCGCGACGCCATCGGCGAGGCCAGCCGCGTTGCCCCACCAGCCATGCGTCAGGTAGAGGACGTTCGCGGGATTGTCTGCGGAGTAGGACGCGGGAACGTACACGTACGCCTGCTTCGTGTATGTCGTTCCCTCGTAGCTCTGCTCGTAGGTGATCGTGTCGATCGTGCCGTGCAGCGACTTGGCCGTGTCCATGAGGGAGGCGACGCCCTCGGCTAGTGGGTCTTCGTCTTCTTCGTAATCTTCATAGGCAATGGCCGTGGGGTCCTTCTGTCCGTGGCCCGAACGATTGAGCGCGAACGACGTGGCCCCCGCGAGGGTAAGCAGGCACAGCACGATGATGGCGGTGATGCGGAACCTATTGGTTTGCCGTACGAGTCGTGTTGTCACTGGCTGCGCCTCGGCCCGTTCGTCGCCATGCGTTCTGCTGTCCTCATGCGCTCCACTGTATGCCCGCCCGCTGCGTCGCTACCAATCGGTGTGTCTATCGCTACTCATCGGTGTGTCTGTGGATAGTTGCTGGCGTGGCAGGTTTTGCGCTGCGTTTCTCCTCCAATTCCGCATGCAATTCCCCCGCCGGTCTTTCATGATTTGAATTGTAATCGTTGGAATTCCGGGGTTTGTGGGGGTTCGGTGAAACGGTCGATTGGGGAATTGCATGCGGAATTTGGGAGAGGAACGCTTATAAGCCCGCATAAGGGGCCGGTGCTGCGTGGGAAACTCCGCATCCCGTGGCGTGTGAGCTGCCAGTCGCCGAGGGTCGTGCGCTCGCGGGGTGGGCATACCCTGGGTTTATGACACCTGAGATCACCGACCCGGCCGTCCGTGCAATCGCCGAGGAGATCGCCGCAGACCCGGCCAATGCCTCGTTCACGAAGCGAGGCGTGAAGCCGCTGTTCTACGCGGGACCCGAGTGCCGCATCATGATCGTCGGTCAGGCGCCCGGGCGCGTCGCCGAAGAGACCGGCATCGTGTGGAACGACCGCAGCGGCGACCGTCTGCGTGACTGGATGGGCGTCGATAGGGACACCTTCTATGAGTCCGGGAAGCTCGCGATCGTCCCTATGGATTTCTACTTTCCGGGCACAGGAAAGAGTGGCGACCTGCCTCCGCGCAAGGACTTCGCCGACACGTGGCACCCGCGCCTGCTCGAACTCATGCCGAAGCTCGAGATGACGATCCTTGTCGGTGCGTACGCCACCAGGCGCTACCTTGGTCTGAAGTCTTCGGCCTCGCTGACCGACGTGGTGCGCGACTACAAGCGCTACCTGCCCACGTATTTTCCGCTGGTCCACCCCTCGCCGCGCAACCAGATGTGGATGAAGAAGAACCCCTGGTTCGCCGCCGACGTGCTGCCCGATCTGAAAGCGCGCGTCGCCTCCCTGCTCGACTGACGAGGCCCGGGCGGGGTATGGCGCTCCGCCTCGGCTCGCCGGTGGCACACTGGTCCCATGGACGATCTGCGCATCCCTCCCGGCCCGGGCTGCCCGCGTGGCCTCGTCGTGCCCGCGGGGGAGCTGGTCGAGCGCTTCTCTCATGCGTCGGGCCCTGGAGGGCAGGGAGTCAACACCGCGGACTCGCGGGTGCAGCTGAGCCTGGACCTCGCTGCGACAGTCGCGCTGAATGACGAGCAGCGCGAGCGCGCCCTGCGAGAGCTAGGGGATCGCCTCACCGGAACCGTCCTCACGATCACGGCCGCCGAGACTCGCTCCCAGCGCCGCAATCGCGCCGCCGCGCGCGAACGCCTCGCAGAGGTTCTACGCGCGGCCCTCGTCCCACCCATCCCTCGCCGTGCCACGAAGCCGACGCGCGCGTCCAAGCTGCGCCGCCTCGCCGACAAGAAGAGGCGCTCGGAACTCAAGGCCCGCAGGCGTCGCCCGGACGCGGACTAAGAAGAACGAGGCCGGGGCTGCCTATGCCCACTCGCTCCCGTCGGTGCGCCAGCCGATAAACACCCAGGTGACGGGTAGAGGGTAGTCCAGGACCCAGTGTTCCCCTGCCTGTCCCGAGGCGGTAGCCGCGTCCTTGCGAACGACATGCTGGGCCGCGTACGCGTCGAAAAGCCGCTGCTCGCGCGCGGTGAATGGCTCCGGGCCGGCCAGGCGACGAAGGTCCGCGCGGGCCTCGTCGAAGGAAGAAAAATGCATCGGACGGAAGGTCCGTGTAGTCGCGAAAACCGGGATCCGCCCCAGGGATGTGAGCGCGCGGGTCACGTCGCGGACGATGCGCGCTCTCCCCGCTGCGCGTCCCAGGTAGGTGAGCAGGCGCGGGTCGCGGGAGGGGAGCAGGCTGTCGGGCACGACGACCGCCGCGCGTGATCGGGCCGCTGCGTCAAGCTTGCGCACGCAAGCGGGCACGTCCCCGCTCATGAGGGAGCGTGACGCGAAGGCGACGTCCACGCTGTTCTCACCCAGGCCCGCCTCCTCCCAGTCGTCCTCCCAGGCAAGCAGGTGGGAGGTGATTGGCAGATTTTCTGCTGCCGTGCGCTCGTCGAGGATGGCCAGCATGGCCTCGGCGAAGTCGCAGCCGTGGACGCGGTGCCCGGCGCGGGCGAGGGGGATGGCGAGCGTGCCCGTCGCGCACCCCATGTCGAGGATCTCCTCGCCCGCCTCGAGCGCGAGTAGATCCAGGAGCCAGCGCTCGTAGTCGCTGGTCGCGTCTCTCGTGAACGTCGCGGCCCGCTTGTTCCAATAGGCCTGTGAGTCCCGGTTGATTGTTCTCGCCTGCTCTCCGTGCGTGGCCGGCATTATGCGATGCCCTCACTTTCGTATCGGGAAGCCTGGCAGCATCGCCTGGCGAAAGTCAGGATAGTCCTTCAGTTCCAGCGAGAAAAGATCTTCAGGAGGAAACGGGAATCATCCGGCCAAGCGCGTGGAATAATGGCCCAATGACTTTTTCTGCCACGCTGCCGAATTTCTCCAGTGACTACCAGGAAGGCGCGCACGCCCGGGTGCTCGATGCCCTCGTCGCCACCAACATGGAACAGTCGAGCGGCTACGGCACCGACGAGCACTGCGAGCGCGCCCGCGACCTGATCCGCGAGGCCTGCCAGGCCCCCGACGCCGACGTGTACTTCCTGGTCGGCGGCACGCAGACGAATGCGACTGTCATTGATGCGATCCTCCTGCCCTGGCAGGGCGTCATCGCCCCCAACACCGGCCACATCAACATGCACGAGGCTGGCATCGTCGAGCGCGGCGGCCACAAGATCCTCGATACCCCCGCCGTCGAAGGCAAGATCAACGCCGCGGACGTTGAACGCATCTGCTCGGCGTGGGAGGGCGACGGCGCGCGTGACCACATGATCGCCCCCGCCCTCGTCTATATTTCGCAGCCCACCGAGTACGGCACCCTCTACTCCCTGCAGGAGCTCGAGGAGCTCTCCGCCGTGTGCCGCGAGCGCGACCTCAAGCTCTTCGTCGACGGCGCGCGCCTCGCCTACGCGCTGGCCTCGCCCGCTAACGATGTGACGCTGGCCGACCTGGCGCGCCTGACCGACGTCTTCTACATCGGCGGCACCAAGTGCGGCTCCCTCTTCGGCGAGGCCGTGGTGATCCCCGAGCGCGGATCGATCCGCCAGTTCGTCACCCAGATGAAGCAGCACGGCGCGCTCCTGGCGAAGGGGCGCCTCCTGGGCGTGCAGTTCGAGGCGCTCTTCGAGGACGGCCTCTACCTGACGATCGGCGAGCCCGCCGTCACAGCGACCGCGCGCATCCGCGAGGCCCTCAAGCGCGCCGGCTACGTCGTCACCATGGACTCGCCGACCAACCTGACCTTCGTTGCGCTGGATCAGGCCGGGCATGATCGCCTGTCGGACAAGGTGCGCTACAGCATCTGGGAGACCCTGCCCGATGGGCGTTACCTCGCGCGCATCGGAACCTCGTGGGCCACGCCCGAGGAGGACGTGGTGGCCTTCGAGCAGGCCCTGGCCCGGTAAGGCCAGTATTTCTGCATGCTCTGGTGGTGTGCGCTCTCAAAGTCTTCATTATGATGTCAATCTGATAGCATGTCGCTATCGATATGCTGATTGTGGAGGTGTTGCATGGCGACCGCTACGGTGACTGTTCGACTCGATGCTGAGGATAAGGCCGCGATGGAGCGTGCCTGCAAAGAAATGGGTCTCTCTATGAATACCGCGTTCACGATCTTTGCGAAGAAGGTGGCGCGGGAACAGCGGATTCCCTTCGTTTTGGAGGTTGATGGATTCTACTCGCGTTCCAACCTTGCTCATCTTGACCGCGGTATTTCGGAGCTGGAGGCTGGGCGTGGTATCTCGCGAGAGCTGATCGAGGATGCGTGACCTTGTCTGGGCCTCCGAGGCTTGGGGGGACTATCTGTGGTGGCAGGCTCAGGATCGAAAGACACTGAAGCGCATCAACGCACTACTGCGTGACATTGCCAGGAACGGGCAAGATACTGGAATTGGTAAGGCTGAACCGTTGAAGGGGCGTTACGCGGGGTGGTGGTCACGCCGCATTGATGCGGCAAATCGTCTTGTCTATCGCGTGCGTGATAATCGAGTTGAGATCATTTCATGTCGCACTCACTACGGGGATCACTAGCTGGCAAATCGATGGCCGTCCAGTGGGTGGGCCGGGTGGATCGGGGAGCGAAGCCGGGTTAGCCTGGGCGCATGACACTCGCCGCTGAGACGAACGACTTTTCTGCCCTGACCGCCTCGCGCCGCTCTACGCGCGCCTTTACAGACCGGGAGATCCACGCCGAGGCCCTCGACGCGATCCTCGCCGACGCGACGACCGCGCCGTCCTGGTCCAACACGCGCGCCTTCCGCGTCGCCCTGGCCACGGGCGAGCGTGCCCATCGCCTGCGCGAACACTACGGCCGTCTCTTCGACGAGGAGATCGCCGCCCATGCCCGCAAGGCTGAGGATCCCACCGTTGAGATCCCCGTTCCGGATGGCGACTTCCCCGTGCGCAAGCGTTACCCGGACGAGGTGCGACCCGCCCAGATCGAGGTCGCGAAGCTCCTCTACGGCATCCACGGCATCGAGCGCGCCGACATCGAGGGGCGCAACCGCGTGAACCGTCGCAACGTGATGGCCTTCGATGCTCCCGTCATGGGCTTTGTCTTCGTGCACGAGGACATGCTGCCGTGGAGCGCCATGGACGCCAGCCTCATGCTCCAGACCCTGTTCCTGTCCGCCAAGTCGCGCGGCATCGACTCTTGCCCGGTCGGCATCCTCGCCACGTGGCGCGAGCCCGTCGAAGCCGAGTTTGAGATCCCCGAGGGCTACCGGTTCATCACCGGTTTTGCGCTCGGTTACGCGGATCCCGAGGCTCCGATCAACGCGATGCAGGCGCCGCGCCCGCCGATCCAGCTCCTCGAAGGAAAGTAGAGTAAAAGGTCCTTTACCTTTTCGTGAACAATGCCGCATAGCGGGGTGCGCTCACAGCCGAGCGTCTACCGTGGAACGAGGCCCCGGCCTCGTGAAACGTTCGCAATCGGAAGGACCCTATGTCCAAGAAGTACCTCTCTGTTGCCTTCGCCTACGTGGGAGTCATCATCGGCGCGGGCCTGGCGAGTGGCCAGGACCTGCTCCAGTATTTCCTCTCCTTCGGCGCGAAGGGCCTGATCGGCATCGCGGTCCTGGGCGTCCTCAACGTCGTCTTCGGCGTCGTTGCGCTCCAGCTGGGCTCCTACTACCGATCCGGCCATCACGACGAGGTCTTCGAACGCATCACCCACCCGGCGCTGCGCCGCGTCATCGACGTCGTGCTCGTCTTCGCAGGCTTCGCGATGGGCTTCGTGATGCTCGCGGGCGCCGGCGCGAACCTCGAGCAGCAGTTTGGCCTGCCTGCGTGGGCAGGTAGCGCCCTATGCGCGGTGCTCGTGATCCTCACGGCCTTCATGGACTTCGACCGCATCATGAAGGTGATCGGCGTCTTTACGCCCATGATCATCGTTGCCATCACGATCCTCACAATCTACTCGCTGGCCACCCCGCACCCGGACGTCGCCGAGCTCAACGCCGCCGCCACCCAGGTCACCCCGGCGCTGCCCAACCTGTGGCTCTCCACGATCAACTACTTCGCCCTGTGCGTCGTCAACGGCATCGCGATGGCCTTCGTGCTCGGCGGCTCGGTGCTGCGCATCGGCGAGGCCCGCCGCGCCGGGCGCATCGGCGGAACCATCATCGCTCTCGTCATCGGCGCGGACGCCCTGTGCCTGTACCTGAACATGGATCGCGTCTGGGACGTGAACGTTCCCGCCCTCGAGATCGCGCGCTCTATCCACCCGGCCTTCGCCTTCGTCTACACGCTGATCATTTTCGCGCTCATCTACAACACGGTCTTTTCTCTCTTCTACTCGACGGCGCGCCGCTTCTCGGGCGGCTCGACGGCGCGCATGCGCATCGTCCTCGTCGGTGTCGTCGCCGTGGGCTACGCGGCCTCGCTCATGGGCTTCAAGAAGCTGATCGGCGGCATGTACCCGATCATCGGCTGGCTGGGCGTCGCCCTCCTCGTCGTCCTTGCGGTCGGCTGGCTGCGCGAGCGCTCCGCCGTCCTGCGCGAGGAGAACCTGCGCCGCAAGCTCATCCGCGTCCTCGTGCGCAAGCACGCCGACGACCTGGAGTACACGGACGAGCACCGCGCCCAGGCCCGCACCCTCGCCCAGGCCTCGGTCGTTGACGGGGCCGAGCTGCGCCGCGAGGCCGACTCGATCGCCGAGCAGATCGCCGACACTCAGGATGACGCCGCCGCCTACGCGCGCGAGGCTCTGCCCGTTGACGAGGCCCTGGTCGAGCAGGCGATTGAGGCAGACCGGGCGAACGGCTGAGTCAGCTGACCGACGAGGCCGTGGCCGCCTCGTGCGCAAGCAGCCAGGCTTTCGCGTCCACCCCCGCCGCGTAGCCACCCGCGCCGGTGGCTGCCACGACCCGGTGGCAGGGGCGGATCAGGAGCAGGGGATTACGCCCCACCGCTCCGCCAATCGCCTGGGCCGACGCGGGCACACCTGCGTCCCGCAGCGTGGCCGCGAGATGCCCGTACGTGTGCGTCGCGCCGTAGGGGATAGCGTCCATCGCCGCCCACACGCGCCTCTGGAAGTCCGTGCCCTCAGGCGCGAGGGGGACGCAAGCGGGGTAGGGGGCCTCGCCCGTGAAGTATCCGTCGAGCCACGCCGCCGCCGCGCCCAGAGCTCGCGCGTCGGCCTCGTCCCACCCGGCCTCGGCGAGGACAACCTCCCGGGAATCGGGCGAGGTCAGGTTGAGCGCGGAGCGCGCCGAGGCCTCGTCGATGCCGTAGGGAGAACCGAAAAAGCGTTGCCCGGCCACCCACAAGCCGACGAGCGCACCGCCCCGCGCGGCCAGCGTGAGGCTACCGATGGGGGAGTCGTAGGTGGCGAGTGCCGGATCAGAACTGCTCGGGGTGATCTCGATAGGCATACGCCCACACTGTCACGGCGACAGTCACAGCGCGAGTCCAGGCATCGCGGACGGCGCTCAGTTCTTCACCCTCGAAGCCCTCCGCAAGGAGACGGTGTCCGACCTCCACAGTGGGCGCGATAAAGGCGAGCACGTAGCGTAGCGGCACGAACGGCGTCGAGTCCGCCCCATCCGCCGCGTTCTTCGCCGCAGACATATGCCGTGCTCCGATCAAGTACTGGTAGTCCAACCACGCCTGGTCACGCTCGCGCGTGCACATGTCGATGATCCACTGGGCGAAGCGCGGCTTTGACGCCTGCGCGTACTCGGGGTTTGGCTGCCCGTCCGGGTGCGCGGAATGTGCTGCCAGATACGTCTTTTGAGCCAGAATTCCGCGCCACGTGTCGACCATTTCCATAGCGTGTGGCGCCAGGATGGGTTCTGCTCGTGAGAGCAGCTCTGCGTCACCGGGCTGGACGTGTGCGGCGGCCTCGATCTGGCGTAGATCCTCGAGTGTGAGCGGGGATGTGGGGACGGCATCGGTGCCGTAGGTGTACCCCGACGAGTGGTTGTAAGCGGTCATGAGAACCTCCTTGAAACGATGCGTCGATTGTACAACGTGCTCTGATCGTGTGGGTCTGTTTGACATTCGGGGATGGTGTCGAGGCCATGCGGGCGGGGCGTGGTACGCCGCGCGAGTTCGCGGCGCGCGTAGCCGCTGTAGTGAGATGGCAACGGCGCTGGTGGGGTTGCTCGCAATACAATTGACCTATGGAACCCCTTCTTATCGCCGTGGCCGGAATGCTCATCATCGTGGCATGCCAATTCGTCGCGCCCAAGGTGCGCGTGGCAGCCCCCCTGATCCTGCTGGTCGTCGGCCTGGTGATCGGGTTCCTGCCGCAGGTGGGGGCCATCGAGATTGAGCCGAACATCATCCTCGAGATGGTGCTGCCGCCCCTGCTGTTCTCGGCGGCCGTGCGTATGCCGACCATGGACTTCCGGCGCGAGATGCAGGCCGTCGCGATGCTCGCGATTCCCCTCGTGTTCCTGTCCGCCTTCGCGGTCGGCTTCGTCATCAACTGGCTGGTCCCCGCGATCTCCCTGCCCTGGGGCGTCGCGCTGGGCGCGGTCCTGTCGCCGACCGACGCGGTCGCCATCTCGATCGCGAAACGCTCGGGCGTCTCCCACCGCATCATCACGGTCCTCGAGGGCGAGGGGCTCTTCAACGACGCGACCTCGCTGGTCCTGCTCTCCGCAGCGATGAGCGCGGGCCTAGCCGCCGACGAACACGCCCTCAACCCGGGCCTGCTCATCGGCAAGGTGGCCATCGCCCTCGGTATCGCCGCCGGCATCGGATGGGTCGTCGGCGAGGTCGGCGTGCGTCTGCGCGCCCTCATCAAGGAGCCCTCGGCCGACACGGTTTTCTCCTTCGCGATGCCCTTCATCGCATCGGTTCCCGCCGAGCACCTGGGAGGCTCCGGCCTCGTTGCGGCCGTCGTCGCCGGCCTGGTCGTCTCGCGCCGACGCGCCGCCACGATCTCCGCGGCGAACAGGCGATTCTCCCAGCAGAACTGGCAGACCATGACGCTCGTCTTGGAGAGCGGGATCTTCCTGACGATGGGCCTGCAGGCCTTCGGCATCGTTGAGGAGACCGCCGCGTTCTCCGGCGGCTTGGCCTTCGCCGCGTTCCTCGCCGTTATCCTCGGCGCGCTCATCATGGTCATGCGAGCCATCTTCATCGCCATCATGCTCGCCTGGCTGGACCACCGCCGTACCCACCGTCAACGCCGCTACGAAGTTGAGAACTCGCGAATCGCGCGCTTCGAGAAACGCATGAACAAGGCCTGCGAAGTCGACGCCGACATGCTCGAGGCCCGCGACCTGAGCCCCGAGCACTGGGAGAACGCGCTTAACCACTATCGTCGCCGCCTCAAGCGGCGCGCGCGCCGCAACGCGATGCGCGGATCGGACTTGGATTACTTCGCGAATGAGCCGCTGGGGCCGCGCGAGGGCAGCGTCATCGTGTGGGCGGGCATGCGAGGCGCGATCACCCTGGCCGCCGCGCAAACTATCTCGACGCATGCGCCGATGCGCGCGCTGCTGCTCACGATCGCCCTGTTCATCGCGGCGGGTGCCCTCGTCATCCAGGGCCTGACCCTCCCCGGACTCATTCGCATCGTCAAGCCCCAGATGGCCACGGGCGATATCTCCGAGGAGGAGCGCGCCAAGCTCCTGAAGGTGATGGGCTCCGCGCTGGTGGACACCGCCCTCGCCCAGGCGATCCACGAGGTCGACGGACACACCCTGCTGTCGGCCGGCGTCTCGCGCACCCTCTCACGCATCGGTCACGCGGTCTCCGTTGAGGATGAAGCTGCGAGTGCTCGCATTGCCCGTACGGCCGACCGCGTTCTCACCGACATCCTGCAGGACACGACCGCCCAGTTTGCGGCCACCCGCGATGGGCTGTGCCCCGATTGCGCGGATGACGATCTCGAGGCCGCCCCCACCCAGGACGCGGCTTCCGCGAGCGAGACGGACGACGACGGTCACGGCACCGTCGACATGAGCGAGGAGGAGGTTGAGCGCTCCTTCACGCGCGACCAGATCCGTGAACTCGCTCTGGAGGCCATCCACGCCCAGCGCGACGCCCTCCTGCAGGCCCGCGACGAGGGAATCTTCTCCTCGGCGGCCCTGGAAGGGGCCCTCGCCCGACTCGACAACGAGGAAATCCTGCTGGTCTCCAGCCGCGGCGTTGACAACTGATCATCGCTGTCTCGTCGTTAACGTAGCGTGCAGCTTCTGTCAGACGGCATGAGAATCGGGCCGCACCCCGTGAAGGGAGCGGCCCGATCAACACATGAACGAGGAGTGCGCGTCAGTCCATCGTCACTCGCGAGGTGTACGCCGGGTCGTCCGTCACCGAGTTGAGTGCCTCCTCCAGGCGCTGCGGGCTCACGATCCCGTCGCGCGCCAGGACCCGGTAGGTCTGGTCGGCCTCGTGCGTGAGCATGTTCGTCACCGTGAAACCGTTTCGCTCGTAGAACGCCAGGCGTCGCACGCGCTGCTGGTAGTTCCCGGCCTCGCGCACGACCGGCTCGATCTCGAGCAACTGCGGAACGTCGCCGTAGCGCTCGCGGAAGTGGGTGAGGATACGCGTGCCGTAGCCCGCGCTGCGCGTGCGCCCGTCCACCGCGAGGAATCCCAGGTAGAACAGGTCGGGGAATACGAAGGAGAAGGTCAGGGCGACCACGTTGCCGGCCCCGTCCTCGCCCGCGGGCAGGGATGGATCGATCCACGCGAGGAAGGAGACCTCCTCCAGCTGGGCGCTTGTCAGCAGCTCGGGAAGGGGGATCTGCTCCTCGGGCGGGAACGAACGCTCGTAGATTTCCTTGATTTTGTCGGTGATCGGCCCCTCGTTGGGCACGGGAATCTGGGTGAGGTCGGTCATGGGACCAGTCTAGCCGCTCGGTCTCGCGTGCCCCTGCAGGCCGTTCGTTGAACGAGGCCCGGGCTGGGTTTCGGGGATCGTGATGTGATGTGGCAGATACGTATTCAGGGGCTTGTCAGGGGACGATCAGGGGTCAGTCAGTGAACAGCAGCGGTCTTGTGCGGTGATCGCTCGCCTAGACTTGTCTGCGGAATCAACAGCAGATGTGAGGATGAAGCGTGCTAGAGCTCAAGGAGATCGTCAAGGCCTACCAGACCGCCAACCTCGTGCAGGTGGCGCTCAACAAGGTCTCCGTGGCGTTTCGCGACAACGAGTTTGTGGCCGTGCTGGGCCAGTCCGGCTCCGGTAAGACGACGATGCTCAATGTCATCGGCGGCCTCGACCGCTTCCAGAGCGGCGACCTGGTCATCGACGGCATTTCGACGAAGGACTACAAGGCCCGCGACTGGGACGCCTACCGCAACAACCGCATCGGCTTCGTCTTCCAGGCCTATAACCTGATCCCGCACCAGTCCGTCCTGGCCAACGTCGAGCTAGCCCTGACCCTGTCGGGCGTCTCGCGCTCCGAGCGCCGCAAGCGCGCCCTCGACGCCCTCGAGCGTGTCGGCCTGAAGGACCACGTCCACAAGAAGCCCTCGCAGATGTCGGGTGGCCAGATGCAGCGCGTCGCCATCGCGCGCGCCCTCATCAACGACCCCGAGATCCTGCTGGCCGACGAGCCCACCGGCGCCCTCGACTCCAAGACGAGCGTGCAGGTCATGGACCTGCTGCGCGACGTGGCCCGCGACCGCCTCGTCATCATGGTGACGCACAACCCCGAGTTGGCCCACCAGTACGCGACCCGCATCGTCGAGCTGGCCGACGGGTGCATCGTCGCCGACTCGGATCCTTTCGTGCCGGCCGCCGAAGATCGCCGCGAGGCTAAGCCCGCGCGCCGCACCTCGATGGGCTTCTTGACGGCCCTGTCCCTGTCGGCCAACAACCTGATGACGAAGAAGGGCCGCACCCTCATGACCTCCTTCGCGGGGTCCATCGGCATCATCGGTATCGCCGCGATCCTCGCGCTGGCCAACGGAACCAATGCCTATATCGCCAAAACCGAAGAGGAAACGCTGGGCGCGTATCCGCTGACGATCCAGAAAACGGGCATCGACATGACAGCCGCGCTGTCCGTGTCGGCCTCGGACTCCAAAGACTCTCAGCCCGCGCCCGACGGCAAGGTCGGCGTCTCTAAGCTGCGCACCTTCGCCGATACGATCCGCGACGCGAAGACCAACGACCTGGCCTCCCTCAAGACCTACCTGGACAACAACGGCGGCGGCATCAACACAATGGTTAACGCGATCGAGTACGACTACGACATCGTCCCGCAGATCTACCAGTCCGACACGTCTAAGGCGACCGTGCAGGTCAGCCCCGACCAGTCGATGAAGCAGATGGAAGCCGGTTTCGGTTCCGGGGCCTTCGGGTCGATGATGGAGACGAACGCCTTCTATCAGATGCCCGCGACCTCCTCGCTGTACACCTCCGCGTACGACGTTGTTGCCGGCTCCTGGCCGAGCGGTGCGAACCAGGTCGTCCTGGTCCTTGACGAGGACGGCAACATTCCCAACCTCTTCGAGTACACGCTCGGCCTGAAGGACCACAAGGAATTCGACGACCTGATGCGCCAGTACTACCAGGGTGCCCTGGGGGATAAGAAGCAGTCCGGGGCGCAGTCGGGCGCGCAGTCTGGGGCCAGTACCGCGACCTACGACTACTCCGCGATCCTGGGCACGACCTTCCGCCGCGTCAACGCCTTCGACAAGTACACGTGGGACGACACCTACAAGGTGTGGACGGACCGCTCATCCGACGCGGACTACATGAAGAAGCTCGTGAACGGCGGCCAGGAGCTGACGATCTCCGGCATCGTCAAGCCCAACTCTGACAAGGGCGGTGCCCTGCGCCAGGGCATCGCCTACACGCCCGCCCTGACCTACCAGATCATCGAGGAGGCGACGGCCAGCCCGATCGTCAAGGCTCAGCGCGCCAAGCCCGACGTCGATGTGTTCACCGGCAAGACCTTCAAGGAGCTGGCGGACAACCAGAAGAGCCAGTCCGGCGGCTTCGACATGTCCTCCCTGTTCACGGTGGACGAGTCCAAGCTTTCCGCCGCCTTCCAGATCGACCCCAGCAAGATGCAGATGGACCTGTCGGGCATGGACTTTTCCGGCATGGACCTGTCCGGTCTCGATTTTTCCACCCTCGACATGTCGGGCATGGACCTGTCAAATATTGACCTGTCGGCCCTCGCCGCGCAGTCCGGTGCCCAGTCCGGCATGGCCTTCGACCTGTCCGGCCTCGACTTTGGGGAGCTGAGCAAGGACCTGCCGCAGCTGGCCAACGTCGACTTCCAGACGATCATCCGCTCGGCCCTGGCCGACGGAGCCGTCAAGGATGGTGCGGCCGACTACCTGAGCGCACAGGCATCCCAAATCGCCCAGGCTTCCAGGACTACGCCCGCGAGCAGATCGAGGCGGGCGGCACGACCGACTTCGCGACCCTGGCCTCGGCGTACTTCTCTCAGCCCGAGGTGCTCGAGCAGCTGCGAGCGGCCGTCTCCTCGGACCAGGTCGTCGACTCCGACAAGCTCGCCGCGAACCTGACGAAGGCTCTCGGGGACGACCCGGCCCTCGCCCAGATCGGTACCGATGTCTCCACTCAGGTCATGAACGCGATCTCCGCGCAGATCGCCGCCCAGCTGGGCTCCACCCTCACGCAGGGCGTGAGCGCCGTCATCGGCCAGGTCATGCAGGAGGCCATGACGAATGCGATGACCTCGATGATGACGCAGCTGTCGACCGCGATTGGTGACCAGATCGGCTCCACCATGGAGCAGTTCGCGACCAACATGTCGAGCGCTTTCTCCATGGATCCGCAGGCCTTCGCCGAGGCCTTCCAATCCAACGTGGACGAGAAGTCCCTCGCGGCCCTCATGGCGACCATGTTCTCCACGAACGTGCCGACTCTGGACACGAACCTGAGGAACCTGGGGTGGGCGGACATCGCCTCCCCGTCGAACATCTCGATCTACCCCAAGTCCTTCGCGGACAAGGACAAGGTGAAGGCAGCGCTGGACGCCTACAACGCCGACAATAAGGCGGCGGGCGCGACAGACAAGGTCGTCACCTACTCCGACGTCATGGGCGCGCTCATGAGCTCGGTGACCAAGATCGTCGACATCATCTCCTGGCTGCTCATCGCCTTCGTGTCGATCTCTCTCGTGGTCTCCTCGATCATGATTTCGATCATCACCTACATTTCGGTGCTCGAGCGTCGCAAGGAGATCGGTATTCTGCGTTCGATCGGCGCCTCGAAGGGTGACGTGTCCCGCGTGTTTAACGCCGAGACCGTCATCGAAGGCCTCTTGGCGGGCCTGATCGGCGTGGGCGTCACCTACGGGCTGTGTGCGGTTGCGAACGGCATCGCATACTCCTCCTTCAAGGTGGAGAACATCGCCCAGCTCTCGCCGCTCACGGCCCTGACCCTCATCGCGGTGTCCGTCGGCCTGACCGTTATCGCGGGCGTCATCCCGGCCTCGCGCGCCTCGCGTCAGGATCCGGTCGAAGCCTTGCGCTCCGAGTGACGCACGCGGCCTCGTCCCTTTCGGGGCGAGGCCGTGGCTCGCTTCCAGGGTGCGCGCGGCTGCGCTAACCTGGACGTAACGCTTGTTTGAGTAGCCGCGAAGAAAGAGGAATCATGCCCACTCCCGAGAAGCTTGCCACCGACGCCACCGTCGCCATCATGCTGGCCGACGGCTTCGAAGAGGTCGAGGCCCTGGCCGTCGCCGACGTCCTGTACCGCGCCGGGGTGCGCTCCGACCTGATCTCCGTGACCGACGCCCGCCACGTGACCAGCTCGCACGGCATCCGCGTCGTTGCCGACCTCATGCTCGAGGACGTGGACCTGTCCACCTACACCCTCCTCTTCCTGCCCGGCGGCATGCCCGGCACCCTGGGTCTGAAGGCCACGCCCGCGATCCAGGCCGAGGTGCTGCGCCGCTCCGACGCGTCTCAGCCCATCGCAGCGATCTGTGCGGCCCCCCTCGATCCTGTCCGAGCTCGGCGTCCTCGACGGCCGCCACGCGACCGCGAACCCCGCGTTCGTCAAGGCCATCGCCGAGGGCGGTGCGATCGTCCACGAGAACCCGGTCGTCGTCGACGAGTTCATCATCACCAGCCGCGGTGCCGGCACCTCCCTGGAGCTCGGCCTCGAGATCGTGCGCTACCTTCTCGGCGACGAGGTCGTTGACGAGGTCGCCCGCGGCGTCGTGCTCGCCCGCTGACGAGCACCCGCCTCGTTCATTATCCTTCCCGAAAGGTCGCGACCCTCGCATGAGCCCGCGTAAGCCTCGTCCCTGGCCCGACGCGCCCGCGCCCCTGGCGGCGCCCGTGGTGGACAACCACACGCACCTGCCCACCCACGTCGGCGAAATCCCTCGGCGCGAGGGCGTGGCGCTCAGCCTCGAGGAGCAGCTGGAGCGTGCCCGCGAGGTCGGCGTGACTCGGATGATTTCGAGCGCCTGCGAGCTGCCCGACTTCGATCCGATGATCGAGCTGGCGCGCGCTCACGAGGGCGTGCGCGTCGCGATCGCGATCCACCCCAACGACGCGGCCCTGCACGCCGGCTGCACGGACCCCTCGCCCGACGGTCTGGTCCCGAAGGTGCGCGACTACCACGTGCCCCTCGACGAGGCCCTGGCCGCCGTCGAGGCTCGCCTGGGCGACCCGATGGTCGTCGCGGTGGGGGAGAGCGGCCTGGACTATTTCCGCACCGCCGACCCGGGCCGCGAGGCGCAGAAGGAATCCTTCCGCGCGCACATCGACATGGCGCAGCGCGCCGGCCTCCCCCTGCAGATCCACGACCGCGACGCCCACGAGGACACCCTCGCGATTCTTGACGAGCGCGCGAGCGCGGACCAGCGCATCGTCTTCCACTGCTACTCGGGGGACGCGGAGATGGCACGCCGCCTCGCCGAGCGCGGATGGTACGCATCCTTCGCCGGCCCCATCACCTACCCCGCGAACTCCGACCTGCGCGCAGCTCTCGCGGTCCTGCCGCGCGAGCTTGTCCTCGTGGAGACCGACGCCCCCTATCTGACGCCCGTCCCGTGGCGCGGCTGCCCCAACGCCTCCTACGTCATGGCGCACACGGTGCGTTTCATCGCGGACCAGTGGGGCGTTAGCGAGGCGGCGGCGTGCGACCAACTGCGGGCGAACACCGAGGCGGTCTACGGTACCTGGTGAGGTTTTCGTTCCTCCCGATAGGGGGGAGCGCTGGTGTCTGCGTGGTGTTGTGACGGTGTTCTCTGACTGGTGAATTGCGTCAAAGTGGTCGCGCAACGGTAACAAATTGGTTACGGTGGGTGTGTCAGTCCGATTCGGGCTACTCGTCTGAACTATTCGCGCGCCGCGTGGCAAGCGTTGATGAGGCCCTCGAAACGGAACCTACGAACTCTGGAGACACGTGAGCGTTCAGCCCTCCCGTACAACCGTCATTTCCGTTGCAGCCGCGACGGCCCTTCTGGTGGCCGGCACCGCTGCCGCTGCCGTCGGAACTTCCTATCGTCACGTGACCGTCGAGGTTGACGGCGTCCCCCACGATGTGTCCGGCTTCTTCACGACCGCGGGCGACGCCCTGAGCACGGCCGGCGTCTCCGTCGGCGCTCACGACCTCGTCGCCCCCGCCTCCGACCAGCGCGTCGCGAGCGGCGACACCGTCGTCGTGCGCACCGCCACCGAATACGATGTGACGGTCGACGGAAACCAGACCACCGCGTGGTCCACCGCTCCGTCTATCTCCGGCGTGCTCGCGGCCCTGCCGGCGTCTGCCTCGTCCATGGCGGCCGACCGCTCCTACACCCGCGCCGAAATGCCCGTCGCCGAGACCGGTGAAACCATCCACGTCATCGCCGACGGCACCACGACCGACATCGTTGCCTCGTCCTCCGAGGGCACGACCGCGATCCTCGAGAAGGCTGGCGTGAGCGCCGGTCCGATCGACCGCGTCACCCTGGAAAACAAGGACGGCGAGACCACCCTGCGCGTGGCTCGCGTCGTGCGCGGCACCGTGTCCACCACGACCGAGATTCCCTACGAGACCGAAGAGCGTGAGGACGCCGAGGCCGAAGAGGGTACCGAGAAGACCGTGCAGGAAGGCGTGGCCGGCTCTGAGGTGACCGAGGCCTACCAGGAGACCATCGACGGGAACGTCACCGTCTCCGCCGTCCTGTCCACGACCCGCACCGAGCCCACCAAGCGCGTCGTTTCCAAGGGTACGAAGGCCAAGAAGACTGAGGATGCCTCGGCCTCGTCGTCCTCCGGTGCTGCTTCCTCCGGTTCCTCCTCGTCCGGTTCGTCCGCCGCCGCGCCTGCCGCGGTCTCCGGTGACGACGCTGCGATTTGGGCGGCCATCGCTCAGTGTGAGTCCGGCGGTAACCCGTCGATCAACACGGGCAACGGCTACTACGGCATGTACCAGTTCTCGCTGCCGACCTGGCGTTCCGTCGGCGGCTCCGGCCTGCCTTCCGACGCCTCCGTCGAGGAGCAGACCATGCGTGCGCGCATGCTTCAGCAGCGTTCCGGTTGGGGCCAGTGGGGCTGCGCCTACAGGCTCGGCCTCGTCTGACGTGACATTGCCCGCTGGCATGCCAGGACTCTGGCGTGCCAGCGAGCGCTCACGCTAAGCTGACCAGCAATACCAATAGCGAGTAACTGGAGAATTGTGAGCCATCATCTGAACACCTCCCTGAGTGCGTCCGCCGCCAGCGCCCTGCACGTCCTCGGTGGCCGTCTGCGCTCCTTTGCCCCCTCTCCGCGCGTCGTCCTGGGTGTTGCAGCCCTGACCTCGGCGGGTGTTCTCGGCATCGCCGGTGTCGGCGTCGCCTCCTCGCACACCTCTGTCATGCTCGAGGTCAACGGAGTGTCCCGTCCCGTGACCTCGTGGGGTAACACCGTCGGTGACGCCCTCAAGGTTGCCGGTGTGAGCATCGGCAGCTACGACCTCGTGCAGCCCGGCCCGGCTGAGGCCGTGCGTGACGGTGACACGATTGTCGTACGCACCTCCAAGGCCTACACGGTGAAGGTCGACGGCCAGACTCGCACCCTGTGGACCACCGCCTCCTCGGCGGATAGCATCCTCGCGGACGCTGCGCCGCTGGGCTCGGCTGTCTCCCTTGCCGCGGATCGCTCCTCGTCCCGTGACGAGTTGACCCCGCTCGTGTCGCGCGCTCGTAACGTCGCAGTCACGGTGGACGGCTCGACCCGCGAGGTCGCCGCGCGCCCCGGTCAGGACGCGCGCGCCATCCTCGAAGCGGCCGGCGTGTCCGTTCACCCTCTGGACCGCGTGACCGTCTCGAACGGCCCCAATGGCGAACTGACCATCAACGTGAGCCGCGTGACCCGCGGCGAGGCGACGACCACCGTCGAAATCCCCTTCAGTGAGACGACGGCGACCAGCTCCGACCTGTTCGTGGGCGAGTCCCAGGTGACCACGGCTGGCATCAACGGCGTGACCACGTGGACTGTGTGGCAGGAAAAGAACGGCGACGAGGTCCTGACCTCCGTGCCGATCACCGAGCACTCGACCTCGCAGCCCGTGACCCAGGTGCGCAGCGAGGGAACGAAGGAGGCCACCCCGGCCGCCCTTGTTGCCGCCGGCATTGATCCCAAGGCCACTCTCGAGGAGAAGACCGAGGCGGACGGCACGACCTCCGTGCGCTACCGTGCGAAGCTTGGCACGATCTCCACGAAGGAAGAAATCGCCGCGATCGCAGCCGACACGAAGAACGCGGACGCTGCTACCGCCGCTGCCGCCGCCGCTGCCGCTGCTGCCGCCGGCGCCGTCCCCACGAACTACTCCGGTGAGGATCCGCGTTCGCTGGCCAAACCCCTCGTCGCAGCCCAGGGCTGGGGCGACAGCGAGTACCAGTGCCTGGTCCTCCTGTGGAACCGCGAGTCGCAGTGGAACCCCTACGCTGAGAACGCCTCGTCGGGCGCCTACGGCATCCCACAGTCGCTGCCGGGCTCCAAGATGGCCTCGGCCGGCGCTGACTGGCGTACCAACCCGATCACCCAGATCAACTGGGGTATCGGCTACATCAAGGGTCGCTACGGCACGCCCTGCTCCGCATGGGCGCACTCCAACGCGGTGGGCTGGTATTAAGCCTGAGAGCTTGTGAGGGCCGGGTCTGACAACGAAGGTTGTCGGGCCCGGCCTTTTCCTGTGGTCTCATGCGTGCTCCAGCCACAATTTCGCACGTAATTTCCTGCCGTGTTTTTCAAGATTTGAAATCGTATCGTTGAAAACATGCGGTTTTGAGCCGTGGCTAAAAACTGAACAAGTTAAATTACGTGCGAGATTCTTGGGGAAGGTGACAGTCTGGCGCGCCGTTGGTATGTGGATAGGTTGTGAAGATGTGGATAGGTAACGAACATCTGGATAGGTAACGAACATCCGGATAGGGTTATGAGCATCCGGATAGCTTATTAACCTATCCGGATATGGCTAACCTATCCGGAAGCGTACAACCCTATCCGGATGTGCGTGACCTATCTGCGTGGCGCCGCTGTTGTATCACCTTGACACTTACCATACAATTCCCATGAAGGTTACCTAATATTCATCGTGATTGTGTCAGTGAGGGTCATCATGGGTTTTTCCGGCGTTGCTCGAGTGGTTGCATCGTTGGCGATTGCAGGAGCAGGATTCGCGGGTGGCATGAAGGCTGCCCCCGTACTCGGCTTTGGGTCCACGCAGGATCAGGGTGCGGAACCTGTCGTCACCGTTGACACGACTCTTGTGAAAAACTCTTTCGCGGACATTGGTGAACTCGCCACCGAGACCTACAACTTCACCCAGGTGGGGAAATACTCTGAGGAGGGAACCAAGGTGTTCGGCATGGAAGTGCCGGGCACGGGCGCCCATTACCTCATCACTATTCGGGTGAGGTGAAGGCCGGGGTGGCCGATGTGAGCCAGATTCAGGTCGAGGTTGACGAGGCAGGTCACGTCGTGACGGTGACCGTGCCTGCCGTCGAAGTTCTCTCCGCCTCCATCGACCCTGCCTCCGTCGAGACCTACGACCAGTCTTTCTCCATCGTCAACCAGATCGAGGTCGGAGACGTCACCACCTTCCTGGCGGAACGGGAGACCGCTGCCGCAGACGAGGCCATCTCCAAGGGACTGCTCGACAAGGCGCAGGGGCGTGTGGAAGACATTGTGAAGAAGCAAGTCAACGCTGTTCTTGGCGAGCAGGCCAGCAAGTACGAGGTGCGCGTCGTTCTGCCGCCTCCTCCCGCTCAGTGACGCTTCGAGCCTCACAGATGGCCGAGCCTCACAGCGCTGCTTGCCCCGGCCTCGTCGGCCCCGTGCACTAGACTTGCCAGCGTGAGCCGATCCTCCAGCCCCCGAAACCAGCGCGACACGCGCAGCCGCCTCGACCCGACCCTGCCCGAGGGAGCCGTGCCCTCCGAGACGGGCCTGCTCGGTCCCCTCGAAGTCAAGGCTATCTCCGAGGCGCTCGGCATCCGCCCCACCAAGGTGCTCGGCCAGAACTTCGTGCATGACGCGGGCACGGTGCGCAAGATCGTCGCAGCCGGAGGCGTCGAAGAGGGCGACGAGGTCGTCGAGGTCGGCCCCGGCCTCGGCTCCCTGACCCTGGCACTCCTGGAAGTCGGCGCGCGCGTGCGTGCCGTCGAGATCGACCCGCCCCTGGCCGCCGCGCTGCCTGAGACGGTGCGTGCCCGCATGAGCGAGGCCGCCGACCGCTTCCACGTCGTCACCATGGATGCCACGCAAATCAGCGGCGTCGATGACTTCGGTGTGGACTGGCCCGCCCCCACGAAGCTCGTCGCGAACCTGCCGTACAACGTGGCAGTGCCGGTTCTGCTCAACATGCTCGAGGCCTTTCCCTCCATCCAGGGAGTTGTCGTCATGGTCCAGGCCGAGGTCGCGGACCGCCTGGCCGCCGGCCCCGGATCGCGCACCTACGGCGTGCCCTCCGTGAAGGCCTCCTGGTACGGCTCGGTTGAGCGCGCTGGGACGATCGGCCGCTCCGTGTTCTGGCCCGTGCCCGGCGTCGATAGCGCCCTCGTTCGCCTCACGCGCTTGGAGAGCCCGCGCGGCGACGACGAGCTGCGCCGCGCCACCTTCGAGGTCACCGACGTGGCCTTCGGCCAGCGCCGCAAGACCCTGCGTGCGGCCCTCAAGAACTGGGCGGGCGGCCCCGAGGCCTCCGAGGCCCTCCTGTCCGCCGCCGGCATTGACCCGACGCGCCGCGGCGAGACCCTCTCGATCGACGAGTTTGTTGAACTGGGACGCGCCGTCATCGAGGCCCGCGCAAACGGTACCCTCGCGGCGTCGACCGCAGCCCGCTGACGGCCGCCGGTCACACAATCGGCAGGAAGAAGGAACGCCATGCGTGAAGTGCGCGCCAGTGCGCCCGGAAAAGTCAACCTGACCCTGCGCGTCGGCGCGCCCACGCCCGACGGCTACCACCCCCTCGTCACGGTCTTCGAGGCCCTCAATCTGCGCGAGACTGTCACCGTGCGCACCTCCAAGACGCCCGGCGTGCGCGTCGAGACGATCGCGTACCTGCCCGACGGCAGCGTCGACGAGGCCACGACCCGCACCATGGCGGACGTGGACCCGGCCACCCACCTGGCTGTGCGCGCCGCGCGCGTCCTCCAGCGCCTCGCTGCCGCGGGCCCCTGGGCGTCCACCGCCGCGGGCTTGAGCATCCGCGTCGACAAGCGCGTCCCCGTCGCCGGCGGCATGGCGGGCGGGTCCGCCGACGCGGCCGCCGCCCTGGTGGCCTGCAACGAGCTGTGGGAGCTCGGCCTGGGTGCCGAGCAACTCCAGGCCATCGGTCGCTCGCTGGGCGCCGACGTGCCCGCCTGCCTGGCGGGCGGCATTGCGCTGGGAACCGGGCGCGGGGACCACATGAGCGTCCTACGCGAGGGGGACGAGGAGGGCCGCCACCACTGGGTCATGCTCCTGTCCCGCGAGGGCCTGTCCACCCCCGAGGTGTTCCGCGAGTTCGACCGTGTCGATGCGGCGGGTGTGCCCGCCCTGGCCGAACCCAGGCCCGAGGAGGTCGCCGCCCTGTGCGGGGAACCCGAGGAACTGCGCCACTGCCTCGTCAATGATCTGCAGGCGCCCGCCCTGCGCCTACGCCCCGAGCTGGCCGAGACCATCGGTGCTGCGAAGGACGAGGGAGCACTGGCCGTCACGCTGTCCGGATCCGGCCCGACCGTCGCGGCCCTCGCGCGCGACGCCGAGCACGCCCGCGCGCTCGCGGCAACCTTGAGCGACGCGCCCACGGTCGCGCGCGCAATCCCCACCCACGGGCCCGCGTGCGGCGCCCGCATCGAATCGACGGAGGCCATCTGATGGCGCACCTGCTCGGAACCCAAAACGTCGGCGCCCTCGCGGGGTCGCGCAAGCTCCTCGAAGGGGTCACGGTCGGCCTCGACGACGGCAGCCGCGTCGGCATCCTCGGCCCTAACGGCGCCGGAAAGTCCACGCTCCTGCGCATCGTCGCCGGCACGCAGGAACCCGATGGGGGAGTGGTGACCCGACGCGACGGCGTGCGCGTCGCCGTCCTCACCCAGGCGGACACCCTCGACCCCGAGGACACCGTGATCCAGGCCGTTCACCCCGGCATGGAGGAGTACGAGTGGGCCTCCGACCCCGCCGTGCGAGACATTCATGCCGGGCTCCTCGCCGACATCAATCCCGCCGCCCTCGTCGGTACCCTGTCGGGCGGACAGCGCCGCCGCGTCGCGCTCGCCCGCGTCCTCGCGGCCACCGCGGACATCGTGTGCCTGGATGAGCCCACCAACCACCTCGATGTCGAGGGCGTGGCGTGGCTGGCCGCACACCTGAACGCCCGCTTCGCCCGCCCCGGCGCGTCGGGCGCGCTCCTGGCCGTCACCCACGACCGCTGGTTCCTCGACGCCGTGTGCGAGCACATCTGGGAGGTCGTCCCCGGCGTCGACCCGGGCGGCGACCGCGCGCAGATCGCCGGGCACGTCGAAATCTACGACGGCTCCTACGCCGCCTACACCCTCGCCCGCGCCGAACGCATGCGCCAGGCGGACGTGGCCGCCGCCAAGCGCGCCAACCTGCTCACCAAGGAGCTCGCGTGGCTGCGCCGCGGGGGCGCCCGCCCGCACCTCGAAGCCTAAGTTCCACATCGCCGCCGCCGAGGCCCTCATCGCCGACGTGCCGCCCCCGCGCGACACCGTCGAGCTGGTGAAGATGGCGACCGCGCGCCTGGGCAAGGACGTCATCGACCTCGAGGACGTCTCCGTGTCGTTCACGCGCCCTGACGGCTCGCGCCTGAGCATCCTCGAGGGCGTCACCTGGCGCCTGGCCCCCGCCGAGCGCGTCGGTATCGTCGGCGTCAACGGCGCCGGTAAGACGACGATTCTGAACCTGCTGCGCGGCGACCTCGAGCCCACCTCGGGGCGCGTCAAGCGCGGAAAGACCGTCCAGGTCGCCACCCTCTCTCAGGACACGCACGAGCTCGACGCCCTGGCCGACATGCGCGTCGTCGAGGCCGTCGCCGACGTTGCCCAGACCGTCGTCGTGGACGGCAAGGAGGTCAGCGCCTCGCAGATGACGGAGCGCATGGGCTTCACGCGTGCCCGCGCCTATACGCGCATCAGCGAGATCTCGGGCGGTGAGCGCCGCCGCCTCCAGCTCATGCGCCTGCTCATGAGCCAGCCGAACGTGCTGCTCCTCGACGAGCCCACGAACGACCTCGACACCGACACCCTGGCCTCGATGGAGGACCTGCTCGACACCTTCCCGGGCACCCTCGTCGTCGTCTCCCACGACCGCTACCTCCTCGAGCGCGTCACCGACCACCAGGTCGCCCTCCTCGGCGACGGCCAGGTCCGCGCGCTGCCCGGTGGCGTCGAGCAGTACCTCGACATGCGCGCCTCCGGCAACCTCGGGGCGTTTGGTTCGTCCTCTCGCGCCGACGAGGCCGGCTCCGCCTCCCGCTCTGCCGCTCCCTCCGCGGATGCTTCCTCGGGCGAGGAGAGCGCGGGGCAGGGGAGCGCTCGCGGCGGCGTGAGTGACGCTGCGGCGCGGCGCGCGGCCAAGAAGGAAGTGGCCCGCATCGAACGCAAGCTGGAGCGCCTGCGCGCCGAGGCCTCATCCCTGGAAGCGAAGCTGGAGAAGCTGTCGATCCAGGTGGCCTCGGATCCGTCTGCGGTGTCCGAGCTGACGAAGGTCTCGGCGGCCCACCAGGACGTCCTGGCCGAGATGGACGAGCTGGAGGAGGCCTGGCTCGAGGCAGCCGATTTGCTCGAGTGAGCGAAGGCGTGAGTAGCTGTGCCGTTTACTCAAACGAGTCGTGTGGGCGGTACTCGCTGTGCTCATCAGCTATCGAATGTGACTGGCAATCGGGAGGAAGACAGTGCTGCACGCATTGGGACGATTCTTTAAGAGAGGTGCATCCGGGGAAGGGGATGACCCGATGGCCTTCCTGGACGAGTATGCGGCGGTCATGAACCGGCACGCTCGGGTTAAGGTGCGTAATGGTTTCAAATGGGGGCGTACGGGCCTTTCGATTGACAATGCGTTTAGTGAGAGTGCGGTGTTGTGGTTGGAGGATGGTCACTACTGTTTCGATGAAGAGGAACGCGGTCAGGTGAGAACGCAGGGTTTTTTCAATTCGGCGTCGATGGAGCTCACTCAAAAGGTGATGGTCAACTACACGGCTTCAATCCTGCGCCACTCTCTGGGCCTGCAGACGTTGGGTGTGCCGATCAGGGGCGATGAGTTGCCTGTCGGTTGGGTGCTTGAAGAGAGGCCGACGTGGCGATACGTTGCCCTTGACGGACCGAATGGTGAGCATTTGGAGTTCTCCTCTATGAGCGAGCGTTACTGCGTGTCCCTCGCCTGGCTCTACGATGTGTCTCCGTCTGAACTGTTGCATGCGTACATGCTTCCCGATGGCGGGCCGTTGCTTCGTCGCTGGCTCGGGCGCCCGTATCTGCGGTGAGGGCGGTTGCTTCAGGGGCCATCGTTGTTAGCTGGCGGGCTCCTGGGGAGAGGGAGAATGCAATGCTGAATGCTTTCAGTTGCTTTTTTGGCAGGATGGGCACAGGGAAGAAATGATCCGATGGACTTCATGGATGAGTATGCGGAAGTGATGAATAAGTACGCTGAGGTAGAGGTGTATAACGGTTTTAAGAGGGGGTATACGGGTCTATCGATTACGTATAGTTTTACTTCGCGGGATATGTTGTGGTTGGAGGATGGCGTCTATTGTTTTGATCAGGAGGAGCGTGGGAAGGTTCGGAGGGGAGGGGTGTTCAATTCTCCTTCGATCGATTTGACGCAGAAGGTGATGCTGAACTACACGGTGTCAATCTTGCGGCACGCACTCGGGTTTGAGAGGCTTGGCTTACCGATAGAGGAAGACGAATTGCCGAGTGGATGGTCCTTGGAGAGGAATAGGTATCTGGAATACGTGTCTCTTAAGGGGCCTGATGATGTCAAGCTAGAGTTCAATACGGGTGAAGCGCGCTACTGTGTTCCGTTAGCGTGGCTTTACGACGTTTCTCCGTCTGAGCTGCTGCACGCATACATGCTGCCCTATGGCGGTACTCTGCTTCGTCGCTGGCTCGGGCGTCCGTATATTCGATGATGAGTTCAGTGACTATGGCGAGATCATGCTGAAGTGGGCCAGCATACGTGTTGGAGAGAAGGTGTGGTGTTGCAGACGAGAAGATCCGTAGTTCCTACCCCAGAGGAGGAAGACAGTGCTGAACGCATTGGGACGATTCTTTAAGAGAGGTGCATCCGGGGAAGGGAATGACCCGATGGCCTTCCTGGACGAGTATGCGACGGTCATGAACCGGCGCGCTCGGGTTAAGGTGCGTAACGGTTTCAAATGGGGGCGTGCCAGTCTTTCGGTTGATGTTGGGATCGACGGACTGCTGCTGTGGTTGGACGACGGTCGATACTGCTTTGACGAAGAAGAGCGAGGACAGGTGAGAAAGCGGGGTGCTTTCAATTCGGCGTCGATTGAGCTGACTCAGAAGGTGATGGTCAACTACACGGTGTCGATCTTGCGTCATAGTTTGGGCCTCCCAGTGCTGGGTGTTCCGACCAAAGCTGACGAACTCCCGCCCGGTTGGGTGCTTCAAGAAACTCCCACGTGGAGTTACGTTGCTCTTGATGGGCCTGATGGTGAGCACTTGGACTTTGAGGCCTCGGGGGCGCGTTACTGCGTGGCTCTCGCCTGGCTCTACGACGTGACTCCCTCCGAGCTGCTCAATGCGTACATGATTCCCGACGGCGGGCCGTTGCTTCGTCAGTGGCTGGGATACCCGTACCTGAGGTAACGGTGAGCGTCTCCGGCGCGGCGTCGCTGATGTGTCGCGTCGGCGGCAAGCGCCTTGCGCGCACTAACGGCCGAGGCCTCGTCGCCTCGCCCTCAATCTCTGCCACGCTATCGGAATCTCATATTTATAATTACAGTGCAAATATTGATTGTCGGTCTAATGTGCAGTATTCCGCGGTTCTTGACTGAGAAAATTTCCGAGCAACTCTTTGACAATGGTCAGATTCCGCTACTATGTGCCCGTGTTCCCTCCAAGAAGTGGAACCTAGGAGCGAAGCGGCGCTTCGAGCGCCCTTCAGGGCATGAAAAGAGGCTTGAGAGTTACATGAAACGCGGACCAATTATCGCCGGAGCAGGCCTGCTCGGCGTCATCGCGCTGGTGCCCGCACTGGTCCCCAGTGCGGTCGCGGCCGACGAACAGTACGGCGCGACCGTCCCCTACACGCGATACGAGGCCGAGGAGGCGAGCCGCTCTGACGGGACGACGCTTGAGCGCTCCGACGACCTCGAATCGACGGCTATCGAGGCCTCGGGCCAGTCCTACGTGGCGCTGAAGGACCAGGATTCCTCCCTGGATTTCACTGCGACGTCCGCAGCCAACGCCCTCGACCTGCGCTTCACCCTGCCCGATCACAAGTCGGGTCAGGTGCAGGTCTACATCAATAACGATCTTGCTGCGACCCTCACCCTGTCTTCCGAGACCGCCTGGCAGTATGTCTACAAAGAGAGCGTCTATGATGAGCCGACCCTGGCGCCTGGTACCGCCCACAAGCGTTTCCGCTTTGATGAGGTGCACACGCTGCTCAATGGCCAGATCCAGCAGGGCGACCATGTGCGCATCGTCAAGGTCGATCAGAACGATACCGAGTACGGCATCGACTTCATCGAGCTCGAGCAGGCCGCACCGGCCATCGAGCGCCCCGAAGGTGCCGTGAGCATCGCCGACTACAACAGTGCGAAACCCGGCGATGGCGTTGCTGACGATGATGCCCTCATCTCGGCGATGGATGCGGCGGCGAACACCTCCTCCAAGGTGGTCTACCTTCCCGCAGGCACGTGGGAATTCTCCCGCAAGATCGGCATCGATCACCCTGGCCTGACGTTCCAGGGCGCGGGCCTGTGGTACACCAACATCTTCTTCACCTCCGATCAGAGAGAGGGTGGAGGCATCGTCTTTAATCCAGGTGCGAGCAATGAGACGCTGACCGACTTCTACATGTCCTCGAACCTGAAGTCTCGCTTCGGTGAAGGAGCTCAGTACAAGGGCTTTGCCGGCGCGGCCGGTGGCAACACCCGAGTCTCCAACGTGTGGGTCGAGCACTTCGAGTGCGGCTTCTGGATGGGCGACTATCGCGAGCATAAGTTCATGACGTACACCGACGGGATGGTCATCGAGAACTCCCGCATTCGCAACAACTTCGCCGACGGCGTCAACTTCGTGCAGGCACCAAGAACTCCACGGTCCGGAACTCCTCCGTGCGTGGCAACGGTGACGATAGCCTCGCCTCCTGGGCGAGTAACGATCTGCGCTCCCAGAGCGATGCCGATGCTTCGAAGTTCAACTCGTTCATCGGCAACACCATCGAGCTGGGATGGCGAGCGGGAGGCATAGGCCTGTTTGGCGGCGAGGGGCACGTCGTCAAGGACAACCTCATTGTCAATAACTTCTCCGGAGCGGGCATCCGTATCAGCACCGTCTTCGAAGGTCGCAACTTCACGTACAACCACGCGGGCATGACGATCACCCATAACAAGCTCGTCCGCACGGGCACGACCGATGACTTCTATGGCAAGAAGCGGGGCGCGATCGACTTTGAGGAAGACCTGGAAGTGGGGCAGGTTCTCAACGTCTCCGTGACGGATAACCTCATCGTGCGCCCCTACGTCGAAGAGATCAGCGCGAACTTCGATCTCGATTCTGAGACTCTGAGGAAGCGTGGCATCACGCTGCGCGATAACAAGCGCGACGACGAGGCCATGGACACTGCGCAGGCGACAATCGTCAACCATGTGCTGGTGGGGGATCAGGTCGTGCGCACCGTCCCCGAGACGGAGAACTACAGCCTCTACTGGTATCAGCGCGACGAGCGCGGCGCTCATGGCACGATCAACCGCTACTGGGTCTCCAAGGCGGACGGCGTGGCCATCACGGCTGACATGGAGTACTCCGTTGAGGGCGGCAAGCGCGTCTACAACGTGACGCTCGCTGACCTGCCCCAGTACCTGCCGACGTCGACTGACTTCTCCGGCTCCTACGACTACGTCGCCGATTTGGAGCGCTCGCAGCCCGCAGATGACGGCACGACGATCGTGATTCGTTTCTGGTCCGCGAAGTGATCGCTTTCTGACTGACGTCTCCGTTCCGCAATCGCCCGCGCTGCCCCTCGGTGGCGCGGGCGATTGCGTGCGTGAGAGCCGATCAGGGTAGGTGTGCCATACCCGCGCAGCGCAGGCTCACCTATCCGAATTACGCAAAAGAAATGCCGCATTTATTTGCGTAATTAGTGATGGTGTGAATGCGAAAATAGCCCCTGAACGGCGCGCGAGCACCCTTGGAATTTCAACGAAAACTCGCCACGTTTTGGATGTGTTGCAAAAAGGCGTATCACTGGAGTCAACAGCGCGGCCACCCCGGTCGCGACCGGCTACATTCAGGCCCCACGGGGCCACGTTGAAAAGGACACTCCAATGGCAGATATGCCCCGCATCCTCGACTGCTCCGTCACCGACTGCTCCTACAACAAGGAGAAGAACTGCGGAGCCGCCGCTATCACCGTCGGCTACTCGACCTCCTGCACGACCTTCATCCCGCTGACCGTCAAGGGCGGCCTCGCCAAGGCCGAGACCTTCGTCGGCGCCTGCCAGAAGGCCGACTGCACCCACAACAACGCCCTCGAGTGCACCGCCGCCTCCATCTCGGTCGGTGCGGGCACCGCGGACTGCCTCTCCTACGAGGCGCGCTGAGTCTCACTCATTAACGAGGCCGTGGCTGGGATTACCCGCCACGGCCTCGTCGTATCTGCCACAGATTACCTCAGCGTCCCTCGCCCGAGCGCACCCGCAGCGTGGGGTGGGGGCGCAGGCCGCGCTGGCCGTTCCAGATGAGGTTGACGACGTGGGCGGCGACCTCGTCCTTCTTCATGCGGCGATCGTCCAGCCACCACTGGCCGACCTGCGCGATGAGGCCGACGAGCATCTGCGCGTACAGGGGAGACCAGGTGGTGTCGAAGTCCGAGCGCTTGAACTGCTCGGCGATGATGTGCTCGACGCTGGTCGCCACGTCGCCCATCACGGAGGAGAAGGAACCCGCCGTGCGGTCCGAGGGGGCGTCGCGCACGAGCACGCGGAAGCCGTCCGTGTTGCGCTCGATGTAGTCGAGCAGGCCGAGGGTCGCGTTCTCCAGGATCAGGCGCGGGCGCTCGGAGGACTCCAGGGACGACTGGAGGGAAGAGATGAGCGCCTGCACCTCGCGGTCGACGACGACCGCGTACAGGCCCTCCTTGCCTCCGAAATGCTCGTAGACCACAGGCTTGGAGACCTTCGCCCGGGCGGCGATCTCCTCGACGCTGGTCGCGCCGAAGCCCTTCTCTGCGAACAGGGAACGTCCCACGGCCACCAGCTGCTCGCGGCGCGCGAAGCCGCTCATTCGTGTCCTCTTCTCAGCCATGCCCCCAGTATCACACGAGGCATGGGTTGTCCTACGTCCAGACCAAGCCGCGGGCGCGGGGTCGCGTTTGAAAGCGCGCGCGGGGTGCAGGTATCATCACAGTGGACGCATTCCGCCTTGGTGTAACGGCAGCACAGAGGTTTTTGGTGCCTTTAGTCTAGGTTCGAATCCTAGGGGCGGAGCGACCGGTCCCGATGGGACCGCAGACCCCGAGGAGGAACATGTCTCGCCCCGCCGCCGTCATCGTCCTGGCCGCAGGTCAGGGAACGCGCATGAAATCTGCTCTCCCGAAGGTCGTTCACCCCCTGTCTGGCCTGTCCATGATCGGACACGCCCTGCGTGCCGCCCACGGCCTCGACCCCCAGCATCTGGTCGCCGTCGTGCGCCACCAGCGCGAGGTCGTGGCCGCCGAGATCGAGCGTGTGCTGCCCAGCGCCATCATCGCCGACCAGGACGAGATCCCCGGCACCGGCCGCGCCGTCCAGTGTGGCCTCGAGGCTCTCGATCAGGCCGTCGACCCCGTCTCCGGCACCGTCGTCGTCACCTACGGCGACGTTCCCCTCCTGTCCACGGATACCCTGGCCGAGCTGGTCGCCACCCACGAGGGTGCGGGCCACGCGGTCACCGTCCTGACCTCGCGCGTCGAGGATCCGACCGGCTATGGACGCATCATCCGCGACGTCTCGGGCACGGTCACCGCGATCGTCGAGCAGCGCGACGCCACCCCCGAGCAGGCCGCGATCAACGAGATCAACGCAGGCATCTATGCCTTCGACGCGGACTTCCTGCGCACCTCCCTGGCTTCCCTGGGTACCGACAACGATCAGGGCGAGGTCTACCTGACCGATGTCCTCGCGGCCGCTGCCCCCGCTGGGCGCACCGCGGGCGCCCTCGAGCTCACCGATCACTGGCAGAGCGCGGGCGCGAACGACCGCGTCCAGCTGGCCGAACTCGGCGCCGAGATGAACCGCCGCATCTGCGAGGCCCACATGCGCGCCGGCGTGACGATCGTCGACCCAGCCTCCACCTGGATCGACGTCGACGTGAGCATCGGCGCCGACACCACCATCTACCCCGGTACCTGCCTGCGGGGGACAAGCGCCGTTGGGACCGGCTGTGAAATCGGTCCTAGCGCCACGCTGATTGATGCGGAAATCGGGGACCGCAGTGTGGTTCCCACCGCATGGATCGGCCAGGGCTGCGTCGCAGCCGATACGATGGTCACGCCATACAGCACCATCGGCACATTGATCGCGGCGCCTCGCGCCTGATCCAACACAAGGAGAGACAACCGCATGAGCGGACTGGTGACCACCGGAGAGAAGAACCTCGTCCTCGTTTCTGGACGAGCTCACATGGACCTGGCTCACGCCGTGGGCGAGGAAATCGGATGTGGGGTCTCGCCGGTGACGGCCTACGACTTCGCCTCCGGCGAGATTTACGTGCGCTTCAACGAGTCCGTTCGCGGCGCCGACGTGTTCGTCCTGCAGTCCATCGAGGGCGACATCAACAAGTGGATCATGGAGCAGCTCATCATGATTGATGCTGCCAAGCGCGCCTCCGCGAAGCGCATCACCGTGGTCGCTCCTTTCTACCCCTACTCGCGTCAGGACAAGAAGCACCAGGGCCGCGAGCCTATCTCCGCTCGCCTCATGGCTGACCTGTACCGCGCTGCCGGAGCCGACCGCATCATGAGCGTCGACCTGCACGCCTCGCAGGAGCAGGGCTTCTTCGACGGCCCGGTCGACCACCTCTTCGCCATGCCGGTCCTCGTGGAATACGTGCGCGGCCGCGTCGACCTGGCCAACACCGCCATCGTCTCTCCCGACGCCGGCCGCATCCGCGTCGCCGAGAAGTGGTCGAAGAAGCTGGGCGGCGCGCCCCTGGCCTTCGTCCACAAGACCCGCGACACCACCCGCCCGAACGTCGCCGTCGCGAACCGCGTCGTCGGTGAGGTCGCCGGCAAGGAATGCGTCCTGGTGGACGACATGATCGACACGGCCGGCACGATCACCGAGGCGATCAACGTCCTCAACAATGCCGGTGCCAAGAAGGTTATCGTCGTTGCCACCCACGGCATCCTCTCCGACCCCGCCGCGAAGCGTCTCTCCGAGTCCGGCGCCGCCGAGGTTGTCGTCACCGACACGCTGCCGATCCCCGCTGAGAAGCGCTTCGAGCAGCTCACCGTCCTCTCCATCGCGCCGCTCCTGGCTCGCGCGATCCACGAGGTCTTCGAAGACGGTTCGGTCACATCGCTCTTTAACTGAGCGCCTCCCGCTTCACATCCGCCCTCGCCGTGAGGTAACCTATTGGGGTTGCTCCGGCGAGGGCGGATCCGTATCCGCCGTTATCGACAGGGCCTGAATTGAAATGCCACGCGTTTCCTTCACTCTGCCGACACCGACGCCGGACCTGAGAAACGAAGGAAAGACACATGAGCGACAACCCCGTCCTGCTTGCTGAAGAGCGTTCCGAGTTCGGTAAGGGCGCTGCCCGCCGCGCCCGCCGCGCCGGCAAGGTCCCCACGGTCCTCTACGGCCACGGCGCCGAGCCCCGTCACCTGGACGTTCCCGGTCACGACCTGTTCCTCATCGTTCGCGGCACCAAGAACGCGCTCGTTGAGCTGAAGATCGAGGGCAAGACCCAGCTGGCCCTCGTCAAGGACGTTCAGGTTCACCCCGTGCGTCGCGACATCCTGCACGCCGACTTCCTGGCCGTCAAGGCCGGCGAGAAGGTCGACGTTGAGGTCCCCGTCGTCGTTGTCGGCGAGGCTGCCCCCGGCACCGTTCACTCGCTCGAGGAGTTCACCATCCTGGTGAAGGCCGCCGCCACCTCCATCCCCGAGAGCCTCGAGGTTTCCGTCGAGGGTCTCGAGGCCGGCTCCGCCGTGCACGTCTCTGACCTGAAGCTGCCCGCCGGCGTTGAGGTCGAGCTCGATCCCGAGACGGTCATCGTTGCCGTTCAGGAAGCCGCCGCTGAAGAGGCTGAGGAAGCCACTGAAGAGGCCGCTGAAGAGGCTGCCGCCGAGTGATACTCGCGTAGCACACGCTTTCCACGAGGGGGCGAGGCTGATGCCTCGCCCCCTCGTCGTATCTGCGATACTTGGGGCATGAGTGACCTCCACGTGATCATCCCCGCCGGCGGCGCCGGCACCCGCCTGTGGCCGCTGTCGCGGCGCCGCCGCCCTAAGTTCCTCCTCGACCTGGCGGGCACGGGCCGCACCCTCCTGCAGGGCACGGTTGACCGCCTGGAGGAGTCGGCCTCGTCGGTGAGCATCGTGACCGGCCAGGCGCACCGCGACGGAGTGCTCGCCCAGCTGCCCGAGTTCGCTGCCTCGGAGAGCCGCACGCTCCTCATCGAGCCGTCGGGCCGCGACTCCATGGCCGCGATCGGCCTCGCCGCCTACGTCGTGCGCGAACGCTTCGGGGACGACGCGATCGTCGGGTCCTTTGCGGCCGACCATCTGATTGCCCGCCCCGAGCTGCTGCGTGCCGCTGTCGAGACCGCGATTGGCGCCGCCCGCGACGGCTACGTCGTGACGATCGGCCTGACGCCCACCGAGGCCTCGACCGCCTACGGGTACATCGCGCCCGGTCCGGCCCTCACCGACGGCTCCGGGGAAGCCGACGCTGAGCGCGGTGCCCGCCGGGTCGCCGAGTTCGTGGAGAAGCCGGACGCCGACACCGCCGCCCGCTACGTGTCGCAGGGCTACCTGTGGAACGCGGGCATGTTCATCGTGTCGGCGGGCGTGCTCGCCTCCCACCTGGCCCGCCTGCTGCCCGACATGCACGCGCGCCTGGAGACCATTGCGCGCGCGTGGGGTACCCCCGAGTTTGACGAGGTGCTGGCGCAGAACTGGCCGCACCTGACGAAGATCGCCATCGACCACGCGATCGCGGAACCCGTTGCTGCCGACGGGGGAGTGGCCGTTGTTCCCGCCGACGCTGAGCTGGGCTGGACGGACCTGGGCGACTTCGAGGCCCTGACCGGCATCGTCGCGCAGGACGGCCACCTGGGCGAGGCGCTGCGCGTCGAATCGGATGGCGCGGCAGTCTTCGGTTCCCTCGCGCAAGACGGTGCGGGACCCGTTGTCGCACTCGTCGGCGTGCCCGACGTGGCCGTCGCTCTGACCCCCGACGCGATCCTCGTGACACGTCGCGACCGCGCGCAGTCGGTGAAGGCCGTCGTTGATCAGCTCGCCGAGCAGGGCCGCTCTGACCTGCTCTGACAAGCCGTCACCGAGCGCTTGGAAGGGCCTCCCGGACGGGGGCTCGGCCTCGCCAAGCCCCGTTCGCTCTCGGGTGAGGTGCGCCGCCTCGCCCGCCGCCTACAGGCGTGAGGCTGGTAGCGTGATGGGCAGCAACAAGCCCCGACGAAAGGCATCACACGTGAACAAGCGGACCATCGCCGCTCTCGCAACCACCGTGACTGCGGCCTCCTTGGCCCTTGGAGCTTGCTCGACGACGCCTGCCGCCGCCCCCGCAGACAGCGCGAAGGTATGCGCCGCCGTCTCGGGGGTTCATGGCGACACCGCCACGGATCCTGTCGCAGTTGCCCTCGCGAATGCAGCTAATGACGCTTCTGTCGCTTACGAGGCTGCCAGCGGTGTGGAATCCCCGGCATCGCTCGTGGCTTCGGGCTGTACGCTGATCGTGGGCACGGACTCGACCATGGCCACCTCGGTCTCCGAGGCTGCGCGCAACAACTCGAAGGTGCGCTTTGCCCTCGTGGGCGCGTCCTTCGTGGATAGCAAGGGCGGTGCAACCTCCCTGAAGAACGGCTCCGTCGTCGACGTGGACGCCTCGCAGGCCGCCTACCTGGCCGGATACGCCGCTGCGGGCATGACGACCACGGGCACCCTCGCCGTCATCGGCGGGGCGGCTGAGAACGTCACCAACTCGCAGATGTCTGCGTTCTCGCAGGGCGTGGACGCCTACAACCTGGCGAACGGCACGTCGATCAGCGTGCTCGGCTGGAACCCCGTGACCAGTGGCGGCACGTACGCGGGCAGCGCCGACGAAGTGCGTGCCGCGACCGCCGACTTCATTGCTCAGGGCGCGGATATCATCGCTCCCTTCGCCGGTGAGGCGAACGAGGGTGCCGCGCGCGCCGTTACCGAGGCCGCCAACCCGATGGTTCGCCTCGTGTGGTCGGGCCTGACGAAGGCCGACCTGAAGGGTCTGACCCGCGACGAGGCGCAGTCCGCGGACAGCGTCCCGATGTCCGGCCAGTCTGGCGCGGCGGTGTCGCAGCAGGTGGACACCCAGTCCTTCGCGGACGCGTTCAGCTACATCCAGATCTCAGACGAGGTCCGCTCCGCCATCGGCGCTCCCGTGCTGACCGGCATCGTCGTCGACTACAAGGAGGCGATGGGCACCCTCATCGCCCAGGCGAGCGCGGGTGAGAAGGCCTCCGTCGTGCCGGTGTCTCTGGCCTCGGGCGGCGTGATCCTCACGGGATTCGGCGCCTACACGCCGATGCTCTCCTCCGACCTGAAGCTGGGCCTGTCCGACATGGCCGGCCAGATCGAGACGGGCGGTATGGTTATCTCCACGCCTTTCGACGTGTGAGCTGACTGCGCACACGATTGTGCCCCGGGGATGCGTCCCCGGGGCACAACTTATACGTTCGTGAGAAAAGGCCTAGATGGCCAGGTCGAGTGGGAGATCCGCGATGTCGCGCAGCCTTTGACCGGTAACGAGTGTGTCGAGAGTCTTGATCGCTTCCTCGTTTCCTGATGCCTGGGTTGCTGCGATGAGTTCAGGAAGAGCGAAGTGATAGACAGTGTCGATGTCGCCGGTTCCTAGCGCGAGTGAAGAGAGCCTCGATGGTGTCGGTTCACCGGTAACAACCACGATATGCGGCGTGCGGCCCTTCCTGTTTCTGATCAGATTCAGAGCTTCTGAACGTGCGTTCTGCGCTCTGTCTGATCGGAGCGTCCACTTGCATGAAACGACGGCATGAATGATCGGTGAAGACTGATTGTGAGCTAGCAGTGGGGAATATGACGCAACCCCGTCAACGACGATTCCAGAATCACTCAGCTCCCGCTGACCAATTGGCTGGCGCACGACGAGAACATCTGGAGAAATATCGTAGGAATTGCCGAGGATCGCGGCAAGCGCCGGCTTCTCGATAATGGCAGCAGCCAATTCGTCAAGATGACGATAGGGCTCGTACTGGGAGAGAGAATGCCCCCTGCGCGAGCTGCCAACGTTTAAAATGTTCCAGCGACCAGGACGTAGTGAAGAGAGCGCAGGGAACGTCTCACTGAGGAAGGCGCCGACGGCCTCCTCAAAGTTCTGTCCGGAACGCTGTCCATTCAGTTTCTCGCCGCCTTGAGGCGCGCCTAATGCGCGCGCGATGTCTAAAGCTAGTTCGCATGACAGCTTTTGTGACTTGTCAGCGTTGCTTGCGATATCAGCTGAGTCGACGGACAGTGTGTGTGAACTGATGAGATGACGGTGGAATAACCTCCGTGCGCGAGAAAGATCCAGACTCATGCGACTGCCTCACCTGTCTTGTCTGCGGCAGTCAAGACCGACGCAATTTGCAGGCCGACAGCTCGCGCAACGGGTGGGGGAAACGCATTTCCAACCTGACGATACGCGTGTGTCTTCGCTCCGGTAATTGCCCAGTCGTCCGGGAACCCCTGGATGCGAGCAGCCATGCGGACAGTCAGACGAGGATCACCCGAAAAGTCAGGATCGGGAGCCTCTGGTGCGATTGTTGATCCGTTGACACCAAGTTCGGCCCACGCGCGGCGTGCGCGGGTCGGTCCTAAATCAGGGCCTCCGTGCTTCTTTGAACCGCCGACGAGCGTCGGAGCAATACGGTTGGCCCGAGCTGCCCAGGCCTGTGCACCCTTCCACCCGCGTGCAGCCATGAGATCGGCCAAGGTTTCTCCCACCGTTGGGGCAGGAAGCTGCTGAGGCGTGGGATAGTTAAAAGAAACTGACACGTCATCGCGGAAACCAACAGCAATGACGCGCGGACGAAGCTGAGGGACACCAAAATCTGAGGCCTGCAGAAGTTTCCACTGAAGGGAATAGCCGATCTCCGCCAAGTGCTCCTCAACGCCCTTGCGATATTCCTGAAACTTGGGATCGAGGAGCCCACGAACATTCTCAATCATGATGGCACGCGGGCGGACGACACGGACGAGTTCAATCATTGCGGGGAACAGATCGCGTTCATCGTCAGCGCCGAGTTGCTTTCCGGCGTACGAGAATGGCGGACATGGAACACCCCCTGCGACCAGATCGACGCCGCGGTATTCGTGCGCGTGTTCCTTAATCCACGGAACGACATCCCCCTCGATGACATTCCAGTGTGGGCGGTTTTCGCGAAGGGTATTACAGGCATGATGATCGATTTCAACGACGGCGAGGTGATCGAACCCTGCCTGCTCAAGGCCGAGGGCCTGGCCACCAGCACCGGCACAGATCTCAATCGATGTCAGAGCCATGTTCCACCTTCCGCCACTGTGTCTACCGGATGATTGTAGGGGAATGGCAGATGCGGGGAGCAGGTCGAAGCGCCGAACTTTCTCGGTCGCAGGGGTGTTCTCACTCATACGAGCAGGCTACGATCAGCCATGCTCATCTGCGTCTCGCTGATGATCGTGAGAATGAAACTAGCTTTCTCCCAGCACGGCTAGCGCCGCGCCCGTGCACAGGCATCCGCGTCGAGTACGAAGGCTGGGTCTACGCAGTACAGGCCGGTGCCTGTGGGGACGGCCGGGGAGGTCGTGAGTGCGTCGGCCAGTGCGGTGCGGACCCGCTCATCGGGTAGAGAGGTGGTGAGGGTACGTCCATCCGCGGAAATGCTCAGCGAGAGAGCGGCGCCCTCCTCGACGACCGGTATGCTCAGGCGCTCCAGCAGGGTCGTTAGCAGGCCCGAGGCCTCGGTGATCGACACGGAGGCCACGCGCGGGCCGGAAGGCTCCAGCGATCCGATGCGCGAGGCGCAGCGGTCCACGTACGCGCCGATCATTCCGTCGCCCACGGACTCCCAGCCTCCCTGTGAACGGGGAAGTGATGCCTCGTCGCCGCACGCGGCCACGGCCTCGTCGATGAGGGCCAACTCAGCCTCGGGGGCAAGAGCGCCCTCGCGCGAGCGGTCGATCGCGCGTCCGCCCAGGTAGATGAGCGCCTCGCCCGACGCGCTCACGTACACGGCGCCGTCCGCCATCACCATGCGCACCGAAAATGCCGTCAGGGGAGCGGGGAGCGCGCGCGGCATGAGGAGGGCATGACCTCCGCTGGCCTCAATGATCGCAGCGCCGTCGCGTGCCAGGTCATGATTCTCAGGAGTCTCGTAGCCGATGATCAGGCGGAAACGCCCACCGGTACGCGCGGACAGGAAAGAAGCGATACCCGCAAACAGCAACGGGCTAGCACAGCGTGTCATGTGCTGAGGGTAACACTTCGGGTGGCCCGCGCAAAAACGGGTGTCAGGAACGAGGCCGGGGCTCGCTCCCGGGGAAACGGTGGAGGGACGCAGGTGGAGGAGTGCGCCGCTATCCTGGAGGCATCCACGAAGGAGGAATCATGCAGCTGACGAACCTGACGGACCCGGTCGAGCTCACGCGCCAGATGATCGACATTCCCTCGGTGTCGGGAGACGAAGGGCCTCTGGCTGACGCCGTCGAGGCGGCCCTGCGTGATGCCGGATTCGGAACGCTCCCGTCCCTGGAGATCCTGCGCGACGGGGACGCCGTGTGCGCGCGGACCCGGCTCGGTCTCGACCAATGTGTGGTCCTCGCTGGGCACCTTGATACCGTGCCCATCGCAGACAATGTTCCCGGTCGCTTTGAGGAGCGCGACGGGGCCACGGTCCTGTGGGGACGCGGCTCTGTTGACATGCTCGGTGGCTGCGCTGCGGCCCTCGCGCTCGCCTGCGAGGCCGGGGGTGCCATCCTCCGTTCCGGCGGCGAGGCCGCGCTGAGCGTGGACGTCACCTGGATCTTCTACGACCACGAGGAGGTCGCCTCCCATCTCAACGGCCTGGGGCGCGTCCGGCGCAACCACCCCGAGTGGCTCGCCGGCGACCTGGCGCTCCTGGGGGAGCCCACCGCCGCCCACGTGGAAGGCGGCTGCAACGGAACCCTGCGTGTTATCGCGCGCTTCCCAGGACGCGCCTCGCACTCGGCGCGCGCGTGGATGGGCGTCAATGCGATCCACGCGATGGCTCCCGTCATCGAGCGTATCGCCGCCTACGGCAATCCCGTCGTCACGGTCGATGGCCTCGAATTCCGCGAATCCCTCTCGGTCGTACGCGTCGAAGGCGGCATCGCCAACAACGTGATTCCCGAGGCCGCCTCGATGACCGTCAACTACCGCTTCGCCCCCTCGAAGCGCGCCGACGATGCCCTGGAGTGCGTGCGCGGCCTCTTCGAGGGCACGGGTGTCACGATTGAGGTTGATGACCTGTGCGAGGGGGCCAGGCCGGGAGCGGACTCTGACGTCGCCCAGTGCTTCCTGTCGGTCGCCCGCCAGGTCGCAGCATCGCGGGGCGAGGAGCTGAGGCTCAGTGCGAAGGTCGGCTGGACCGACGTTGCGCGCTTCAGCGAGGTCGGCGTGCCCGCCATGAACTTCGGCCCGGGTGACCCGCTGCTGGCGCACACACGCGACGAGCACACGCCGGTATCGGATATTGTCAGAGTGCACGATACGCTGCGCGCGTTCGTGCTCGCGCAGCCGGCACCGACGCTGGCACCACACAGGGAGGTATGACCATGACCAAGCCGACGAACACCTACCGCCGCGGATCCGTTGTCCTGCGAGGCGACCAGATCCCGCGCATGACTGCGGATGCATCGCTGCTCCAATCTGACCAGAGCGCCGACTGGAAGCACGAGGACCCGTGGCGCGTCCTGCGCATCCAGTCTGAGTTCGTCGAAGGGTTCGAGGCCCTCTCGGAGGTCGGTCCCGCGATCTCGGTCTTCGGGTCCGCCCGCACCCGCCCCGACGATCCCCTCTACGCGTGTGCGCAGCGCATCGGTGAGCTTCTCGTGCAGCGCGGCTACGCCGTCGTCACGGGTGGTGGTCCGGGCATGATGGAGGCTGCGAACCGGGGTGCCTGGGAGGCTGGGGGTACGTCCGTGGGCCTGGGTATCGAGCTTCCCCACGAACAGGGCATGAACCAGTGGGTGAACCTGGGCGTCAACTTCCGCTACTTCTTCGCCCGCAAGACGATGTTCGTCAAATACTCCCAGGGCTTCATCGTGATGCCCGGCGGTTTTGGGACCATGGACGAACTCTTCGAATCCGCGACGCTCGTGCAAACGGGGAAGATTCGTTCGTTCCCGTTGGTCCTCGTGGGCACGGACTACTGGTCGGGTCTGGTCGACTGGATTCGCTCCTCGATGGTCGAGGCCGGGATGATCTCTCCCGGTGACGTGGACCTGCTCCACGTCGTTGATGATCCGGAGGAAGCGGTTCGTCTCGCGACGGGTGCCTAGTGGATAGTTCTTCTTTCTGTGGGGGTCTTTATCGCTGAAAATGCTGCGAAATAGGGCCTAATTGATCGGATGGCCTATTTTCTTTTGATTTCTCTTTGCGAACTGTTAAGGAAAAATGGCGCTTATCCGGTAAAATAGGTCTGTTACCCCGCCTGAGGAGGCGCGGGCATAACTCTGAGAAGGAGTACTCTCATGGCAGCAATGAAGCCTCGCACGGGGGATGGACCCCTCGAAGTCAGCGCCGAAGGGCGCGGTATCGTCATGCGTATCCCCACGGAAGGGGGCGGCCGGCTCGTCATCGAGCTGAACGCGCAGGAGGCGGCGGAACTCGCTGAAGCTCTCGGCGCGGCCATCTGATCCATAAGAAAAGCGGCGGAACAGGAGATCCTGTTCCGCCGCTTCTGCGTGAATGGGGTGCTCAGCGCTTGACCGCAACCGCCAGGCCGTCGCCGACGGGCAGCAGCGCGGGCACGAACTCATCGGAGTCGCGCAGATAGTTGACGACCTCGCGGGCGACCACGGTGTGCGCGTCGCGACGCGCGGGATCTGCGACCTGATCGCGCCACAGGGCGTGCACAAAAGCGATCGTTCCGCCGGGGCGCAGGATGCGCACTGCGTGATCGAGGTACTGCGGAGTCTCTTCCAGGTCGCCATCCAGGACGACCATGTCGTAGCCGCGGGCAGCCATGCGCGGCAGCACGTCGAGGGCGCGCCCGGCGATGAGGCGCGTGCGGTGAGAGGACAGGCCGGCGGCGGCGAAGTTTCGGCGCGCGTGTCCCAGGAGTTCGGACTCGGAGTCAATCGTCGTCAGGACACCATCGGAGGCCATACCGTCAAGGATCCACAGGCCAGACACACCCGCACCGGTACCGATTTCAAGGACGGCACGAGCGCCGGACACGGCGGCGAGCATGCGCAGGGCCGCTCCCGTTCCGGGAGAGACAGGAGTGGCACCCATTTCGGTAGCAACAGCGCGCGCGGCAGTCAGCGCGTCGCTTTCTGCCACGTAATCCTCGGTGTATACCCACGTCTGGGCCTTGTCCGCCATCGCCGTATCCTCACTCGTGTTTGATCGCCGGGGTAAGGTGCGCGCACGCGCCACGCCCTCCCCAGGCATCAGGGTACAGGCGAGGATGCGCATGGGCGCGCTGGCGCTCCGAAAACACGCGAAAACCTCACCCGGCAAGCAGACGAAACCCCGGCCTCGTCGAGAGGGGCGAGGCCGGGGCGAAGCCGCGTGGGCTCAGTGCTGGATGGGGGAGACCCCGAGGGGGCGGCCCGCCAGGCCGCGGTTCGTCGAAGAGAGCTGCTTGGCGAGGGCCGTGAGCTCCTCGGCGGCCGGACCCGAGGCGACAGCGACGGGCTCGCCGCGGTCCCCGCCCTCGCGCAGCGCGATGTCGAGGGGTACCTGGGCCAGCAGCGGCACCGAGTATCCCAGCTGCGCGGTGAGGCGCTGCGAGACGGACTCGCCGCCGCCCGCGCCGAAGATCTCGAGGCGAGAGCCGTCGGGCTGAGGCAGGAAGGACATGTTTTCGACGACGCCGATGACCTTCTGGTTCGTCTGCGACGCGATGGAACCGGCGCGCTCGGCGACCTCGGCGGCTGCGACCTGCGGGGTGGTCACCACGAGAATCTCCGAGTTGGGCAGCAGCTGCGCGATCGAGATCGCGACGTCGCCCGTGCCCGGAGGCATGTCGATGAGCAGGATGTCCAGGTCGCCCCAGAACACGTCCGCGAGGAACTGCTGGAGGGCGCGGTGGAGCATGGGGCCGCGCCAGATGACGGCCTGGCCGTCGGGCACGAACATGCCGATCGAGATGACCTTGACGCCACCGGCGCCCACGGGCGGGATCATCATGCCGTCGATGACCTGCGGGTCGTGGTCCACGCCGAGCATGCGCGGGATCGAGAAGCCGTAGATGTCCGCGTCCATGACGCCGACCTTGAGGCCCAGCGCGGCGAGTGCGGCGGCCAGGTTCGCGGTCATGGAAGACTTGCCGACGCCGCCCTTACCGGAGGTGACGGCGATGACGCGAGTGAGGGAATCGGGGCGAGAGAAAGGAATCTCGCGCTCGGGACGACCGCCGTTGAGCTTCTCGCGCAGCGCCTTCTTCTGGGCCTCGTCCATGACGCCCATCTCGACGGAGACGTTCTCGACGCCGTCGATGGCGCTCACGCGCTCGGTGACGTCCTTGGTGATCTGGGTGCGCAGGGGGCATCCGGCGGTGGTGAGCAGGACCTTGACGGCGACGGAGGAACCGTTGATCGTGACCAGGTCGGGGGTCACCATGTTGAGGTCGGTGATGGGGCGGCGGATCTCGGGGTCGATGACCTGGCCGAGAGCCTCCATGACGGAATCAAGCGTGACTGGCATGGACTCCACTCTACTGGCCGGTGTGCCCATCTTCTAGGGGACGAAAGGCACCGTCGTCCTCGGCCTCAGCATCCGCCTCGTTCGACGAGGCGTTGGCCGCGTCTGCGGCGATCTCCGCACGCAGGTCCTCCAGCATGTCGCGCAGCTCGGAGCGCACGAAGTCGCGCGTGGCGACGTCCTGGAGCGCCAGGCGCAGGCCTGCGATCTCGCGGGCAAGGTACTCGGTGTCGGCGAGGTTACGCTCCGCGCGAAGTCGGTCCTGCTCGGCCACAACGCGGTCGCGGGCGTCCTGGCGGTTCTGCGCGAGCATAATCAGCGGGGCCGAGTACGAGGCCTGGGTTGAGAACGCGAGGTTCAGGAGGATGAAGGGGTAGGGGTCCCAGGCGGCTTTCTCGCTGATACCGGCGAGCATGAGGTTCGCGCCGATCCACGCGATGACGAAGATCGTCATGTAGAGGACGAAGCGGGGCGAGCCCATGAAACGGGCGGTGGCCTCGGCGAAGCGGCCGAAGCCGTCGCCGCCGCCCGACGAGCGGCGGAAGAACCACCGACGCTTGTCAATCGGGTTATCCAGGCGATCAGCCATCGATGCTCCTTGCCATCATGCGGTCGGTCACGTCGTCGTCGAAGTCTCGCCAGTCCTCGGGCAACAGCTCGTCGAGGACGTCGTCGACCGAGACGGCGCCGTGTAAGTGCCCATCCTCGTCGACGACGGGCAGGACCGTCAGGTTGTAGGTAGCCAGCAGACGCGTCACGGTCGCGATGTGCGCGTTGGGGTCCACGGACTCGATGTCGCGGTCCAGGATCGTGCCGAGCAGAGTCTGCGGGGGCTCGCGCAGTGCGCGCTGGATGTGCACCATACCCAGGTACTGGCCGGTCGGGGTCTCCTGGGGTGGGCGTGCGATGAAGGCGACGGTCGCGATCGAGGCCGGGATGTCCTCGCGTCGTACGGCAGCCAACATCTGGGCGACGGTGGCGTTGGGGCCGAAAATGACCGGCTCGGTGGTCATGAGCGAACCCGCCGTTGACTCGTCGTAGGTCATGAGTCGACGCACGTCCTCGGCCTCTTCGGGCTCCATGAGGGCCAGCAGGGACTGAGCCTTCGCGGTGGGCAGCTCGGCGACGAGGTCGGCCGCGTCGTCAGGCTGCATGACGTCCAGAACGTCGGCGGCACGGGCGGCTTCCAGTGCGGAGACGATCGCGATACGGTCGTCGTTACCCAGCTCCTCGAGCACGTCGGCGAGGCGCGCATCCGTCAGCTGCATGGCGACCGCCATCTTTCGATCCTGGGGGAGCGTGTGCATGAAGTCCGCCAGGTCCGCGGGGCGCATGTCCTCCGTGTACTGCACGAGCGCGGTCGCCGCCTGGTTCGAGTCGGTCTTGAGCAGGCCGGAGACCTCGGAGACGTCCACGGTGAGGGTCTCGCCGCTGCGCGTGAAACCGAGGGATGAGGTGCGCACGCGCTGAACGTGCAGCGTAGAGATCACCCAGTCCTTGGGGCGGCGCTGGCGCATCGCGACGTCGAGGATACGCACCTGGCCCGAGCCGTCGTTCATGGTGACGACGCGGTCGAAAAGCTCGGAGAGCACGAGCGTCTCGATGGGACGCTGCGTGAAGGAACGGATGTTGAGCAGGCCCGTCGTGATGACGGAACCGGACTCGATGGCGGTCACTCGAGTGAGCGGCAGGAAGACACGCTTACGCGGGCCGACCTCGACGACGAAGCCGATGACGTTGGCTTCGGATTTCAGCCGAAAGATGACAACGACATCGTGAATCTTGCCGACCTGGTCGCCCAAAGGGTCGAAAACACTGGTACCAGCGAGCTTTCCGATGTAGACGCGCCGACCCTTGGTGCCGAGTTCAATAGATGCAATGCTCACACAATCATCTTAGGCTGTTGACAAAGAAAGAGTAACGACGAGCCGGTCGCCGCATGAACAATGCGTTCCATGCCACCGAGGCCGTGACGAAGGAGAAAGTATGGCTGTCGTGATGGACCCGCAGATGCCGACGGGCACGGAGGTTGCCTCCTACCAGACCTATGCGCAGGCACGTGCGGCTGTCGATTTCCTGTCGGACAGCGGTTTCGACGTCTCGTCGATCACGATCGTGGGCACGGATCTCCACCTGGTTGAGCGGGTGACGGGACGTATGACGATTGCCCGCGCCTCGATGTCCGGCGCGTCGAGCGGTGCCCTGTGGGGAGCCCTCGCAGGCATGCTCATGTCCGCCGGACAGAACGCGGGCGGCACGGGCGCGTGGGTCGTGGGCGGCATCGTCGTCGGCGCGCTGGCGGGTATGGCGCTGTCCGCCCTGGCGTTCCTCATCCGGGGTCGCAGCCGCGACCTGGTCTCCTCCCAGCAGGTCGTTGCTCTGCGCTACGCGGTCCTGGCCTCGGCCGACATCGACCGCGCCTATCAGATCCTGCAGCGCACCCCCGGCAATCGGGCGCGCGTCGTGCGTCCCCGCACCGAGGAGCAGCGCCAGAAGAAGGATTCCGTCGGATTCTTCCCCGACGGCCGCCCCCGCTTCGGTGCGGCGACGAAGGACGGCGAGGTTCCGGCCGGAACGGCTGTCAGCGAGGAGAGCGAGGCGGTGTCCCCGACGACGCCTCAGGCCGTGGCGCCGGATGCTGGCGCGCCCGCGAGCGCCGAGGTAGCGAGCACGCCCCAGGCCCCCGCTCCCATCACTGTGAGCGCGCCCGAGAACGCGGCGTCCACACATGAGGACGCCCCGGCCTCGTCCCCCGAAAAGGACCAGACCGAGGCGTAACCTCAGCGTCTTCGCGTGGCTCAGCGGGCCTGAACGCTTGCGATCCACTCCTCGACGTCCGCGATCGTGCGCGGGATGTCCTCGGAGATGCGCGTGACCGTGCCGTCGGCGTTCACCACGACGTCGTCCTCAATGCGCACGCCGATGCCCCGGTATTCCTCGGGGATCAGCAGGTCATCGGCGCGGAAGTACAGGCCCGGCTCGATCGTGAAGACCATGCCCGGTTCCAGCAGCGCGCCCTGGTAGAGCTCGGCGCGTGCCTTCGCGCAGTCGTGCACGTCCAGGCCCAGGTGGTGGCTGGTGCCGTGCGGCATCCAGCGGCGGTGCTGCTGGCCCTCGGGTGCCAGGGATTCTTCCGGGGTGACGGGCAGGATACCCCACTCGTACAGGCGGGCGGCGATGACTTTCATGGCGGCGTCGTGCACGTCCTTGAAGCGGCAGCCCGGCTCGTTGGCGCGGGCCAGAGCGGCCTCGCAGGCGTCAAGGACCGCCTGGTAGACGCGGGCCTGGACCTCGGTGAAGCGGCCGTTGACGGGCAGTGTGCGCGTGATGTCGGCCGTGTAGAGGGAGTCGACCTCGACGCCCGCGTCGACGAGCACCAGGTCGCCCTCGCGGACTTCTCCGTCGTTGTCGATCCAGTGCAGGGTGTTCGCGTGGTTGCCCGAGGCCGCGATGGTCTCGTATCCCTCGCCGTTGCCCTCTTCTCGGGCGACCGCTCGGAATGCGCCCTCGATGACGCGCTCGCCGCGACGGTGGCCGACGGCGCGCGGCAGGACGCGGATGATGTCCTCGAAGCCGGCCTTGGTGACCTCGACCGCGTGAATCATCTCGTCGAGCTCGAACGCATCCTTGATGAGGCGGATTTCGGAGAGGTGCTCCTCGAGACGCTCGTCGTCCTCGCGGGCTTCCTCGCCTGCGGGCAGGGAGGCCTGGGTGCGCACCTCGTTGACCATCGCCTCGACGTTGGCGTCGACGCCGCGCACGATGCGCAGCTGCACGGTCCCGGCGTCCTTCGCCAGCACGTCGCGCAGGGTGTCGATGTGGCGGGTTTCCAGGCCGGTCTGCGCGCTCAGCTCTTCGAGCGAGGGGCGCGCGCCCACCCAGAATTCGCCGTAGCGGGCGTCCGCGTAAAACTCCTTGGAGGAACGCGAGGCGCGGGGCTTGAAGAAGAGCAGGGGAGTGTGGGTGCCGTCCTCGTTCGGCTCCAGCACCAGGACGGTGTCGGGCTCCTTCTCGCCGCCCAGGCCCGACAGGTGCGCGAAGGCCGAGTGCGCGCGGAAGCGGTAGTCGCAGTCGTTGGAGCGAACCTTGTAGGGGCCCGCGGGCACGACGAGGCGCTCACCCGGGAAGGGAGCGCCGGCCTTGAGGGTGCGGTCGTGCAGGAAGTCGGCGACGCGCTCGCGTGCGGGCAGTTCGGAGGGGCGAGGCCCCCATCCGGAGCCGATGAAATCGCGGAATGCGGAGGACTGGGGCTGACGGGAGCGGGTTTCGCCGCGATCGGCCATGGACTGGGAGGCTTCTTTACTCATGGTCACTATTCTACGGCTCCTCGGCCCCTCGGGCGGGTTTGATGGTCATGACAAACCCCGGCCTCGTATCCCTGTGGCGCGCGCTGCGCCGGGGACGAGGCCGGGGCCGTGTCGGGTGGAAGAGGATCAGTCCTGGAGGGTGAGCTCTCCCGCGATGGACAGGTCCATCCACCGCTTGAAGTCTGCGCCGCGCTTGCCCTGCGAGAGCAGGAAGACGGTCTTGGCGTACAGGGCTTCGAGCGTCATGTCGTGCGCGCCGATCGCGCCCAGCTGTGCCAGCGCGTTGCCGGCCTCGTAGTGGCCGAGCATGACTTCGGACTGGTAGCACTGGGAGGCGACGATGATCGGCACCTCGGCCTGCGCGAGCTCGGTCAGGACGTCCACGAGGCCGGGCTCGGAGGCGGGGATGTTACCCACGCCGAAGGTGCGCAGGATGACCGCGTCCGGGTGGGGTGTCGTCATGGCGCGCAGTCGCGCGGCGCTCATGCCGGGCACGACGTCGATGACGGCGACATCCTGGCGCGTGTACGGGCTGGGGTCCTGCCAGCCGGTGCCCGCGCTCGGAGCCCCGTACCAGCGCCACGGGGCGCCCGTGCGCGCCATGGGAGACACGGAGGGCGACTCGAAACCGCGGAACGCCCACGACGAGGTCTTGGTGGCGCGGTTGCCGGCCAGGAGCTTGTGCCCGAAGAACAGCATGACGCCTCGTGCTCGGTGCGAAATCGCGGCGCGAAGCGCCCCCGTGACGTTCGCCGACGCGTCCGAGCCGACGACGCCGAGCGGGTACTGAGACCCGGTCAGGACGACCGGCTTACCCATGCTTGCCAGCGCGTAGGACAGGGCCGCGGCCGAGTAAGCCATCGTGTCCGTGCCGTGCAGGACCAGGAAGGCATCGGCCTCGTCGGCGTGCGCGTTGATGTCGTCGATGATGGCCTGCCAGTCCTCGGGGGTAGCCTCCGAGGAGTCGATGAGCGGGTCCAGCGTCGACATCGTGATATTCGAGGCCAGCTCGATGCCCTCCAGCTGGGAGCCGAACCACCCCTGCAGGTCAGCGCCGGGACGCAGACCCTCGGGGGAGTCGACCATGCCGATGGTGCCACCGGCATACGTGACGTGAAGACGCACTGTTCGTCCTTTCTCAGTCGCCCGCCACCAGGGTTTCCTCGCCCTGCAGCGAGGCGGCGGCCTCGTCGGTCAGGTTCCCGACGCGCCCTCGCACGTAGTACCAGCCGGCGACCATGAGGACGACGACCACGGCGAAGAGCGCGAGGGTTGCGCGGCCTTCGAACGTCATGACGTTCGAGCCGACGACGATCGCGAAGAAGAGCAGCGCCAGGTAGTTGGTGTAGGGGGCGCCGGGCATGCGGAACTGCGGACGCTGCGCCTCGCCGCGCTTGACCTTGCGCAGGAACGCCAGGTGCGAGATGAGGATCATTGCCCAGGTGCCGGCGATGCCGATGCCCGCCAGGCTCATAACAATCTCGAATGCGTTCTTAGGGACAAGGGCATTGAGAACGACACCGAGCAGACCCAACGAGGCCGTGACGATGATGCCGCCGGCAGGGACGTTGTTCTTGTTGAGGCGGGCCGCGAAGCGCGGTCCCTCGCCCACGAGCGCCATCGAACGCAGCGTGCGACCGGTCGCGTACAGGCCCGCGTTGAGCGAGGACAGGGCGGCGGTCAGGACGACGACCTGCATGATGTCGCCCGCGTGGGGCACGCCGAGGCCGGAGAAGAAGGTCGTAAAGGGCGACACTTCACTCGAGTACGCGGTGTAAGGCAGGGCGAGGGCGAAGAGCACGACGGAACCGACGTAGAAGAAGAAGATGCGGATGACCATCGAGTTGATGGCCTTGGGCAGGATCTTCGCGGCGTCCTTCGCTTCGCCGGCCGCGACGCCCACCATCTCGGTGCCGCCGAAGGCGAAGACGACGCCCAGGGTGAGGGCAAAGACGACGGGAAGGGAAGCGGGCAACCAGCCGCCCGATTCGGCGATGTTGTGCACGCCGGCCGTGTACTCGCCGACGGCTGCCTGCGTGAGGATCGCCCAGATGGCGACGCCCATGAAGATGAGGATCGTCGCGACCTTGATCATCGCGAACCAGAACTCGGCCTCGCCGAAGGCCTTGACGCTCATCATGTTGAGGACGAACACGAGGGCCAGGGCGATGAGGGCGATGACCCACTGGTCGATCCACTCGAACTTCTTCCAGTGGTGCACGTAGACCGCCACGGCGGTGATGTCGGCCATGACGGTGACCGCCCAGTCCAGGAAGAAGAACCAGCCGGTGACGAACGCGCCCTTCTCACCCAGGAACTCGCGGGCGTAGGACACGAACGCGCCCGAGGAGGGGCGGCGCACCGCCAGTTCGCCGAGGGCGCGGACCATCAGGAACGCGAAGACACCACAGACCGCATAGGACAGTGCCAGCACAGGGCCGCCCTGGGCCAGACGGCCGCCCGCACCCAGGAACAGGCCGGTGCCGATCGAACCGCCGATGGCGATCATCTGGATGTGCCGGTTTTTCAGAGCCTTGTTGTACCCGGCGTCTCCCGCGTCAGTCGCGGTGGACACCTGGGTCTGATCCTTGTCAGACACGCGTGTACTCCAATCGGTGTTGAGGGAGGCCAAACGGCCGTGTACTGCCAGTTTCCTACAGTCGGCAGCCCGTCGCCGCAGGTGAGAGGTTAACCAAAAAGGGTGGTGCCGAGGCGGGAGAACGTGCAGACAAAACGGTCAAGACCGGGCAAATGGGGCTTTTGCGAGGCCTTGTGACGCTCTCGGGTGGTGTTCGCCCGCGCGGTTGTGTGATCGGATTAATGGGGTAGTCTCAAATGGTGAAGCGAATTGACCCCCACACTCATAGCGCGTATTCAGACGGGACGGATACGCCCGCGCAGCTCCTGGCTATTGCCGCTCAGGCCGGGCTGGATGCCATCGCGCTGACGGACCACGACACGACGACCGGATGGGACGAGGCCGCGGCCGCCGTCGCGGACACCGGCGTCAGCCTGATCCGGGGCGCCGAAATGTCGTGCTCGTCCTCGGGGATCACCGTGCACCTCCTGGCCTACCTCTTCGACCCGGCCAGCCCCGGCCTCGTCGATAATTTCCGACGCACGCGCGAGGATCGCGAGACGCGCGCCGCGCGCATGGTGGAGAACCTGTCTGCCGACTATCCGATTACGTTGGACGACGTGCTCGCCTTCGCGCCCGAGGGTGGCCCCGTGGGGCGCCCGCACATTGCGGACGCGCTCGTCGCCGCCGGTGCCTTCCCCGACCGCAGCGCCGCCTTCGTCAAGGCCCTGCATCCGTCGGGCCCCTACTACGTGCACCACTGGGCACCCGACCCGGTCGACGCCGTGCGATGCGTGCGGCAGGCCGGGGGAGTGCCTGTCCTGGCCCACCCCCGCGCTCGCAAGCGCCAGCGCCTGCTGCCCGAGGCCGTCATCGCCGACATGGCGGAGGCCGGCCTCTTCGGCATCGAGCGCGACCACCGCGACCACGCGCCCGAGGACCGCGCCGACGTCGAGCGCATCGCCCGCGAGATGGGCCTGGCGGTGTTCGGCTCCTCCGACTACCACGGGACGGGTAAGCCGAACCGCATCGGCGAAAACACGACGGACCCGCAGGTGATCGCCGAGGTCATCGCGCAGGGCTGCATTGAGGTGGTCGAGCCGTGAGCCTCTTCGACGTCACGCTCTTCGCGACCGCCTTCGCGACGCTGACGGTCATCATGGACCCGATTGGGACCGTGCCCGTCTTCCTGGGCCTCACCGCCCGTTACTCGCAGCCCAAGCAGCGCCGCGCGGCCATCCAGGCGACCTCCGTCTCCTTCGGTGTCATCCTGACCTTCGCGATCCTGGGCGGGCAGATCCTGCGCCTCCTGCATATTTCGATGGAGGCCCTCCAGCTCTCCGGCGGCGTGCTGCTCTTCCTGGTCGCCATGGAACTCCTCATGGGGACGGATGCGTCCTCTCCGGACACAGGGGACGAGGGCGTGAACGTCGCGCTCGTCCCGCTGGGTACGCCGCTGCTCGCAGGCCCCGGCTCGATCGTCGCCGTCATGGTGGCCGTCGGACAGGCTGGCACGAACGTGGGGTCGTGGATCGCTGTCATCCTCGCCGTCGTCCTGGCCCACCTGGTCATGTGGCTGACCATGCGTTTCTCCCTGATGCTGTCACGGCTCCTGGGGCCCGGCGGCATCATGCTGCTGACAAAGATCTCCGGTCTGCTGCTGGCGGCCATTGCGACGCAGCTCATCATGGAGGGAATCTTCCAGTTCATTGGGGCTGCGAAGCTCTCCTGACCTGGCGTTTTTCCATCGCGGCGGAGCCGATGAACGTCTCACGAAAGAGTGGAGTGCGACTCGCCAATTCGTGATTTTCGAGAATCTGTGCGTAATGGTCAGGAAATGTTGTAGGGTGGGCGAGAACGCCGTGACGCGCACGGCCCGCACTGGTCAGGGTCACGCATTCATCCCTCACCACATCCGTACCAGGAGAAACAATGAAGAAGACGACTTCGTCTCTGTTCGCCGCCACCGCGGCGCTCGGTCTGATCGCCGCTTCGGCCGGCGTTGCTTTCGCCGCCGAGACCCCCGTCACCGATCAGCCTTCGGCCCCGGCCACCGAGGCGCCCTCGGCCCCGGCCACTGACGCGCCCTCCACCGATGCCCCCGCCGATGAGACCCCGGCCCCCGAGCCCTCGGCCCCGGCCGACGACAACACGGGCTCGGACGACAACACCGGCGCTGACGACAACAACACCGGTGGCTCCGCTGAGATGCCGCCCGCTTCCGATGATTCTTCGGCCCCCGCCGCCGATCAGGGTGGCGCTGGTGCCGTTTCCGGCCCCGTCGGCAACGCTGGCGTGTCCACCCGCGGCCAGATCGCGACCGGCAACGGCCCGGCCCCCGTCTCCGCTCGTGGCGGCATCCGCAACACGAACGCTCCGGCCGGCACCCCCGCCGCCTCGAACCCGACGCTGGCGAACACCGGTTCTGCCGCGTCGATCGCCGCTGGCGCTGGCGTCATCGCGCTGGCCGGTGGCGTGACCCTCGTGGTTGCGCGCAAGCGTCACTGAGGCTTCTTCGCCTGACAGACAACGCGGGCCCGCTCGATTCGAGCGGGCCCGCGTTTTGTCTAGTTTGCGCTGATCGTCCCTTATTTGTGCACGAACGTGCAGTTAGAAACCGCGAATTTGCACCGAAAAATCATCGTTTCGCCTTGAAATGATGCGTGCATCACATGCACAATGGAGGTACCGAAAGTCACCATGAATTGAGCCCTCATGATGAACCGGTGATGGGAAGTGGCACCACTCATCAAGAGCGGTGCCACTTTCCTGTATATGCGTCCCTGCGGGAAGTGCCCCCGCAGGGACGCGCCCTGCGGGGGACAATCCGTCAGCGCTGGCGACGGCGCAGAGCCACAGCTCCCAGGCCTGCCAGTCCAGCCATGATGGCAGCACCGGCCATCATCGGGGTGTCAGCACCCGTGCGAGCGAGGTTGCCGCTCGGGGTCGGGGACGGGGCGGGAGCGGGGGTCGTCGGCTCGGGCGTCGGGGAATCCGATGGCGCCGGCGTGGTGGGCTCCTCGGTGGGAACCGTGCACTCGCTGTCCGTGCCGGTCAGCCAGTTGTGCAGGACGATCGGGGCCAGGATCGGGGAGCCCTCGAGGGTCTCGCCGGTCAGGATGCCGTTGATGTTGAAGGAGAAGGCGGAGTTAGCCGGCATGTGCTTGATCGTGACGGTGATGGTCTTGCCGTCCTCGCTGACCTTGATCTCGCCCAGACCCTCGACGGTGTTCGTGAAGCCGTTACCCTTGAGCGCGCCGGCACCGGGGTTGGAGATCGTGTTGATCGTGGAGGCGTCGAACTTCAGGCCCTGAACGGCCTTGATCGTCAGCGTCGCGTTGGTGAGATCTTTGTGGGTCGCACCGTACAGGCGCAGGGTGCGCGAGTCGCCGACCTTCGGATCGGTGCCGGTGGCGACGAACCAGCCGTCAGCGTTGGCCTCGCCCCACTTGGGCTCCTCAGAACCCCAGGAGCCCGCGTACTTGGAACGCTCGTTGATGTCGCGCGAGTAGGGGCTCCACACGGTGCGGTCCACGGTCGTGGCCTGGCACGGGGTGAGCTCGGGGGTCTCGGGCGTGGGCAGGTCGCCGCACACCTGGCCGTCGGCCGGGAACTGGGTGCCAACCAGGTTGGCGGTCGCGGCCGAGGACTCGGCGCCCTCGGGGAAAGTGCCCGTGAACTGGAAGACCGTGCCGGTGTTGGCGTCGAGGCCCTTGTTCAGCGTGATGGTCCAGATGTTCTTCGCGGCGTCAGTCAGGGTGGCCGTGAAGTCACCGTCATTCCACGTGTATTCGGCTTGACGCGGGCCCCAGGCCTGCATGTATGCGTTGAGGCCCGCGCGGGTCTCGATCTTGCCGATGAAGGTGGTGTTGGTCATGTCGTCCGGCAGGTCGACGGTGATCGTCGTGCCGGCGACCAGCTTGTTCTTTGTGGCCACGGGGAAGCGCCAGTTCTGCATGGATCCGGCGATCCAGTGGTTGGCCTCGAACATGCCCGGAGCCTTGTAGGTCTCGGTGTTGAAGTTCGTCGAGATCTTCGAGGTGTAGCCGTTGTTCGATCCGGTGGCGACCTTGTTGACGGAGCCGTCTGAGTTGCGGGTGATGTCGGCAGGATTCACCAGCTCGGGGTGGTGGGCCAGGATGTCCGTGTCGAGGATCGCCGCGGCGGTCCAGTCGGCGCGGCACGCGGTGGACTTGTCGCCGTTGGCGGTGCCGGGACCCGTGGGCTGGTTCTCGTCGGAGGGCGAGGCCATGGCGGGGCCTGCGATCAGGGCGGTCGCGAGCGTGGCGCTCAGAGCAGTTGCGATGGTCAACCTATGCATCGATTTCATCGTATTCCTCGTGTTGAAGGTGATTCATTCTCAAGAATACTGGCCGTGTGGGCTGTTGTTAGCCCGGTCAGCATTGGTTACACAAGAACCTCAGTCTATGAATGCTGACCGTGTCTCACGTTTGTGAAAAATCATTGAGGGGATATTTCGCAACTTGCTGCAGGTGGGGATTGGTTGCCGTTTGTAAATGCGCGCCAACCTGGGCCTTTAGTCATGGGCTGGATTTGACAGGTGGATTCCGTCACGTGCCCGGGGGTGGGGTTTCTCCCAGTGTTGTGTCAGAACAGGGAATTGGGCCACACACTCGCTACCCTCTAGAGGTGAAGCCGGCCCCGACCCGGGGTGCTCGCCCCTGCGGCGGGCACGGCGCAGTTACACAAAGGAAATCGTATGACGCTGGATCTGACGCAGTCGCTGCCCTCTCATGTGCGCGCGACCTCTGGACGCCCCGTTGAAGATTCGACCCTGATGGAAGTGTGGCAGGGGCTCTCCGCCGCAATCGTCGATCAGATCGCCGATAACTGGGCCGCCACCACGGAGCGTTACGCCAAGGGCCGTCAGGAACACTACTTCTCCGCCGAGTTCCTCATGGGCCGAGCCCTGCTCAACAACCTGTCGAACCTCGGCCTCGTTGAGAAGGCTCGCGAAGCTCTCGCTGCCTACGGCCTCGATCTCGGCCAGGTCCTCGAAGAGGAGCCGGATGCTGCCCTCGGTAACGGTGGCCTCGGCCGCCTCGCCGCCTGCTTCCTGGACTCCTGCGCCACCCTTGACCTGCCCGTGCGCGGCTACGGCATCCTGTACCGCTACGGCCTGTTCAAGCAGCTCTTCGACAACGGCTTCCAGACCGAGCACCCGGACCCGTGGATGGAAGAGGGCTACCCCTTCGTCATCCGCCGCGAAGAGCGCTCCCGCATCGTCTCCTACGCCGACCTGACCGTGCGCGCCGTTCCCTACGACATCGCGATCACCGGCTACGGCACCAAGAACGTGGGCACCCTGCGCCTGTGGAAGGCCGAGCCCATCGAGGAATTCGACTACGACGCCTTCAACTCCCAGCGCTTCACCGACGCCATCGTCGACCGTGAGCGCACCATGGACATCTCCCGCGTCCTGTACCCCAACGACACCACGTTCGAGGGCAAGGTCCTGCGCGTGCGTCAGCAGTACTTCTTCTGCTCCGCCTCCCTGCAGGAAATTGTCGCCAACTACGTGCGTCACCACGGCACCGACCTGACCGGCTTCGCCGAGTACAACGCCGTCCAGCTCAACGACACCCACCCGGTCCTCGCCATCCCCGAGCTCATGCGCATCCTCATGGACGAGCACGGCCTCGGCTGGGAAGAGGCCTGGAAGGTCGTCTCCAAGACCTTCGCGTACACGAACCACACGGTTCTGGCCGAGGCCCTCGAGACCTGGGACATCCACATCTTCGACCGCCTGTTCCCGCGCATCGCTGAGATCGTCCGCGAGATCGACCGTCGCTTCCGCATCGACATGGCCGAGCGCGGCCTCGACCAGGGCACCATCGACTACATGGCCCCCGTCGCCGGCAACACCGTGCGCATGGCCTGGATCGCCTGCTACGCGTCCTACTCCATCAACGGCGTCGCCGCCCTCCACACGGAGATCATCAAGCGCGACACCCTCAAGGAGTGGCACGCCATCTGGCCCGAGCGCTTCAACAACAAGACCAATGGCGTGACCCCGCGCCGCTGGCTCAAGCAGTGCAACCCCCGCCTGGCCGCCCTCCTCGACGAGGTCACCGGCTCCGACGCGTGGGTCCGCGACCTCACCGAGCTGTCCAAGTTCACCGAGGCCGGCACCGACGAGGTCCTCGAGCGCCTGGCCGAGATCAAGCATGCCAACAAGGTTGACTTCGCCGCGTGGGTCAAGGCGCGCGAGGGCGTCGAGATCGATCCCGACGCGATCTTCGACGTTCAGATCAAGCGTCTGCACGAGTACAAGCGCCAGCTGCTCAACGCCTTCTACGTCCTGGACCTGTACTTCCGCATGAAGGACGACCCGACGCTGGACACCCCCAACCGCGTGTTCATCTTCGGTGCGAAGGCCGCCCCCGGCTACATCCGCGCCAAGGCCATCATCAAGCTCATCAACGCCATCGCGGAGCTGGTGAACAACGATGAGGACATCAACGGCCGCATCAAGGTCGTCTTCGTCCACAACTACAACGTCTCGCCCGCCGAGCACATCATCCCCGCCGCCGACGTCTCCGAGCAAATCTCGATGGCCGGTAAGGAGGCCTCGGGCACGTCCAACATGAAGTTCATGATGAACGGCGCCCTCACCCTGGGCACCCTCGACGGCGCGAACGTCGAGATCCTTGAGGCCGTGGGCGACGAGAACGCCTACATCTTCGGCGCGACCGACGACGAGCTGCCCGAGCTGCGTCGCCACTACGACCCCCGTTGGCACTACGAGAACGTCCCCGGCCTCAAGCGCGTCATCGACGCCCTGACCGACGGCACGCTCGATGACTCCAACTCCGGCTGGTTCCACGACGTGCGCCACTCGATCCTCGAGGGTGGCTATGACCCGGCCGACGTGTACTACGTCCTGGGCGACTTCGCCGCGTACCGCGAGACCAAGGATCGTATGGCCGCCGACTACCGCGACCAGAAGGCCTGGAACCGCCGCGTGTGGGCGAATATCTCCCGCTCCGGCCGTTTCTCCTCGGACCGCACGATCTCTGACTACGCTCGCGAGGTCTGGCACATCGAGGGTGAGCCGATCGACTGACGCATTCGCGTGGGGAGGCCCGGAACCGCAAGGTTCCGGGCCTCTCTTGTTGTGCGAAGGTGTGTGGTTGTATCGGTCTGTGAGCCAACTGTATTAGTGGGTTGACACAGTTAGGTATCTGTGTCATTGTATTAGTGTATTAATACAGAAAGACAGGAGGGACACGTCGATGCGCATCGATGACACCCGCCCCATCTGGATCCAGCTGGCCGACAGCTTCCGCGCCCGTATCACCGACGGAACGTGGAAACCCGGTCAAAAGATCCCCTCCGTCCGCGACCTCGCCATCGAGGCCGGCACCAACCCCAACACCGTCCAGCGAGCCCTCGCCGCCCTCGACGACGAAGGCCTCACCGTCTCCAAACGGACGGCCGGACGATTCGTCGCCACCGACGACACGGCGCTCCACGCCCTCCGCCAGGAGGACGCGCGCGCCGCAGCAGACGCCTTCATCCGCGCCTGCCGAGCACTCGGCGTCGATGTTGACGGTGCCCACGGCCTCGTCGATGAACGCTGGAACGCGGACCTGTAAACCAGGAGGAAATACTCTCATGACCACCCAACCCACAGGCGCGAGCGCGGCTGTCCCCGGCCTCGTCCAGGTCACCGGCCTGACGAAGAGCTACCGAGCGACCCCAGCCCTGCGCGACTACAGCCTGAGCCTGGACTCCGGGCACATCGTCGGCCTCATGGGCCCCAACGGCTGTGGCAAGACCACGCTGCTCAAGATCCTCGCCGGAGTCCTCTCCGACTATGAGGGCGCCGTGACCATCGACGGGCACGCGCCCGGCGTCGCCACCAAGGAGATCGTCTCCTACCTGCCCGACGCCGACTTCCTCAACACCGAGTGGACGGCAGCGGATGCGATCCGCGTCTACTCCACGTTCTTCGCCGACTTCGACGCCGACAAGGCAGCCTCGATGGTCGACTTCTTCGGGCTGCCCACCGACCGACGCCTCGGCGAGATGAGCAAGGGCATGGGGGAGAAGCTCCAGATCAGCCTCGTCATGTCCCGGCGCGCCCGCGTGTTCCTCCTCGACGAACCCATCAGCGGCGTCGACCCCGCCACGCGCGACGTGATCCTCGAGGGCATCCTGCGCGAGTTCGACCCTGCCTCGCTGCTCATCATGTCCACCCACCTCATCTCCGACATTGAGCACTTCGTCGACTATGCGCTCTTCATGCAGGACGGACAGGTCCTCCTGCAAGGCGATGCTGACGACCTGCGCGCCTCCCACGGCGATTCCCTCGACGCCATCTTCCGGAAGGAGTACCGCTGATGTTCACCAAACTGCTTGCCTACGAGATTCGCTCGCGCTACCGCGCGGACGGGCGCTCCTTCGGGGCGTTTATCGCTGTTATCGCGGTTGCTGCGGGAATCGTCGCCGCGGGGCTGCCGGGGATCAGCGGCTCCACCGCTACCCTCGCCTACGCCCTGTGTGCGCTCACGCCGGTCGCGTGCGCGATCGCGGCGATGGCCGACTACTGGAAGACCCTGTACGGGCAGCGCGGCTACTTCACAATGAGCCTGCCGATCTCCGGCACGGCTATCTTCTGGGCGAAGATCACCCGGATGGCGATCGAGTGCCTCCTGGCCCTCGTCCTGGCCGTCGGCGGAATCCTTGCCGTCGCGTCGGCCGCCGCGTGGAGCGATGGCATTAGCCTCGCCGAGTACACGGCCGGGCCTCGTTCTCTCGTGGCCGGAGTTCCCACTTCCACCGTCGTTATCATGATTGTGGTTCAGGTGCTCGTGTGGTTGTCGTGGCTCGTGCAGGGTAGTGCCGTCATGTCCATCGGTGCGGAAGGGCGCTTCAATCACATGGGTTTCGGCGCGCCGATCATTGGTTTCGTCCTGCTGTACATCGTGAACCAGGTGCTTTCCACGGTTGGCACGTTCTTCCTTCCGCTGTCCGTCACGACTGATGGACACTTCTCCACCGAGATCATGTGGACCTCGTACCGTGCGACGATGGGAACCGAGGGGCAACCGAACGTCATCGGCATCGGTTCCTACATCCTCGTGCCTCTGTTCGCTCTGATCATGGGCCTGTGGGCCTCTCGCTCGATCGAGAAGCACACGTCCTTGCGCTGAGCGCATGACCCGCTGAGCGCCAGTCGGCGGTGGGATAGGATTTTGGTATCCGACCCACCGCCGACTCGTTGTGTGAGGAGCGCAGATGACCGCCGAGGGACCCCGCTTCGGGGCCACACCCCAGAACCCCGACCTGCTGCGGTGGATCGGCATTCAGGTCCTCCTTCTCGTCATCGCCTGGGTGATCGGCATGGTCGTGCGGCGCCTCCTGGCCTCGCGCATGACGATGTCCACGGCCTCGGCGACCCTCACCGGCCTGGGCGGCCTGTGGGGCGGCCTCCTGGTCGCAGGCTGGATCTTCTCCTCCTCCGACATGTGGCGCCCCGCGATGATCGGCGTGGCAGCGGCGGTGGCCCTCGTGGTCGTCATCGTCGTTTCCCTGATTGTCGCGTACCTGCATCCGCGCCCCGGCCTCGAGCCCATCGCCGAGGTCGCCAAGCGCGGCGAATCCGACTCCCTCGAATTCAAGTCGAGCGCCCGCTGGAACATGCGCGCCAGCAAGCGCGACGACGCCATGGAGACCGTCATTGCGAAGACGGTCGCCGCGTTCATGAACTCCGGCGGCGGCACCCTCCTCATCGGCGTGGACGACGACGGTCGCCTCATCGGGCTGGGCCCCGACTATGCGACCCTCAAGACCCCGGATGCCGACCGTTTCGAGCTGTGGATCCGCGACCTGTGGGGCCAGCGCCTGGGGACCAACGCGGCCGCGCTGCCCCTCCTCGACTTCGCTGAGGCCTCGGACCCCCAGGAGGGCTACGGGCCCCAGGAGGTGTGCCGGGTGACGATCCCGCCGTCCATGCGCCCCGTGTATCTGAAGGGCCCCAAGGGCAAGGGCGAGGCCGAGCTGTGGGTGCGCGTCGGCAACTCGACGCGGCGCCTTGAGGTCGCCGACGCCGTGCAGTACGTGGCCGCGCGCTGGCCCGAAACCGTGCGTGTCTCGACGCTAACCCGCGCGCGTCTGTTCTTCACGCTTCGTCGCCACCGCGACACTCCCACCCGCCTGCCGCGCGTCGTCGAGCGCGTGCTCACGGAGCGCGCGAAGCACGGTGTCGGGTCGTCTGAGGGGGAGTAGGGGCGCGGTGAGACTGGCGCCAGGAACTCAGAGAGGAGAGTAGGCATGCGCCTGCGCAAGACACTGCCCGCGGACATCGAGCAGATCATCGCATCCGGGGACGTCGAGGCCGTCGCGCGAGCGGTCGAGCGCTGCGAAGTCGGCGCGTACCTGCGGGGCTCTGCCTATGAGTCGCGGCTCATGCACTTCCCGGCCTCCGAGGAGATCACGGACTTCCTGCTCGCGCGGGGCGAGGAGATCAACTCGCGTGATCGGTACGAGCGTACCCCGATCCACGCGTGCGTTCGGTCGCGATGCCTCGACCAGATTCCGATGCTGATCGCTCGCGGAGGTGACATCAATGCGCGCGATACCTCCGACCAGACGGCGTTGTTTGGCGTCGTCGAGCGTTTCCCTGTTGCCGACGTGTCACGGATGATTTCGTGGGGCGCGGATCCGCTGGTTGTTGCTGATTCGAGGGTGTACGGGAAGGCGACGCTTGTCGAGAACGTGGTGTCCTGGCACAACTTCCTGGATGCCCCACGCGCGCTCGCGGTGATTCGGTTGCTTCTGTCCGTTGGTGCACCTGTCGGCGAGCGTGTGCCCATCGCGCTGCGGGCAATGGACCGGATGCGCTGCATGTTCATCACGCACGGTCTGCCGGAGCGGCTCTCTCAGGAGGAGTTCGACGAGGCCTCGGCTGCGTTGTCGGAGCTGTGCGCCCTGTTCGGGGTGGAGCAGTGTGAGGCTCAGCGCGCGCCTGTTGTGGGGGAGCGGCTGGAGCTGGATCCGTCCGTGCCTGCTCTGCGTCAGCACGGGGAATTATGGGATCTTCTTGTGCCCGACAGTGGTCAGTGCCAGACGCTGCAAGGCGAGGTCATTCGCATTGCGGGGCGGGTCGGCCATGAAGTGTATGACAACGGCGGCATCAACTGGGATCGTTCTTTTGGGGCGCTGCTGGACCAGTATCTGATTGTCGTGCGTTCAGGCCTGCCGATGCCGCCTGCCTCCGTGGCTCGGGCCGAGGCTGCCGTTGCCTCCCTGAAGGGCCGCTCCATGTCGCACCAGGCAGTCGACGACATCACGGAGCTGGCTGTGGAATGGGTGCGCTTGAACCCGGTCCTGGTGGAGTCGGATCTGCCCGACGTGGGGCGGTGAGTTGCTCGCACATGACAAGCTGCTTGTTTCTAGCTTGAATTACTAACCAAATTTTGGAGGTCTCTGTTGTTTGCTCATAACTTTCGCGTACGTTCGTGGAGTCAGATTAAGGCAATTAATTTCTATGTTAAGTCCGATAGAGGTTTGCGGTCAATGGTGCATTTAGTTCTTTTCGCTCTAATCTTAGTCGGCGTGAACTGTCTTGTTTACTGGCGGCATCTCCTGTGGCTTGCCTCTGAAGGGCGGGGGTATGTATCGTTGGCTTTTCTCACAGTGTTTCTATTTAGCGTGTTGCGCCCCTATTTTGTTATGCGCGCAAGCAGATTTTTTATCTTTTTAATTCAAGCTTATATTACATCGTATTTTCTTGTTGTCTTTTATGTTGTGTGGTCTTTTGTTCGACATGTTCCGCGAACGCTATTCCGTGAAATGGAGAACTTTGATGCTGTTTCGCTGGATGTTAGCTATGTTTCTCTTATTTTGATTGCTTTTGGCCTCTGTCTTCTAGTAGGTTTTTGTGTTGATGAGGGAAGGTTTGGGTTGATTCGACAGGTGACTGCTGGTCTCCTTGTAGTGGTAGGGATTCTTTTGCCAGATCTTCTTGGCTCATATAGGCAGCTTAATGCTATCGTTGCTCAATGTGGAGCGATTCTCACTTGTGAAGATGGAAATGCACATTTTGCTTTGATGGTGACTGAGGCTACTATTTCATCTTCCGCAGCTTTTGCGTTGCTCTATGTTTCTTGTTCTGCGACAGTGTCAAACTATGTGCGACGGTATCTTAAAGTTAGTGGTGAGGCGGAACACAATCTTGTGGATTGGTCTGATGAAAATAGCGAAGGGAGGTATGAGGCAATCAAATTTGTGTCTTCGAGAAGTTTTGATGGTGCTGAAAGCGGTGTTGGGCATGCTGCTATCTCTGTATCTACGGGGGAAGAATTGATTGGTGTGAGCGCTTCTGTGGATGGATATAGTTGTTCGGACAGTGCTGCTGCGCCTAGGCGACTGATGAGTGCTGTTGTCAGTGGCCTCGTCGCTGGCGCGTGTTTCTCGGTGGTGAACTGTCTCTTCAGTCGCCGCTGAGCTGCGTTGCCTCGTGTTTTAACTGGGAGTCGAGGTATCTCTCCGCGCCGCTACTTGTTGCTAAGTGGTGTTACACCACTTAGCGGGGTATTACACCAGCTCGGAGGTGGTGTAATGCTCCCTAACTGGTGTAATGCTCCCAAAGTGGTGCAGAGCTGTTAGCTGCGGCTCCGATGAGGGCTTGTTGGAGCTGTTATGGAGCAGCATTTCCGCGACGGGGCTTGTTGTGCATTCGCATTGCAATAGTTAGTACAGCGTTGCACTGGATAGTAGGCAGTGCAATGCTCTCCTATCTAGTGCATTGCTGCTGTATCTAGTGCGGCGCTGCGCGGCCTGGGGCTGTTGGACACCGGCATGTGCAGTGTCAGCGAGGCAACCCACGTGCAAGCCTGTTGCCGATGAGGTGCTACACCCGATCAGGTTGAGTCTTGCCACGCCCTGAGGCCCAAACAGGGGAGGGGCCCAAGCCTTTCGGCTCGGACCCCTCCTCATGTCGTATCAACGCAGCGCGCTATCGCCTCACTCGCCGCCCTTGCGGCGGCGGATGCGCTTGTGGGCGCGGGGCGCGCGCTCAGCACCAGCCGAAGCGGAACCAGCCGAAGCAGAACCAGCCGAACCGGAATCGGAGTGCTGCGAGTGCTCGCCGCGACCGCGGCCACGGGTGCCGCGGTCGGAGCGGCCGGCCTTGCCGGCGTTCAGCGTGCGATCCCCGTCCTGGGCGCCGCGACGCGAGCCGCGCGAACGCGACCCGTCGGAGGAAGAAGCCGAATCACCACGCGACGAACGCCCGCGGCCACCACGCGAGCCACCACGCGATCCGCCGGAACCCGAACGCGAGCCGCCACGGCCTCGTCCCTCGGAGCGGGGAGCGGAGCCGCCCAGGTCCTCGAGGACCTCGGCGTCCAGGCCGGCGCGCGTGCGCTTCGCGCGCGGCAGGCGACCGGTCGTGCCCTCCGGGATGTCCAGGTCGGTGAACAGGTGGGGGAAGGTGTGGTAGGTCTCGAGCGGATCCGGCACGCCCAGGCCCAGGGCCTTGGAGATGAGCGACCAGCGTGGAATGTCGTCCCAGTCGACGAAGGTGACGGCCGTGCCCGAGTTGCCCGCGCGGCCCGTGCGGCCGATGCGGTGGATGTAGATCTTCTCGTCTTCGGGGCACTGGTAGTTGATGACGTGCGTGACGTCGTCGACGTCGATGCCTCGCGCGGCGACGTCGGTGGCGACCAGGACGTCGACCTTGCCGTTACGGAAGGCGCGCAGAGCCTGCTCGCGAGCGCCCTGGCCCAGGTCGCCATGCAGCGAGCCGACCGCGAAGCCGCGGGCGGTCAGGTCCTCGCCCAGGCGGGCGGCGGTGCGCTTGGTACGGCAGAAGATGACGGTGCGGCCGCGCCCCTCCGCCTGGAGGATGCGGGCGACGACCTCGACCTTGTTCATGGCGTGAACACGGTAGATGACCTGCTTGACCGTGTTGACGGTCTGGTTCTGGTCGTCGGGATCCTGCGCGCGGATGTGGGTGGGCTGGACCATGAAGCGGCGGGCGAGGGCCACGACGGGGCCGGGCATGGTCGCGGAGAACAGCATGGTGTGGCGGTTCTCGGGGACTCGGCTGAGCAGCGTCTCGACGTCGGGCAGGAAGCCCAGGTCGAGCATCTCGTCGGCCTCGTCGAGGACGACGGTTTCGACGCCGGACAGGTGCAGGTGGCCCTTGCGCAGCAGGTCGATGAGGCGGCCGGGCGTGCCCACGACGATGTCGGCGCCACGCTCGAGAGCCTCGATCTGGGGCTCGAAGGCGACGCCGCCGTAGATTTCGACGATGCGGGTCGACAGGTACTTGGCGGCTTCGCGCAGGTCCTGGGCGACCTGCTTGGTGAGCTCGCGGGTCGGCAGGATGATGAGTGCCTGCGGCTTGTTCGGGTTGAGCAGGTCCTCGTAGCCCTCTTCGTCGGGCGCGATGACGTCCTCGAGCACGGGGATGCCGAAGCCGAGGGTCTTGCCGGTGCCGGTCTTGGCCTGGCCGATGATGTCGTGGCGCTCCAGCGCGGGGCCAAGCGTCAGGGCCTGGATGGGGAAGGGGTGCGTGATGCCCTTGTCTTCGAGGGCGTCGACGATCGGGTCGGTGACGCCGAAGTCCGCGAAGGACTTCTTGTCGAGATCCTCGCCCTTGCCGGAAATGTCCGGGGTGGCCTCTTCGACCTCGGGGGCTGCGGGCTTGATGTTGCCGAGGCGGACGACGCCTGCGGAGTATTCGACGGACGAGGCCGGGGCGGCCTTCTCGGTGGTGTCAACGTCGGTGGTGGGCACAGTTGCCTCAGTGCTCGTGTTGGTCACGATCTACCTTGTCTCCCGGGCTTTTCCGGGGTTGGGGTCGGTGCCGATCGCGCATTATCTGGCGCGGGGAAACTCGTCCGCGCGTAGGTGTTATGTCTCAAGAATGCGACCGGTCTTCCGGTGGTCACCTTTCAGTGTAATGGTGTGTGACGAGTTCGCGGGGGAGGGGCTGGTCACAGAGACAGGCACTAATCGGGAAGAACAGGGTCCCATGCGGCGGGCCGTGGAGCTTGTCAGGCACTATGCTGGAGTCATGGCACACGAGTTTGATTCCGTCCCCGCCGACGACGCCGAAGTCCTTGGTATTCTCGCCTATTCGTCGCTCGCGTTCATGACGCGCTTGGCGAAGGACGGCGAGCAGGCTCCCACGTTCGAGGCTCACGTGGAGCATGCGCGCATGGCGGCGCGCTGCTTCAAGCTCTACCAGCAGCTGGAGGTGTGGAGTGAGCACCGCGGCTTTGATCTGCTGGCGGCTGGTGATGCGTTCTCGGGCGCGTACGACGATCTGGATGCGCGCACGCGTCCCACGACGTTCGCGGAGCGGGCTGTCAAGACGTTCATTACCCGCGGCATGCTGGGTGACATGCTGATCCGCGTCGCGCAGGTGCACGGCCTGTTCGAGGGGATCGAGGACGTGTGGCCCTTCGAGCAAGGGCACTGGGTGCGCGCGCACCTGGGTCCGCAGATCGAGGCTGACGAGCAGCTGTCGGCGCGCCTGTCCCTGTGGGGTCGCCGCGTGGCGGGCGAGGCTCTCGGCCTCGTGCGCGCGACGCTGTTCACCTACCCGTCGCTGGCTGCGTCCCCGGAGAACGTCGACGAGATCACGGAGTACGTGATCAAGCGCCACGGGGAGCGCATGAAGGACATTCACCTGAAGGCCTGAGGCCACAGGTATAGACGAGGCCGGGGTTCCTCGGGCGGTATGGTGTCCGCTCGGGTTCCCCGGCCTCGTTTGTGTGGGCGCGAATCAGTGGATCGCGAAGCCGACGCGACGCTCGGTCTTGGCGGCGATCTGCACGTATGCGAGGGCGTGGGCGGGCACGAGGGTGCGCTGGCCCTTGGTATCGGTGAGGTCGAGGACGCCGTGGGCGGAGGCAAGGGCCTCGTTGACCTTGGCCATGAGCTCGTTTTCGCTCATGTCGACGTCGAGACCGAGCTGGCGCGTGTTGTCGCGGATGCCGATGAAGATCTCCATGGTGACTCCTTGCTGGTAAATGTCGTCATGGCCATCATATGTGCCGCAGATGCGGGTGGGGTCTGCGAGTATTGCGTTATGAGCGAAATTCAGGTCAGGTTGCGCAGCCGCAGCGCCGATTGGTGGCGTCTGCCGGAGCTGAACGCGCGCCAGCGTGCGGTCGTGGAGGCGGCGCGCTCGGGCGACGTGATTGCGCGCGGCGCGCCGTCGTCGGGACGGAGCACGTGTGCCCTGGCCGTGTTCGAGCAGGCGGCCTCCCGAGGCCGCTCCGCGCTGATTCTCGCTCCCGATCGCACGCGCGCCGACGTGCTGACCCCGCGCGCGCAGGCTCTTGGCCCGGACGCGGTGCGCCCGGTGCGTACCCCCGCCTCTTTCGCCTATCAGGTGGTGGCCACGTGGCGTACCCAGCGTGACGTGCCGTTGGAGGGCGTGGAGCTGGTGACGGGCGCGGCCCAGGACCAGATGCTCGCCGAGGCCCTGGAGTCCGTGGATGCCCCATGGCCCGAGGACATTGGACCGCAGATGCGCGCGATGCCGGCGTTCCGCGCGGAGCTGCGCAATTTGGTGGCCCGCGCGGGCGAGGCCGGGATGGGCGCCGCCGAGTTGTCCGAGGCCGGGGACCGGTTCGGCCGCCCGGAATGGCAGGGTGCGGGCGCGATTGTCGCGGCGCTGGAGGAGGGCCCCGAGCGTTCCCCGGAGTATCCGCGGACCCTGCGCGTGGACTTGTCGCGCATCCAGGCGCTCGCGGCCGACCTCATTGACGCGTGGGAGCAGGACGCGCCCTCCCATGGCGTGCAGGCGCCCTGCCCGGTGCCCGACGTGGTGATCGTCGATGACCTGCAGGATTGCACGCCTTCGACGCTGAGGCTGCTGGAGGCCTGCCGAGACGCCGGGCGCCCGCATCGTTGCTTTCTCGGATTCCGACGTGGCTGTGGCCGGGTATCGCGGCGGCGAGCCGCACCTGGACCGCAGGCTCGCATCCGCCCTCGGCGTCGAGATCGCCGAGCTCGGCCAGGTCTACGACATGTCCCGCGCCGTGCGCGAGTTGGCGCGCCAGGCTTGCGCGCGCATCGCACAGTCCGGCTCGCCCGCCCGACGCGAGGCTGGGGTTGCAGACGACGCACCTGCGGGCCGTCTGATGACTCACCTGGGTGCCACGCCCTCGCAGATGGGAGCCCTCATCGCGCGCGCCCTCAGGTCCCACCACCTGCACGACGGCATCGATTTCGGATCAGGTTGTTATCGTTCGCAGCTCCTCGATGGTCGTCGAAACGCGCCGCTACCTGGAGCGCGGCGGTGTGCCCGTCGCGGGAGGCAGTCGCGCCTTCGACTTCGCAACACAGCCGACCACGCGCCTGCTCCTGGACCTCGTGACCATGCCGACGGGCCAGAGCGACACGGACGCGGCCGTGCGCCGTGAACTCGCCGAACGCCTCCTGCCGTCGCCCCTCGTGCGCGCCGACGCGCTCGCGGTCCACCGGCTGCTGCGCCGCCTGAACGCCGCGCGTGCCCAGGCCGCGGAGGAGGCCGGAGAGGAGACCACGCCGATTCCTCTGACGATGGCCGACCTCGTCAGTGACCCGCAGACCTGGCGGCCCGACCTGGAGCAGGCTGAACAGATGGGCGGCAAGCGCGCTCGCGCCGCCGTAATGCTCGCACGTCCGCTTGAGACGGCCGTGCGCCTGTGGGAGCTGGGGATGAGCGGCAGCGCGCGCCCCCAGGAGCGCCTGTGGTCCCTGTGGGAGGCGTCCGGGGTGGCGGGCGAGTGGCGCTCTCGGGCCATCGCGTCGGACGAGTCGTCGGGCTGGTACGACGACCAACTCGACGCCGTCGTGGCCCTCCTGCGCGTTGCCGACGTGTGGGAGCAGCGCAACCCCGCCGGCTCGGCCGTACGCTTCGCCTCCGAGCTGCTGGCTGGCTCGGTCCCTATTGACACGATTTCGCGCGTGGGCGTGCGCCCGGGCGGTGTCGAGGTTCTTACCCCCGCGCAGGCGATGGGGCGCCACTGGCAGGTCGTCGTTCTCGCTGGCCTGCAGGATGGGGCATGGCCGAACCTGCGCCTGCGCGATCGGATCCTGCGCGCTGACCTCCTCGCGGACGTGGGCGCAGGCCGCGTCGCCGTGGGCGAGGACGGGCGCGAGGAACTCATCGACTCGACGCGCTCGGCCCGGCGCGCGGTGCTGGACGACGAATACCGCCTCTTCGTCGCGGCCCTGACGCGCGCGCGGTGCGTCGTGCATGCCGGCGCGGTGCGCTCGGAGGATGCCGCGCCTTCGGTGTTTTTGGATCTGGTGGCGCGTTTGGCGGGCACGCCTCGAGAGAACGACATTGTGCCGGTAGACCAGGTGGACGCGCCTCTGTCCCTATCTGGGCACATTGCGGACCTGCGAGCGCGTGCGGCCAGCCCCGATAACCCGGCAGACGCGCAGCTCGCCGCCACCCTGCTGGCCCTGATGGCGCGCGAAGACGTGCTTTCCGCGCAGCCGAAGCGGTGGCTGGGCGCGGGCGGTACGCCCACGACTGACGAGGAGTACGCGGGTGAGCTCACGCTGTCTCCCTCGCAATTCGAGCGCGCGCTGGCGTGCCCGCTGCGCTGGTTCCTGACCACCGTCGGTGCTGACGGCCCATCGAACGCAGCAGCCAGCCTCGGCACCCTTATTCACGCCGTCGCCGAGGAACACCCGCACGGCACACCGGAGGAACTCACCGAGGCCCTTGAGGCTCGCATCGAGGAGCTGGGCTACAACCTGGACACGTGGGCGGGGCGGCACTCGGATCGTCGTGCGCGCGCCATTGTCGAGAACCTGGCATCGTACCTCGTGGGCGTTCCCGGCAGGGTGGACGTCGAGCAGAAGGTTGAGGCGCAGGTTGAGGGTGTGACCATCCGAGGCCGGATGGACCGCCTCGAGTACGTCGACGAGGGCGTGCGCGTGACAGACCTGAAGACGGGGGGCAATCCGGATCCGTATCGAAAGGTTGATGAGAACGCGCAGCTCGCGGCTTACCAGCTGGCTCTTCTCGCCTCGGGTGAGGACGTTGCGGGCGCTCGTATCGCGCTGCTCGGCACGAAGAAGAAGCCTCAGACGTTCGATCAGAAGCCACTGCAGGGTGAGGCGCTTGCGCAGTGGCGCAACAAGGTTCGCGAGGTCGCTGAGTCCGCGCGAGGTCCCTACTTTGAGGCGCGTCCTTCGGATGCGGCCTGCGCGTACTGTTCTTTCGATCGGCTGTGCCCGGCACGCGAGCGCGGCCATAAGGTGGTGGAGTGATGTGGGAACGGACAGTGCGATGAATCTTGGCGCCCTGCAGATCCAGGCAATCGTCGATGCAACGAAGACTCCGACCCCGGAGCAGGTGCGTGTGGTCGAGGCTCCGCGCCGCCCGCTCCTCGTCGTTGCGGGCGCGGGGTCGGGCAAGACCGAGACCATGTCGATGCGGGTCCTCTGGCTCCTGGCGAACCACCCGGATCTGACCCCGTCGTCGATCCTCGGCCTCACCTTCACGCGCAAGGCGGCCGGCGAGCTGGGGGAGCGCCTGCGTGAACGCATCCGCCTGCTTTCACGCGAGATGCCGCAGCTGCGTGAGCGTCTCGACGAGGACCCGGTGTCGCTGACCTACAATTCCTTTGCGGAGCGCATCGTCTCCGAGCATGGCATGCGCATCGGGATCGACCCGGACTTTTCGATGCTCTCCGAGGCCGGGGCAATCGACCTCATGACGCAGATCGTTGAGTCGTGGCCCACCGACCTGGATGATGAGCTCAAGCCGCTGAGCGCGGTGGAAAAGGTCCTGCATCTGTCGGGCGAACTCGCCGAACATGGGTACACGGTGGAGAGTGCGCGCGAGGCCCTGGAGGAGCTGGGGCGCGAGCTCGAGCAGGTGGGCGAGACGAATGAGGAAGCGCGGAACCTGCTGCGTGCAAACCGTCGCCGTATCGCTTTCCTCGGTCCGATCGAGGCCTACCAGCAGCGCAAGCGTGACATGGGTGTCCTGGACTTTTCCGACCAACTGGTCCTGGCCACCCGTATTGTGCACGAGGCTCCGGCCGTGCGTTTGGCTCTGCGCGAGGAATTCCGCGCGGTCCTCCTCGACGAGTTCCAGGACACGTCGGTGATCCAGATGGACCTCCTCTCCACGCTGTTTAGCGACCACGCAGTGACTGCGGTGGGAGACCCGAATCAGGCGATTTACGGATGGAGGGGGGCCTCGGCCTCGTCCCTGGAGTCTTTCCTGGAGCGTTTCCAGACTGGCGCATCGGAAGAGGGACAGACACTCACCCTGTCCACGGCTTGGCGAAACGACGTGTCGATCCTGGACGCTGCGAACAGGGTGGCGGCACCCCTGCGGGAAGTGGCGTCCTATCAGCAGGGAAAGGATGCGCTCAAGGCGCAATCGCCCGTCCTGGTTCCCAGGGGTGGGGCGGGGCGCGGCACGGTGGACATCGCATATTCGCAGTCTTACGACGAGGCCTTGGCCGCGACCGTCGACTTTGTGCGGCGTGTACGCTCGCAGCCGACGAAGGATGGTAAGCGACGCACGGTTGCCGTCCTTAGTAGGCGGCGCAAGGACTTCCCTTTCATCGATGCCGCGCTGCGCGATGCTGGCATCCCCACGGAGATCGTGGGCCTGGGTGGTCTGCTCGATCAGCCTGCCGTGCAGGATGTGCGCGCCGCCTTGGAACTGGCATACGACGTGGAGGCATCCCCGTGGCTGGCTCGCCTGCTGGCTGGCATTGACATGGGTGCGGCCGACCTGATGGCGCTGGGTGACTGGGCGCGTTTCCTGGCACGTCAGGAGGGTGTTCACCCTCATCAGGCGATTCTCTTGGATGCGGTGGATTCCCCTCCGAAGCCCGGGTGGGCGGCCGAGGGGCGGCCCGCAATCAGCGAGGAGGCGGTGCGCCGCGTGCGTCTGCTGGGCGAACGGCTGCGTCAGGTGCGCGAGGGTGTGGGACGCTCGGTCACCGAGCAGGTCGAGCGCGCGATCCTCATCATGGGCACTTTGGACGACGTGATCGCGGACCCACTGTCGATGGGAGGCCGCGCCGCGCTCGACGAGTTCATCGCCGTGACCGCCGCATACGACAAGGACACACCGGGCGCGTCGCTCGGGTCGTTCCTCGCCTACCTGCGGGTGGCTGACGAACGAGAAAAAGGCTTGGAAGCGCCGCTAGGTGAACCCGACCCGCGCGCCGTACAGATTTTGACGGTTCACGGATCGAAGGGGCTCGAGTGGGACGGGGTCGTCGTCTTTGGTCTCAGCGACGGTGTTTTTCCCTCCCACGGGAAGGGCAAGAAGTCCGTGGCGTGGCAAGATGAACCGCCCTACGAAAAGGCTTGGCTGACGCAGGGGGGCGATCTGCCGCACCCGCTGCGCGGAGACTACGCGGACTTGCCTCCCTTCGAATTGGATGTCGAGGGCGCGAAGAAGCCGTCGGCAGCCTACGACAAGTGGGTGAAGGAAGAGTACGGGCGCGCAGTTGGCGTCTATGCGGAGCGCGAGGAGCGCCGACTGGCATACGTGGCGATGACGCGCGCGCGTAGTGCGCAGCTATTGGTGGGGTCATGGCTCTATCCCGGCAGTTCGTCACCGAAGTTCCCGGCGCGCTATCTGATGGAAGCAAGCGCCCAGCTCTTTGAGCACACGCCGGAACCGTCCGCCGGCACTATCGAATCTGTGGAGGATCCCGGAATGTGGGGCAGCGGCACCTGGCGCGATATGGGTGTTGCTCCTGCGATGGGGGGCGGGGCATGCTTGATAACGCCGGTCCCGGGCGTGGAAGACCGCGTGGAGCTGAGCAGCCCGACGGCTTCGGAGACCTTCCCGCCTGCGCCTGGCCCCTCGCGTCAGCGCGTTGCGGCTGCCGCTGCGGCAGTGCAGGCGCAGATCGATGCGATGCCTCAGGATCAGGACGTGTACGAGGCCTTGGCACAGCTGGGCGAGGACCCGGCGGTGCGCGATACGGTCGCCCTCATCGAGGAGTATCACCTGTCCCGGCAGACGCCCGTCCTCGATCTGTGGGCAGAGCGCGTTCCCGCGACCTCCGTGTCGGCTCTTCTTCAAGATGCTGATGAGTTTGCGCGTGACATGCGTCGGCCGATGCCGGCTCGTCCCAGCTCGTTCTCCGCGCTGGGCACGGTGTTTCACGCGTGGGTGGAGCGCGAGCTGCACCTCGCGAGCGCGGATCCGGCCTCGGAGAGCACTGAGAGCACCGGCGTGAGCGCGGGTGAGGACGCCGCGCTGGCCGGGGGTGATGACGGTGCGGACGAGGCTCTGCTGACGGATGGTGAGCGTGAGCGCCTTGAGCGCCTGCGCGCGAACTTCCGAACCTTTGTGTCTGAGGAACTCGCGGACTATCGGGCCGTCGCGATCGAGGAGGCCTTCTCGGTGGAGGTGGGCGGAGTGTCCGTCCAGGGGCGCATCGACGCCGTGTTCGAGCGCGTTGGCGGGAGTGGGCCCCGCTTCCTGGTCGTCGACTGGAAGAGTGGCCGCCCGGTGACCGCCACGACCAAGCCGGACAAGGTCGCGTACTTCGTGACTCAGCTGCGCCTGTACCAGCGCGCTTGGGCGACTCGCATGGGCGTGGATGCATCCGAGGTGGGCGCGATGGTCGCCTTCCTGGCAGGTCCCTCGCACCACACGCTCGAGAGCCTCGAGGCGATGCTCGGGGGGAGACGCCGCGTCGTTGGATGACGCGCTGCGGGATGTCCTGGACAATTAAAATCCCTGTTTAATCCAACTGAAGGGGTGACAGGCTGGCAAGAGTTTGTCAAAAACGGTTGAAAAGCCTGTCACCCGTGGGCTGTGAGGGCTTCACAGGTGAGTCGGGGTTAATCGCCAGGTGTGATGAACTTTAAATATAGCTTGTGTGTCCTGTTCGGGGGCTGGTATAGTTGTCCTGTCAATTTCAATGACGAGAGACGGCACACACGGGAACGTTCCCGGACACGCGTTACAGAGAGGCGACGCGTTTACTGGAACCCCGGTGCCCCTGACAAGGAAGGAGCGCAGCGTGCGCCCCACTATCTCCAAGTTCCTCGCACTCGGTGCAACTGCCTCGGCCTTCGCCCTGCTCGCAGGCGCGTGCGGCTCGGGAAGCGCGTCGTCCAGTGGTGGCTCTGGCTCCGACCAGGTCCACCAGATGTACACCTGGGTCTCCACGGACAACGACCGTGCTCAGTGGCAGTCCTTCGTGGACGCGGCCAAGGAGAAGGATCCCAACTTCACCCTGACCTTCGACGGCCCGGCCTTCAACGACTACTGGACCAAGGTCAAGACCCGCATGGTCGCCTCCGACGCGCCCTGCATCCTCACCACCCAGGCCGCCCGCGCGCAGGAGCTGTCCGGCCTGCTTGAGCCTCTCGACTCCTACATGGAAGCCGCCGGCATCAAGGCCTCCGACTACAACGCTGCGATGATGCAGGGCATGACGGTCGATGGCAAGGTTCTGGCCCTGCCCTACGACGCCGAGCCCGACGTCCTGTACTACAACCGTGAGATGTTCGAGAAGGCCGGCCTGGAAGCCCCCTCGACCTCCTACACGACCGAGCAGTTCCTCAAGGACGCCAAGGCCCTGACGGGTGACGGCAAGTACGGCATCGCCGTCAAGCCGCTCCTCCTGGGCAACGCCCCCGGCGACTTCGGTATCGCTTTTGGTGGCCAGGTATCCAAGGATGGCAAGAACACCCTGACGGATCCCAAGTTCGTTGAGGGCGTCCAGTTCGCCTTCGACCTGGTCCACAAGGAGCAGGTCGCGGTTGCCCCGAACGCTGCCGACAACGATGGTCCCGCGCAGACCGCCTTTACCTCCGGCACCGCCGCGATGATCGTGGATGGCCCGTGGATGTACGGCTCCTTCGAGAAGGAGCTGGGCGATAAGCTCGGTGTCGCCGTCATCCCGACCCCGACCGGCCAGCCTCGTGCGGTCATCCAGGGTTCCGGCTTCGGCATCTCGAAGTCCTGCCCGGACAAGCAGGCTGCGTTCAACGTCCTCAAGGAGCTCGTGACCCCCGAGGTCATCGGCACCGTTGCTGACAAGCAGGGCACCGTTCCCTCCGTCGAGTCCGCGATGGACAAGTGGGCCGCGAACAAGCCCGAGGACAGCGCTGCGGCCGTGCAGGCCCTGCTCGACAACGGCACCCCGCTGGTGACGACCACGACGTGGAACCAGATCAACACGTCCTTCCAGCAGTACTCGCCTGAGGGATTCCGCGGCACCAAGACCGCTCTGGATATCCTCACCGATCTGCAGAACTCCGCTGGCTGATCCCAGCTCACCATGAACGAGGCCGGGGACCGCTCGGTTCCCCGGCCTCGTTTCGTGGGTTTCTTTTCGTTAGCGCTAACGATGGCGTGAGCGGGACTGTGGAACCCACTGACATTCGACGGAAAGGTGTGCATAGCTCATGAGCGTTGACACTGTGAAACCCGGCCGCGAGGCGCCCTCGGGCGCGGCGGGCGCGGGGGAGGCGAAGGCCTCCAAGCGCGGCAAAGACTCCGCGCGCGCTGGGGGTCGGCGGGGCGATGGCCTGCGCGCCCTCGTCTACTTGTCGCCCGGAATGGCGGGCTTTGTTCTCTTCATCGTCCTGCCCCTGATCGCGTCCCTCGTGATCTCCTTCTTCGACTGGTCGATCTTCGGAGGCGGCCGCTTTATCGGAGTGGAAAACTACCGGCGCATGCTCAGCGGCGAGGACCCGGCGTTCTGGACGGTCATGCGCAACACCGTCGTGTTCGCCGCCTGCTACACGGCGCTGAACCTGGTGATCTCGATTGGCCTGAGCTACTGGCTCCAGCGCGTTCCCGAGTGGCTCAGCCGCGTCCTGCGCGTCATCTTCTTCATTCCAGTTGTCACGCCGATGGTCGGTAATGCGCTGATCTGGCGCCTCATGCTCTCCGACAACGGCGTGGTCAACTCGGTCCTGGCCATCTTCGGGATCGAGCACATCCCCTTCCTCAACCACCCGGCTCTCGCGATGGGTTCGCTGCTCATGATGAGCCTGTGGCAGGGTCTGGGCTACAACATTGTCGTCCTCACGGCAGGCCTCAACGGCCTGAACACCTCGGTTCTCGAGGCCGCGACGATCGACGGCTGCAACGGCGTCCAGCGCTTCTTCAAGGTTGTGTTCCCGATGATTTCCCCGACCGTCTTCTTCTGCACGGTCATGACGATCATCGGTGCCTTCAAGGTCTTCGCTCAGCCCTACTTCCTGACGCTGGGCGGCCCGGGCGAGGCGACTAACACGATCGTGCTGGCCCTGTACCGCAACGGTTTCTCTTTCGACAAGCTCGGCTACGCGTCCGCGATGGCGTGGGTGCTCTTCGTGATTGTCATGACGGTGACGGCCCTGCAGTTCGCTGGCCAGAAGAAGTGGGTGAACTACGATGCATAACAAGAAGCGTCTTTCCACGATTATTTCGGTCGTCCTCCTGAGCCTGATCGCGGTCGCTTTCATCTTCCCCTTCGTGTGGATGGTCGCGACCTCCCTCAAGCCCACGACCGAGGTCTTCAGCCTGAGCCCGACGGGCAGCCGAATCGCCTGGGATAACTATCCGTCGGCTCTCAACTCGATTCCGTTTGGCCGAGTCGTCCTCAACTCGTTCATCGTCTCGCTGGCAGGTGCGGCCCTCGTGGTCGTCGTGTCGGTCCTGTCCGCCTACGCGTTCGCGCGCCTGCGCTTCAAGGGCCGCGATCACCTGTTCATGCTGTTCCTGGGCACGCTGGTCTGCCCCAGGAGGTCCTCGTGATCCCGCTGTACATCGGTATGCAGCGCATGGGCCTGGTGAACTCCTACTTTGCCCTCATCGTGCCCTTCGCGTTCGGCGCTTTCGGCGCGTTCTTGATCCGTCAGTTCCTCATGTCCCTTCCCCTCGAGTTCGAGGAGGCGGCGCGCATCGACGGCTGCAGCGACTGGAAGATCCTGACGAAGATCCTGCTGCCCCTGCTCAAGGCTCCGATCACGGTGGTTGGCGTGTTTGCATTCATCGACTACTGGTCCGCGTTCCTGTGGCCCCTCATCGTGGTCAACGATTCGACGCTGGCGACGATCCCGCTGGGCCTGCAGATGTTCTCGGGTGAGCGCGGCACCGACTGGGGCCCGCTGATGGCCGCGGTGACGATGACGACGATCCCGTCGATCCTGCTGGTTGTTTTCCTGCAGAAGCAGCTGGAAAAGGGCGTCACCCTGGGTGCCTTCGGAGGACGATGACGACCATGAGCGAAATGATGAGCGATACCGAGCGCTGGAGTGCGCTGTCCCGCCCGACTCCGCAGTGGTTCGAGGACGCCCCCCTGGGTATCTTCGTCCACTGGGGTCCCTACTCGGTGCCCGCCTGGGCCGAGGACCACGGCGAGCTGGGCGTCGAGGATGACTGGGAGGCTTGGTTCACCCACAATTCATACGCGGAGTGGTACTTCAACACGATCCGCATTCCGGGTTCCCCGGCCGCGCAGCGCCACAAGGACCTGTACGGGTCGGCCTCGTACGATGCGTTCCTGGACGCGTGGGATCCTGACGCGTGGGATCCAGCTGAGTGGATGAGCCTGTTCCACCGCGCGGGCGCCGGCTACGCGGTGCTCACGACCAAGCACCACGACGGCGTGACCCTGTGGGATGCCCCCGAGACGGGTACGCGTAACACCGTGCGCCGAGGCCCGTGCACCGACCTCGTGGCCGGCTTCGCGGACGCCGCGCGCGACGAGGGCCTGCGAGTGGGCCTGTACTACTCGGGCGGCCTGGACTGGCACTACCGCCCCCACCGCCCGATCCTCTCCGAGGATGACTGTAAGGACCTGTGTCGCCCGAAAGATGCGGACTACGCGCGCTACTGCTTCGTGCACGTTCGCGACCTGATCGACCGCTACCAGCCCGACGTCATCTGGAATGACATCGAGTGGCCGGACGAGGGCAAGAACTTCGGCCCCTACGGCCTGGGCACGCTCTTCGAGTACTTCTACGCGGCGCGCCCCGAGGGCGTGACGAACGACCGCTACGGCGGCGTTCATGCGGACTACCTGACGAGCGAATACCAGCACATGGGCGACTCCGAGACGAGCGGCAAGCCGTGGGAGAACTGCCGAGGCGTCGGCCTGTCCTTCGGCTACAACCGTGCCGAGGGCGAGCACCAGTACCTCAGCGGCGCGGCCGCCGTCCGCCACCTGGTGGACGTGGTCTCGCGCGGCGGTCGCCTGCTGCTCAACGTGGGCCCGAAGGCCGATGGCACGATCCCGCGCGAGCAGCGCGAGTGCCTCGAGGGCCTAGGTGCGTGGAACGACCTGTACGGATCGGAGCTGCGCGGCGTACGCGCGCTGTCGCCTACGGACTTCGAGGCAGTCACCGCTCAGTCCTCGCAGGACGAGGCCTGGGTCCGCCTCCTCGTTCACGAGGACCACGTTGCCGTGGTGGCGGATGCCTCCGTCACTCAGGTGTCGGGTCTGCCGAGCGGATTCGACTACTCGCGTTCCGCGATCCTCACGCCGGGCGCGGCGTGCTCGTGGGATGGGCAGAGCCTGACCCTGCAGGCGGGGGAGCAACCTCCGAGCGATGCTCGCGGTGATGCTCTGCCGCTGGTCATCACAGCTCCTCGAGTGTGAGACGAGGTTGTCGGCGCGGGCATTGCTCGCGCCGACAACTTTTTTATACGAGCAGTGGCACTGTCGCCACGATGGTCGTCGCGATGACGAGGGTCATAGCCGGAGATTCCTGATCGGTGCGGGTGATATCGGTGAGAAAACACCCCAAGGAGACGGAAATGATAGGGCCCGCTGTACGATAGGGGCATCGGTATACGCGTGGGAGGAGGAACGCCATGAGCGCGCGAGTCGCCGTCAGTCAGCCAGTGCTCTCGTGGGCCCTCCAGCGCTCTGAGCGTACCTTCGAGGAAGCGCTGACGAAGTTCTCAAAACTTGGGGACTGGATGGATGGAAGCGGCCAGCCGACTCTTCACGATCTCGAGAAGTTTGCGGCTTACACCCACACGTCCCTCGGGGCGCTCATCATGCCTGAACCACCCGATGAGACACTGCCTATCGCCGATATGCGTACCCGTGAGAGTGCCGCTATTGAGCGTCCCTCCGGGAATCTTCTCGACACCATCGACCGCTATCAGCAGTTCCAGGATTGGTATCACGATTACGCCCTCGAACAGGGAGCGGAGAAACTTCCATTCCTAGGGTCTGCGAGCGCGCAGGATTCCCCGCGGGTTATTGCTCGCCGCGTACGCTCTCTCCTGCAACTCGATCACGTATCGGCGACCGGAACCCAGCAATGGCGCCACGATATCGTCGCAGCGCTTGAAGGCGTTGGTGTGCTTGTCATGAGGAGTGGCGTTGTCGGTGCGAGCAACACGAGGAAGCTCTCTACGCGGGAGTTTCGTGGATTTAGCCTTTACGACGATATTGCCCCCTTGATTTTCGTCAACGTTGCTGACGAGCCGTATAGCGCACAGAACTTTACCCTCCTACATGAGTTTGCCCACTTGCTTCTTGGACACAGTGCATTGTCTGGGGGTGATCGGTTGCTTGGTGGAGCCGGTGAAGAGGCATGGTGCAATCGCGTCGCTGCATGTGTGTTGCTGCCTGACGAGGCGCTGACGGCTTTCGACGATGCGACAACTGTGCTCGATTACCGTGCGGTTGCGCGTCGCTTTGGCGTGTCCGCCGAGGTTGCACTCCACAGACTGCACGGAGCTCAGCGGATTGGTGACGAGCATTACCGAGAGCTTCTCGAGGCGGTGCGCGCTGACTACGGTGACGAAAAGCGTCGCAATGGCGGCGGTAACTATTACAACACCCTCACCGCGCGTCTTGGGCGTTCATTTGCGACCGCGATTGTTACATCCACCCTGGAGGGGCGTACAGGATTCACGGAAAGTTTCCGTATGATCGGCACGCACAAGAGGGAAGTGTTCGACGAACTGGCGAGACATCTCCAGGTGGTGTGAGAGATGTACGTCCTCGACACGAACGTCTTCATCGATGCGGCAAATGCGTACTATGCGTTCGATCTGGCCCCCGGATATTGGGACTTTCTCGTCCGGCTATTCGCCTCTCAACACGCCGTGAGTATCAAGTCGGTGTACGACGAACTGGGTGACGCGGGCGACGGTGATCCTCTCAGGGACTGGGCGAAGCAGCATAAGCAACACTTTATCGCTCCCGACTCGCGTGTGGTGGCCTGCTACCAGCAGGTCATGACGTGGGCAAAAGACAACTATGAGCCGCCGGCAGTCAGCGAGTTTCAACGCGTTGCGGACTCCTGGATCGTTGCGCACGCACTGGCAAACGGGTGGGTGGTCGTCACGCATGAAAAGTCAGCACCTAGGTCGAAGAGACGGATCAAGATTCCGGATGCATGTGCCGCGCTTGGGGTGGAGTGTCTCAATCCCTTCATGATGCTTCGCCACAGGGGAATGAGTCTCGCTCTTTAGGTAGGAGAACGTGCCGAGCAAGGACTGCTCTCGAGCGTGCTGTAGCGGCGTGGCTGACAATCTTCTTATACGAGCAGCGGTACCGTCGCCACGATTGTCGTCGCGATGACGAGGGGCTCGAAGACGCGCAGGGGGATGCGGGCCGCCAGGAGGACCCCCGCCCACGCGCACGTGAGCACCACGGGGACCAACAGTCCGATGAGGGGCAGGTGCTCGAGGTGCAGCAGGCCCATGCCGATCGTGAAGGGCGCTTTGATGACGTTCACCGTGAAGAAGAACCAGGCGGTTGTCCCGAGAAACTCGGTGACGGAAAAGCGCGAGGCCAGGAAGTACATCGAAGTCACGGGTCCGCCCGCGTTCGCCGCCATTGTCGTGAATCCCGCGAGCGTCCCGTAGGCGGCTCGAGCGACGCGCCCCTGGCTGACGCGCGGAGGCCCCCAGTGACGCTGGGCGAGCGTCACGATGACGAGGAGCAGGAGGATCGCGCCAATTGCCCGGCGCATCTGGGTCTGCGTGCTGACAACGAGTAGGAGCGCACCGAGCCCCACGCCGGCCAGCACCGATGGAACGAGGCGTCTCAGGACCGCCGTATTCGCCTCTCGCCGGTACGCCCACAGGGCGATCGCGTCGCCGATGAGGATGAGGGCGAACAGCGGATAATGTGCGCGCTGGGGCATTTGAGGGGGTGGAAGCGAACGAGTCGCTTCCACCCCCAGATGATTCGCGCGGGAAGTTGAGGAACCGCGCGAAGCTGCTCACTGACCCAGCAGCGTGCCCTTCACGTAGTCGCGCGCGATGTGCGCGTACTCGAGCGGAGGGGCGATCTTTGGATCCTGCTCGGCTTCAACGAGGATCCAGTCTTTGTAGCCGTGCTCAACGAGGAAGGCGTAGGGCTCGGTGAAATCGATGGTGCCGTCGCCGGGGACCGTGAACATGCCGGCGAGGAAGGAATCGAGGAAAGAGCGCTTGGCCTGGCGGGACTCTTCCATCTTGGCGGGGCGCACGTCCTTGAAGTGCACGTGCTTGACGCGGTTGATTGCGCCGCGCAGCAGGCCCATGACGTCGCCGTCGCCCACGAACGCGTGGCCCGTGTCGAAGAGCAGGGAGACCTTGTCCGGATCGGTCAGCTCGAGCATGCGCAGCGTCTCATCCTTGGTCTGGACGACGGTGCCCAGGTGGTGGTGGTAGACCAGGTCAAGGCCGTACTCGTGGGCGATCTCGCCGAGCTTGTTGAGGCCCTCGGCCAGGACCGGCCACTCCTCGTCCTTGAGAACGGGCTTGTTCTCGAAGATGCAGATGTCGCGGATGCCCTGCACCGAGCCGGTCTGCTCGGAGACGACGACGCGGGTGGCGCCGAGGAACTGCAGGTACTCGCAGGTGGCACGGAAGTCCGGGATGACGGCCTCGACGCCGTCGCGGACGATGAAGCTGGAGAACCACTGGGCAACGATCTTCAGGCCCGCGGCGTCGGCCTTTTCCTTCGTCTCTTCCTTCGAGGGGTACCAGCCGGCGACCTCGGTGCCAGCGAAGCCGGCCTCGGCCAGGTCGTCGAACATGACGTCGATGGTGTTCCATTCGCCGACCTCGGGAATGTCGTCGTTACGCCACGCAATCGGGTGCATGCCCCAGGTGATGCCATTGGGGTCGTTGATCGCGGTGGCGGGATCGTAGACGTGAGTCATTGCAGCTCTCCTATGAGTCGCGGTGTTGCATTGGCCAGTGTGCCGGTAGTAGCAATTCTAGCAGAAAAATGAATGTTTGTCCAGACAAACTAATGGTAAAGGGGAGGACGGGGCACCGCAGCGCCCCCGCCCCATCGATCAGGAGAAGCGTTCCTCCATCTCCTTCTCGATCTCCTCCAGCGACTTGCCCGAGGTCTCGGGCATGATGCGGTAGAGGACGACGGCGACCACGAGGTTGATGATGCCGTAGACGGTGTAGGTGAGGCCACCGCCCAGGCCCTCGATCATGACCGGGAAGGTCCAGCCGACGATCGCGTTGACAACCCACAGGCAGAAGATGGCGGTGCCGTTCATGACGCCACGGACGTTGTTCGGGAAGATCTCACCCATCATGGTCCACACGATCGTGCCGTTCGAGGACTGAACGATCAGCATGAACACGGCCATGAGCGCGAGGATAACGTAGGCGGCCCACGCCGGGGGCGTCTGCTGCGCGTTCATGTAGGGGGCGATCATGAACTGGAAGACCGCAGCAATCGCGAGGAGGCAGATACCCACGCCGATGACGTCGGCAATGAGGATCTGGCGGCGGCGGAACTTCAGGATCAGCCAAATGCCGAGGGTGGAACCGATCACGGACATGACGCCGTTGGCGACCTGAGCGACGATCGCGGAGGAGGTGTCCATGCCCGCATACTGCAGGACCTTGGGCGCGTAGTACATGACGGTGTTGACGCCCGTCAGCTGGTTGGTCATGGCCAGGAAGATGCCGACGATCATGAGCTTACGCAGCCAGGGGGTGCGCCACACGTGGCCGAAGCCCTTGTGATCGCTGGAGATCTCGGCCTGGTGGACCGTCACGATGTCCTGGAGCTCGTCCACGATGGGGCCGTCGACGGCCTCGTTACGCACGCGCTTGAGAGCGCCGATCGCCTCGTAGAGACGGTCCTTGGCCACGTACCAGCGCGAGGACTCGGGCATCAGGCGGATGCCGATCCACAGGGCGATGGCGGGGATGGAGCACAGGACGATCATGTAACGCCACGTGTCACCGTTGCCTGCCGTGACGGTTAGCTGCGCGAGGAACTCGTGGTATTGCGCGGTGCCCAGGGTGCCACCGCGCGAGGCCTGCATGAGGGCCAGGGTGTCGAAGTTGATCGTCTGGCCGATGTACGCGGCGGGAAGCAGACCGGAAGGGTCGGCGGTGACGGTCAGCTCGGGGCCGCCGCGCATCGTGGCGATGAGCGCGTTGATTGAGAAGGCTAGGAGCTGGCCGGTGACGATCATCAACTGGTCGACGGCGACGATGGCACCGCGGATGCGCTTGGGAGCGGTCTCAGCCAGGTAGACCGGAACCGTGGCGGAAGCGCCACCAACGGCGAAGCCGAGGACTGCGCGGAAGATGTACATTACCCACACGTTGGGGGAGAGCGCGTTGCCGACGGCGCCGAAGAAGAACAGGATCGCCAGGAGCGTGATGTTGTGGCGACGGCCCCAGCGGTCGGACATGATGCCGCCGAACAGGGCGCCGAATGCTGCGCCGAGGAGGAGGACGCCGGAGATGCCGCCCTCTTCCAGCGGGGTCAGGCCGAGGCCGTGAGCGCCGAACGGCATGTACATGTAGGGCAGTGCACCGGAGATAACGCCCGTGTCGTAACCGAAGAGCAGGGAGCCGAGGGTAGCGACAGCGGCGATGGCGAAAACGCCACGGCGGGGCCCGGAGGCAGGCGTCTTCTCAACTGCGTCATGCAGCTGAGCAGGCGTCACCGTCGCGAGCGACAGGTTCTTTCTGGACATGGATTTCCCTAACTACGTTGTTGGAACAGAATAATCGTCGATCGAAGGTGGTGGGGGCCGAGACACGGGGGACTACGCAGCATTGATGCCCATCGGCTTGTCGATCCAGAAAGGCTTACCGGCCTCGATTGCGGCCAGAGCGATCTCGTGGTGCAAGAAGTTGGGGGAGACGATGGAGACCGCGTCAACCTCGGGATCCGCGAGCAGGTCACGGTAGTCTTCGTACTTGCGATCAAACCCGAGGGAGTCGAGAGCATCTTCGTGTGCGTGGGGGGGCAGTGGCCGCGGCGAGACGGGGTGAGACCTCAAGGTCGGGGAAGTGCTTCGTGACGTTGGCGTAGGCGCGCGAGTGAAGTCGGCCCATCCAACCCAAAGAGATGACACCGATGCCGAGAGGCATTCGTACTGTCAGAGGTTGCTCATTGCTACATTGTGGGGAAAGTGCGCATCAGCGCTGACAACGCACGTTACCATTTAACATGACAAACTCTGGCGTAAATTCTTTGTCCTGATAAGGGCGGGACAAGGGGTGACAAACGCGAACGGCTAGGATTCTCGCCGAGTGGAGGATTGGCGCACGATGAGGCGCGGAACAGTGCTCAGAGTCGCCGGCTCGTGAGATGGTGCTGAGAGTACCGACGAGACGGTCGCCTGAGCGAGCTTATGCGGATTCTGATTGATCGATGAGAGTTCGAAGCCGGGGCGTCGAGCCAGGTCGATGTCGTGGTAGCCGACGATGCCCAGGTCGGTCCCAAGGGTAAGGCCGTGGTGATAGGCGGCCGCCCCGGAATGTGGGTAGTAGCCGGGTTTATCTGCTATTTCGTGGATGTGGGTCCGCGTCGGGGGAGTCATGCGACCGCCACCGGACAGCGCTTGAGAGACGAGGCCTCGGGAGACACCCGCAGCTTTGGCGACGTCGGACTGTGTCACGGGACGCTCGCGTGCGGCCATGGGCACCTCCTTTACTCGCGCACTATACGAAAGTCCCGGTGGGGAGGGACCCCCCGCCGGGACTTTCGAGACGCTATCAGGCCAGCGACACGGGCTTGCCGGTCTTTGCCGACTTCGTGGCGGCCTCGGCCAGGCGCAGAGCCTCGATCGCGTCGTCGATGGACGGCGTGGGCTTGGTGCCCGCGACGACCGCGTCGATGAACGCGGTGAGCTCAATGCGGTAGGCGTCCGCGTAGCGCTGCAGGAAGAAGTCCAGGTACGGCTCGGCCGCATCCGTGACCTCGGCGTTGGACAGACGCACGGTGGTGGCGCGGATGTTGTCCGCGTTGAGGGTGCCCGTCGAGCCCTGGGCCTCCAGGCGCTGGTCGTAGCCTGCCGAGCACTTGCGGTTGTTGACGATGGTGGCGACGACTCCGGCGGCGTTCTTCAGGGTAACCACGGCGGCGTCGAAGTCGCCAGCTTCCCTGATCTCCTCGTTGAAGTTCTGGCCGAAGGCGTGCACCTCGACGATGTCGCCCAGGAAGAAGCGGGCCATGTCGAAGTCGTGGATGGTCATGTCGCGGAAGATGCCGCCGGAAACCTTCACGTACTCGGCCGGGGGGGCGGAGGGGTCGCGCGAGATGATGAGCAGGTTCTCCAGATCGCCGATCTTTCCCTCTTCAAGCTGGGCGTGAACCGCGGCGAAGGAAGGGTCGAAGCGGCGGTTGAAGCCGAACATAACGGGCACGGATACGGCGCCCAGCTCGTCACGGGCGGCCTCGACGTCCTTCATGTCCAGAGCGATCGGCTTCTCGCACAGCACGGCCTTGCCGGCCTTGGCGGCGGCGAGCAGGTGGGGGATGTGCAGCGGCGTGGGCGAGCCGATGACGACGGCGTCGACCCCCCTCGTCGGTGAAGACGGAGTCCACGTCGGTCGTGTGGCGGGTGCCGTAGACCTCGGCCAGCTTCTGCGCGGCATCGCCGAAAGGATCGGCAACGAGGGCGAGGGTGGCGCCGGGGTGTGCGGCGATGGTCTTGGCGTGGACGTGGCCAATGCGGCCGGCGCCGATAACGGCAATGTTGAGCATCTTTGCTTCTTTCTAGGTGAGGGGGTGCTGGAGAGCAGAAAAACCGTGACCGGCGGTGGCCCCACACGCGACGTGTGGGGCCACCGAGTGGATCACGGGGCGGGCATAATGACGTCGCGCACCAGGGCGTCGAGGTCAGCGTCTGCCTGCAGGAAGCCGCGCAGGGTCCTCGCGGTGGCGCCGAAGGTGTCGAACTCCTCCGGGGTCATGCCGTCGGGCTCGTAGGCGCGGACGAACTCGGGTATCGAGAGCAGCGTCTTCATGATGTCTTCGCGCACCGGGATGTCCATGCGCTCTTCCATCTTGTAGTCCGAGTCGTTGATGCGCTTGGCCCACTTGAACGGCGGGGAGATGACGACGTCGCCACCGACGAACTCGGACCAGTGCATGACGTTACGGAACGCGGCGCAGAGCATGCGGGCGCGCAGGCCGCGCTTGCGGAACTCCTGGTAGGCGCGCTTGAAGGCGGCAATGCCACACCACTCGAGGTGACCCGGATCCAGGAACATCTCGTCGCGCTCGGCGACCTCCTTGATCCAGTCGTCGAGGCGGCCCACCATGAGGGTGACGACCGGGCCCATCTGGGAGGTGTCCTTGCCCTCGGCCTCGCGGCGCTTGAGGCCGCGCTCGATGGCCTCGCCCGTGGTGACGGCCTGTGCGACGGAGAAAGAGACCGTCACGTTGACGGAGACGCCGCGGTAGGTGGCCTCTTCGATGGCCTCGACACCCACCGAGGTGGCGGGGATCTTCACGATGATGTTCTTAGCGAGGTTGTGGAATTCCTCGGCCTGGTCGGCCAGGGCCTTGGCGGAGCGGGCCAGGCGCGGGTCCGTCTGCATCGAGAGACGACCGTTGCGGCCGTTCTCGGCCTCGAAAATGGGCTCGAGGAGCTTGGCGGCCTCGAGGGACAGCTCGCGCACGACCTGCCAGCCGATCTCAGACTCGGTGGCGTCGGGCATTTCCTTGGCGAGCTCCGCAATGCGGGGCAGCCACACGTCGCGACGCTGGTTGATGCAGGTGTAAGCAATGGTCGGGTTGCAGGTAGCACCAACGCCGCCGAAGGAGATGGACTGCGCCAGCTCGCTGGGATCCGAGGAATCGTTCCACAGGGCGGTGGGGGTGTTACGCGCGGCGTCCAGAAGGGGGCCGGGGGTGTACTCGATGGACATGGCGGGAAGCACTCCTTTGTGATTGCTTTCGACTTTCTCCGTCGGAGATAAGTCTACGGCGAGCACCTACGCCTGTCAACAGTTTGTTAGGACAAAGTGTCAATGTCTTGTCACTGGGCGAAAAGGCTAGCCTCGAAGGAGTATCGCGATGCGCGGTAGATGTGGTTGCCGTACTCGACAATGCGTCCCGAGGGGTCGTATGTCGTGCGCTGTGTCGTCAACAGGGCGGCACCGCGGTGCTCGGACAGGAGCTTGGCTTCCTTTGTTGTCGCGCTGCGGGCGCCGATCACCTGGCGGGCCGAGGCCAGGGTGACTCCGCGCTCGCGCATCAGGTCGTAGAGGGAGGCGGACTCGAGCTCCTGCATGGTTGGTGCGATGTCCGTCGGGATGAAGTTGGTAAGCACGGCGATCGGCTCGTCGTTGGCAAAACGTGTGCGCTCAATGTGGACGATGAGTGTTCCCTCGGTGATCTTGAGGATGTCGGCTTCCTGAGCGTTGGCCGGGCGCGCCTCGTAGCGCTGGATCGTCGTGTGGACCTTGTGGCCGGCGTTGACGAGGTCGCGCATGAGGGAGGTGAGCTCCATGGGGCGGTGAACGTGGCGCGGGGACACGATCGTGCCGACGCCGCGGCGGCGCGTCAGGAGGCCGCGGTCAACGAGGCGCTGGAGCGCCTGTCGTGCCGTGGGGCGGGAGACATGCAGTCGCGCAGCCATCGACAGTTCGTCCTCCAGGCGCGTGTCCGCGGGCAGGGCGCCGGAGTTGATGAGCTGTGCGATGGGTTCTGAAATCTGGAAGTACAGCGGCACAGGGGAGGAACGATCCAGTGTGATGTCTGGAACGTAGGGGGTGTTCTCCGAGGTGGGCGATGCTTTGGACATGTCAAACCTTCGTGTGTGGCGCGACAGCGGTGCTAAATATTTAGGGTTACATAGTATCAGCGTTGATGTAAAGGGTGAGAGTGACGCGCTGTTACATATTGTACAGACAAAGTTTGACGATTGCCTGTTGATAGTGCATCCTTGGAACGAATGGTTTACGGGCCACCCCAATGGAGAGGAAGGAGGCGCCATGTCTCTCGAGCGCCGCTATGTCGACATTCTAACAATGGGTCGTTCCGGCATTGACATTTTTCCTCTCCAAGTTGGTGCCCACCTCGAAGATGTCGAAACCTTCGGAAAGTTCCTCGGTGGAAGCCCGACGAACGTAGCCGTCGCCGCCGCGCGCCTTGGGCATCGCTCCGGCGTCATCACCGGCGTGGGGGATGACCCCTTCGGTCGTTTCGTGACTCGAGAGCTGGAGCGCCTCGGCGTCTCCTCCGACCATGTCGTCACCGTGCGTGACTTCCACACCCCCGTGACTTTTGCTGAGCTTTTCCCGCCGGACTCCTTCCCGCTCTACTTCTATCGAGAGCCCAGCGCCCCGGACCTGGAGTTGGGGGAGGATCAGGTCGATTGGAACGCCGTCGAGCGCGCGGGAATCTTCTGGTTCACCGTGACCGGCCTGTCGCGCGACTCCTCCTTCGGCCTGCACCTGCGCGCCCTCGATCATCGCGACCGCTCCAATGGCGTGACGATCCTTGACCTCGACTACCGCTCCAATCTGTGGAGCGGCATGGCGCAGGCGCGTTCGCGCGTCGCAGCCGTCCTGTCCCGCGTGGACGTCGCCGTCGGTAACCGCCAGGAATGCGAGATGGCCGTCGGCGTCTCCGATCCCGAAGGCGCCGCCGACGCCCTCCTCGAACGGGGCGTCAAGCTGGCGATCGTTAAGCAAGGCCCCAAGGGAACCCTCGCCAAGACCGCCGACGAGCGCGTGTGGGTCGATGCCTGGGACGTGGACGTCGTCAACGGCCTCGGCGCGGGGGACGCCTTTGGAGGTGCGCTCATCCACGGCCTCGTCGAAGGATGGGACCTCGAGCGCACGATCCGTTACGCCTCGGCCGCTGGAGCCTACGTGTGTTTGCACATCGAATGCTCGACCGCTATGCCCACCCTCGAGCAGCTGCACGCCTTCGTCGAAACGGGGGTCCTCCCGTAACCCACCCGACTTGCCCCAGCCTCGTCCCCCTTTTCATTCAGCGGCACCGATGCCCAACTTTCAGGAGACTACGATGACTCTTCCCGACATTTACGTTCCCGCCGGCTCCTCCGGCCATGGCAATTTCACCGTCGATATTGACCCCCAGCGTGCCGGTTGGGCCTTCTCGGGCCTGCGCGTCCTCGTTCTCGCAGCCGGAGCCTCCCAGGTCGTCGAGACCGGCGAGTCAGAGCTCCTCGTCCTGCCCCTCGCCGGCGGCGCCACCGTCGAGGTCGACGGGCAGACCTTCGAGCTCGAGGGCCGCCGCGGCGTCTTCTCCGGCGTCACCGACTACCTGTACGTCGGACGCGGCAAGAGCCTGACCATCGCCTCGGCCGACGGTGGCCGCTTCGCCTTCCCCTCCGCGATTGCCACCCGCGACATCCCCGTCGCCTACTACCCCAAGAGCCAGGTCCGCGTCGACCTGCGCGGCGCCGGCGACTGCTCGCGCCAGGTCAACAACTACTCCCTGGCCGTCGAGGGCGTCACCACCTCCCACCTGCTGGCCTGCGAGGTCATCACCCCCGGCGGTAACTGGTCCTCCTACCCGGCCCACAAGCACGAGCAGGACTCCGAGGACGAGCGCGAGCTTGAAGAGATCTACTACTTCGAGATCGAAGACGGCCCCGAGGGCTCCAAGGGCTTTGGCCTGCACCGCACCTACGGCAGCCCCGGCCGCCCGATCGACCTGTGCTGCGAGGTCCACGACGGCGACGTCGCCCTCGTGCCCCACGGCTACCACGGCCCCTGCGTCGCGGCCCCCGGCTACGACATGTACTACCTGAACGTCATGGCCGGCCCGAACGAGGACCTCGTGTGGCTCGCCCCCGATGACCCGGCGCACCACTGGATCCGCGCAACCTGGGAAAACCAGGAAGTGGACCCCCGGCTGCCCATGAACAAGTAAGAAAGATCCGAGAGGACTACCCATGAGCAAAGAAGCCTACAAGGGAACCGTGCGCCTGACGGTCGCACAGGCAATCATTCGTTTCCTGTCCAACCAGTACACCGAGCGTGACGGCGTCGAGCGCCGACTCATCGCGGGCGCCTTCGGCATCTTCGGCCACGGTAACGTTGCCGGCATCGGTCAGGCCCTGCTGCAGAATGAGATCGCGCCCGCCGAGGGCGAGAACCCGATGCCCTACATCATGCCCCGCAACGAGCAGGGCGCCGTCCACGCGGCCACGGCATTCGCCAAGACGACGAACCGCCTGCAGACCTGGATGACGACCGCGTCGATCGGCCCCGGTTCGCTGAACATGGTGACCGGCGCCGCGACCGCGACGACCAACCGCCTGCCCGTCCTCATCTTCCCCTCCGACCAGTTCGCGACCCGCATCCCGGACCCGGTCCTCCAGCAGCTCGAGGATCCGACCTCGCTCGACGTGACCGTCAACGACGCGTTCCGTCCCGTCTCTCGCTTCTTCGACCGCATCAATCGTCCCGAGCAGCTGATCCCCTCGCTCCTGAACGGCATGCGCGTCCTCACTGACCCGGCTGAAACCGGTGCCGTGACGATCGCCCTGCCCCAGGACGTTCAGGCCGAGGCCTACGACTGGCCGGTCGAGTTCTTCGCCAAGCGCGTGTGGCACGTGCGCCGTCCCCCGGCCGAGCGCGCCGCCATTGAGCGCGCGGTCGCCAAGATTCGCGCCGCCAAGCGTCCCCTCATCATCGCCGGCGGCGGCACCATCTACTCCGAGGCCTCGGAGGAGCTGCGCGCGTTCGCTGCTGCTACCGGTATCCCGGTGGCCGACACGCAGGCCGGTAAGGGCGCCATCAACTGCGATCACCCCTGCTCCGTGGGCGGCGTCGGCTCCACCGGCGGCGACTCGGGCAACCACCTGGCCGACAAGGCCGACCTGATCATCGGTGTGGGCACGCGCTACTCCGACTTCACGACGGCCTCGAAGACGCAGTTCAAGAACCCCGACGTCTCCTTCGTCAACATCAATATCACGCCCTTCGACGCCGCCAAGCAGAGCGCCGAGATGGTCGTGGCCGATGCCCGCGAGGCGCTCGTTGCCCTGACCAAGGAGCTGGCCGACTACCGCGTCGACGAGTCCTACACCGCCGAGATCGCCGCCGAGCGCGAGGCCTGGGCCGCCAAGGTGGAGCAGTGCTACCACGTGGGCAACGCCCCGCTGCCCGCGCAGACCGAGGTCTTCGGCGCCCTCAACGAGCTGATGGGCGACGAGGACGTGGTCATCAACGCCGCCGGCTCGATGCCCGGCGACCTGCAGGCTCTGTGGCAGGCCAAGACCCCCGTCCAGTACCACGTTGAGTACGCCTTCTCCTGCATGGGCTACGAGGTCCCGGCCGCCATGGGCGTCAAGCTGGCGCGTCCGCAGTCCGAGGTCGTCTCGATCGTCGGCGACGGCACCTACCAGATGCTTCCGATGGAGCTGGCCACGGTCGCCCAGGAGGGTATCAAGGTCATCTACGTCCTGCTGCAGAACTACGGCTTCGCGTCGATCGGCGCCCTGTCCGAGTCGCGCGGCTCCCAGCGCTTCGGCACGAAGTACCGCCAGCGTGGGACCGGCTCGCACCTGGAGGATACGGACACGATCGCTGGCGTGGATATCGCGGCGAACGCTCGCTCGTGGGGCATCGACGTGCTCGAGGTTCACACGATCGAGGAGTTCAAGGAGGCCTACAAGGTGGCCGCCGCCTCGGATCGTGCGACCATGATCCACATCGAGACCGACCTGATGGGTCCCAACCCGCCCGGATCCTCCTGGTGGGACGTGGCGATCTCGGAGGTGTCCGTGCTCGAGTCGACGCAGCGTGCGTACGAGGACTACCAGAACGATCGCAAGCCGCAGCGCCACTACCTGTGATGCGCTGAGTGCGTGAGGGGCGGCCTCGGATTAGTCCGCGGCCGCCCCTTTTCCGTATGCCCTTGGTGCGTCAGTAGTCCCGGCGTGAAACGTTTCGTGAAACGGCGCGTTGGCTGGTGTGGGGAGTTGGTGATGGGGGAGCGTGTTCAATAGACGGGACAATCTGGGCCCTGTTGGCGCTGATGTTGTGGACGTTGCGACATTAGTCTGAGGAACGTGCTACTATTTGTCCTAACAAAGTTGTTTCGCCATTCGTGGATGAATGGGAAGAAAGGTAGAACCAATGACAATCAACCTGTGGGTCAACGGCGAAGAGTACGTCGCTCACTCCGAGAAGACCATCGGCGTCGAGAACCCCGCCACCGGCAAGGTCGTCGATCAGCTTGCTCTCGCCGACAAGCATTGCCTCGACCATGTCGTTGAGATCGCCCGCAACGCGCAGAAGGAATGGGGGCGCACCGCCCTGGCCAAGCGCGTGGACATCATGTTCAAGTTCCGCCAGCTCGTCATCGATCATCAGGATGAGATTGCCGATGCCATCGTGCGTGAGGGTGGCAAGACCCACGGCGACGCCCTCGGTGAGATCGCCCGCGGTCGCGAGACCATCGACTTCGCCTGTGGCATCAACGCCGCCCTCAAGGGTGAGTTCACCGACCAGGCCTCGACCGGCGTGGACGTGCACACCCTGCGCCAGCCCGTCGGCGTCGTCGCTGGCATCTGCCCCTTCAACTTCCCGGCCATGGTCCCCATGTGGATGCACCCGGTTGCCCTGGCCACCGGCAACGCCTTCATCCTCAAGGTTGCCTCGGTCGTCCCTAGTGCCTCGCTGATCATCGCCCGCCTCTACAAGGAGGCCGGTCTGCCCGACGGCCTGTTCAACGTCATCGCTGGCGACCGCCACCTGGTCACCGACATCCTCACCCACCCCGGCATCGATGCCATCTCCTTCGTCGGCTCCACCCCTGTCGCCCACATCGTGCAGGACACGGGCGTGGCCCATGGCAAGCGCGTCCAGGCCCTGGGTGGCGCGAACAACCATGCGATTGTCATGCCCGACGCGGATATTGAGTTCGCCGCGCAGCACATCAGCGCCAGCGCCTTCGGTGCAGCCGGCCAGCGCTGCATGGCCCTGCCCGTGATCGTCGCCGTCGGTGGTGTCGAGGAGAAGCTGGTCCCCGCGATCAAGGCTCGTGCCGAGAAGATCGTCGTCGGCCCCGGCACCGACCCGGCCTCCGAAATGGGTCCGGTCATCACCCGCTCCTCTCAGGAGCGCATCACCAAGTGGATCGACGAAGCCGAGGCAAAGGGCGCGAACATCGTCCTCGACGGCCGCGGCTACCGCCCCGAGGGTGAGGAATACGCGGACGGCTTCTGGCTGGCCCCCACCATCATCGACAATGTGGACCGCAACCTGAGCGTCTACTGCGAAGAGGTCTTCGGCCCGGTCCTGGTCGTCGTGCATGCCGATACCTATGAAGAGGCTATCGAGATCGTGAACTCCTCCGAGTTCGGCAATGGCTCCGCGATCTTCACCTCCGACGGCGATACCGCCCGCCACTTCGTCGTCGACGTCGAGGCTGGCATGGTCGGCGTCAACGTGCCGATCCCGGTTCCGGTCGCCTACTACTCCTTCGGCGGATGGAAGGAATCGCTGCTGGGTGACACTCACATCCACGGTCCCGAGGGTGTGCGCTTCTACACGAAGGCCAAGGTTGTCACGACCCGTTGGCCCAAGCGCGGCGAGAAGGTTGGCTACGTCGGCATGAACTTCCCGACGAACGGCTGAGTCTGACAGCTCTCTGAGTGGAGGGGTGGGCACACTGTGCCCACCCCTCCACTCTTTGTGTCTTTGTTAGAAGAAAACGTAATGTGGACGCCCGTTGAAAACATGGATACGCGGGTTATCGTCGTTGCAACAACGAAGTTTCAGCGCTCAATTGAATGTGTGTGTGGTCGAATCGTCGGTTGGGTGAGGCCTGTCTGGCGCGATAGACGCATCCGCGCCAGTGGATAGGTACGAAGCCTTTTCGATGAAGAAAGAGACAGTGATGTCATAAGCAATCAACATGGAGAATCCGCGTTACTCCAAACTCACCATCGGTGTATGTGTCGACCAGTGGGGCGTCTGGTTCCCCGAGGGCCCCAAGCAGATGGATCCCCGTCAGGCCTGGCAGGAAGTGGCGGAAGCTGGATTCTCAGTCACGCCAACGTCCTGGGACAGATGCTCCTCGACGAATGCGGGCTGAAGATGGTCCTGCACCCCCACGGCGACTCCCACATCGAAACCCCCGAAGAAATCGGCTGCATCTTCGACACCACCGACCCGACCTATGTCAACCTCTGCCTCGACTCTGGACGCGTCGTCTACGGCGGTGGCAGGGCCGGTGGTAGTAGCCGCCCGACTGGAGGGTGGTGCGAGGCCTGCTGGGTGGGTGGCTGCGGCGCCGGTGGGCGGTGGCAGGGCCCGGGCGGGCCTCGAGATCGAGCACTCCGAGCGGAGCTCGCGTGTGGCGATCTCGCGGGCGGGCCGCCGCCCACCGGCGCACAGAGCAGCCATAGACAACAAGATGCGTGCTCGCGCCGCACGGAGGTCTGGCGGCGGGGTGTCACGCGGACGGCGAGCGGGCGGGCAGGCCTC
>BNJS01000839.1_pt1 | contig 154238 bp, 176 predicted proteins | sample 8540461 | NCBI WGS metagenome assembly BNJS01 (sample SAMD00202454, study PRJDB9452) | human saliva metagenome | isolation source: human saliva | place: Japan | reverse complement strand
AAATCGTTACAAATGACTAGCAACATAAAGTTGCTGTCATTTGACGGTAACTCGCTATGGCGGTCTACCTAAACGCTTCACTAGGAAAAAAATCCACGAATATTATCGATTCGTGGATTTTTTTCATATAGTAAAGGTAATTGAAGTCAAGGTAAATTAAAAAAACCCCAGAAAAAAATCATGTTACGTGAATTCTTCTGAGGTTTTTCTAGTTTCCATATTTTCTGATAAAAAATCGACCTTGACCTGAATGAAAGGTTTCGGCTTCGCGTAGTAGCTGCAGGAGGGTGGCACGGGTTTCAAACTCCTCACGTGTTTTTGGAAGACTCTGATTGCGGAAGACTTGCAGATAGCGTTCGATGTCATCAAGCAGGTCATGAGCAGGATTGGTCTGACTTAGCTGGGACAGCAATCTTTGAAAAAGAGCTGGGCCAAAGATCAAACTCTCACTTGCGGCCAGGTGACAGGTATTGATCTGCTGGGCCATATTTCGCAGGATGCGACTTTGCCTCTGTCTCATCTCAAAGTAGTGGATGTGGTAGTCCGTTTGGTGAAAGAGATGGTCCGAGTGATCCAGATAGACCAGCTTGAGGGCTTCTTCAAGAAGCTTATCTAATTCGTCAACGAGTTGGGCTTGATTGCGCCCGTCTCCTCTTGACAGATAGTATTTAAAGCGAAGCAGGATGTCTTTTAACTTTTCTTCGACCTGAAGGTGGTAGCTTTGGATGGCTTTCTCACGAGAGGGCATATAAAGGTTGACCAATAGAGCAAAGCTTGTCCCGATGAGAAAGAGGAGCACTTCATTGAGCAAGAGAGCTGGAGAAGTAGACTTCTGTACCAAGAGATGACTGACCAAGACACTGCTAGGGGTGATGCCGATTTCCCAGCCCATTTTATAAGCTAGAGGCACATAGAGAGCCAGATAGAGGCCCAGGCTCCAGATGTGAAAGCCTGTCAGCTGAAAGGCTAGAACACCGATAGCGAGCGCTAGGAGCATGGAAAAGAGGCGGTTACGTGCTAATTTCAGCGTGCTTCTGCGCGTGTCGGAGAGGCTTAAGAGAGCGATGATTCCAGCTGAAACTGCTGATGATAAATCTAAAAAATAAGCGAGAAAACAAGCGAGACAGGTCGCTAAGATCAGTTTTGTCGTACGTTGGGTGATAGACATGAGAATTTCCTATAATACTAAAATAAGAGTATAAAAAGACAAGGCTTGAAGACTTGTACTTAAAAAGATCGAGTTTTTTTACGATTCTGACGCATACTCAGCTACTGCTGTAAAGAGGACGTCTGTAGAAGAGTTCAGAGCAGTTTCGCAGGAATCTTGGACGACACCCAATCACAAAAACCGACTCCGACTACCTGCATGGCCAAGATCGTTTGAAATCCCAAAGAGACTACAAGCGACAGGGATGAGGAGAAGTGATCCACCAGCGATTCCAGAGGCTCCACAGGCAGAAATGGCAGCGACGACACTGAGCACAAAAGGCTGTACCAAAGTCGACAGAGATTCCTAGCGTATTGACTGCAGCTAGAGTCAGAATGTTAATGGTAACGGCAGCGCCAGCCATATTGATAGTCGAGCCCAAGGGGAATGGAAACAGAGTAGGTATCTGGATTGAGTCCCAAGATCTTGGCAGAGTTTCATGTTGACAGGGATATTGGCAGCAGAACTACGAGTGAAAGAAAGGCTGTAATTCCACTGACACGCAAACATTTCAAAAACAAGAGGATAAGGGATTTTTTTCCTCATAAAGGAGAAAGGCAATGAGGGGTTGATGATGAGAGCTACAAAAAGCCATGGTTGCAATCAAGAGTCCTAGCAGGACATTCCGTAGTTAGCCAGACTGGTAATTCCTTTATCAGAGATGGTCTTGAAGACCAAGCCCTATAAATTCCGAAAAGGTGCTAGATTGATAATCCACTCCACGATCTTTAGAGGTGACATCAGCCATGGTTTTGAGCAATTCCTTGCTGTGTTTACTTGCCTCTCTCATAGCAAGTCCAAAGACAACAGCCCATGAGAGAATTCCAATATAGTTGGCTTTCGACAATGGCGTTTCAGAGGGATTGTCCACGAGATTCAGCAGGAGGTTGCTGAGGACTTGACCGATGCCGTCTGAGGGGCAACTCTGTGCTTTGCACTGCTGAGAGTAATCTGGACCGGGCAGAGAAAACTAGCTAGAACAGCAATCAAAGGCAGCAGCAAAGGTACCGAGTAGATAGAGAAAAATAACGGTCTTCATATTGGTATCTTTGTCCCTTTTTGATGTTGGGAGAGGGCATTTGCGACGAGGGCAAAAGACCAAAGACAGGAGCGATGGCTTTCAGTCCACCTACGAAAGAGGTCTCCCGAGAATGCTGAGCCCCTGTACAGGTTTGGAAAAGAGTAGCCCTAGATGTAGCTCCCAGAAGCATGCCGATTAGGATACGTTTGATGAGGCTTGCCTTGGTCCAGGCTCTAATGATTCGTTTTCATAGTAGTCTCCTTCAAAGTGTATTGTTTATAATTATAGTATAAATATGCCGTATAGAGGCAAGTGCTATTTTTGAAAGATATGGGGCGATAATTAGAATAATTTATGAAAGAAAATGAGACAGGGATGATTTTGATGGTATAATAGGAAAAAGGAGTTTTGTATGCAAGAATTTTTTTCAACGTTATCTTTGATAAACTTGGATTTAACAACTATATTAGAGAATCTCTTGACCAAGGTGATTCTCTTTTTGATTTTGTTTTCTGCTATTTTATATAGCTAAAAAGATGCTTCATGCGACTGTACGAAAAGATTGTCAAGCCCTCGCTTAAATTTTTCAAATCGAGATGCGGGCAGACAAAAGACCATTTCTCGTTTGCTGGAGAATGTCTTTAACTACATTCTTTATTTCTTTCTTTGATCTACTGTATCCTGTCCATTTTAGGCTTGCCGGTTTCTAGCCTCCTTGCTGGGGCAGGGATTGCTGGGGTGGCTATCGGTATGGGGGCACAAGGCTTTCTATCTGATGTCATCAATGGCTTTTTCATCCTCTTTGAACGCCAACTCGATGTGGGCGATGAAGTGGTTCTGACAAATGGTCCCGATTACCGTATCTGGAAAGGTCGTTAGCGTTGGTATCCGTACGACCCAACTGCGAAGTGATGACCAAGCCCTCCACTTTGTTCCCAACCGAAATATTACTGTTGTCAGCAACTTTTCCCGCACAGAGTAGGTCTGCTATTTTGGCAGATTTGTGGTACAATAGAAAGAGTTTGGTAAAGGAGAAAATATGTTTGTAGAGAAAAAAATTAGGTCACGATTGTACCTGGATAGACCTTGATGTGGACAAGATTAAAAAAACATGGAAGATCTTTCTGACGTCTATGGATTGGACAAGGAAACCATCGAGTATGCTCTGGATAGAAATGAGCGTGCCCACATGGACTATCACCGTGAAACGGGGACGGTAACCTTCATTTATAATGTTCTTGATTTAGAAAAAAAGACAAAGAATATTATGAAGCGATTCCGATGACCTTTATCGTTGAAAAAAACAACGGTTGATCACTATCAGCAATCACAAGAATACTTATGTGATTAAACGTATGGCGACCTATCTTGAAAGCCATGAAAGTTGTTTCCATCTACAAATTTCTTTTTGCCAGTTTAGAGATTATTAGTAATGCTTATTATCCAGTTATTGAAGAGATGGATAAAAGTAAGGATGAAATCAGTGCACTTCTTCGTCAAAAAAACAACTAAAAAAATCTTTTTGCCCTCTCTGACTTGGAAACTGGTATGGTTTACCTGACAGCAGCTGCCAAACAAAAATCGTCTCCTCTTGGAACACATCCAAGGGCATGCTCTTTATCGCAATTTTAATGAGGTAGAAAGAGAGCAGTTTGACGATGCCATGATTGAAGCCCATCAGTTGGTTTCGATGACAGACTTGATTTCTCAAGTTTTGCAACAACTCTCAGCCTCTTACAACAACATCCTAAATAATAATCTGAAATGATAATTTGACAACTTTGACAATTATCTCAGTCTTGCTAGCTATCCTTGCGGTTATTACAGGATTCTTCGGAATGAATGTTCCCTTTACCGTTTGCAGATGAACCAAATGCTTGGATTTATATTTTGATAGCTAGTCTCATTTTTATGGGTAGTCTTAGCCCAATATTTAAAGAAATATTGCTAGAAATTAAAAAGAAAAGGAGCCAGAATGGCGATTGAAAAACTATATGCCAGATTTTTGCTGTGGAAGCAGTTTATGATCTGACAGTCCCAAGCCTGCAGGGCGCAGGGGTATCAAGGCTGTTTTGGTCGATTTGGACAATACCCTCATTGCTTGGAACAACCCTGATGGGACGTCAGAGATGAAGCAATGGCTACATGACCTCCGTGACGCAGGTATTCGCATCATCGTGGTCTCAAATAACACTAAAAAAACGGGTCCAACGTGCAGTTGAGAAAATTTGGGATTGATTACGTTTTATTGGGCCTGAAAGCCCTTCACATTTGGGATTGACCGTGCCATGAAGGAATTCCACTATGAGAAAAAAATGAAGTGGTCATGGTCGGCGATCAGCTCATGACGGATATACGAGCAGCCCACCGTGCAGGGTATTCGCTCGATCTTAGTCAAACCCTTGGTCCAACACGACTCGATCAAAGACGCAGATTAACCGAGCTCGCGAGCGCCGTGTCATGCGTAAAAATCACTGAAAAGTACGGACCGATTACATATAAAAAAGGAATTTAACTATGGAAGAAATTCTCTGTATTGGTTGTGGAGCAACCATTCAGACGACAGACAAGGCTGGTCTTGGATTTACTCCCCAGTCAGCACTTGAAAAAGGTTTGGAGACTGGCGAAGTCTATTGCCAACGCTGTTTCCGTCTCCGCCACTACAATGAAATCACAGATGTCCAGTTGACGGACGATGATTTCCTCAAGCTCTTGCACGAGGTGGGAGACAGTGATGCTTTGGTGGTCAATGTCATTGATATCTTTGACTTTAATGGCTCTGTCATCCCAGGCTTGCCACGCTTTGTATCGGGCAATGATGTCCTCTTGGTTGGAAATAAGAAAGATATCCTGCCCAAGTCAGTTAAACCGGGCAAGATTAGCCAGTGGCTCATGGAACGTGCCCACGAAGAAGGGCTTCGTCCTGTGGATGTCGTCCTGACTTCAGCCCAAAACAAACATGCCATTAAGGGAAGTCATTGACAAAGATTGAGCACTACCGTAAGGGACGCGATGTCTATGTGGTCGGTGTAACCAACGTTGGAAAAGTCAACTCTTATCAATGCCATTATTCAAGAAATCACGGGTGACCAGAAATGTCATCACGACTTCGCGTTTCCCAGGGACAACCTTGGACAAGATTGAGATTCCGCTTGACGACGGATCTTATATCTACGATACACCGGGAATTATTCATCGCCACCAGATGGCTCACTACTTGACGGCTAAAAACCTCAAGTATGTCAGCCCTAAAAAGGAAATCAAGCCCAAAACCTATCAGCTTAACCCTGAGCAAACCCTGTTTTTAGGTGGTCTTGGACGCTTTGACTTCATATCAGGAGAAAAAGCAAGGATTTACAGCCTTTCTTTGACAATGAACTCAAACTCCACCGTACCAAGCTAGAAGGAGCAACTGCCTTTTTACGACAAGCACCTTGGAACCCTTCTGACACCACCAAATAGCAAGGAAAAAGAAAGATTTTCCCAAAAACTAGTCCAGCATGTATTTACCATCAAGGACAAGACAGACCTGGTCATCTCAGGCCTAGGCTGGATCCGCGTAACAGGCACCGCCAAAGTCGCCGTCTGGGCACCAGAAGGCGTCGCCGTCGTCACACGAAAAGCAATCATTTAAACACAGAAAGGAAAGAGTTGTCTGGATTCGGGCGAGCTCTGCGAGCCTATAACGAATACTTTTTCGTCGTGGTGTCAGTTGGTACAAGTGAGTTGTACTCAACTGCGGAAAAATTTGAGACCTTAGGGCTCAAATTTTTAGTCATGAAAGTCCGAAGGACTTTGCTGACGTCCGTCACCACTTCAGAAAAGTATTAAAAAGAAACTCTTTTAAAGAAATTATGTCATTAACATCGAAAACAACGTGCCTACCTCAACAGCCAGGCACACACCCTCAAACCCATCATCCAAATCGGAAAAAATGGTCTCAACGACCAAATCAAGACCAGCGTCCGTCAAGCTCTTGACGCCCGTGAATTGATCAAGGTTACTCTCTTACAAAACACAGATGAGAACATCCACGAAAGTAGCTGAAATTTTGGAAGAAGAAATCGGTGTGGATACAGTCCAAAAAATCGGACGCATCTTGATTTTATTTAAACAATCCAGCAAAAAAGAAAAATCGTAAGATTTCTAAAAAAGGTAAAGAAATCTAAGACTGAAACTCCAAGAAACTGTTTTTACAGAGAATTAAAGGAAGACGAGCCTATGGCAATCGAATTATTGACTCCCTTTACCAAGGTAGAGTTGGAGCCAGAAATCAAGGAGAAAAAACGCAAACAAGTTGGGATTTTAGGGGGGAATTTTAACCCCGTTCACCATGCCCATCTTGTTGTAGCGGACCAAGTACGACAACAGTTAGGACTGGACCAGGTCCTGCTCATGCCTGAATACCAGCCACCTCATGTGGACAAAAAAGAAACCATCCCTGAACACCACCGCCTCAAGATGCTTGAATTGGCGATTGAGGGGATTGAAGGTCTAGACATTGAAACTATTGAGCTAGAGCGCAAGGGCATTTCTTACACCTACGACACCATGAAGATTTTAACAGAGCACCATCCAGATACGGATTATTACTTTATTATCGGGGCTGACATGGTGGACTATCTGCCCAAGTGGTACCGAATTGATGAGCTAGTCGACATGGTTCAGTTTGTGGGAGTCCAGCGACCACGCTACAAGGCAGGAACTTCCTATCCAGTTATATGGGTGGATGTGCCTCTCATGGACATCTCGTCGAGCATGGTGCGTGACTTCATTGCCCAAGGTCGGAAACCCAACTTTCTCCTACCTCAGCCAGTGCTAGACTACATCGAGAAGGAGGGGCTCTACTGATGGCCTATCAAGACTATATCAACTGTTCCTGTGAGGCTTTGTTGGAAAAAATGGCAGAGCTTCTACCTGAAAAACGTTTAACCCATTGTTTGGGTGTGGAGCGTGCAGCCATAGAGCTTGCCCAGCGATTTGGAGTTGATGCTGAGAAAGCTGGTCTAGCAGGCCTTCTTCATGATTATGCTAAAAAGCTGTCAGATCAGGAATTTCTAGACTTGATTGACCGTTATCAGCTAAATCCTGACCTCAAAAACTGGGGCAATAATGTCTGGCATGGCATGGTTGGTATCTACAAGATTCAGGAAGATTTGGATTTGCATGATCCAGAAATCCTGCGAGCTATTGAAATCCATACAGTCGGTGCTGGTCAGATGAGCGACCTGGATAAAGTTGTCTACGTCGCAGACTATATCGAGCACAATCGTGCCTTTCCAGGAGTGGATGTGGCGCGTGAAATTGCAAGTTTGTCGCTCAATAAGGCAGTGGCTTATGAGACAGCTCGTACCGTGGAGCATTTAGCTTATCAGGGATTTCCCATCTATCCCCAAACCCTTGAAACCTATAACGCCTTTGTGCACTATTTGAAAGAGGACTAAATGAACGAAAAAGAATTACTAGAACTAGTCGTGAAAGCGGCTGATGAGAAACGTGCCGAGGATATCCTCGCACTTGATGTACAAGATTTAACTAGTGTGACAGACTATTTTGTTATCACTAGCTCTATGAATAGCCGTCAGTTGGACGCTATCGCTGATAATATCCGTGAAAAAGTAGCCGAAGCAGGCTTTAAAGGTAGCCATGTTGAAGGCGATGCAGCGGGAGGCTGGGTTTTGCTAGACCTCGGTGGTGTCGTTGTGCATATCTTTTCAGAAGAAATGCGTGCCCACTATAACTTAGAAAAGCTATGGCATGAGGCGAGCTCAGTAGATTTATCTGAAACTCTGGCGTAGAAGATGACTTGAATTTCGGCTGGGAATTACTTTGAAATTCGACAATGTATTGAGATTATTCTTGTTTTCTGAGTGAGAAAGTGAGAAATTACCGAGACTTTCCGTTGTGATAAAACTTCTTGAAACAAAAATGTTTCAAGAAGTCGGGAGTTTTGAGACCTTAGGCTCAAAACTAAGTCTTGGAACTTCGAAGAAGCTCGCAGACGTCCGAAATCACCTAAGGAAAGTCTTAAAAAGACTTTGTCTTCAATCGAACTCAGTTGCACTCAACTGGGTTTTATTTGCTTATTTTAGAAAAAATGGATAGAAAGGTGAGGGCGTCGTGTTTTGTTCATCTCGAAACTGAACACGAGCTAAAAGCTACGAGAAAAAGAGTAACTTCCTTTGTATTTGACGATACGTCAGAAAGTTTCCTATTTTCTCCTTGCTTTTAACGCTCTTTTGTATCTTTAGAAAGGATTTGAACCCGTCCTGTAATCGTCGGAAAATAGATAGCCTTCCTTGGAGCTCGGCTCCATCGTCAAGCTCCTAATTTTCATTCCGATTACGGGCGGACTTGGTATCATGAATATGGCGACTTATGAAACCTTTGCGGCTGTTTACGATGCTGTGATGGACGATAGTTTATACGATAAATGGACGGATTTTTCCCTCCGTCATTTGCCAAAGACCAAGGAGAGAAAGAAACTCTTGGAATTGGCTTGTGGAACAGGTATCCAGTCTGTCCGCTTTTCTCAGGCAGGCTTTTGATGTGACTGGACTTGACTTTGAGTGCTGATATGTTGAAGATTGCGGAGAAAAGAGCTACTTCAGCCAAGCAAAAGATTGATTTTATCGAAGGTAATATGCTGGATTTATCCAAGGCTGGTAAGTACGACTTTGTTACGTGTTACTCGGACTCTATCTGCTACATGCAGGATGAGGTGGAGGTAGGGGACGTATTTAAAGAAGTGTATAATGCCCTCAATGAAGACGGAGTATTTCATCTTTGACGTGCATTCGACCTACCAGACAGATGAAGTTTTTCCAGGCTATTCCTACCATGAAAATGCGGAAGATTTTGCTATGCTTTGGGACACCTATGAGGACGAAGCTCCTCACTCCATCGTGCATGAGTTGACCTTCTTTATCAAGGAGGCTGACGGTTCCTTTAGTCGCCACGATGAAGTGCATGAGGAGCGGACCTATGAGGTCTTGACCTATGATATTTTGCTGGAACAGGCTGGATTCAAGTCCTTCAAACTCTATGCGGACTTTGAGGACAAGGAACCGACAGAAACCAGCACCCGTTGGTTTTTTGTCGCGCAGAAGTAGGAGATCATCATGACCATCACTGGTATTATCGCTGAGTTCAATCCTTTTCATAATGGGCACAAATACCTGCTGGATCAGGCAGAGGGGCTGAAAATCGTTGCCATGTCTGGGAATTTCATGCAGCGTGGAGAGCCTGCTATCGTGGACAAGTGGACACGGGCCCAGATGGCACTGGAAAATGGCGCAGACTTGGTAGTGGAATTGCCCTTTTTAGTCAGTGTTCAGGCAGCGGATTTCTTTGGCCAAGGGGCTGTGGATATCTTGACTCGATTGGGCATTGATAGGCTGGCTTTTGGGACAGAGGAAGTTCTGGACTACCAGAAAATTGCTGACCTATACGCAGAGTGTGGTCTAGAGATGGAGAAATTTGTGGAAAATCTGCCTGACTCTCTCTCCTATCCCCAGAAAACCCAAGCCATGTGGAAGGAATTTGCAGGTCTTGATTTTTCAGGCAATACCCCCAATCATGTCCTTGCTCTTGCCTATGCCAAGGCGGTTGCTGGACGCAACATCAAACTGCATCCGATTCAGCGTCAGGGCGCTGGTTATCATTCTGTGGACAAGGATGTGGACTTTGCCTCGGCGACAGCACTCCGTCAGCACCAGAGGGACAAAGATTTCTTAGAACGCTTTATGCCTTCTGTTACCCTCTTTGAGCAGGCCAGTAAGGTGAGCTGGGATGACTATTATCCCTTACTCCGCTATCAAATCTTGTCAAATCCAGCCCTAACCACCATCTATCAGGTCAATCAAGAAATGGCTGTGCGTATCAAGGATGCCATCAAGACAGCTCAGTCTGTAGAAGAATTGGTCGAGGCGGTTGCGACCAAGCGTTATACCAAGGCGCGTGTCAGACGCCTCTTGACCTATATCCTGGTGCAGGCCAGAGAAAGTGACTTGCCAGAAGGTATCCATGTCCTTGGCTTTACCGAAAAAGGCAGACAGCATCTCAAAGTCTCTGAAAGACCAGAGTCCAATCTAGTCAGCCGAATTGGGCAAAGAACCTTGGGATACCATGACCCAAAAAGGCAGACCAGATTTACCAACTGGGATACCCAAGCATCGCAGAGCAGAATTTTGGCAGAGTGCCGATTAGAATAGAAACAAACTAAGTCTACTGGGAGGTAGGCTTTTTTATTTTAGAAATTTTAGCTAGTAAATTGAAGATAAAGTCTTTGGAAAATGATAGACTTCCTAGGTTAAAAAAATCAGTGAAAAAAATTATTAGTATAATAACTAGATTCTTGTCCTTGGATCCGCTTTTATAACTCTTATTTTGTGGTATAATCATGATAATATAGATTAAAAAGGGAGATATATGAGAAATATAATGAACAGCATATTTAATACTTTTTCTGAATTTTGAACGGCTACTGAAATATCTATTTCAAAAGACCATCATGGAGTAGTAATGTTAGAGTTGTTGAGTGGTATAAAATATTTATAGCCAGTATATGGGTACTATATCTTGCACTTGAGATTGAACAATTTAAACGCTTTGCTTTTACCTATTTATAAATTTGTATCTAATTATAATTTTTTTTAAAAGATATTATTTCAATTTTGTATGAGAATCGTGTAATACTATTGTTAGCATTGACTATGCCAATAATACTATTTTGGTTTTTAGACATAATTTTTAAAAAAGTTAGTTATAAGAAACTGGACCCAGAGCTATTTCCGGAATATGACTTGGATGACTATCCTTATCAAACTCATCTGGTGGAGTTTTTTTAAATAGTCCGGCCTCTATTCATAATGTCTTCTGGCTAGATGGTTCTTGGGGGAGTGGGAAAAACATTTTTTTGTAAAGACGTTTTTTTGAAAATCAAATTTACAAAAAGAAAGAAATCTACTATATTTCCTGCTTTGGGATTAAAACAAGAGAGCAAGCCGAGAAAATATTGATCAATGAAATAGAAAAACAATCCATACTCGGAAATTTGGACTTTATTCCACTTGTTGGAGGAGTTTTTAAATGGTTCTTTAAAAACAGTTGGAACGGATTTGATGAAGCGAGATTCTATCATTATTTTTTTGATGATTTTCGAACGGGTCTCATATGCAAGAAAAATCAGATAACCCTTCAGATTACAATGATTTATTGGGTTATATTGACTATCTTTCTGAGAATAAAAAAATTTAAAAATTATTGTAATTTTTAAAACATTGAGGAAATTGGGTCAGCAAAGAAGATTATTTATAATAAATTTAAGCTAAATCATAATCGAATGGTATCTACAGAAGAAGTCATAGATAACATTTTTGAAAAAAAAGAGTAAATTGAGAGATGATGACTTTGGAAAAAAATGTTATCATTGATTTTTAAAATTTATTATGTAGATAAAAATTATAGAGAGGTACAGGAAAAAAACCAACAAATGAAAGAAGAAAAATTGAGCTTGAGAGAATTTCAAAAGTCATTAGAAGAACTTTCAAATAAAACTGATGAAAGCGAGAAAGCAGACTATGTTATCAATTGGATGAATGGTCGTATGGGAATCGAGAGTATACTTATGTCGCTTGTGAAGTATTTTTAAATATAAACCGATAAATTTAGATATGGAATATCTGTATAACATCTTGGAGAGTGATCTTTATCAGTTTACGATTGATAAAGAGATTCTAAAAAGAGGAATATTCTAGTATTGCTTCGGAAAATATTATCGAAGTTATTGATAAGAAAAAAATCATATTTTTGAAGAGTTGTTATATTTTTTTTGTGGGAGGAAGGTTCGGAAATAAAAAGAGTTAAGAACCTTGGGGTATGGATACAATCAAAAAACACGATTTAGAATTTAGAATCTCTAAAGAATATCCTTACAAAGAATCAGAATACGATAAAAGCAAAAACGATATTTCGAAAAAAAGAGAAGATTTGGAGAACAATTTAAAACTAAATATCTTTTTATTTAGGTTCTTTAAAAGGCTGTGGATTTCAATTTTTTTTCTGATTTGTATCTGATTTTTAAAAAAAGAAGTAAAGGGAGTTATAAGTTGTGATAGCCAAATACGAGTAATTTAGAAAGAAAGAGGGACATCTTGGAAGATTCGTTGTCTAAAATTCGTTCGAAATAACCAAAACAACTTCAATTTGGGTTTGTGAAAATCGGTTTTTTATGATAGAATATTAAGGAATGTATGTCATTCGATAAACAAATTTAATGAGGTAAAAACATGGAAATCATGACCATTGCGATTGTTGTTTTTGCCGTCATCATTGGTTTAGTCATTGGATATGTCAGCATCTCAGCTAAGATGAAATCATCTCAAGAGGCTGCAGAGTTGATGCTTCTAAATGCTGAACAAGAAGCAACTAATTTACGAGGACAAGCTGAGCGCGAAGCGGATTTATTGCTAAATGAAGCCAAGAGCGAAAGCAAGTCTCTTAAAAAAGAAGCACTATTGGAGGCCAAAGAGGAAGCCAGAAAATACCGTGAAGAAGTGGACGCTGAATTTAAGTCAGAACGTCAGGAGCTCAAGCAAATTGAAAGTCGTTTGACGGAGAGAGCTGCGAGCCTTGACCGTAAGGACGACAATTTGACGAACAAAGAAAAAACACTTGAACAAAAAGAACAAAGTATTTCTGATAGAGCAAAAAACCTTGATGCACGTGAAGAGCAATTAGAGGAAGTCGAAAGACAAAAAGAAGCTGAACTTGAACGTATCAGCTCCCTATCCCAAGCTGAGGCTCGAGATATTATCTTGGCTCAGACAGAGGAAAACTTGACTAAGGAAATTGCTAGCCGCATTCGTGAGGCTGAGCAAGAGGTGAAGGAACGTTCAGACAAGATTGCTAAAGATATCTTGGTGCAGGCTATGCAGCGTATCGCTGGTGACTACGTAGCAGAGTCAACAAACTCTACAGTTCATCTACCAGATGATACCATGAAGGGACGCATTATCGGTCGTGAAGGACGCAATATTCGTACCTTTGAAAGTTTGACAGGGGTCGATGTCATCATCGACGACACGCCAGAAGTGGTAACCTTGTCAGGATTTGATCCGATTCGTCGTGAAATTGCTCGTATGACCATGGAAATGTTGCTCAAAGATGGCCGTATCCACCCAGCTCGTATCGAGGAGTTGGTGGAGAAAAACCGTCAGGAGATTGACAATAAAATCCGTGAATACGGTGAGGCTGCTGCCTATGAGATTGGTGCGCCAAACCTCCATCCAGACTTGATGAAGATCATGGGACGCTTGCAGTTCCGTACTTCATATGGACAAAATGTCTTGCGTCATTCGATTGAGGTTGCTAAGTTATCTGGTATCATTGCGAGTGAACTTGGTGAAAATGCAGCTCTTGCCCGTCGTGCTGGATTCCTTCATGACATCGGGAAAGCTATTGACCGCGAGGTTGAAGGTAGCCACGTTGAGATTGGTACGGAGTTGGCTCGTAAGTACAAGGAACACCCAGTTGTGGTGAATACGATTGCTAGCCACCACGGTGATGTTGAAGCCGAAAGCGTCATTGCAGTGATTGTTGCTGCAGCAGATGCCTTGAGTGCAGCGCGTCCAGGTGCTCGTAGTGAATCTCTTGAAAGCTATATCAAGCGTCTCCATGACTTGGAAGAAATCGCCAATGGCTTTGAAGGAGTGCAAAATAGTTTTGCCCTTCAAGCAGGGACGTGAAATCCGTATCATGGTTAATCCAGGACAAATCAAAGGACGACAAAGTCACAATCTTGGCTCACAAAGTTCGTGAGAAAATTGAAAACAATCTCGATTACCCAGGAAATATCAAGGTAACCGTGATCCGCGAACTTCGTGCAGTAGATTATGCTAAATAAATAAGAAAGAGCAGTTGAAATATCACTGCTTTTTTGTTACACTAGATAGAAAAGACTGTAGAAGGATAACTGACGCTATCATCAGTATCCGAGAGAAATTTTCACTTTATTTCACAGACTAACTAAAAGGAGACATAATGGCAGACCGAGGCTTGCTAATCGTTTTTTCTGGTCCTTCAGGAGTTGGGAAAGGAACGGTTAGAAGAGAGATTTTTGAGAGTTCTGAGAATCAATTTCAATACTCTGTATCGATGACGACGCGTGCGCAACGTCCTGGTGAAGTGGACGGAGTGGACTATTTCTTCCGTACTCGTGAAGAGTTTGAAGAGCTGATCCGTCAAGGTCAGATGTTGGAATATGCAGAATATGTCGGTAACTACTATGGAACTCCTCTGACCTATGTCAATGAAACTCTGGACAAGGGAATCGATGTCTTTCTTGAGATTGAAGTCCAAGGGAGCCCTTCAGGTTAAGAAAAAAAGGTTCCAGATGCTGTCTTTATCTTTTTAACGCCACCAGATTTGGATGAATTGCAAGATCGTTTGGTAGGTCGTGGAACAGATAGCGCTGAAGTGATTGCCCAACGAATCGAAAAAGCCAAGGAAGAAATTGCCCTCATGCGTGAGTATGATTATGCCATTGTCAACGATCAGGTGCCCCTCGCTGCTGAACGTGTCAAGCGTGTGATCGAAGCAGAACACTTCCGTGTGGACCGTGTCATTGGTCACTATCAGGAGATGTTGCCAAAATCTCCAACTACTCGATAAACTATAGGAAACAGGTACAAGCAAATGATGTTAAAACCCTCTATCGATACCTTGCTGGACAAGGTACCATCAAAATATTCACTCGTAATCTTGGAAGCAAAGCGTGCCCACGAACTAGAAGCAGGTGCGCCAGCAACTCAAGAGTTTAAGTCTGAAAAATCAACTCTTCGCGCTTTGGAAGAAATCGAGTCAGGAAACGTTACGATTCACCCAGATCCAGAAGGAAAACGTGAAGCGGTTCGTCTCCGTATCGAAGAAGAAAAACGCCGCAAAGAAGAAGAAGAAAAGAAAATCAAAGAGCAAATCGCTAAAGAAAAAGAAGATGGTGAAAAAATTTAAGGTTGGGGGGACTCAATCTTATTTTTTCTATTGCAAGAATTTACTGACAAGAAGGAGGTGAGAAAATGGCTATCGCAAAGATTATCGTGGATGTTCCCTTGATGCAGACGGACCAGCCCTATAGCTACAAGGTCCCTGAGGAATTTGTAGACATGCTGGAAGTCGGTATGCGGGTCCATGTCCCCTTCGGCAAGGGCAATCGTTTGATCCAAGGGATTGTGCTTGGTTTGGAGTCCCAGTCGGATGAAGAGATGGCAGATCAGGACTTGAAAGAGATTGCAGAGGTGCTAGACTTTTTCCCCTGTCTTGACTCAGGAGCAACTCTGGCTGGCTGAGGAGCTACGAAAGTCCGTCTTTTCTTACAAAAATCTCCATTCTAAAAAGCCATGTTGCCAGGATTTTTTTAAACTCCAGTTATGATAAGATTCTCTATCCTCTGGAAGGTCTGAGTCAGGCAGACCGAGAGCGTCTGTTTGGTTCAGAAGATTCGCTAGCCTTTTTCTTCTCTAGACTTGCCAAAGCAGGCAGAAATGATGCGCTTTGACTAGGAAAAGGGCTGCTCCGCTTAGAATACCAGGCAGTCGATCAAAAGAAGGTCAAGACCCAGTCTTGGTATGAGGTTGATGCTACTCGACTAGAGCAGATTGAGATTTCTGCGCGTGCTAAGAAAAAAAGGCAGAGCTGAGAGACTATCTGCTGTCTCATCCTGAAAGTGCTCCTCTGGCTAGTTTGTTAGAATCCTATCTCACGCGAGCAAGTCAACTTCTTTTGTGGAACAAGGAGCTCTGTCCATAGTCCAAAAAGGAAGTGCAACGCTCAGCTGCTTATTTTTGAAGGCATTGAAGCCAGTCAACCTTTGGAGTTGAATCCAGAACAAAGACAGGCGCGTGATGCCGTTGTTAGTGCTATTGGCAGTCAACAGCCTCCTTTCCTCCTTCAAGGGATTACAGGAAGTGGGAAGACGGAGGTTTACTTGCAGATTATCCAAGGAGCCTTGGACAAGGGCAAGACAGCCATTTTGCTGGTACCTGAGATCTCTCTGACTCCTCAGATGACAGAGCGTTTCATTGCTCGTTTCGGCGAGAAAGTAGCCATCCTTCACTCTGGTTTATCTAATGGTGAAAAGTACGATGAATGGCGCAAGGTCGAGCGTGGAGATGCTCAAGTTGTGGTTGGAGCCAGATCAGCCATCTTTGCTCCTTTGAAAAATCTAGGTGTCATGATTATCGATGAAGAGCATGAAGCTAGCTACAAGCAAGACAGCAATCCCCGTTATCATGCTAGAGAGGTCGCCATTCTACGGGCCCAGTACAATCAAGCAGCCTTAGTCCTTGGCTCGGCGACACCGAGCTTAGAAAGCCGTGCGCGTGCTGGAAAAGGAGTCTATCAACACTTACGTCTGACCCAACGGGCTAATCCTTTGGCTACGATACCCGAGGTTCAAGTGATTGACTTTCGGGACTATATCGGGCAAAATGAGACATCAAACTTTACGCCTCCTTTGCTAGAAGCTATCCAAGACCGCCTGGATAAAAAAGAACAGGTAGTCCTCATGCTCAACCGTCGGGGTTATTCTAGCTTTGTTATGTGTCGGGAGTGTGGGACGGTGGATACTTGTCCCAACTGTGACATTTCTCTCACCCTGCACATGGATACCAAGACCATGAATTGCCATTACTGTGGCTTTTCTAAGGGAATTCCTCATGTCTGTCCCAACTGTCAGAGTCGCAGTATTCGTTACTATGGGACGGGGACTCAGAAGGCTTATGACGAGCTAGCAGAGCTTTTTCCTCAGGCCCGCATTCTGCGGATGGATGTGGATACGACTCGCAAGAAAGGTAGTCACCAAGCTCTTCTTGACCAGTTTGGCCGAGGGGAAGCAGATATCTTGCTGGGAACTCAGATGATTGCTAAGGGCTTGGATTTTCCAAATGTGACCTTGGTCGGAGTTCTTAATGCAGATACGGCCTTGAATTTACCTGATTTCCGTTCTTCTGAGAGAACCTTCCAACTCTTAACTCAGGTGGCTGGTCGGGCAGGTCGTGCGGAAAAGGCTGGGCAGGTCTTGATCCAGTCTTACAATCCTGAGCACTATGCCATTCGTTTTGCAAAAGATCAGGACTATGAAGGTTTTTATGCCTATGAAATGAGTATCAGGCGCCAACTCGGCTATCCACCTTATTATTTCACGATTGGGATTACCCTCTCTCACAAGAAAGAAGAAGAGGTTGTCAAACGTGCCTATGAAGTCATGGGGATCTTGCGATCTGGTTTATCGGAAACTAGTAAAATCCTTGGACCGACGCCAAAACCCATTGCCCGTACCCACAACCTTTATCATTACCAGATTTTGATTAAATACCGTTTAGAAGATGAGCTGGGTCCAACCCTCAATCGAGGTCTTGGCCTTGACTCAAGAACGGGAAAATAGCGAGCTTCGTCTCAGTATTGACCACGAACCGCAGCAATTTTTATAAGAAGGAGAAGAAATGACAAAACTAATCTTTATGGGAACCCCTGAATTTTCAGCAACAGTTTTGAAGGGGTTGTTATCAGATGACCGTTACGAGATCCTAGCTGTTGTGACTCAGCCAGACCGCGCTGTCGGCCGTAAAAAAGTGATCCAAGAAACCCCTGTCAAGCAGGCTGCCAAAGAAGCGGGTCTTCCTATCTACCAACCTGAAAAATTATCTGGAAGCCCAGAGATGGAAGCTGTTATGAATCTAGGAGCGGATGGGATTGTGACCGCTGCTTTTGGACAATTTCTCCCAAGTAAACTTCTTGATAGCATGGACTTTGCGGTCAACGTTCATGCCTCCCTCCTTCCAAAACACCGTGGTGGTGCCCCCATTCATTATGCCTTGATTCAAGGGGATGAGGAAGCTGGAGTAACCATTATGGAAATGGTCAAGGAAATGGACGCAGGAGATATGATTTCTCGTAGCAGTATTCCCATCACAGATGAGGACAATGTCGGGACCTTGTTTGAAAAATTGGCGATTGTAGGTCGAGATTTGCTTTTGGATACGCTCCCTGGCTACCTAGCAGGAGAAATCCAACCTGAACCGCAGGATCCAAGTCAGGTCACTTTCTCGCCAAATATCAAGCCAGAGGAAGAAAAACTGGATTGGACTAAAACCAATCGTCAACTCTTTAACCAAATCCGTGGGATGAATCCTTGGCCTGTTGCCCATACTTTTCTCAAGGGTGACCGCTTTAAGATTTATGAAGCCCTACCAGTAGAAGGTCAGGGAAATCCAGGTGAGATCCTCTCTATTGGCAAGAAGGAATTGATCGTTGCAACGGCAGACGGAGCTCTATCTCTCAAGCAAGTGCAGCCAGCAGGTAAGCCTAAGATGGACATTGCATCCTTCCTCAACGGAGTTGGACGAACATTGACTGTAGGAGAACGATTTGGTGACTAAAGTAGAAACGGCTAGAAATCTAGCTCTAGCAGTGCTAGAGGATGTTTTTGTCAACCAAGCATATTCCAATATTGCTTTAAATAAACACCTCAAAGGCAGTCAACTCTCAGCAGCAGACAAGGGTTTGGTGACAGAGATTGTCTACGGAACGGTAGCCCGCAACTCACCTTAGAATGGTATTTGTCCCACTTTATCGAAGACCGGGATAAGCTAGATAACTGGCTCTATATCCTTCTTCTCATGAGCGCCTATCAAGTTCGTTATCTGGATAAGGTGCCTGACCATGCTGTGGTCAATGAAGCGGTAGAACTAGCCAAAGCCCGTAAAAAAGGCAGTGAAAAATTAGTCAACGCAGTCCTTCGTCGTATTTTGCGAGAAGGCTGGCCAGATGTTGACAGCATCAAACGCAAAAACAAGCGTGATTCCATTGCTTATTCTCTCCCAGTTTGGCTCGTGTCTAAACTCAAGGAAGAATACGGCGAAGAGCGAGCACAAGCTATCTTTTAAAGTCTCTTGGTGCGCAACAAAGCTAGCATTCGAGTGACTGACTTGAGCCGAAAAGAGGAAATCAAAGCTTTGTTAGAGGCGACTGATTCCCCTTTGGCCACTTCTGGTCTGGTCAAGGAGCAGGGACACTTTGCGGGACATGATTTGTTTTTAGAGGGTGCTATTACCATCCAAGACGAGTCCAGTCAACTGGTTGCTCCGACTCTTGATCTACAAGGGGATGAAGAGGTCCTAGATGCCTGTGCCGCTCCGGGTGGGAAAACAGCCCATATGGCTTCTTACCTCACATCTGGAAAGGTTACGGCTTTGGATCTTTATGATCACAAGTTGGACTTGATCCAAGAAAACGCCCAACGTTTGGGTGTGGCAGAACGAGTGCAAACGCAAAAAAATTGGATGCCAGAAAAGGTACATGAGTTTTTTTCGGTCAGGGACTCTTTTTGATAAGATTTTAGTAGATGCTCCTTGTTCTGGAATTGGACTTTTGCGCCGCAAGCCGGATATCAAATACAACAAAGAAACAGCGGATTTCGCATCATTACAGCAAATTCAGCTGGAAATATTAGGTAATGTTTGTCAAACCTTACGAAAAGGTGGTATAATAACGTATAGTACCTGTACTATTGTCTCAGAGGAGAACTTTCAAGTTGTTGAAGCTTTTTTAGAAAGTCATCCAGAGTTTGAACAGGTAAAACTAGAACACGAATGTAAGGATATCTTGAAAGATGGCTGCATCTTGATCACCCCTGAACTATACGGAAGTGATGGATTCTTCATTAGCCAATTTCGCAAGATATCAGATTAGGAAGGAACTGACACAATGGAAATAGCATTATTAACAGATGTTGGTCAGAAACGAACAAATAACCAAGACTATGTCAATCACTTTGTCAACCGAGCAGGACGCACCATGATCATCTTGGCTGATGGGATGGGAGGACACCGTGCAGGAAATATCGCTAGTGAGATGGCGGTAACAGACCTAGGCGTGGCTTGGGTTGATACCCAAATTGACACGGTCAATGAAGTTCGTGAATGGTTTGCCCACTACCTAGAAACTGAAAATCAAAAAATTCATCAACTTGGTCGCGATGAGGCTTATAAAGGAATGGGGACAACCCTTGAAGCAGTAGCCATTATTGGAAATCAGGCCATCTATGCTCACATCGGAGATTCTCGTATTGGTTTGATTCGTGGTGAAGAGTATCATCAGTTGACGAGTGATCATTCCTTGGTTAATGCTTTGTTGAAAGCTGGCCAATTGACCCCAGAAGAAGCTGAAACACACCCACAGAAAAATATCATTACTCAATCTATCGGACAAAAAGATGAAATTCAACCAGATTTTGGTATGGTTAGCCTAGAGCCGGGAGACTATCTCTTGCTCAATAGTGATGGTTTGACTAATATGATTTCAGGTAGTGAGATTTACGATATTGTAACCAGTGATATTTCCTTGGAAGACAAAGTGGCAACCTTAATTCGTTTTGCCAACAATGCAGGTGGTTTAGATAATATTACAGTTGCCCTTGTTTACATGAACGAGGAGGCTATAGAATGATCCAAATCGGCAAAATTTTTGCCGGACGGTATCGGATTCTAAAACAGATTGGTCGAGGAGGCATGGCAGATGTCTATTTGGCCAAGGATTTGATCTTGGATGGGGAAGAGGTAGCTGTCAAGGTCCTGAGGACCAACTACCAAACTGACCCAATAGCTGTAGCGCGCTTTCAGAGAGAAGCGAGAGCTATGGCAGATCTAGACCATCCTCATATCGTTCGGATAACAGATATCGGTGAAGAAGACGGTCAACAATACCTAGCGATGGAGTATGTGGCTGGCCTTGACCTTAAACGATATATCAAAGAAAATTACCCTCTTTCAAATGAGGAAGCAGTTCGTATTATGGGACAGATTCTCTTGGCTATGCGTTTAGCACATGCTCGCGGGATCGTTCACAGAGATTTGAAACCTCAAAATATCCTTTTGACCCCAGATGGTACTGCCAAGGTCACGGACTTTGGGATTGCAGTAGCCTTTGCAGAGACCAGTCTGACTCAGACCAATTCTATGCTAGGATCTGTTCATTACCTGTCACCTGAGCAAGCGCGTAGCTCAAAAGCGACTTTCCAGAGTGATATCTATGCCATGGGGATTATTTTCTATGAAATGCTGACTGGTCATATCCCTTACGATGGGGATAGTGCGGTTACGATTGCTCTCCAGCATTTTCAAAAACCACTACCATCAGTCATTGCTGAAAATCCATCTGTACCTCAGGCTTTAGAAAATGTCGTTATCAAGGCAACCGCTAAGAAGCTATCGGATCGCTATCAGTCGGTTTCAGAAATGTATGTGGACTTGTCAACTAGCTTGTCCTATAATCGTCGAAATGAACCTAAACTGGTCTTTGATGATGCCAATAAGGCGGATACCAAAACCTTGCCAAAGGTTTCGCAAAGCACTCTAACCTCTATTCCCTAAAAGCTCAGGTGCAAGAAGAGCGCCCTCAGTCAAAGAAACAGCAACTCAAGCAGTCGTAGATGCAGCATCTGTACCAAAAAGCCAGCTAAAAAACGGAAGTTTAAGGCTCGCTATATGATTATACTAGCTAGTCTATTGTTAGTTGCAGCTTCTCTCATTTGGATTTTTTCTAAAACTCCGGCAACGATTGCCATTCCTGACGTGGCTGGACAAACCGTTGCAGAGGCCAAAGAAACCCTTAAAAAGTCCAATTTTGAAGTAGGCGAGGAAAAATCAGAGGCCAGTGAGACGGTGGCTGAAGGCCGAGTCATTCGAACAGATCCAGAAGCTGGAAGTGGCCGAAAAGAGGGAAGCAAGGTAAATCTAATCGTTTCATCAGGCAAGCAATCCTTCCAGCTGAGTAACTATGTGGGACGTAAGTCCTCGGATGTTATTGCAGAACTCAAAGAGAAAAAGGTTCCGGAAAATCTCATTAAGATTGAGGAAGAGGAATCTAGCGAGGGCGAAGAGGGAACTGTTTTAAGGCAAACACCAGCTGCAGGAAGTACTTATGATCTTCACGAAAAGCAACCAGTATTGTTTTGACGGTTGCTAAGAAAGTGACCAGCGTTTCGATGCCAAGTTATATTGGATCAAGTCTCGAATTTACTAAGAACAATTTGATTCAAATTGTTGGTGTAAAAGAAGCTAATATCGAAGTTGTGGAAGTATCGACTGCTCCTGAAGGAACTACTGCAGGAACAGTTGTTAGTCAGGATCCTAAACCTGGTGAAAAGGTGGATCTTAATAAAACACGTATTAAGATTTCGATTTATAAACCGAAACCAGCTCCTTCATCATCCTCATCATCAAGTTCATCCCAACGTGAGAATCAAGGAACAGATACAACACCAACACAGGGAAACCATCAAGGTAATAACCCGTCCACTAATCCATCAAGTGGAGAGAGAACACAAGTTCCAACACAAGACTAGATGAATCTTTGTCATGATTTCATGACAAAGATTTTTTTATCACAAGATTTTGTGATAAAATATAGGGAGTAGAAAAAAGGAGGAGAAAATGGACGAATCGAGAGAGTTAAATGCCATCATTGATGTGATTATGTTAGCTGGAACCATTCTTTTGAAAAGTGGCTCAGAGATTCATCGGGTTGAGGATACCATGATCCGTATTGCCCATTCACAAGGAATTATGGATTGCAATGTTCTTGCCATGCCCGCTGCTATTTTCTTTTCTATCGAAAACACCAATATTTCTCGGATGAAACGGGTGACCTCATCCTCTTATAATATTGAAAAAGTTTGCGATGTCAACCAAGTATCTCGAGAACTTGTGGGTGGCCAGATTGATCTTTCTACAGCCTTTACAAAGCTCAAAGAAATTGGCAATCAACCACTTCCTTATAGCAAGTTTCAAGTGACTGTAGCAGCAACTCTCAGTGCCCCTTTCTTCTCGATTATGTTTGGGGGAAATGTCTATGATGCCTTTGGTGCAGCCATTGCGACCTTGTTTGGATTTGCCTTCTCTCTCTACGTTGAGAAGTTTATCCGAATTCCTTTTGTAACAGCCTTTGCGGGTGCCTTTGTTTTTGGCTTGATTGCCCAGTTCTGGGCCCGCTACACTGGATTTCCTTCGACAGCAGACCTGATCATCGCAGGAGCGGTCATGCCCTTTGTTCCAGGGATTGCTCTGACAAATGCGGTTCGAGATATCATGACCAACCATATCAACTCTGGTATGAGCAAAATGTTTGAATCTCTGCTCATTACCCTCGCTTTAGGGGCTGGCACCTCAGTCGCCCTGGTTTTGATGACATAAGATGACTCTAACAAGTATTTTTCTCCAAGCGGTGGCGAGTTTACTCGCCATTATCACCTTTTTAATCGTACTGAATGTCCAACGTTCCATGCTCCTACCTGGTGGAGTTTTGGGGATGGGCGTTTGGCTCCTCTATCTTGTTCTAAAAGAACCAACCAATGTCATCGTTGCAACCTTTATCGCAGCGGTGATTGGTTCTTGTATCAGCCAGATTTTAAGTATTCTCTATAAGACACCAGCAGTGGTTTTTGTCTTGGCTATTCTTGCCCCCTTGGTACCAGGTTATTTATCCTATCGAACGACAGCTTTCTTTGTGACAGGCGATTACAGCCATGCTATTGCCAGCGCGACCTTGGTGGTTATGTTAGCTCTAGTCATTTCTATCGGAATGGCTAGTGGAACGGTGATTTTAAAGATTTATTACTACATTCGAAAACAGAGAGGAATCTCCTCCTAAGGCTGTCAAAGAAAAGGCTTGATTTGGTGAATCAAGTCTTTTTTCTCTCTTTTGCCCCTATTTGTGATAAAATAGAATGAAACGATTTTTTACAATGAATGAAAATACAGAGGTAAATATGACAATCGGTATTGATAAGATTGGTTTTGCAACCAGTCAATATGTCTTGAAATTACAAGACCTAGCAGAAGCAAGGGGAGTTGACCCCGAAAAATTTAGCAAGGGACTCTTGTTAAATGAAATTAGTATTGCACCACTGACTGAGGATATTGTTACCTTGGCTGCTAGTGCCAGCAACTCTATCCTCACAGACAAAGAAAAAGAAGAAATCGACATGGTCATCGTTGCGACTGAGTCAGGAATTGACCAGAGTAAGGCGGCAGCGGTCTTTGTTCATGGTCTATTAGGCATACAGCCTTTCGCCCGTAGCTTTGAAATCAAGGAAGCCTGCTATGGAGCAACAGCTGCCCTCCATTATGCCAAGTTACATGTGGAAAATTCTCCAGAATCAAAAGCCCTAGTCATTGCCAGTGATATTGCCAAGTATGGTGTGGGGACTCCGGGTGAGCCCACCCAGGGAGTTGGAAGTGTAGCGATGCTAATCACGCAAAATCCACGTATTATGGCCTTTAACAATGATAATGTTGCTCAAACTCGTGACATCATGGATTTCTGGCGTCCAAACTATTCAACGACTCCTTATGTCAATGGTGTTTATTCAACCCAGCAGTATCTGGATAGTCTCACGACGACCTGGGATGAATACAAGAAGCGCTACGATTGGACCATGGGTGACTTTGCGGCCATCTGTTTCCACTTACCTTATCCTAAGCTGGCCCTAAAAGGCTTGCGCAAGATGATGGACAAGACTCTATCTCAAGAAAAACAGGATAGTTTGGAAGAAAACTTTGACAAATCAATTCTCTACAGTCAGATGATTGGGAATATCTATACAGGTTCCCTCTTCCTCGGCCTCCTATCCCTTTTGGAAAATGCAGAGAATTTGAAGGCTGGCGATAAAATTGCCCTCTACAGTTACGGAAGTGGAGCTGTTTCGGAGTTCTTTAGTGGTGAATTGGTCGAAGGCTATGAGGTCTATCTAGACAAAGAGCGCTTGAGCAAGCTCAAGCAGCGTACAGCCCTATCCGTTGCAGACTATGAAAAAGTCTTCTTTGAAGAGGTGCAGTTGGATGAATCTGGTTCAGCTCAATTTGCAGCTTATGAACATCAAGACTATGCCTTGGTGGAGATTGTCGACCACCAACGCCGATATAGCAAGGTTGAAAAATAATGAAGATAAGTTGGAATGGATTTTCTAAAAAATCATACCATGAGCGCCTTGAGTTGTTGCGAGCTCAGGCGCTCCTTAGTCCTGAAAAGCAAAGGAGTCTAGAGCAGGATGAGCAAGTCAGTTTGGCTGTTGCAGACCAGCTGAGTGAGAATGTGGTAGGAACTTTTTCTCTGCCTTATTCCATCATTCCAGAACTTTTGGTGAATGATCAGGATTACACAGTTCCCTATGTGACAGAAGAACCCTCAGTGGTTGCTGCGGCCAGCTATGCCAGCAAAATCATCAAGCGAGCAGGCGGCTTTACTGCTCAAGTGCATCAGCGCCAGATGATTGGGCAGGTAGCCCTTTATCAAGTTGCTGATCCTGAACAAGCGCAAGTGAAGATTGCCAGTAAGAAAGCCGAACTCTTGGAACTTGCCAATCAAGCCTATCCTTCCATCGTTAAACGCGGTGGCGGAGCGCGTGATTTGCGTGTAGAGCAGATTAAGGGAGAAACAGCCTTTCTCGTCGTCTATCTCCATATCGATACCCAGGAAGCCATGGGAGCCAATATGCTCAACACCATGCTGGAAGCCTTGAAACCAGTCTTAGAAGAACTCAGTCAGGGACAGAGTCTTATGGGAATTTTGTCCAACTATGCGACCGATTCTCTAGTGACAGCAAGTTGTCGTATTGCCTTTAGGTACTTGAACCCTCAAAAGGACCAAGGACGTGAAATTGCAGAGAAGATAGCTTTAGCCAGCCAGTTTGCGCAGGCTGATCCTTATCGAGCGGCAACTCACAATAAAGGGATTTTTAATGGCATCGATGCCATTTTGATTGCCACTGGTAATGATTGGCGTGCCATCGAAGCTGGGGCTCATGCCTTTGCCAGTCGAGATGGACGCTATCAAGGTCTTAGTCAATGGACGCTGGACATGGAAAGAGAAGAATTGGTCGGTGAGATGACCCTACCTATGCCTGTAGCGACCAAGGGTGGCTCTATCGGTCTCAATCCCCGTGTAGCTCTTAGTCACGAACTACTGGGAAATCCTTCTGCCAAAGAATTAGCTCAGATTATCGTATCTATCGGACTGGCACAAAACTTTGCGGCCCTCAAAGCCTTGGTGAGTAAGGGCATCCAGCAAGGCCACATGAAATTGCAGGCCAAATCCTTAGCTCTCTTAGCTGGTGCTAGTGAGACAGAGGTTGCTCCCCTCGTTGAGCGCCTCATCGCAGAGAAAACCTTTAACTTAGAGACAGCCCAGCGCTATCTAGAAAACTTACGATCATAAAAAAACTCAGACGAATTGGTCTGAGTTTTTTGTATTTAAATACTTTTTCCTGGTAATAGTGTAACTGGTAAGAAGTAACCAGTTGTCGCGACTTCTTTACCTTCAATTTTCTGCAGGAGAAGATCAACAGTGAGGTGGGCAATCTCTTTTAGAGGCTGCTTAATTGTTGTCAGATGAGGGTAGTAGTTCTCGATAAAGTAAGTCCCATCATAGCCGATGACCTTGAGCTCTTCAGGGACAGAAATGCCCAGTTCCTGAGCGATTTTGATAACCAGGATAGCTGTCAAATCGTCTGAAGCAAAGATAGCATCTGGTTTCTGATGAGTCAAGATATTCTTGATTTCCATTTCCTTTCTGATGGGAGAAAAGTCACTCGAAACATTGATAATAGGAGCTTTTGGGAGTACAGAGGCAAAGCCAGCATGACGCAGTCCAGTAGGCGAGTTAGAATTGTCATTCCCTGTAATCATGATGATAGACTGGGCGCCTGTCTTGACCAAGGTTTGGGCAGCGAGAACCCCGCCACCGTAGTTGTCAGAGGAGACAACAGGAATATCTGGTGATAGATTTCGGTCAAAGGAAATAATCGGCGCTGTCACACGATTGTAGTCTTCGATTCCCAAGTTGTGACTTCCAGAAATGATACCGTCGACCTGATTGGCTTCCAGCATTTCAATGTACTCTCGTTCCTTCTCAGAGTCATGCTCGCTATTACAGATGATGGTTTTGTAACCATTCTTGAAGAGCTGGTGTTCCAACTTGTCAATCAACTCAGCATAAAAGACATGACTAATGTTTGGGAAAATGAGACCAATCAATTTAGCAGATTTTCCTTGGAGGCTTCGAGCCAGGTTGTTAGGCTTGTAGCCTAACTCTCGCATGGCTTCATTAACCTTTTGAATGGTTTTCTCAGATAGATACCCCTTTTTATTGATGACCCGTGATACGGTAGTGGGGCTGACGCCTGCAAGTTTTGCGACATCAGTTAGTTTTGCGACCATAATCTAATTCATAGTAGGTTCCGGTTGGGTTTCCAGACTTGATCAGGATACCATTTTGGTCTGCATGTGGGAAGACACGACCAGAAAATACTTTTTCTCCTTTATTGATGAAAATTTCAAAGACTGACTTGTCGATGAAGATAGTGGCAGTAGTAGCTTGGTTATCGATAGGGCAAGAACGAGTCGTACCAAATTCTTGAGCGTACTGTTCACCAGCCTGACTACGATCTACTGTCACCTGTCCATTGACAAGGTCAAAGTTGATTGAAAGTCCCTTGCCTTCTTTATCAGCGAGCAAGACAATCTCGCTTTGGCTATTGGCCTCCAAGTTGAGCTCGAGTTCATAGGTGTTATTGGTTTGAGTACGATTTGAGAAGGCTTCTTCAGAAGCACGAAGATCCTTGATAGCTGCGACTGGGTATTGGTAGAGTTTGCCATCTTTGATAGTGAGTTCTTTGACCAATGAGAAGGTTCCTTGGTGGTCAAAACGGTCAGATGGGTAAGAAACATCTGGTAACCCAAGCCAACTTACTGCCAATGCACGTCCATCTGGAGTGTTAAATGCTTGAGTTGCATAGGCTTCGAAACCATAGTCTAGATTATGAAGTTGAGACACATCTACCATTTTAGCATTTTCAGGATCAAAGGAAGCCCCGATTTTGTACATGTTTGGAAAGATATTGTCATAGTCTAGAACGTCCTTATCCAAACCTTGTGGGCAGTAGAGAAGGACAGGTTGCTCCCCTACAAAGACCAGATTTGGACATTCCATCATGTAGGCAGTATGATCGTTAGTAAAGTCAAGGTCACCAACAGCTTTCCAGTTTGTGTAATCATTGTCCACAGCCTTGTAGAGACGAACGAAGCCTTTTTTCTCTAAGTCCTGTCCGCCTACGATAGCATAATATTGCCCCTTAAAGTTAAAAATTTGCGGGTCGCGGAAGTGGTCTGTAGAGTCAGAAGGCTGATCAATCAAGACCTTGTCAATCTTTGTAATCTTGCCATCCTTGTCCATCAAAGCCCCAATCTGGTAAGGGTGACGAATCCAGTTTTCATCACGGACATTTCCTGTATAAAATAGGAACAACTGATCGCCAAACTGCATGGCAGAACCAGAGTAGGCACCGTGACTATCCAATGGAGTATCTGGCAAAACTTTGACTCCAGTTTCTCTAAAGTGAACCAAATCATCACTTTCTAGCTGTGCCCAAGATTTTAAACCGTGGGCTGCACCGAAGGGGAAGTTTTGGTAAAAGAGGATCCATTTGCCATCAAAATAAGAAAAGCCATTTGGATCATTGAGAAGCCCCATTTTAGGCTCAACATGGTAATGAGTATGCCAAGGAGATTGTGCCATCTTTTCCTTGATTTGCTTGATTTCATCATTAGGCCAGTCTTCATAGCGTCTATAACGGCGCTCGGTTGTCCATTCCATTTTATCTTTCCTCCATAAGTTCTATTCTATTATTAATAGTAAACGTTTTCGGCAAAAAAAGCAAGTCTTTTATGTTAAAAAAAAGAAAAATATGTCAAACGATTGCCATAAATCAAGTAAAGGAAATCTGGCAAATTTTCACGAAAAAATGAAAGAAAATGTAAATAAAAGCCTTGATTCCTCAAGTATAAAGATATTTTTTTGAGGAAAAAGAGAATAACCCTCAAAAACGAGCAAAAATAATCAGAGAAAAAAGAAAGGGTTTAAAAAATTCTGCAAAACGCTTGACATATTTTAGAAACGTGATAAAATAATAGTCGTAGGGCGAATAAAATCGCTTTCAAACAAGAACAAAATTTTTATAAGGAGATTTTTGCAAATGAACAATCAGGATATTGCAAAAAAGGTCATCGAAGCCCTTGGCGGACGTGAAAATGTCAACAGTGTTGCCCACTGTGCGACTCGTCTACGTGTCATGGTCAAAGATGAAGGAAAAATCAATAAGGAAGTGATTGAGAACTTGGACAAAGTTCAAGGAGCTTTCTTTAACTCAGGCCAATACCAAATCATCTTTGGTACTGGTACAGTAAACAAGATGTACGACGAAGTCGTTGCACTTGGTTTGCCAACATCTTCTAAAGAAGATATGAAAGCAGAAGCTGCTAAACAAGGAAACTGGTTCCAACGTGCTATCCGTACTTTCGGTGACGTCTTTGTGCCAATCATCCCAGTTATCGTAGCAACTGGTCTCTTCATGGGTCTTCGTGGACTCTTGAACGCTCTTGGAATGACACTTCCAGAAGATGTTACCATTTACAGCCAAATCCTCACAGATACAGCCTTCATCATCTTGCCAGGTTTGGTTGTATGGTCAACCTTCCGCGTATTCGGTGGTAACCCAGCTGTTGGTATCGTCCTCGGTATGATGCTTGTTTCTGGTTCGCTTCCAAACGCTTGGGCTGTAGCATCAGGTGGTGAAGTAACTGCAATGCAGTTCTTCGGATTTATCCCAGTTGTAGGTTTGCAAGGTTCAGTTCTTCCAGCCTTCATCATCGGGGTTGTCGGAGCTAAGTTTGAAAAAGCAGTTCGTAAGGTTGTTCCAGATGTACTTGACCTCTTGGTAACACCGTTTGTAACACTCCTTGTAATGTCAATCCTTGGATTGTTTGTTATCGGACCAGTCTTTCACGTTGTTGAAAACTACATTCTCATTGGAACAAAAGCTATTCTTAACTTGCCATTCGGACTTGGTGGTTTCTTGATTGGTGGAGTTCACCAATTAATCGTCGTATCAGGTGTTCACCACATCTTCAACTTGCTTGAAGTTCAATTGCTTGCTGCTGACCACGCTAACCCATTCAACGCTATCATTACTGCAGCTATGACTGCTCAAGGTGCTGCAACTGTTGCCGTTGGTGTGAAAACTAAAAATCCTAAACTGAAACTCTTGCTTTCCCAGCTGCTCTTTCTGCCTTCCTAGGTATTACTGAGCCTGCTATCTTCGGGGTTAACTTGCGTTTCCGTAAGCCTTTCTTCCTTTCATTGATTGCTGGTGCAGTCGGTGGTGGACTTGCTTCAATCCTTGGACTTGCTGGTACTGGTAATGGTATCACAGTCATCCCTGGTACAATGCTTTACATTGGGAATGGACAACTTCTACAATACCTTCTTATGGTAGCTGTATCATTTGTTCTTGGTTTTGCCCTTACTTACATGTTTGGTTACGAGGACGAAGAAGAAGTTGCTACTGAAGTTGCGACAGAGCGCTTGGCCCAAGAAGAAACAACTGGTAACATCCCAGTAGCTCCTCAAAACGAAACAATCCAAACTCCTATCGTTGGTGATGTTGTTGCTCTTGAGAATGTTAACGACCCAGTCTTTTCAAGTGGTGCAATGGGACAAGGGATCGCTGTAAAACCTAGCCAAGGTGTGGTTTACGCACCAGCTGATGCGGAAGTATCGATTGCTTTTGCTACAGGACATGCTTATGGTTTGAAGACAGCAAATGGAGCTGAAATCTTGATCCACGTTGGTATCGATACGGTGACTATGAACGGTGAAGGCTTTGAACAAAAAGTTTCTCAAGGCGACAAGGTCAAAGCTGGTGACGTTCTCGGAACCTTTGACTCAAACAAAATTGCTGCTGCAGGTCTTGACGACACAACAATGGTTATCGTAACCAACACAGCAGACTACGCTTCTGTAACACCAGTCGCAAGTGGTTCTGTTGTCAAGGGTGACGCTATCATCGAAGTGAAAGCCTAGTCTTCTTCGAAAATCAAATCTAAAAACAAAACGAACAAATATCATGTTTGTTCGTTTTTACTTGGATGGTAAGATTTACAGAGGAAAATCTAAAATATTGAGAAATCTAGCCCTTTAAAATGTGCTATAATAGAGAAAACAAAGATAAGAGGTTTATCATGACAAAATTATATGGAAGCTTAGAAGCAGGCGGTACAAAGTTTGTCTGTGCTGTCGGAGATGAAGATTTTAACATTGTAGAAAAAACACAGTTTCCTACAACAACTCCTATCGAGACCATCGATAAAACCATCGAATTCTTTTCAAAATTCGATAATCTTGCAGGTCTTGCCATCGGTTCCTTTGGTCCGATTGATATCGATAAAAACTCAAAAACCTATGGTTTTATCACAACGACTCCAAAACCTCACTGGGCAAATGTAGACCTACTTGGTGCCCTACGTCGCGCCCTCAACGTACCCATGTATTTCACAACGGACGTAAATAGCTCTGCCTATGGTGAAGTGGTTGCTCGTAACAATGCTGGTGGCCGTATCGAAAACTTGGTTTACTACACGATCGGTACAGGTATCGGTGCAGGTGTTATCCAACGTGGTGAGTTTATCGGTGGTGTCGGTCACCCTGAAATGGGGCACTACTATGTGGCTAAACACCCAATGGACGAGGAAAGAATTTAATGGCGTTTGTCCTTTCCACAAGGGCTGTTTGGAAGGCTTTGCGGCTGGTCCAAGTCTTGAAGCTCGTACAGGGATTCGTGGTGAAAACATCGAACTCAACAGTTCTGTCTGGGACGTCCAAGCCTACTATATTGCTCAAGCTGCGGTCAATGCTACAGTGACTTTCCGTCCAGACGTCATCGTCTTTGGTGGTGGGGTTATGGCCCAACAACACATGCTGGACCGTGTGCGTGGAGAAATTCACAGCTCTTCTCAACGGCTACCTACCAGTACCAGATGTGCGTGACTACATCGTGACTCCAGCAGTTGCTGGAAATGGTTCTGCCACACTTGGGAACTTTGTCCTTGCTAAGAGTGTCGCAAAATAAAACAAACAAAAAATCCGCTTGGGAAACCAAACGGATGTTTTGTTTGACGAAAATGTTTTTGAGCCTTTCCTTAAGTGATGACGGACGGTAGCGACTTTCTTCGAAATTCCATACCTAAACTTTGAGCCTAATGTCTCAAAGTTTCCCAACACCTGAAACCATTAAATTTCAGGTGTTTTTATCACGGCGGAAAGGCTAGGTACGTCCTCGATTCACTATCGAAAAATAGGCATGATTTCCATACCAAAGTATATTTAGTATCAGGCTATTTTCTATTCTCAAAACATCTGCCAGAAGAAATCAATAATATAAGTCAAACCATAAGTGTACACCACTAGGGTAAAGGGCTTGGTCAAATGATAATGATCATATAGCGCTTGAAGGTCATCTTGGTAAGGGCAGCCAGCATGCAGAGAAAGTCAGCTGGACTGACAGGCCAGATCATCATAAAGATAAAGAACCGCTCGAAACGATTGCCCTTATCTAGCCAACCGATGTACTTGTCATAGGTGCGCTTGCTGACGACCGACTGAACAAAGGCAGCTCCATAGAGACGGACGAGGTAAAAGATAATGGCACAGCCAATCACGATGCCGATATAGTTATAGATGGTTCCGATGATGTGGCCGTAAATAAAGACCCCAGCCACTGAGGTCAAAGCTCCCGGAATGATCGGAACGACGGTTTGTAGGATCTGTAAAAAGATAAAGAGTGGTGGCCCCCAAACTCCAGCTTGCTGGATAAAGGCTGATAGGGTTTCCTTGGACTGCAAAACACCTGCCTGATAGGCCCAAATACAGAAAATCAAGGTGCCGACTCCCCCGACGATAGATGAGATATTGATGACTTGCTGTAGAAGGGGAGAAACAGCTTTCATTTGCTTATGCTGTGACATAGAAACTCCTTATAGATAGTATGATTCTACTATACCATATTTTGCAAAAGAAGGGGAAAATGACTGTGTTTTTCTTAGAGAATATGTGATAGGTTTTTGACCTTAAATATGTTATACTAAGACTAGTATATAATTTGAGAATATCATAATATGAATACCTTAACTGAAGCTTAAGAAAGGTTTTTTTATGGCAAAGAAAAAAGATTTTTCTGAATTAACGAGGGTACAAATTCCAGCAGCTCTACACCTTATGAGACTGGGCTATACCTATCTTCCCCGTAATGGGAAGGAGATTGCAGAACGAGATCCAGATACCAATATCCTCGTATCTGTTTTTAAGGAGCAATTTTTAAAATTTAACAACTACCTGACAGAGGAAGACTTTGAGAGAGAACTGGCCAATATCAAGTTGGAACTAGATCAAAATGACTTGGGACGTTCCTTCTTTAGACGCCTGCAAGGTCAGGAAGATACCGTTTATATTGACTGGGAAAACTCTGAAGCCAATACTTTTCATCTAGCCCTTGAAGTCACTTGTAAAAATGGCCAGGATGAATTCCGTCCTGACATTGTTGTATTTATCAATGGTCTGCCTCTTTCTTATATCGAAGTGAAACAGCCAAATGCGATTCGAGATGGGAAAACAGGAATTCAGTCGGAACAAGACAGAACTAGACAACGTTTTGAAAATCGCAAGTTCCGCCGCTTTAACAATATCACCCAGTTGATAGCTCTGTCTGATAACTTGCCCTATATCAGTGGACAAGGTCAACAGAAACAGGGCTCTTACTACGGTTCAAATGCCTATTCAAAAACCAAGTTTAATGCTTTCAAGGAAGAAAGAGAAGAAGATTTTCTTCATTCCTTAGCAACCTTAACAGAGGACCAAATCGATTTCGTTTTAGATGACATGAACCACTTTGCCCTCAAGTCCCAGCCAGAATTCAAAACAAACCTAAACCCTGACACACCTTGTAATGCCTTTCTGTCCTCCTTGTATCAGAAAGAACGCCTGCTCTTTATGCTTCGTTTTGGACTAGTCTATGTAGAGGAAGAGAGCAAGGATGGTCAGATGCAACTGCAGAAGCACGTCATGCGCTACCCTCAGTATTTTGCGACACGTGCCATTGAAGAAACAATTGCAAGAGGTGTTAAGAAGGGCGTTATCTGGCATACACAAGGTTCAGGGAAGACAGCCTTGGCTTTCTTCAATATCCGCTATCTGACCAATTATTTCTCAAAACAGGGAATCGTCCCTCAATTTTACTTTGTCGTGGATCGTTTGGATCTGGCAGACCAAGCCTTTAAAGAATTTACCAAACGAGGGCTCAAGGTTAAGCGTATCAACAGCCCTCAAGAGCTCAATCAAAAACAAGATGGCTATGATGTCGCTGTGGTCAATATCCAGAAGTTCAAGGATAATTCAGACTTGACTGACCGCTCTGGTTATGACCTCAACCGTCAAAATATCTATTTTATCGATGAAGCCCATCGCTCTTATAATGAACGCGGTTCCTACCTACCAAATCTCTATCAGGCAGACACCAATGCAATCAAGATTGCTTTGACTGGGACCCCATTGATCACCTATAAGAAAGATGGCAAGACCAAGGAAAATCATGCGACCACACGTGATATTTTTGGAGACTATATCCACAAATACTACTACAACCAGTCTATCGATGATGGCTTTACCCTACGTTTGATGCGAGAAGATATCGAGACTTCTTATAAAGACAATCTCAGATCCATCAATGAAGAGATCCAACGTGGAGGCTTGTCCAAGGAGGATATCTTTGCTCACCCTCGTTATGTAGAACCTATGTTAGACTTTTATCATCGAGGACTTTAATCGTGCACGTGATGTAATTTTTGATGACCAGACGATTGGTGGCATGATCGTCTGTGACTCGTCAAAAGCAGGCGCGTGAGCTTGAAAAAGCAATTGGAAAAAAACGTCGTAAAGCTGGAACAATCAACTTGACGTCTGCATTGATTCTCCACGATGAGGGAGATAAGGAAGAGAAGAAAGACAAGGTAGATGCATACAAAGAAGGCAAAATTGACCTTATCATCGTCTACTCCATGCTCTTGACAGGTTTTGATGCCCCTCGTCTCAAACGTCTCTACCTAGGGCGTAAAATCAAGGCTCATAACCTTTTACAGACTCTAACCCGTGTCAATCGTCCTTACAAGGACTATCTCTTTGGCTATGTCATCGACTTCGCGGATATTTCTAAGGAGTTTGACAGTACCAATCGTGCCTATCTGGAAGAACTCAATCAAGAGTATGATACAGCCTTGACAGGGGAAAATGGAGAGGATGTTTTTGGCTCGCTCTTTGTCCCTGCAGACGAGATTTCTCATGAATTAAGCAAGACTGAGCTAATCTTGCTTGACTATCCAACAGATAATCTGGAATACTTTTCCCAAGCTATCAATGATATCAAGAATAGAAAGCAGTTAATCGATCTACGAAAAGCTTTGGAGTCTATCAAGCAGTATTACAATATTGCTCGTCTCCTTGGTTACCATCAATTGGTCGAGCAGATTGACATTGCTCAGGTCGCAATCTTGCTCAATATCCTCTCTAGACGGATGCTGACACTGTCCTTGATTGATAAACCAGCTGATTTTTCTAGTCAAACGCTCTTAAATTTAGCGATGTCTGAGACCAGTTTTAGTTTTGTCAAGATTGCAGAGGAAGAACTTCGCCTAGCAGCTAATGACCTGGAGGATTGGAGACGTCGGGTAGCTGGTAAGATTAAAAAACAGCGTGATGAAAAGGATCCTGAGTGGGTTTCTCTCTATGAAGAATTCCAGCGCATCATGCAAAAACACGTAATTTATGCTCAAGAAGGCTATTCTATGGAGAACATCAAAGAAACCCAAAAAGACTATGAGGAACTCTTTAAGTCCGTGGAAAACTATCATACTCGTATGAGACGCTTGACCATGAACTTTAACGGAGATGAAATGGCAGCTCGTTCCTACAAGCATGTGACCAACTCAACGACGGTCAGTGAGTTTCTTGCAATTTACTATGTCATCAAAGATTCTAAAGTTAGACTAGATCATAAAATAGGTCAAAACCAAGGAATATTAGAAAATGAAGGATATTTAAAAAGATTGATTGAAGAAGAAATCACACATGGAGTCTTGGATAGTCAACCTGATAAAAGATTATCAATGCAAGATGTTGATCGTGTGGTTGAATCATTGTTTGAAGAATATGAACGGGAGTATTAACTTTTATGAGTGAAACATTTAAATCTCAAATTAAAGACTTAGTAGATGATTTGAAGGCTGTTTTTACGCATGTTGGATTAGGTGGAGAAGCAGCTGAATATAAACTTCTTACCCAATCTTTCCTCTATAAGTTTTTTTAAACGACAAATTTTTTTATATCAGGCAAAAGCTATTGATGCTTCTAATAGTTATGAAAAACTAATTGATATGAGTGAAGAAGATTATTCTTGGCTTCTAAAATTTATCGGTACCAGCACAGCTTGGCTCAAGCCAGACCAGTTGATCGAAACCCTCCACCGTCAGCAAAATGAAGCGACTTTCTACGAGACTTTTGAAAATACCCTCAACCAAATCGCCATCGACAATAATGATATTTTCTCTGTTCATACGGATGGAGATACGGCCATTCGTCTCTTTGACGAGCGTCTGATTACCGATAACATATCAGATGGCAGTAAGCGCAACGAGGTGGCAAAAGCTATCATCAATCTCCTTGCGCGCGTTAAGTTTGATGAGACCATCTTTTCACAAGGTTTCGACTTTTTCTCTACCCTCTTTGAATACATGATCAAGGACTACAACAAAGACGGTGGAGGCAAGTATGCTGAGTACTACACGCCCCACTCTGTGGCTAAGATTATCGCTGATATCCTTGTGGGAAATAACCAACCATCAAACGTGCGAATTTATGACCCGTCGGCTGGTTCGGGAACCTTGCTTATGAATTTGGCTAGTCGTATCGGTGTGGATAAGACCACTGTCTATAGTCAGGATATCTCGCAAAAATCGTCTAATCTTCTCCGTCTCAACCTGATTTTGAATGGACTGCAACATTCCATCCATAATATCGTACAGGGAAATACCATCATCGCCAACCGTCATCCTGAAAAATGGACTATATCGTGTCTAACCCACCTTTCAAGCTGGACTTTTCAGAGTGGCGTGACCAAGTAGAGACCTTGCCAGAAGCCAGTGAGCGTTTCTTTGCAGGAGTGCCAAAGGTTCCAGCCAAGTCCAAGGACAAGATGGCGATTTACGAGCTCTTTGTTCAGCATATCATCTACTCCTTGAAGCCAGATGGTCAAGCAGCTGTTGTCCTGCCGACAGGATTTATCACTGCCCAGTCAGGGATTGATAAGGCCATCCGTCAACATTTGGTGGACAATCAAATGCTGGCGGGTGTCGTTTCCATGCCGTCTAATATCTTTGCGACGACAGGTACCAACGTCTCTATCCTCTTTATCGATAAGAAAAACAAGGGCGATGTCGTCCTCATCGATGCCTCAAACCTCGGAACCAAGGTCAAGGAAGGCAAGAATCAAAAGACTGTGCTATCTCCTGAGGAAGAGCAGAAGATCGTCGAGACCTTTATCAAGAAAGAAGCCATCGAGGACTTTTCTGTCACTGTCTCTTATGAGGACATCAAGGAGAAAAATTACTCTCTCAGCGCTGGTCAATACTTTGACATCAAGATCGACTATGTGGATATCACAGCAGAAGAGTTTGAAGCCAAGATGACTGCCTTTCAAGATAAACTCTCAGACCTTTTCCAGCAATCGCATGCATTGGAGCAGGAGATTGAAGAGCAAATAAAGGGGTTGAAGTATGAGTGAAGTTAGTTGGGAAATAACAAGTTTATCTGAACTTGGGGCATTTAGTAGAGGTAAATCGAAACATAGGCCTAGGAATGATGCGAAACTATTTGAAGGCGGCAAATATCCTTTGGTACAAACAAGTGATGTTAAAGCTGCGAATCTCTATATAACTAAAAATGATTCGTATTACAATGATTTTGGATTAAAACAAAGTAAGTTATGGCCAGCGGGTACACTCTGTATCACTATAGCGGCCAATATTGCTGAAACAGCAATTTTATCTTATCCAATGTGTTTTCCTGATAGTATTGTGGGATTTAATGCAAATCCTGAAAAAAGTAGTGAATTATTTGTTTACTATTTCTTTGAATATATTAAGAAAGAAATTCAAAAAAATCTGCTAGTGGAAGTATCCAAGATAATATAAATATTGATTATTTATCAAAAATGAGAATCAAAGTTCCTGAAAAAGAATATCAGGATAAGATAGTTGATTTACTATCTTCAATTGATAAAAAGATTCTTTTAAACAACCAAATCAACCAAGAGTTGGAAGACATGGCTAAGACCCTATATGACTACTGGTTTGTGCAGTTTGATTTCCCAGACCAGAATGGTAAACCCTACAAATCATCAGGCGGAAAAATGATCTATAACCCAGAACTTAAACGCGAAATCCCAGAGGGATGGGAAGTGGAGACTCTTAAAGACTTTGAGTCGAAAATTATTACTGGAAAAACACCTTCTAGAGCAAATAGTGATAATTTTGGAGGTGAAATTCCTTTTATAACAATTGGAGATATACGAGGAAATACTTTTATTTATAGCACTTCAGAAACATTGACTGATTTAGGAGCAAGCGTACAACAGAATAAGTATTTACCTGAGGGTAGCTTATGTGTTTCTTGTATTGCGACAGTGGGTGAAATTGGATTTACTACTGAATGGTCTCATACAAATCAACAAATAAATTCAATTGTTTTTGAGGATGAAATGAATAGATATTATCTTTATTTTGCGTTGAAAAATTATTTTGAAAATGCTAATGCGAGTGCAAAGACTGGAAATACTTTTGCTAATATGAATAAAGAAGATTTTTCAGGAATTAGAATCATTCTACCAAGAAATGAAATCAAAAATAATTTTCACAAAATAACAGAGCCTTATTTTGCACAAATCAAATGTTTACAAGGACAAAACCAAGAACTCACCCAACTTCGCGATTGGCTCTTGCCAATGCTGATGAATGGACAGGTGAAGGTGGAGTAGAGGGAATAGCAGTTAGAATTATAAAGTCGAAAGAATTTGAGGGCAAATAAATGTCAGAGCTTACTTTTTCTATATGGAAACCATTTATTAAAAGTGAAAAAAGAGGGGAGCGGTGGTTACAGCCTATTTTAAATACTTTTGATAAGTTGAACCCATGTGATTTAAAACACGAAAAAGGGTTATATCATCTAGAGGTTGATAAAAATACGCATTATGTTTTTATAGTTATAGAATCTGGAAAGTTAGAACCCAGAGATACTACTGTAACGGACTATTATACAAATCAAAAACGCGAAAATCCTAAATCCGAAACGGAGTTGGAGTTTTTGAAGCAATTCTTTGTCTTATTCGATTTAGATAATAATTTATTGTATTTTTCGGATGTGAGACACCGTAATCTGCTAGAAAAAATTCTTAAAGATACGACAGAGGTTGAATTTAGTATAAAAGGTTTTTACGAAGATAAAGAGGAATTTTTAAAAATATTATCTAGTGTTGATGAAATTCAATTTACTTCAAAAGATGATATTTTTTCAACTTTATCACAAAAACGCGAAGCTCTATATGATTTATTCGAAACTGATGGTTTAAAAGATATAACTCTGAACGTAAAACTCTCTAGTATGAAAATAAATAATATCAAAGCATTTCTCAGAAAAATTGTAAAAGAGTCTGAGAATCATCAACTTTCAGGTATTTTAATTAGAGGAAACGATGATGCTGGATTTGAACATGTGTTTAACCGTGGTACGTTTATCAAAAAGATTTCAATTAATGTCGAGAAACAACAGGCAACTGGGAAATTTTTAGGTTCAGAGGTAAAAGATATTTTGCTTAAAGAAATAGAGAGTTTGGCAAATGAGAAAGTTACGAAGAAAAGATAGAATTATTTCTGGTGGTATTTTAGTAATAAGTTTATTTATATCATATTTCCTAAGAGATTATGTGTTATTAAATCATAGCGACACAGTATCTTTTATTTCTGTAATCACGGGTTTCTTACTTTCTGCTATTGCTATACTGTATTCTTCTCCTGTGCGATCTGTTCTATATGATAAGAAATCAGACGTTTATTCATCAAAAATGGGAAGAAATAATTGTTCGATATTTCTATACATTTGTAGTTAGTTTGCTTTTATATGATGGAGTTATCTTTAGGTATTAATTGTATTCCAAATTTTATAAATGTAGGTTTTTACTAAGTATTGTAATTATAATAATTGTAGTTACTCAAGGCTTGTTTAAATTACTTTTAGTTGAGATAAATGATTAAATTTTTTGAATTCAATTTTACATTTGAGTTATTTTAGAAACCATCACAAGTGCTATAAAAATCGAAATCCTAAAAATAGAGGAGGTCAGCAATCACTATGACTAATAAAATTGTTGAATACAAAGACCTGATTGCTTTTCATCCGGGTCAATATCTTGGAGAGCTAATTGAAGACTATGAGATGAACCAGAAAGAATTTGCGGAGAATTTGGGGGTATCGCCAAAGACGATTAGCAAATTAGTGAAAGGTGAGGAATCAATTAGTAATGAGATCGCTCAGGAGTTAGAGAAGTTTACCAATATTTCGATGAAAACTTGGCTCAATCTTCAAAACGCTTACGATGTAAAAATGGAGGGGTTCTTAGAGTAAACATGGTATAATGTCAATTATAAATAATAACAACCAACGTTCCCTTTGCCAACAACTCTGGGCTAGGAACAAATACCTCGTTTTGAGTCATTCCAGCAATATTTACAATGAGATTCGCCAGTATCTCAAGAATGAAGAGGTGGAGGTGAGTGAAGTTCAAGAGATGATTGACCGTGCCTGTCAAATCCCTGAGCATAGGGGTCAGGTTTGCAATGCCTTTCAGCATATTTGGGGCTATTTCAAAAAGAAAGCGACAGATGCTGAGCGCAAGGAGTATATGCTCTTGCTGGATCGCTACCGCTTTGGTCAGGCTCCCAAGGAAGACTTGATCGCTAAAACTCGAGACTTGCTTGAACTCTATCCAAATAGCTACTTGCAACATTCAACTTTACTGAAAGGAGACTCCCATGAGACTTTGGCATGAGGCTTTGATTTCAAAACTTCCCCGTCCTCAACTCTTGGGGCAACATCGAGAGTGTTGCGCCCTGCGTGGCAATGGCTGGGGCAGAAAGCATGCGACGGTGAACTATGTCTTTACCCACTCACCTTATCGTCTCTATGCCTATCATTGCTTGATCATGGAGGAGATGGCTGACCGTGGCTACAATGTCAGTCCAGAGTGGCTGGACAAGAACTATCGTGGCAAGACCTGTCCTCCTTATGAAGACTTAGCAGAGGAGAAGCTAGGCAATCCTATCTATAGTGAGCATGACGCAGGATACTATGAGGAGTGCCTAGCAAATCTCCGAGAGAAAGGGATTGAGCTGGAGTAAGAGTCAGGATTGGCTCCACATTATAACTCTTCTCGTAATTTTTTCGAATAATAAAGATGAGACCTTTAGAATGATTCTAAGGTCTTCTTTTTATGAGTATTAGGATTTACTTTTAATAACTTTTAAGTTATAATTAAATTGAAAAGAGGTTGCTTGGTGCATACAATTTACTTCTATAAGGACAAAAATGGAAATGAGCCAGTCTTAGATTATATGAGAGAATTGGCTAGAAAGAAGAGTAAGGACAGTCGCATCAAACTCAATAAACTAAATGACTATATCGAGTTGCTTAGTCAGCATGGGACTAGAGCTGGTGAACCCTATATCAAACATTTGGAAGATGAAATTTGGGAACTAAGACCTCTGAGGGATAGGATTTTATTTGTAGCATGGCTTGATGGAAGTTTTGTTCTCTTACATCATTTTGTCAAAAAGACTCAGAAAACTCCTAGGAGAGAAATTGAAAAAGCCAAGCGTGAACTGAAGGACATAAAAGAAAGAAGGTTAAGTGATGAAGAATAGTGCTATTGGGAGCAATTGGAAGGATGTTCGGACAGAACTCTTCACCAAGGAGGAAATCCTTGAAAGTGATATGCGAGTAGCTATCATGAGCGAGCTGATTGAGGCTAGGCATGAGCAAGGTATCAGTCAGAAAAAGCTAGAGGAACTCAGTGGAGTGAGCCAGCCTGTCATAGCTAGGATGGAAACAGGAAAGACTAGTCCTCAGTTGGATACGGTCTTAAGAGTTCTTGCTAGTTTAGGAAAGACACTAGCAGTCGTCCCACTTGAACAGGAAAAAGTTGATAGAGAAGAAATTACTTGGTTGGCTAAAATCATCCACTGGATAATTTTATCTCCCGTCCGCATTTTTTCAGGGAAATATCAGAATTAAAAAACAAAAACCACCCTATAGTCTTTTCTAATAGCGAGCCATAGTCACTGATGAGAATCATCAATAGCTCGTTTGAGTATTCCAACTAAAATACAGCTATAAATCACGCTATACAAAGGATTTGAGACGTTGGTCTCAAGTCTTTTTCTTTTGTTCGAAAAAGTGATATAGTTTCAAACTATATCAAAGCCTAATTATTTACAATTATACAGACAGTTTCTTTTCTGTTAAGATAGTTTCAACAACAAATTTTGGAGGACACATCATGTCAACTACGATCATCGGTTTCCCTCGTTTGGGCGAATTCCGCGAATTAAAATTTACAACTGAAATACTTTAGAAAAGAAATCTCAGAAGAAGAACTCTTAGCAGCAGCAAAAGAATTGCGTGCAAAACACTGGAACATTGTCAAAGAAAAAGGCATTACTGAAATTCCATCAAATGACTTTTCTCACTATGACAACTTCCTAGATGCTGCTTTCCTCTTCAACGTGGTTCCTGCTTCTGTCCAAAACTTAGACTTGTCTGAGCTTGAGCGCTACTTTGCTTTGGCACGTGGTTACCAAGGGGAAAAAGGGGATGTTCGTGCCCTTCCGATGAAGAAATGGTTCAACACCAACTACCACTACATCGTTCCTAAATTTGAAAAAGACACTCAAGTAAAATTGGCAGGTCATAAGATCTTTGATGAGTTCCAAGAAGCAAAAGAACTTGGATTGAACACTCGTCCTGTCCTTGTGGGGCCATTCACTTTCCTTCAATTGTCAGACTTTGAAGAAGGCGTGAAAGCTGAAGACTTCGTAGACAGCTTAGTAGCTGCTTACCAAGAAGTTTTTGCTAAATTGGTGGAACTTGGTGCGACTCGCATCCAGTTGGACGAAGCTGCTCTTGTAAAAGATTTGACTGCCGAAGAAAAAGCTCTCTTCTTGAACCTCTACAACAAACTCTTGGCTGACAAAAAAGGTCTTGAAGTATTGCTTCAAACTTACTTTGGTGACGTTCGTGACGTCTACGCTGACCTTGTGAAATTACCAGTAGATGCCATCGGTCTTGATTTTGTTGAAGGTAAGAAAACTCTTGAACTGGTTAAAGGTGGCTTCCCAGCTGACAAGACTCTTTATGCAGGTATTGTCAATGGTAAAAACATCTGGCGCAACAATTACGAAAAGAGCTTGGCTGTTCTTGAGCAAATCCCAGCTGAAAACATCGTCTTGACAAGCTCATGCTCACTTCTTCATGTGCCATTTACAACTGCTAACGAAGAATTTGAACCAGCAATCTTGAACCACTTTGCCTTTGCAGTTGAAAAATTGGAAGAACTTCGTGACTTGGATGCTATCCGCAATGGTCAAGGTGCAGAAGCTCTTGCAGCTAACAAAGAACTCTTTGCGACTGAGCGTGTGGGTGAAAATGCAGAACTTCGTGCGCGCATCGCTGGTTTGACAGACGCTGACTACACTCGTTTGCCAGCCTTTGCGGAACGTGAATCCATCCAAGAAGAAGCTTTCAAACTTCCAGCTCTTCCAACAACAACCATCGGTTCATTCCCTCAAACTAAGGAAGTCCGTGCCAAACGTTTGGCTTACCGTAAGGGTGAATTGTCACAAGAAGAATACGATGCCTTTCTTGCTGAAACTATCGATGAATGGATCAAATGGCAAGAAGAAGTTGGATTTGACGTGCTGGTACACGGTGAGTTCGAGCGTAACGACATGGTTGAATACTTCGGACAAACTTGTCCGGTTACCTCTTCTCTAAGAATGGTTGGGTACAATCTTACGGTATGCGTGGGGTGAAACCACCAATCATCTGGGGTGACGTCACTCGTCTCAACCCAATCACTGTGAAATGGTCTAGCTACGCACAAAGCCGTACTGACAAACCTGTTAAAGGTATGTTGACTGGACCTGTGACCATCCTTAACTGGTCATTCCCACGTGAAGACATTTCTATCAAGGACTCAACTCTTCAAATCGCTCTTGCTATCAAGGATGAAGTTCTTGACCTTGAAGCCGCAGGTGTGAAAATCATCCAAATCGACGAGGCTGCTCTTCGTGAGAAATTGCCACTCCGTCGTAGCGACTGGTACGAAGACTACCTTGACTGGGCTATTCCAGCCTTCCGCTTGGTACACTCTACAGTAGCACCAGACACTCAAATCCACACTCACATGTGTTACTCAGAATTTACAGATATCATCCCAGCTATCGACAATATGGATGCGGACGTTATTTCCTTTGAAGCAAGTCGTTCAAACCTTGAAATCTTGGACGAACTCAAAGCGAAAAACTTCCAAACAGAAGTGGGGCCTGGGGTTTACGATATCCACTCACCTCGTGTGCCAAATGAAGGCGAAATCGACCACACAATCGAAGCTATCCTTGCTAAAGTACCAAGCAAGAAAGTGTGGATCAACCCTGACTGTGGTTTGAAAACACGTGGTATCCCAGAAACAAAAGAAAGCTTGATCCGCCTTGTAGAAGCTGCTAAAGCTGCACGTGAGAAATTGTAAGATTCGATTTCTCTCTATACAATGGTTGTTCAAAAAGAAATCAACTAGAAAGGTTATTACATATGTCACGCCAAACACCGTCACTCTCATTTGAAGTGTTCCCTCCAAACCCAGCTGTGGGAAATGATAAGATTATTTCTGCTCTTCAAGATATGCAGGAGCTAGCACCGCACTTTATCAGTGTAACTGCCAGCAATAATAAATTTAATATCAAGGAAACGACGGTTCGTTTGGCTGACTTTATCCAGAATGACTTGGCGATTCCGACCATTGCCCACTTGCCCGCTATCTATCTGAACAAGGAAAAGGTTGCTGAAACTATTGCGGACTTGGACAAGGTTGGGGTACAGAAAATCTTAGCCTTGCGTGGAGATATCATCCCTGATGTGGAGCCACAAAAGGATTTTCGCTACGCAACGGACTTGATCGAGTTCATCAAGGAACAAGCTCCTCATTTTGAGATTGTCGGAGCTTGCTACCCAGAGGGACACCCTGACTCGCCAAACCAGATTTCGGATATCCAAAATCTCAAGAAGAAAGTAGACGCAGGCTGTTCAAGTCTCGTAACACAACTTTTCTTTGACAATGAGCGTTTCTATGACTTCCAAGACAAGTGTACCTTGGCAGGGATTGATGTTCCTATTCATGCGGGTATCATGCCGATTCTTAACCGTAATCAAGCGCTTCGTCTCTTGAAAACGTGTGAGAATATCCATCTTCCACGCAAATTTAAGGCCATTTTAGACAAGTATGAGCATGACCCTGATTCGCTCAGAGCAGCAGGACTTGCCTACGCAGTGGATCAAATCGTGGACTTGGTCACTCAGGACGTCGCAGGTGTGCATCTCTACACCATGAACAATGCCGAAACAGCCAAATACATCCATCAAGCAACCCATGCCTTGTTTAATCATCAGTCTTTAGGATAATAAAAAGCAAACCATTCTTCTCAGGTGAGGGGAATGGTTCCTTTTTAATAGAAAAGCCCGCACTTTTTAAGAAAAATATGATAAAATAGACTCTGTACGTACTTGATACAAAGATGAGGGTATTAAAGTTTTAAGAATTTTTCAAATTTGGTTGGAGCGACACAAGCGAGTCAAATCGATGTTATTTGACGAGAGAGTTAGTAAAGCATTTAGCTAATTGCATGATAACGATTAGCGTGAAAGACTTAGATGCTTTAGCATCAATCCTTTTTAATGATTTGTATCCTGTGTAACTGAACACGTCTACAACTCTGTGTAAAAAGATAAATCTAGATAGGAGCAGTCGCTCCGTTGTTCGATTTTCTATTTTCCTTTGAGTTGCTTAACGGCTTGGTATCCTGATCTTGTAGGCAAGACGTATAATTTTATCAATCCAAAGGGGATTAAAATGACAAAACAAGTGTTTCAAACGACTTTTGCGGGTCGTGAGTTGGTTGTAGAGACTGGTCAGGTTGCTAAGCAAGCAAATGGCTCTGTTGTCGTGCGTTACGGTGAGTCAACTGTCTTGACTGCAGCCGTGATGTCTAAGAAAATGGCAACTGGGGATTTCTTCCCACTCCAAGTCAACTACGAAGAAAAAATGTATGCAGCTGGGAAGTTTCCTGGTGGCTTCATGAAACGTGAAGGACGTCCTTCAACGGATGCGACCTTGACAGCGCGTTTGATTGACCGTCCAATCCGTCCCATGTTTGCGGAAGGTTTCCGTAATGAAGTACAAGTGATTAATACGGTCCTTTCTTATGATGAAAATGCCTCTGCACCAATGGCAGCTATGTTTGGTTCATCCTTGGCATTGTCTATTTCAGATATTCCATTTGACGGACCAATCGCTGGGGTGCAGGTGGGCTATGTAGATGGTGAAATCATCATCAATCCTAGTCAAGAACAAGCAGAGCGCTCACTTCTTGAATTGACAGTAGCTGGTACCAAGGACGCTATCAACATGGTTGAGTCTGGTGCCAAAGAATTATCAGAAGAAATCATGTTGGAAGCCCTCCTTAAAGGGCATGAAGCAGTCAAAGAATTGATTTCCTTCCAAGAAGAAATCGTAGCTGCTGTCGGTAAGGAAAAAGCAGAGGTGGAATTGCTTCACGTAGATGCTGAATTACAGGATGAAATCATTGCAGCCTACAACAGCGATCTTCAAAAAGCGGTCCAAGTAGAAGAAAAATTGGCTCGTGAAGCTGCAACACAAGCAGTCAAAGACCAAGTGACTGCCGTTTACGAAGAAAAATATGCGGACCACGAAGAATTTGACCGTATCATGCGTGATGTGGCTGAAATCTTGGAACAAATGGAACACGCTGAAGTGCGCCGTTTGATCACAGAAGACAAGGTTCGCCCTGACGGTCGTAAGGTCGATGAAATCCGTCCTTTGGATGCGCAGGTTGACTATCTTCCTCGTGTACATGGTTCTGGTCTCTTCACACGTGGGCAAACGCAAGCCCTTTCAGTCTTGACTTTGGCTCCGATGGGGGGGAAACTCAAATCATCGATGGTTTGGATCCAGAGTACAAGAAACGCTTTATGCACCACTATAACTTCCCTCAATACTCTGTAGGGGAAACGGGGCGTTACGGTGCGCCTGGTCGTCGTGAGATTGGTCACGGCGCTCTCGGTGAGCGTGCTCTTGCTCAAGTCTTGCCAAGTTTGGAAGAATTCCCATATGCTATCCGTCTGGTAGCAGAGGTCCTGGAATCAAACGGTTCTTCATCTCAAGCTTCTATCTGTGCGGGAACTCTTGCCCTTATGGCTGGTGGTGTACCAATCAAGGCGCCAGTAGCTGGTATTGCCATGGGTCTCATCTCAGATGGAAACAACTATACAGTCTTGACAGATATCCAAGGTTTGGAAGACCACTTTGGAGATATGGACTTTAAGGTTGCAGGTACTCGTGACGGGATTACAGCCCTTCAAATGGATATCAAGATCCAAGGGATTACTGCAGAAATTTTGACAGAGGCCCTTGCCCAAGCCAAGAAAGCACGTTTTGAAATCCTTGATGTAATCGAAGAAACCATTCCAGAAGTTCGTCCAGAATTGGCACCAACTGCTCCGAAATTGATACTATCAAGATTGATGTGGACAAGATTAAGATTGTCATCGGTAAGGGTGGAGAAACCATCGACAAGATTATCGCTGAAACAGGCGTTAAAATCGATATTGACGAAGAAGGTAATGTGTCCATCTACTCTAGCGACCAAGATGCCATTAACCGTACCAAAGAAATCATCGCTGGTTTGGTTCGTGAAGCCAAAGTGGATGAAGTCTACCATGCCAAGGTTGTTCGTATCGAGAAATTTGGTGCCTTTGTTAACCTCTTTGATAAGACGGATGCCCTTGTCCATATCTCTGAAATGGCTTGGACGCGTACTAATAATGTCGAAGACTTGGTAGCTATTGGAGACGAAGTCGATGTCAAAGTTATCAAGATTGACGAAAAAGGACGTGTTGATGCTTCTATGAAGGCTCTTCTTCCTCGTCCACCAAAACCAGAACACGATGAAAAAGGCGAAAAGGCTGAACGCCCTCACCGCCCACGTCATCAAAAAGACCACAAACCGAAGAAAGAATTTACACATAAACCAAAAGATTCAGAATAAGAAAGGAGAAATGTATGGGATGGTGGCGCGAAACCATTGATATCGTAAAAGAAAATGATCCAGCGGCCCGTACCACTTGGAGGTTCTATTGACCTATCCAGGTGTCAAGGCCTTGGCGGCCCACCGTCTCTCGCATTTTCTCTGGAAGCATGGCTTCAAACTCCTGGCTCGTATGCATAGTCAGTTTTGGCGCTTTTGGACGCAGATTGAGATTCATCCAGGTGCTCAGATAGAGTCAGGTGTCTTTATTGACCATGGCTCTGGTCTGGTGATTGGGGAGACGGCAATCGTTGAGACGGGAGTTCTCCTCTATCATGGAGTGACTCTTGGTGGGACTGGTAAGGATGTAGGGAAACGCCATCCGACGGTTCGTAAGGGAGCACTCATATCAGCCCATGCCCAAGTTATTGGACCGGTGGAAATCGGCGAAAATGCCAAAGTTGGAGCGGGGGCAGTCGTCGTGGCGGATGTACCTAGTGATGTGACAGTAGTTGGAATTCCGGCCAAGATTGTGCGTGTCCATGGTCAGAAAGACGAGCCGACCATTCACGAGGTAGAGGAGAAACGGGAATACTATCTGGACAAGCTGGAGCATGCCCGCGAAGCCAGCCACCATTCGTCGGAGCTCTAAGAAAGACTTGTTTTGAACAGTAACAAGACATATTAGGAGCTCTTGTCAAGGAGTGTTTTAGCAAACTGTAACCCAATAGGCTCGCTATATCAGTGAAGCAAAAAAAGATGAGACCAAGCTGCGCCGTATAGAAAAGATGAAGGTGGATTTGCTGAAGCCTTAAAGAAAGAGAACTTATGCTATTAGAAGAATTTGAAGATGTGGCTGGGGTTATTGAACCAACAGATAGGCAGATTATGGACAAGGGTGAGGTTTGTAAAACTATCATCCTGTCCTTTAACGGAGAAATTCTGCAACGTTTGATTGAGTCAGAAAAAGTCTATCAAGGAGGCTATTTGAAAAGTATCAACGGCCAGCATCCATGGTATATTTATGACCAAGGATCTAGCAAGCTAGCAGTTATGTTGGCTCCGATTGGGGCTCCGATGATAGTTGGCCAACTGGAGGAGTTAGCGGCCAGAGGCTTCAAAAATTTTATCATTTTAGGTTCCTGTGGCGTTTTGGACAGCTCAATTGAGGCTGACAAGATTATTCTGCCTGCAGCTGCATTGCGAGATGAAGGAACTAGCTATCACTATGCTCCACCGAGTGATGAAGTCGCCTATGACGAATCCCTGTTGATTAAGCTTGAAGCCATTTTTGATAAGCACAATATCGAGCATATCCGCACCAAGTCTTGGACGACTGATGCCTTTTATCGGGAAACAGCTGATAAGGTCAAGCGTCGCTTGGCTTCTGGAGCCAAAGTGGTGGATATGGAAGCCTCAGCAATTATGGCTTGGGCACAATTTCGCAAGAGTAAAGTCTATCAATTCTTCTACACAGCTGACTATGTGGATTATCATAACCGAACCTGGGATGCCCGCCATGAAGAACGGACAGCTGATGCCATGACTTTTTTCACTATCGCTTTGACAATAGCAAAGGAACTAGAAAGGAACTGAGCCGAACTAGAAAGGTAACTACAAGAATGGCAGTATATTTTTACGGCTGTATCACCATGGATGGCTACTTGGCAGACAGCCAGCACAGGATAGACTGGCTGCATCAGCTTGGTTCTGTAGAGGATACAGGCTATGATGACTTTTACAGGCAAATGGATATCACCATCATGGGCAAGCGGACCTTTGAGGAAATCCAAGATTTGCAAGATGTAGAAAGTTTTTATCAAGCTACGGAAAACTATGTCTTTACGCATGATAGGCACCTGCCTGTCAGTAATTACCAGCCAGTAGCTGGGGATGTGGTGGACTTTGTTCACCAGATTGACAAAGGCAAAAATGTCTTTGTGATTGGTGGTAATTCCTTGGTAGGACCGCTCTTGGATGCGGATCTTTTAGACCACCTCATTATTCAGATAGCGCCCCTTATCCTAGGAAAGGGGGTTCCCCTCTTTACCCAAGAGGAAGGGCAGCGCTTTTACCAACTGGATAGCCTTAGACAATTTGGCCCTTTTGCAGAGCTGGTTTTCAGCCGAAAAAGTCAGAAATAGAGAAGGGAGTGGACCGCATGATTAAAATTTACGACACCATGTCTCGTGATTTGCGAGAATTTGTCCCGATAGAGGACGGCAAGGTCAAGATGTATGTTTGTGGGCCAACGGTATATAACTATATCCACGTGGGGAATGCCCGTTCAACGGTGGCTTTGATACCATTCGTTGTTATTTTGAGTACCGTGGGTACGAGGTTGCCTATATTTCCAATTTTACAGATGTAGATGATAAGATTATCAATCGCGCCAAGGAAGAAGGCATCACACCTCAGGAGGTTGCGGACAAGTACATAGCTGCCTTTCGTGAGGATGTGACGGCCTTGGGTGTCAAACCTGCGACTCGCCATCCACGTGTGGTGGAGTTTATGGCTGACATTATCTGCTTTGTGAAAGACTTGATTGAAAAAGGCTTTGCCTATGAGAGTCAAGGGGATGTTTACTTCCGTGTTGAAAAATCCCACAACTATGCTAAGTTGGCTAATAAAACCTTAGAAGACTTGGAGCTAGGAGCTTCTGGTCGGACAGATGAAGAAACAGCTCGTAAGGAAAATCCTGTAGACTTTGCTTTATGGAAAGCTGCAAAACTAGGAGAGATTTCATGGGACAGTCCTTGGGGACCTGGTCGTCCTGGTTGGCACATCGAGTGTTCGGTCATGTCAACTGAAATTTTGGGAGATACCATTGATATCCACGGTGGTGGAGCTGACCTTGAGTTCCCTCACCATACCAATGAAATTGCCCAGTCAGAAGCTAAAACAGGTAAGACCTTTGCCAACTACTGGATGCACAATGGTTTTGTCAATATCGACGATGTTAAGATGTCCAAGTCCTTGGGTAACTTTATCACCGTGCATGATGCCCTCAAGACCATCGACGGCCAAGTGCTTCGTTTCTTCTTTGCGACTCAGCATTACCGCAAGCCTATCAACTTTACGGAAAAGGCAGTTCGCGATGCCGAGACTAATCTCAAGTATCTAAAAAATACTTACGAACAACCATTTACAGGAACTGTGGATACTCAAGAGTTACAAGACTTTAAAGATAAGTTTGTAGCCGCTATGGATGAGGATTTCAACTCTGCCAACGGTATCACAGTTGTCTTTGAAATGGCCAAGTGGATTAACTCGGGCAACTATGATGCAGCGGTCAAGGAAGCTCTTGCGGCTATGTTAGAAGTCTTTGGTATTGTCTTTGTTGAGGAAGTTTTAGATGAAGAGATTGAAACCTTGATTCAAAAACGCCAAGAAGCGCGTGCCAATCGGGACTTTGCGACGGCTGACCAAATCCGTGACCAACTGGCTGCTCAAGGGATTAAACTACTTGACACCAAGGATGGAGTGAGGTGGACGCGTGATTGATGTCAATCTCATTAATGGGATTGCGCTAGCTTTTGAGGGGGATGCGGTTTATTCCATGTATATTCGCCGCCACCTCATCCTTAAAGGCATGACCAAGCCCAATAAACTCCATCAAGAGGCGACCAAGTATGTCTCAGCCAAGGCTCAGGCTCGGCTGATTTCCCTGATGTTGGAGGAGCAAGTCCTTACGGAAAAAGAAGAAGAAATCTATAAACGAGGCCGCAACACCAATAGTCATACCAAGGCAAAGAACGCAGATGTAGTGACTTACCGTATGTCCACAGGTTTTGAAGCAGTCATGGGCTATCTTCATATGACCGAAAATGTGGAGCGCCTAGAAACCTTGATTTCTTGGTGTATCCAAAAAGTGGAGGACTAGGAAATGATTGCAAAAGAATTACTAGATTGGTTTCCACAAGCTCAAATCGTAGACCAGCCAATTGATAAGGAAGGTTTTCTTACGCTACCAGTTTCCTCGCAACAGTGGATTTTACTAGAGGAGACCAATCTCACTGAGCGTGAAAAGCAGTTAATTGCCCTTTTGACTCAGCAGGAGCAGGCTCGTTCGCTCAATCCATGGTATTCCTATCTGATCGAGGGAAAGGGGCAGGCACCTCAAACTTTTAAAAAGATTCAGCTGGTTTATTGTCATCTATCCTATTCCCAACAGGAGAATCTAGCTTCTTGGCTGGATATGATGCAGACTCTCTTTCCTAACTGCCAGACAGTGTTGCAGGTCGGAGTTCAGGACTATGTTTTTGTTCTCCAGCAAGATAAATACAGCGCTGTTCGCTCAATCTTATCCGATACGATTGAGGCAGTGGAGTACGACTTTGGTCTTCGTCTATCTATCATGTTAGGTCAGATCTGGTCACAGACTGGATATCAGCCCCTGTCAGATTTAATCCAAGCAGAGCGGGACTTGTTTAAGACTTGGTGGCGCCAAGGTCACCAAGGTGTACACACCTTTCACAACTCTATCTTTGGAGTATGGGAGAAAGACTAGTGGACCTGAGAGTCATTAAAGAATGCCTGCATCAGATGATTATGGATCAGGACCAGATTCAGGAAATTATTCTTTCTCTCTGGGAAAACAGTGCTGTCTTAACGAAAACAGCCCAGCAACTCTATCTGCACCGCAATTCTCTCCAATACAAGATTGACAAATGGGAAGAATTGACAGGGCTTCAGTTGAAGGAGTTGACGGATCTCACCTTGTGTTATCAGTTGATTTTACCAGATATTCTCTAAAGTTTTGTGCAAGTTGTACAGAACTTTTTTATTTTTTTGGTCACCTTGCCATAGAAATATAAAGCGTTTTCATTTATAATAAAACTATCAAAATATAAAAGGAGTTCACCTTCCATGGTAGAATTAAATCTTAAAAACATTTACAAAAAATATCCAAACAGCGAACACTACTCAGTTGAAGACTTCAACTTGGATATCAAAGACAAAGAATTTATCGTTTTCGTAGGTCCTTCAGGATGTGGTAAATCAACAACTCTTCGTATGATCGCTGGTCTTGAAGACATTACAGAAGGTACTGCATCTATTGATGGCGTGGTTGTCAATGACGTGGCTCCAAAAGACCGTGACATCGCCATGGTATTCCAAAACTACGCTCTTTACCCACACATGACTGTATATGACAACATGGCTTTCGGTTTGAAATTGCGTAAATACAGCAAAGAAGACATCGACAAACGTGTACAAGAAGCTGCAGCAATCCTTGGCTTGAAAGAGTTCTTGGATCGTAAACCAGCTGACCTTTCAGGTGGTCAACGTCAACGTGTTGCCATGGGTCGTGCGATCGTCCGTGATGCAAAGGTGTTCTTGATGGACGAACCTTTGTCAAACTTGGATGCCAAACTTCGTGTATCCATGCGTGCTGAAATTGCGAAAATCCACCGTCGTATCGGAGCTACAACTATCTACGTAACTCACGACCAAACAGAAGCTATGACACTTGCAGACCGTATCGTTATCATGTCAGCAACTAAGAACCCAGCTGGTACAGGTACTATCGGACGTGTAGAACAAATCGGTACTCCTCAAGAAGTTTACAAAAACCCAGTTAACAAATTCGTTGCAGGATTCATCGGAAGTCCAGCTATGAACTTCATCAACGTGAAATTGGTTGGTGGTGAAATTGTTTCTGACGGTTTCCGCTTGAAAGTTCCAGAAGGTGCATTGAAAGTTCTTCGTGAAAAAGGCTACGAAGGTAAAGAATTAATCTTCGGTATTCGTCCAGAAGACGTGAATGCAGAACCTGCTTTCCTTGAAACATTCCCAGAATCAGTTGTCAAAGCAACTATCTCTGTATCAGAATTACTTGGTTCAGAATCTCACCTTTACTGCCAAGTTGGTAAAGATGAATTTGTAGCCAAAGTTGACGCTCGTGATTACTTACAAACAGGTGCAACAGTTGAACTTGGATTTGACTTGAACAAAGCACACTTCTTTGATGTAGAAACTGAAAAAACAGTTTACTAAGGCAAATGAAATGTCAAAACACTGCTAGATTTCTCTAGCAGTGTTTTTGGTGGTTAAAAAGAAGCAGGACGAGTTTCGTCTTGCTTCAATGATGTTATTCTTCCTTTTTCTTGAGAGAAAGCCCAAACACGGCTAGAATGATACCTAGGAAGGTTAGGATAGACGTTTTCTCACCTGTATTTGGTAAGGTAGTAGCTGCTGGATTATTTACGCTTGGTAAAATAATAGTTTGGCCACCGTTTGAAAGAGTGATTGCATCGCCTTGATTTTGTCTATGCGTATCTTGGACTTGGTGGTGATTTGTTTCTGCAGGTTCAACCTTAGGCTCTACATAGAGAAGTCGGTATTCGCCGAATCCTTCTTGGTCGGAGCTTGCTAGATATTGAATATCACCGTCTGTACCGACCAAGTTTTTAGCCTTATCAGCCGTCAAGAAACGAACGTCCAGACCTTTTATGCTATTTGTGAAGTGCCAGTTTTTATCTGCACTTGGGTTGATATTTTTTACGTCGAGGATATAGTTGATGATAACCTGGCGATTTTCAAGTCCGAGTAGATGATTGAGGCTAGCATCACGAACACCAGGGAATTTACCATTTGCGCGATAGTTGTTGGTTACCACGATGAATTCCTGATCAGGAGCTACATCTTTTCCTTGGTATTTAAGATTGCGGACACGACTAGCATCTGGATGGATCAACTTGCCTTCGCGGTCGTATTTATTTGGTTGGGTGACATCGTACTCATAGGTTACACCGTCAATCACATCAAAATTATAAGTGCGGTAGCTTGGATTGATTAGCTGTTGCGCTTCTTTTTTAGTTGGATCGATGGTGTTGAACTGACCAGCAGACATTTCCAACCATTCTTTGAGTTGAGCTCCTGTGACTTTTAGAATGGCCGTGACATTGTCATAGAGATAGAGATCCGCTACGTTTTTGATGGCGATTGGGCCAGCAGGAATATCCGTATAGGCAGTAGCATCTCCACGAGTTCCCGCCTTAAATGGTGCAGCAGCCGAGAGAATAGGAAGATTTCCTTCAGGAGTGCCTGCTAGTTCTTTCTTAGCATACCAGATTTGCGCGTTATTGACGATTTGGACAGATGGATCATCCTTGACAAGGGCAAAATAACTCGTGATTGGTGCGGTTGTTGTTCCGACTTGTTGGCGAACGTACTGGATGGTTCCTTCATGGGCTGTTTTGGCAATTTCTTTGATTCGTTCATCAGCGTCTTTGGACTTAGTATGAATCTTGCGGATAGAGCCTTTGCTGTTGACAACAGTCCATTTTCCATTTTTGTAAACAAGGTTGAGATCGATAATGCCGAGGTGATCACCGTATTTTCCAGCCATGGTTACAGGAGTACCGTTGATTTTACCATTTACGCCATCAACACCAGCATATTTTTCATAAAAGCCTGTACCATTTCCACTTGGAAATTCAGCGTGCGAATGCCCTGTTACGACTGCATCAACACCAGGTAGACTTGCGATTTGATAGCCTTCGTTTTCTTCCCCTTTTTCGTACTTATCATCTCCGATACCTGAGTGAGAGAGTACGAGAGTGATGTCTGCACCTGCTTTACGCATTTCAGGGATAATCTTTTGGATAGCTTCTACAGAATCGTTGACCTGAATCTTTCCTTCGAGGTTGGCCTTATCCCAGCTGAGAATTTGAGGAGGAACAATTCCAGTCACCCCAATTTTGACGGTCGTTTTGCGACCATTTTTATCAACAAAGGTTTTGCTGATGATTTTATAGGGGTCATAGACATAAGCACCAGTTTTAGGATCAACAATATTAGCGTTGACAATCGGCATTCCAGCTGTATCAATGACACGTTTGAGATAGTCTAAGCCGTAGTTAAATTCATGATTTCCAAGTGTTCCAGCTTCAAAACCAAGCTTTTGAAGTGCTGCATACATAGGGTGCTGTTCCCCTTCTTTGACAGGGTTAACGATGGCCTTGTAAGTTCCAAGTGGCGTTCCTTGGATTGTATCTCCATTATCTACGAGAAGTGTATTGCTATTTTCTTTTTTAGCTTCCTCGATGAGAACAGCCGTCTTTGCTAGTCCAACATTTTCAGCAGGTTTATCTTGGTAATAATCATAGTTAACTAGATTGGTGTGAAGGTCAGTTGTTGCAAGGATGCGGACATCGACTTCCTGTCCTTCTGTTGGTTGAAGGGCCTTGTCGTCCGCAAGGCTTCCCTCTTTAGAAGAGGTTGTTTCAGTAGAAGGCTTTGTATTAGTGCTTGCTACTGATTTAGCATTTTCATCTTGCTTAGCAGGACCGTCCGTTTTTTCAGATGCGGTTCCTTTTTCATTTCCAGTAGGTGCAACGGATTTCTCTGATTGATTTGCTACTGGTGTAGATGTTGTGCTAGCATCTGGATTTGTAACTTTTTCATCTGCTTGTGCAGTAGAAGCCGCAAACACAGCTGCAGTCAGACCTAAAAGGGCTGCTTGTTTACGAAATGATGACATAAAAATCTCCTCAAAAATAGTTTCACTCTATTATACAGGATAGAAGGAGAACAATCAAGTTAATTACGAATGTTTTTATAAAATTCACAAAAAATGATAGGAAATAGAGGGTTTGTTTATAAAATTCACTGATTAATTATAGAAATAATAAAATCGCTTTAGTTTATTGCTTTTCTTGAGGCCATCGTAAGGGATGGAGCAAATTCTAGAATTGCAGTGCTTTTCTAGTTTTAATATTCTTAAAAAAGTGATAAAATGGTAGGAAGAATTGGAGAGAATAGATGCCGAAAGAAGTGAATTTGACGGGCGATGAGGTTGTCGCTTTAACGCAAAAATATTTATCGAAAGAAGATGTTGCTTTTGTACATAAAGCCTTGGTTTACGCAGTTGAATGCCATAGTGGTCAATATCGTAAATCTGGCGAGCCCTATATTATTCATCCCATTCAGGTGGCAGGGATTTTAGCTAAGCTCAAGCTAGATGCCGTGACAGTTGCCTGTGGTTTCTTGCATGACGTAGTTGAGGATACGGATGCGACCTTGGATGATTTAGAGCAAGAGTTTGGTCATGATGTTCGCATTATTGTTGATGGGGTGACTAAGCTGGGTAAGGTCGAGTACAAATCAATCGAGGAGCAATTAGCGGAAAATCACCGCAAGATGCTCATGGCCATGTCAGAGGATATTCGCGTTATCTTGGTTAAACTGTCTGACCGTTTGCATAACATGAGAACGCTTAACCACCTACGAAAAGACAAGCAGGAACGTATTTCCAGAGAAACCATGGAAATCTATGCACCGCTTGCTCATCGTCTGGGGATTTCCAGTGTCAAGTGGGAGTTGGAAGATTTATCTTTCCGTTACCTCAATCCAACTGAGTTTTACAAGATCACTCACATGATGAAGGAAAAACGCAGAGAACGTGAGGCTTTGGTCGATGAAGTCGTGACAAAGTTAGAGGAGTACACTTCCGAACGCAATCTAAAAGGGAAAATCTATGGCCGTCCCAAGCATATCTACTCTATCTATCGCAAGATGCAGGATAAGAAGAAACGCTTTGAGGAAATCTATGACCTGATTGCCATTCGTTGTATTTTAGAGACTCATAGTGATGTCTATGCCATGCTGGGCTATGTGCATGAGCTGTGGAAACCCATGCCAGGGCGTTTTAAAGACTACATTGCCAACCGTAAGGCCAATGGTTACCAGTCTATCCATACGACTGTCTATGGACCAAAAGGGCCGATTGAATTCCAGATTCGGACCAAGGAAATGCACGAGGTGGCTGAGTACGGGGTAGCGGCTCACTGGGCTTATAAGAAAGGAATCAAGGGTCAGGTCAACAGCAAAGAATCAGCTATCGGGATGAACTGGATCAAGGAAATGATTGAGTTGCAAGACCAGGCTGATGATGCCAAGGAATTTGTGGATACTGTCAAGGAAAACTATCTGGCTGAGGAGATTTACGTCTTTACCCCAGATGGTGCGGTTCGCTCCCTTCCAAAAGATTCAGGCCCGATTGACTTTGCCTATGAGATCCATACCAAAGTCGGTGAAAAAGCAACTGGTGCCAAGGTCAATGGCCGTATGGTTCCACTGACAACCAAGCTTAAGACAGGGGATCAAGTTGAAATTATCACCAACCCCAATTCGTTTGGCCCGAGTCGTGACTGGCTCAACATGGTTAAGACTAGCAAGGCACGCAATAAGATTCGTCAGTTCTTTAAAAACCAAGACAAGGAATTATCCGTCAACAAAGGCCGTGAAATGCTGATAGCTCAGTTCCAAGAAAATGGCTATGTAGCCAATAAATTCATGGACAAGCGTCACATGGACCAAGTCCTTCAAAAGACCAGCTACAAGACAGAAGAATCTCTCTTTGCAGCCATTGGTTTTGGAGAAATTGGCGCTATTACTGTCTTTAACCGTTTGACTGAAAAGGAACGTCGTGAGGAAGAACGTGCCAAGGCCAAGGCGGAAGCAGAAGAGCTTGTCAAAGGTGGCGAGGTTAAGGTTGAAAACAAAGAAACCCTCAAGGTCAAGCATGAGGGTGGTGTGGTGATTGAAGGTGCCTCAGGTCTCCTCGTTCGGATTGCCAAGTGTTGCAATCCAGTACCGGGTGACGATATTGTTGGCTACATCACCAAGGGGCGAGGCGTGGCCATTCACCGCGTGGACTGTATGAACCTTCGCGCCCAAGAAAACTATGAGCAACGTCTCCTTGATGTGGAATGGGAAGACCAATACTCAAGCAAGGAATACACTGCCCACATCGATATCTACGGCCTCAACCGTACAGGTCTCTTAAATGATGTTCTGCAAGTTCTTTCCAACACAACTAAGAATATCTCAACCGTTAACGCCCAACCAACCAAGGATATGAAATTTGCCAATATCCATGTGTCTTTTGGAATTTCAAACCTTTCTATGCTGACAACGGTCGTAGACAAAATCAAGAGTGTGCCAGAGGTTTACTCAGTCAAACGGACTAATGGCTAATTCTCCTAGCAGTTACTAGAAAGGATATTATGAAAATCATCATTCAACGAGTCAAGAAAGCCCAAGTGAGTATCGAAGGTCAGGTTCAGGGGCAGATAGACCAAGGTTTACTGTTATTAGTTGGAGTAGGTCCAGAGGACCAAGAGGAAGATTTGGATTATGCTGTGAGAAAACTGATCAACATGCGTATCTTTTCAGATGCAGAAGGCAAGATGAATCTGTCTGTTAAGGATATTGAGGGCGCAATTCTTTCTATTTCTCAGTTTACCCTCTTTGCAGATACTAAGAAGGGGAATCGTCCAGCTTTTACAGGAGCAGCCAAGCCAGATATGGCAGCTGCCTTCTATGATGCTTTCAATCAAAAATTAGCTCAAGAAGTGCCCGTTCAGACAGGTATCTTTGGAGCGGATATGCAGGTGGAGCTAGTTAATGATGGACCAGTCACCATTATCCTTGATACTAAAAATAGATAAGAAAACCAATCCCAGCTGGCTTGGTTTTTTGTTTATAGACACTCCCATAGAGAGATATGTTTGTCGTAAAAGTCTGGATACTTTTCTCTTAGGTAGTTAGCCGTCATATAATAAAAAGTAGAATGGCAAGAAGTGACGATTGGCATAAGAGAGGAAAATCGCTGAAAACTAGAGAAGGCTAAAAGGGTAAATAATAGAAAATCAATGGAGAGAACCCCTAAATAGTAGAAGCGAATCTTTTTATTGATTTGAGGATAAATCTCAGGGAAATGATGTTTGAGTCGGAAGACCAAGCGAAATAGCAGTAATCCCTGAGCAAGGATGAAAATAAAACCAGAGAGTAGGAGCCAGTCCCAAGATGTCTCGGGTCTAGTGGTAAAAAATGTAAATAGCAACAAATCACTGACTGCAATGGCTGCAAAATGGATTCTAAAGAGCTTTTTCATAGGAAGACCTCCCTCTTTTATCTAGCTTCATTCTACACCAAACGAATAGGACTTACAAGCAAAATAATAAAAAATCCCTGAAAGGAACTTCTTTCAGGAATAAGGGGTTAGTTGATTTTTTCGACATAGAGTTGTTTTGCGATATCGATGCTAACTTGGAGGTCTTCACCTTTGTTGACCAGTGTAAAAGTATTGGAAAAATTATCAAACTGCTTGACTTTGACTTGGTCACCGATATGAATCTCATGCTTTTCTAAGTATTTGAGCAGATCAAAGCTATCGTGAACCCGAGTCAGAAGATAGGTTCCAGCTTCCTGGACGGCTGCTAGTGGCAGATTATTGATTTCAACCAAAAGTTCTCCCTCAGCTGGTATGGTTCCACCGTGGGGACAGGTTTGAGGGAAGCCAAGCAGTTTATCCAGTCTCTTTACAAATAGATCAGAGACAGTGTGCTCTAGGACCTCAGCTTCTTCGTGGATTTGATCGCTGGTATAGTCTAGATGGTGAACTAGAAAGACTTCAATCAACCGGTGTTTGCGATAGAGTTCTGAGACCAGTTTGAGGCCGATATCTGTCAATAGATAGCCATTCTCCTTGTCCTTGAGGATGAGATTTTCACTTTTCATACGTTTGATCATCTCTGTTACGGCAGGTGGAGAGACCTGCATACGGGTAGCAATTTCTTTATTGGTGATTTTTTGCATGTCCGTACCGATTTCATAAATACATTTTAGGTAGTCTTCTTTATTTGGAGTCATTCGTTTCCTCTTGTTCATTCTCTCCATCTAGTATACCAAAAAAAGCTAGATTTCTCTAGCTTTCTGCCATAATGCTTGTGATTTAGTCTAGTTCTTTAACTGCGGCAATGGCAGCTTCAAAGTTTGGCTCCGTGTTGATATTGTCAACGTATTCTACATAACGGATGACATTGTCAGCATCGAGAACAAAGACGGCACGCGCAAGGAGATGCCATTCGTTGATCAAGAGGGCATAATCACGCCCGAATGAATGGTCAAAGTAGTCTGAAAGCATGATGGCATTGTCAAGGCCTTCAGCCCCACACCAGCGTCCTTGGGCAAATGGTAGGTCCATAGAAACGGTAATAACGACGGTATTGTCAAGGCTAGCAAGTTCTTGGTTGAAGCGACGAGTTTGCGTTGAGCAGATACCGGTATCGATAGATGGGACAACGCTCAAAACTTTTTTCTTTCCATCAAAGTCGGCAAGACTTTTTTTAGAGAGATCGGTTGTAATAAGAGAAAAGTCGAGTGCCTTGTCTCCGACTTGTAGTTGTTTACCTGTAAAGGTTACAGGATTTCCGAGAAAAGTGGTCATAAAACTACTCCATTCTTTTTTCTTTTATTTTACCTAGAATTGTCAGATTTTTCCAATGATTTGACTGGAAATTAAAAGATAAAAAAACGCCTGTTCATGTGAGAACGACGTTTTTAATGTATTATTTTGACAAACCTTCAGCAATCTTGTCAAGGTTGTATTTCATCATGTTGTAGTAGCTGTCACCTTCTTTACCTTCTTCAGCGATTGAGTCAGTAAAGATTTGTGCGTAAATTGGAATATTTGTGTCTTGTGAAACAGTCTTCATTGGACGGTCATCGACACTTGATTCAACGAAGAGTGATGGAACTTTTGTTTGGCGAAGCTTTTCAACCAATGTCTTGATTTGTTCAGGTGTTCCTTCTTCTTCTGTGTTAATTTCCCAGATGTAGGCACTTGGAACTCCGTAAGCTTTAGAGAAGTATTTGAAGCATCCTTCGCTGGTTACGATCAATTTCTTTTCAGCAGGGATATTGTTAAATTTCTCTTTGGCTTCCTTGTCCAGTTTGTCCAGTTTGTCTGTGTATTCTTTGAGATTTTTTTCGTAAAATTCCTTGTTGCTAGGATCTTTAGCGATTAATTGTTTTGCGATGTTTTTAGCATAAATCATCCCATTTTCAAGGTTGAGCCAAGCGTGTGGGTCTTCTTTGCCTTTCTCATTTTGACCTTCAAGGTAGATGATATCTACGCCATCACTGACTGCAAAGTAGTCCTTGTTCTCAGTTTTCTTGGCATTTTCAACCAATTTAGTAAACCAAGCATTGCCACCAGTTTCAAGATTGATTCCGTTATAGAAAATCAGATCAGCTTGAGAAGTTTTCTTTACGTCTTCAGGAAGTGGTTCGTACTCGTGTGGGTCTTGACCAACAGGAACGATACTGTGAAGATCAATCTTATCACCAGCGATATTCTTAGTAATATCAGCGATGATAGAGTTAGTGGCTACAACTTTTAGTTTTTGGTTTGTAGATGCTGTGTCTTTTTTCCCGCTAGCACATGCTACAAGTACAATGACGGAAAGAAAAAGAACAAGCAATGTACCTAATTTTTTCATTAGATTCCTCCAGAAGGGTTTCCCCTTATTTATTGATTTTTTTATTTTTTAGTTTCAAGTATCGTTGCTTAGGAGAGATAAAGAAACTGATTAAAAAGAAGCTGGCGGATGTGAGCACGATGCTGGATCCTGCTGCGAGATTGAAGCTATAGCCGATAAAGAGTCCCAAGACAGAAGCGGTTGCCCCTAGGGTTGATGAAAGAAAAATCATGCTCTTTAGGCTATTAGCATAAAGGTAAGCCGTCGCAGCTGGGGTGATCAACATGGCCACGATAAGAATAGTTCCAACACTTTGCATGGCGGTAACGGACACAAGGGTCAAGAGCACCATGAGCAGATAGTGGTAGAAATTGACGGGCATTCCCATGGCTTTAGCTAAAAGCTCGTCAAAGGATGTAATCAATAGTTGTTTAAAGAAAATCCCGATAATCAAGAGAATCAATGCGCCCACACCGATGGTGATCCACATGTCCGTATCTTGGACAGCGAGGATATTCCCAAAAAGAATATGAAAGAGGTCTGTCGAACTCTTGGCAACACTAATCAAGATGACACCTAAGGCTAAGAAAGATGAAAAGGTAATACCAATGGCTGTGTCACTCTTGATGATAGAGTTTCCCTTGATGTAGGTAATGATGATGGAAGCCATCAAGCCAAAGATGATTGCTCCAATAAAGAAATCAATTCCCAAGATAAAGGAAAGGGCTACGCCGGGCAAAACTGCGTGAGAGATGGCATCCCCCATGAGAGACATTCCGCGTAGGATGATAAAACATCCCACGGCTCCAGCAACGACTCCGATGACTATAGCTGTTATCAAGGCGTTTTGTAGGAAATGGAAATTTTGCAATCCATCGATAAATTCTGCTATCATAGGTCACCTCCATTAAAGAAGAGCCTACTACCATAAGCTTTTTTAAGATTGGCTTCGGTAAAGGTTTCTTCAGTTGGACCAATAGCTACCAATTCTCGATTGAGAAGTAAAACTTGGTCGAAATAATGGGGAACTTTACTGAGGTCATGATGGACGATGAGAACTGTTTTACCAGCTTTTTTAAGGTCTCTCAGCGTATTCATGATAATCTCTTCACTGATCGAGTCAATCCCGACAAAAGGCTCATCTAAAAAGATGTAGTCAGCTTCCTGCACTAAGCAGCGGGCAATCAAAACACGTTGGAATTGTCCTCCTGAGAGCTGACTGATTTGGCGATCCGCATAGTCTGAGAGTCCAACGATTTCAAGTGCATCCGCCACTTTTTTCCAGTGGCTGGCCTTTAAAGTGTGAAAGAGCGGTATAGATGGATAGAGTCCCAGTGAGACACATTCCTTGACCTTGATAGGAAAATTGTAGTCAATATGGATTTTTTGCTCGACATAGGCAACTCGATGTAAAGATTTCTTGACTTCTTTGTCATCGAGAAAGGCCTGACCTTCATGTGGGATAATTCCCAACATACTTTTTAATAAAGTTGATTTTCCAGCACCGTTTGGACCAATAATTCCGGTAATAGTTGGTCCGTGGAGCACTAGTGAAATATCCTTTAGTGCCAACGTTTCTTTGTAGGAGACACTGAGGTTTTCGATACGTATCATACAGTTGTTTTCCTCCTGTCTTTTAATATACATTAAAAAAAAAATTAAGTCAAGTTAATTTTTGAAAAATTTAAAATAATAACTGAAAAATGAAGAAAAAAGAGAGACCATTTTTAATTGCATTCTCCTGTGTTTTTTGCTAAGCTAAGAATAAGTGAAAATATGAAAGCGAGAACAAGATGACACGTTATCAAGACGATTTTTATGATGCAATCAATGGCGAATGGGAAAAGACAGCTGTCATTCCAGCTGATAAATCTCGAACAGGTGGTTTTATTGACCTTGATGAAGAGATTGAAGAGTTGATGCTGGCAACTACGGACAAGTGGCTGGAAGGAGAAGATGTTCCAGAGGATGCTATCCTCGCAAACTTTGTTAAGTACCATCGTATGGTACGCGATTTTGATAAGAGAGAAGCAGATGGGATCAAGCCTGTCCTTCCTATGCTCAAGGAATACCAAGATTTGGAGAGCTTTGCAGATTTCACTAGCAAATTAGCCGAGTTTGAACTAGCTGGCAAACCAAACTTCCTCCCATTTGGTGTATCGCCAGACTTTATGGATGCCAGAACCAATGTTCTTTGGGCCAGTGCTCCAAGGACGATTTTGCCAGATACAACTTACTATGCGGAAGAACATCCGCAACGCGAAAAGCTCTTGACTTTATGGAAAGAAAAAAATCGCAACCTCCTCAGAGTTTATGGTTTTTCAGAGGATGAGATTTCAGATTTACAAGAGAAACGATTGGAGCTGGACCGTCGAGTTGCAGCTGTGGTACTTTCTAATGAAGAAAGCTCAGAATATGCCAAACTGTACCATCCATACGCTTATGAAGACTTCAAGAAATTCGCCCCTGCCCTATCTCTAGATGACTTCTTCCAAGCTATTCTTGGGCAAGTTCCTGACAAGGTTATTGTAGATGAAGAACGTTTCTGGCAAGCAGCAGACCAATTCTATAGTGAAGAAGCATGGCCTTTGCTCAAGGCAGCCTTGATTTTGGCTGTGGTCAATCTTTCAACCAGTTATTTGACAGATGAGATTCGTGTTTTGTCAGGTGCCTACGCGCGAGCTCTTTCAGGTGTTCCAGAAGCTCAGGACAAGGTCAAGGCGGCTTATCACTTGGCCCAAGGTCCTTTCAAGCAAGCCCTAGGTCTCTGGTATGCGCATGAAAAATTCTCCCCAGAAGCAAAAGCAGACGTAGAGAAAAAAGTAGCGACTATGATTGACGTTTATAAGGAACGTTTGGCTAAGAATGACTGGCTCACTCCTGAAACGCGTGACAAGGCCATCGTCAAACTCAATGTCATCAAGCCTTATATCGGTTATCCGGAGGAGTTGCCAGCCCGCTATAAGGACAAGGTAGTGGATGAAACAGCCAACCTCTTTGAGAATGCCCTAGCCTTTGCGCGTGTGGAAATCAAACACAGCTGGAGCAAGTGGAACCAACCTGTTGACTACAAGGAGTGGGGCATGCCAGCACATATGGTAAATGCCTACTACAATCCTCAGAAGAACTTGATTGTCTTTCCAGCGGCTATTTTGCAGGCTCCATTCTATGACTTGCATCAGTCGTCTTCGGCAAACTACGGTGGTATTGGGGCAGTTATTGCCCATGAAATTTCCCACGCTTTTGATACAAATGGTGCTTCTTTTGATGAAAATGGTAGCCTCAAAGACTGGTGGACAGAAAGTGACTATGCTGCCTTCAAAGAAAAAACACAGAAAGTTATCGACCAGTTTGATGGACTGGAGTCCTACGGCGCAAGAATCAACGGAAAACTAACTGTATCAGAAACGTTGCCGACTTGGGAGGAATTGCTGCAGCGCTTGAAGCTGCCAAGAGAGAACCGGACTTCTCTGCTGAAGAATTCTTCCACAACTTTGCTCGTATCTGGCGTATGAAAGGCCGTCCGGAGTTGATGAAACTCATGGCTAGTGTCGATGTGCACGCGCCTGCTAAACTCCGGGTCAATGTCCAAGTACCAAACTTCGATGACTTCTTTACAACTTATGATGTCAAAGAAGGTGATGGCATGTGGCGTGCACCAGAGGATCGTGTGATTATTTGGTAAGAGTGTTCTATTAAGAGATTCCGTTAAACAAGGATTCAGAAAGTACATGCTAAAGTGTACTTTCTGATTTTTTGAGTAAATTGCTAATTTTAGAATACTTAAAATGAAAATAATGAGGGAAACATGAAGAAATATTGGATGATGATGATCGTAGCTCTTTGCCTTCCAATTTTGGCATCTTGTGGAGGGAATCAAAGTAGGGAAAATGTAGAGACGTCAACTACAGCAACCACTTCAGCTAAAGAAGTTCAAAAGGATATAGCTACAAAATCAGATAGCGAAGCTAGCATAAGCTCTTCCAAAACGGCACCATCAACTACGGTTGAAAGGGAAAATGATACGGGACAGGACCTATATAAAGAAGTTCTCGAACGATATAAGCGCTATGTATCACTTTTAAATCAAGGTAAGAGAGAAGAGTTGCAAAAAGAGCTGAAGGAGAATAAAGTTTCCCCAGAGGAATTTGGCTATATTTTCACATTAAGCACCTATGAAAAACCAGTGGCTCCAGAATATGTTTTTTCAGATTTGAACAAAGATGGACAGGATGAATTGCTAATTGGGAATGGCCAAAATCTTACAGCAGTCTATTATTTGGAAAATCAAAAACCCACATTGCTTCATACAGGTTATGCAGCATCTGCGGGTGGTTTTCGATCTAGTTTAAGTCTCTATGAAAATGGTCAAGTTAGCTATGCAAATTGGCATTCGACTTCTCCAGAAATGGACCTAACTCTTTATTCTTTGAATAACAAAGGCGTAAAGATAGTGAGAGAAATGACTCTTAAAATTGGTGAAAATGAAAAAGTTGCTCAAGTTTTAGAGGTTTCTTCTGAAGAGGTTGATCTGACTAAATTTGATTGGAAAGCCTTTGAGATAGTGAATTAGTTTTGGATCCACTTATTCGCCCATCTTCGATTTGGCAGAGTGAGTCTTGATACAGAAAAATTAACCAAGGATTTTATCCTTGGTTTTTTGCTTGCTAGAAAAAAGGATTAAAGGTCTTTTCGTGAGCGATGGTCGTAGCTGGACCATGCCCTGGATAGACATCGTAGTTAGGAAGGGTAAAGAGTTGAGTCTGGATACTATGGAGGAGTTGTTCCATGCTACCTGTAGGAAGGTCGGTTCGTCCGATGGTTTCGCGGAATAGAGCATCTCCTGTCAAGACCAGATGGGCATCAGGGAAAACTAGGGAAACCCCACCGATAGAGTGACCAGGAGTTGGTAGGGCAGTAAAACGGAATTCCTCGATCTGGTATTCTTCATGAAAGACATAGGTGTGTTCAGCTGGTTTGCAGATGACATCAGCTATATCATCATGTCTAGGTAGGCCAGAGAGAGATTGTCAACGGGAGTATAGAGCCAAGAAGCTTCACTCTCTGCTACATAAACTGGGGGATTTTCAAAAGTATCTCTGACTAAGTCAAGACTCATAATATGGTCGTAGTGGGTGTGGGTCAGGAGAATCGCACAGACGGGTTTGTTGATTTTATCGATGGTCTTGCGAATGGCTTCCCAATGGCTACCTGGGTCAACCACAATCAGGTGTTGATCTCCTTCCAGGTAATAAGTGTTTTCATAGGCAACGGGATTCACGGTTTTATGGATTTTCATACTGGCTCCAATCTCAAAGAATGTACTAAACTAAGTATAGCACAGAAGAGGGAAATAAAGTGAAAAGAAAGTCCCTCTTTTGTGTTAGAGGGACAATGATCTTATTTAAACTTGAAACCTTCGTAAATGAGTTTTGCTTTGGGATTCTTTTTCTTGATTTGCTTGGCAAGGGCCTTCATCATAGGAAGAGGTCCACACATATAGACTGTAGTCTGGTCAGGGATTTCTTCTTGATCCAAAGTCAGGTATCCTTTTTCATTGCTATCGACCAGCTGCAGGTCAAAGTTAGCATTTTGACGGGCGTAGTCACGAAGTAGATCTAGGTAGACAGCATTTTCCTCTCCACGGAAACTATAGTAGAAGCGGACGTTCCTGTCTAGGATAGGATGCTCACGGATATAAGAGATGAAAGGTGTAATTCCAATTCCACCAGCGATCCAGATTTGCTGCTTTGGACCGTGTTCCATAGTCATATGTCCATAAGCGCGATCAACTGCAACTTTGCTACCAACTTGAAGATTGTCATAGATATTCTTGGTGTGGTCACCAGAGTTTTTTATCGTAAAATAAAGAGTTCGTCCTTGTCCTCCAGAGATGGAGAAAGGATGTGGAGCAGTCTCAAAACCTTTTTGGAAAATTTTTAGAAAGGCAAATTGTCCATATTCGTAGGTGAAAGGATGACTGAGTTCTATTTCAATTTCAGCCGTATCGTGGTTGAGGCGTTTGATCCCTACGATTTTTCCAAGATAGGTGAAACCGACTTTTTGGTAAAGGAAAATAATATAAAAACCTGCAAGCAAGCCTAAAATAGCATAGATTCCAAAGATAAGACCTAGGAAACTAAAGGAGAGGAGACGATTTCCCATGATCATCAAAACATGAAAAAGGCCAAAGATATAGGCTAGATAAACCAATCGATGAATCCATCTCCATGCCTCATACTGGATGTATTGTCCCAGATAGGCAACCAGAACGATGCTGATAAAGATATAGATAGCGATATTTCCAAACTGGGCAGCTAAATGCGAACCCCAGAGACCTCCCATGCTAAAGTTGTGTAGGGTTAGTAGGAGAATAGATAGGAAAGCGGTGAATTTATGAGCTAGATACATCTTTTCAAGTCCGTTAAACCAAGTCTCAAGCAGGGGCAAACGGCTAGCTAGTATAAAAGTAAGTGAGAGGGTAGTAAGAGCTAAACCAGGGATTAGAAACTGACTAGCGCCTGAACTGAGCCAAGCTAGGATAGTCAGGAGCATACTAAGTCCAATAAATAAAATACCTTTTAATGATTTCATAGTAGAAGTCCTTTCATAGATTATCCTATGTTAAATGTAATAAGATTTGTTACATTTTAACAAAAAAAGAATCTCTCGTCAGTGTACTGACCCCAAAAAGTTAGACAAATAATTATTGAAAGGATTTAGTTCTGTATTGCACAGGACTGAGTCCTTTTAGTTTGACTTTAATTCGTTTATTGTTGTAGTAATCAATATAGTCTACAATAGCTTGTTCCAATTGTTCAAGTGATTTAAACGACTTCTCATAACCATAAAACATCTCAGACTTAAGAATACCGAAGAAGGACTCCATCATACCATTGTCTGGGCTGTTGCCCTTGCGTGACATGGATGCTTGAATTCCCTTACTCTCTAGGAACCGATGATAAGAATCGTGTTGGTATTGCCAGCCCTGGTCGCTGTGTAAAATAGTATTCTCATAGTGTTTCTCTGTGAAGGCCTGTTCCAACATGACTTTCACTTGTTCTAAGTTGGGCGAAGTAGAAAGATGATAAGCAATAATTTCACTGTTAAATCCATCTAAAACAGGCGATAAATAGAGTTTCTGTGTGCTATTTGGAATGGCAAATTCTGTCACATCCGTATAGCACTTTTCCATTGGCCTTGATGCTTCAAACTGGCGTTGAATGAGATTCTCTGCTTTCTTGCCAATCTCTCCTTGGTAGGAAGAATACTTTCGTTTTCGACGAATCCGAGCTGTTAGACCAAGGACTTTCATCAGACGTTGGACCTTCTTATGATTCACTACAAAACCACGATTTCTTAGTTCAAGAGTAACTCTCCGATAGCCATAATTTCCTTTATGCTCACTATAAATGGCCTGAATTTCGGTTTTAAGCTCTTTATCTTTATCAAGCCCATCCAGTTGCTTCAACTGATAATAGTAAGTCGAGCGAGCTAAACGTGCTGTTTCAAGAAGAAAATCTAGTCGAAATCCTCCTGAAACCATTTCTCTAACTGTCTCTGCCTTTCTCGCTCTAGGGCTTCCTCCCTTTCCTCTAATTCTTTTAACTTTTTTAGGTAGGCCACCTCAGTCCGTAAGCGTTCATTCTCCTCCTGAAGTCGCTCCAGTTCTGTCATCTCTTCCCAAGTTTTCTTCCGTTTGCGTCCCATTTTAGCTGGTCTCCCTCTTGTTTTCTCAAGAATAGTATACCCGTTTTTCCTGTATTGCGCCAGCCAATTTGGAAGCATTCCTTGGTTTGGGAGAGCATAATCAAGACTGACACTTCTTTGCGAACGACCTTCAAGAAGAACTTTCTCAACCATTTCTTGTTTTAATTCAGGGGAATAGTGACGATTCTTCCCTTTTTTGACGAACTCCATTCCATAACGGTCAATCAATCTCATCATGTATCTTAGGCCAGCAACATCCACTCCAAATCTTTTTGAAAGCTGCTTGAAGCTTTGTCCTTGTTTTCTTAGTTCATAGATTTGAACTTTATCCTCATAACTCAATTTCATAATAAAAACACCCCAAAAGTTAGATTTTTTCTGTCTAACTTTTGGGGTGCAGTTCACAGGGTTCGTGTTTTAAACTAACTTTTCTGACCTTTTTTCTAAAAAAGCCAAGGAATCGGGTGATTCATTGACTTTCTTATCTTAACAATTTTTCCAAGCTTGGTAGCGGGTATCAATCAAGAGTTGGGTTAAGCGTCCTATGGTCTCTCCTTCTTCGGGAGTGAGGGATTGGGCTTGGATAAAGAGATGGTGAATGTGTTCAATGACCTTGAAGGAAGAAAGGTCGTTGATAGAAGAGATGCCTGCATCGAGAATGACTCCAAAAAGAGGTCGAAGTAGAGCTGCAGTTCAGTATCAGGGACCGTCTCAACCCATTCCTTGAAGGTAGTATCGACTTGCCGGCTGTCACTATTGGTCTCGTCCAGTTGGGCAAAGTGTTTGCCTTCAACCTAAAAAACCTTGATAATGTACTGACCCCAAAAGTTAGACAGAAAAAATCTAACTTTTGGGGATTTATTATGAAATTGAGTTATGAAGATAAAGTTCAGATCTATGAACTTAGAAAACAAGGATATAGCTTCAACCAGCTTTCAAAAAGATTTGGAGTGGAGGTTGCTGGCCTAAGATACATGATGAGATTGATTGACCGTTATGGAATAGAAATCGTTAAAAAGGGGAAGAATCGTTACTATTCTCCTGATTTAAAACAAGAAATGATTGATAAAGTTCTTCTTGAAGATCGTTCGCAAAGAAGTGTCAGTCTTGATTATGCTCTCCCAAACCAAGGAATGCTTCCAAATTGGCTGGCGCAATACAAGAAAAACGGGTATACTATTCTTGAGAAAACAAGAGGGAGAGTACCTAAAATGGGACGTAAACGGAAGAAAACTTGGGAAGAGATGACAGAATTAGAACGACTTCAGGAAGAGAATGAACGCTTACGGACTGAGGTAGCCTACCTAAAAAAGTTAAAAGAGTTAGAGGAAAGGGACGAAGTCCTAGAGCGAGAAAGGCAGAGACAGTTAGAGAAATGGTTTCAGGAGGATTTCGACTAGATTTACTTCTTGAAACAGCACATCTAGCTCGTTCGACTTACTATTATCAGTTGAAGCAACTGGATGGGCTTGATAAAGATAAAGAGCTTAAAACCGAAATTCAGGCCATTTATAGTGAGCATAAAGGAAATTATGGCTATCGTCGAATCCATTTAGAATTAAGAAATCGTGGTTTTGTAGTGAATCATAAGAAGGTCCAACGTCTGATGAAAGTCCTTGGTTTAAGTGCCCGAATTCGTCGGAAACGAAAGTATTCTTCCTACCAAGGAGAGATTGGCAAGAAAGCAGAGAATCTCATTCAACGCCAGTTTGAAGCATCAAGGCCAATGGAAAAGTGCTATACGGATGTGACAGAATTTGCCATTCCAAATAGCACACAGAAACTCTATTTATCGCCTGTTTTAGATGGATTTAACAGTGAAATTATCGCTTATCATCTTTCTACTTCGCCCAACTTAGAACAAGTGAAAGTCATGTTGGAACAGGCCTTCACAGAGAAACACTATGAGAATACTATTTTACACAGCGACCAAGGCTGGCAATACCAACACGATTCTTATCATCGGTTCCTAGAGAGTAAGGGAATTCAAGCATCCATGTCACGCAAGGGCAACAGCCCAGACAATGGTATGATGGAGTCCTTCTTCGGTATTCTTAAGTCTGAGATGTTTTATGGTTATGAGAAGTCGTTTAAATCACTTGAACAATTGGAACAAGTTATTGTAGACTATATTGATTACTACAACAATAAACGAATTAAGGTCAAACTAAAAGGACTCAGTCCTGTGCAATACAGAACTAAATCCTTTCAATAATTATTTGTCTAACTTTTTGGGGTCAGTACAAAATCAAGGCTTTTTCCTGTTGTATTTAGATGCCCCCTACAGGGATTTGGAAAGGACTTTCATATTGAGAGCAATTAAAAATATTGAAATATAAGTGATTTTAGGTATTTTCAATGTCATGATTTAAAAATGGGACAAAAGTGGGGCAAAAACCATACAGATTCTAAACTGTATGGTTCTTTTTTTATCTAACCAAGAAAGGTTAAAACTTATTAAAACAAATGCAATCAACTGTTGAAAACTTTTTAGTCCGTGTAATATAAAAACAAGTAAAAAGTTGAACTATAGGGAATATTGTGTCATAATAGGTAATAGATGAATAATTAATAGATTGGAAATAATGCTTTCTTACCTTAACAAGTTGAATTGGTTATACATTTTTTCGTCGCAATTGTGTCTATCTCTCGAGTTTAGCTAGTTTTTATAAGCTCTGGTTTCTAATCAATATAACAAATTTTAGAAGTGCATAAGACAAGATGGTGACATTACTACAGTCATTTCTAGTCACCATATGTTGCTGGCACAGGCTGTTTGTAGTGTTGGCTATTTACTAGTCAGTTTAATCGGAGTGTTTAATTTTTATTGTTGAAAGGTTTTTATATGGCGAAAATTCTATCTTTAGGTCTGACAGGTAAGAAATTACTTGCTCAGGGGTTCTTGTTTGTTCTGCTAGGTCTCATCTTGATGGTCACGGGGACTTGGTTGCCAGTAACAGTTATTCGCCTGGTTCTGTTTTTAGCTTGGATAGCAACGGTCGTAGATTTGCTATTAAGAGTTTTCAAAAAAAGCCAGTCAACGGATACCTTGGGAGTTGCACTGGTTAAATTGTTAGTGCTGGGATATTTGCTAGGCTCGAATCTTGCGACGGATGTGCCGATTTATATTTTGGCTCTTGTGATTGGAGTTTATCAGATTTTTCATGCTACTATCAACCTTGTCACCTATGTTCTCTACCGCAAAAACAAAATTCGACCTCGTTTTCGTCTCTTACTAGATGGACTCGTACTAGTTTTTCTTGGTGGGACTAGTCTTTTGTCCTCTACAGGAAATTCTGTCTTTCAACTCTTTGTATTAGGGGCTTATTTTTTCCTTTATGGTGTGTCCAATATCCGTGACGGTTTCTTGTTTGAGGAGGAAATTGGGAAAAACCATCTCAAACGTCGCATTAGAATTAGCTTACCTATTGTCCTAGCCGCTCTCATCCCTGCAAGAACTTTAGCAAAAATTAACAAATTCATGCAGGAAAATGCTGATGAGAGAGAGGATATCCATCTTGGAATGGTGAAGTCTGGTAAGACAGCGGAGCTTGAAATTTTTGTTCATACAGCTGAGACCTCTCTGTTTTCGGCAATTGGTCATGTGGATATCTGCTATCAAGGCCGTGTTATTTCTTATGGCAACTATGATCCGTCTTCTGAGACCTTATTTGGCATGGTAGGAGATGGTGTCTTATATTTCTGTGACCGCGATAAGTACATTGATCTATGTAAACGTGAGAGTCAAAAAACGCTTTTTGGTTATGGGATAGATTTGACGCCTGAAATGGAAAAAGCAGTTCAGAAAAAGTTGGCTGAATTGAAACAACTGACGATTCCATGGGAGCCAAGTGCAGATAAAATCATGACAGGTGATGGTAAGGAAGACTACACCTACGCTTATAAAATCAGACATGAGACAGATGGGGAACTTTATAAATTTATCAAATCTAAGTTTAAATCCTACTTTGTCTTATCTACAAACTGTGTGCTCTTGGCTGATACCATAGTCGGTCAGGCTGGCACCGATATCCTCTCACCCAAAGGATTTATCGCTCCAGGAACTTACCAAGCCTACCTTAATCGAGAGTTTGAAAAACCAAATAGTATAGTCGTATCTAAACATGTTTATTAAGGAGAATTTATGAACTTAGTAAAAAAATACACCCCGTTAATACTTTTTATAGGGCTGGTTGCTCTTGTAATTCTGAATGCATCGAGCTTTATATCAGGAGCAATCTCTCTCTTTGATGTAATATCAACCTTGATTTATGGTGCTGTTATTGCTTTTGTGCTTAATGTTCCTATGAAAAAAATTGAACAGTACTTAGTTAAATTGAAGGTAAAGGCAGAGTTGCGTCGTCCGATTGCCATGGTACTTGTTTTCCTAGCTCTTATCTTAATCGTGATTGCTCTTTTGGTTTTGGTGCTGCCAACCCTAGCCCAGACTATTAGTCAGCTGGGAACAGTCCTTTCAACAGTCCTGACTCAACTTGGTAAACTACTAGATAGCTCGGAATTTGTAACCAAAGACACGCTGTCAACTATCGTATCAGGAATTCAGGGACAGTCTAGCTCTATTAGTCAAGCTTTGATAGCCTTCTTATCCGGTCTGACTAGTAATATAGGAAATATTTTTTTCAAGTATGATGAATGCCTTTCTGATTATAGTCTTTACCTTTTCATTTTTATCCAGTAAGGAACATCTGGCAGCGATGACGAGTCGACTTCTAAAAGTTATATTTCCAGAGAAAGTGGTGACAAGGTTGACATACATCGGACAAGTAGCACTAGAGACTTATGATCAATTTTTGATGAGTCAGCTGATTGAAGCAGTCATCATAGGAGTTATGATAGCAGTTGGCTACAGCCTGTTTGGACTACCTTATGGGGTAATGACAGGTATCTTTGCAGGAGTACTGTCTTTCATTCCTTATGTTGGTCCTATGATTGCTTGTATTCTGGGAGCGATTTTTATCTTTACAGTAAGTCCAAGTCAAGCCTTATTTTCTATTGTTCTTTATCAAATCATACAACTGATTGAGGGAAATCTTATCTATCCCAAAGTTGTGGGTCAATCTATTGGCTTACCAGCCCTTTTCACGCTTGCGGCTGCTAGTATCGGAGGGAATCTTTTCGGACTACTTGGAATGATATTCTTTACCCCCGTATTTGCTGTTATCTATCGACTGGTTAAAGAATTTGTCGTCGCAAAGGAAAATCAGGTAGATTAAGAAAAACTAAATTTAATAAGATATACTGAGAAGAGAGTGAGAGATTCTCTTCTCTTTTATTTTTAAATACTTTGCTACAAAAAGCTATTGGACGTAAAAAAGCCTTGATTTCAAGGCTTTTTCCTGTTGATTTAGATGCCCCTACAAGGGCTCGAACCTGCGCCCCATAGATTAAGAGTCTACTGCTCTACCAACTTAGCTAAAGAGGCAACAGAAAAAGCTGAGAATGTAACTTCCCAGCTATTTTTAATATGCCCAAAATGGCAGCTAGATTATTTACGAAAGGCATCAAGGATATAGGTGAAACCAACAATTAAAAATGCAAAGGCAACGACATAAACGACAAAGACACTTGTAGCTACTGGATTGAACAAAATCACTAGACCTAGTAAAAATGCAAGCAACGCTATCCACATGATATGGTTGCCAATAATAGGGAAAATCAATCCCAAACGATTGCCTTTAAAGAAAACTATAATGGCTTCTACAATTAACCAAATTCCCTAAAAATAGTTGGAATGACAACTGGCAGCGTCACAAAGCCATAGGCAACGAGGTAAAGAGCTAAGAGAAGATTAACAATCCCTTGAAAAGATGAGCTGGTGAGCGAAGCTCTTTTGGTACAGAGAAATAGCCTAAAAATAGCTGCTATAGAAGAAACCAGTAAACCAAATGCAATCCACCAGCTGTAAGCAACAAGATTAGCTACTGGGTTTGTAAATAGGAAAAAGTCCTAAAAGGACAAAAAAACAACTCCTGCAAGGAATAGCAGTAAACGATTAGAAAAATTTCATTTCAATACCCTCCTATATAGTATAGTTTGATAATAAAAATATTATACACCTTTTTAGAGGAAATGTCAATAAACAAAATGGAAAATTTGGAAGTTTCAGTCTGATTTATGAAAAGAAAATCAGTTTTTATTATTTTGAAAATAAAAAGAGAAGATAAAATTTGTCTTCTCTACATGAAAATATTGTATGGCATCAAAGCAAAAGTAACTGGCTTTACACTATTTGTTAAGATGTAATTTGATTCAAAAAGAAAAGATAGATTTAAATGTAGGGCAAATCAGTTATAGACAAACAAAAAAGCCTTGTAAATCAAGGCTTTTTCCTGTTGTTTAGATGCCCCCTGCAGGACTCGAACCTGCGACCCATAGATTAAGAGTCTACTGCTCTACCAACTGAGCTAAGAAGGCAAATAAAAAGCTGTATTGGTGCCGAAACTTCACGGTTTGTATTGAACCCGCGCAATTAAGCAGGTGGGCAACTCGCTCTAACTGAAGCTGTTTCCGTGTGAGACGGCCTACATGCTGTTAGAAGACTTTTGTTTCCCTAATAATACAAAAAATAGTCGGTCAACACTTAAGTGTGAAGTCGTACACCACAGCGTTTCTATATTTATATGATACCACTTTTTATAAAAAATTCAAGTGGAAAATTTATTTTTTTTGAAAAGGATTTCACAAGTTTCTTAATTTATCAATGGTTTCCTTGCGTTGAGCTAAGGCCCGTTCGTACTTACCAGTTTCCTCTGGTGAAAAGTAGCTATGATTGCGAATCTTTTCTGGCAAGTAGTCTTGTTTGACCCAGTGTCCAGGATAGCTATGGGGGTAGAGATAGTTTTGAGCGTTCCCCAGTTCCTTGCTTCCACTGTAGTGACCATCACGCAGGTGTCGGGGAATAGGCAAATGACCTGATGTTTTGAGGTCGGTAAGAGCTTTATCCATAGCCACATAGGCTGAGTTGGACTTGGGTGAAAGGGCCAAATCAATCACGACATTGGCAATGAGGATGCGAGCTTCTGGGAAACCAATCCTTTGTGCAGCATCTAGAGCAGTTACAGTATGGATCTGCGCTTCAGGATTGGCCAAGCCGATATCTTCATAAGCAATCACAGTCAAGCGACGAGCGAGGCTAGGAAGATCCCCAGCTTCAATCAAGCGGGCTGCGTAGTGGAGACTGGCATCCACATCCGAGCCGCGAATGGATTTTTGCAGGGCTGAAAGGACATCATAGTGACCGTCCCCATCCTTGTCCATAGTAATATAGCTTCGCTGGAGGCTATTTTCCATAATATCAAGCGTGATATGGCGGATGCCATTGTCATTCTCAGGGGTAGAGAGAACAGCCAAATCTAGTGAATTAAAGGCAGAACGGAGGTCTCCATTGGTAGAGGTTGCGATAAAATCCAGCGCATCCCCATCTAGCTCAACTGGGAAGTCAAAACCACGCTCAGGATTAGTGAGAGCGATCTGAATCGCCTCTTTGACGTCTTGATTGGACAAGGGTTCTAATTCAAAAATCTGAACACGGCTACGAATGGCAGGAGTGACAGAAAAGAAAGGATTTTCAGTCGTTGCTCCAATCATGATAACCAGACCACTTTCCAAGAGTGGCAGAAGAAAGTCTTGCTTGGTCTTATCGAGACGATGGATCTCGTCCAGTAACAGGACCAATCCTCCAGAAAATTTAGCTTCTTCTGCGATTTCTTGGAGACGTTTTTTGCTATCAACAGTGGCATTGAAGGTCCGAAAGGCATACTTGGTCGTTCCAGCGATGGCAGAGGCGATACTGGTTTTGCCGATTCCTGGAGGTCCGTAGAGAATCATGGAGGACAGACGATTGGCTTCCACCATACGACGGATAATTTTTCCAGGTCCGACCAGATGCTCCTGACCGATGACCTGGTCGATGGTTTTTGGGCGCATACAAAGCGCGAGGTTGTCTGGCATAGCAGTCCTTTCTAACATGGATTTTCTGATGTATATGTGGTAAGATGGTAGTATCTATTTTAGCATAATTCCGAGTAATCGGGGCGATTTAAGAGTCGCATAGAAAGAGGACAAAATGGCAACATACGGATTTTTAGATGTTTTAGAGGAAGAGTTGGACAAGAACTTTCCATTTGACTATGAGATTAGCTGGGACAAGCGCAATCATGCAGTTGAAGTGAGTTTTTTATTGGAAGCACAAAATGCTGCGGGAGTAGAGATGCTGGACGAGGACGGAGAGGTCTCATCAGACGACATTCTCTTCGAGGAAGCAGTCCTTTTCTACAATCCTGCCAAGTCAACAGTCAATGAGGAAGACTATTTGACAGCTATCCCTTACCTACCTAAAAAAGGTTTTTCTCGTGAGTTTTTAGCTTATTTTGCTCTATTCCTCAAAGACACTGCAGAGGTTGGGCTGGATGCGCTCATGGACTTTTTGGAAGACCCAGAAGCAGAGGAGTTTGTCATGGAATGGAACCAAGAAGTCTTTGAAGAAGGGAAAGTCGGCTTGGAAGAAGGAGAGTTTTATCCTTATCCGAGGTATTAGAAACTAGTGAGGAAGTATATGAAGAAAATAGGTTTGTATCTTATTTCTGGTCTGTCCTTTGTTTTTTTGATGCTAGGATTTGCTTTTGGAACAATTGCCTTTAAAGAGTTAGATTTTTCGTTTGTCTTTGTTCCAGGCTACCTATTTACTTTTTTCAGCATCTATCTGATATTTATCCTTCATGAGCTGGGGCATGCAGTCTGCGGTTACCTGACAGGCTATCGACTGGTGGCTTTTGGATTAGGGAATTTTCTTCTGACCAAAAAGTCAGGTGAGTTTTCTCTTAGTCGAACAGCTGTTCTCAAAAATGTTGGTGCTCAGTATATTGGATTGAAAGAAGATGAAAGTGATCAAAGAATCATCCTGATGCTTGCAGGCGGCTTGGTAGTTCATCTTGGTTTGATTTTATTGGCGATATTGTATGGATTTTTGACAAGAAACTGGTATTTTGCGGCTACTTGGATTTGTCTAAATCTATCTTTTCTTCTCATCAATGCTAAGCCAGTTGGGATTACCGATGGAGCAAAAATTTTGGAATTGCTACAACACCCTGAAAATACCCAATACGCCTACTTGGTGTTGAGGCATTCTGCCCAGACCTTGCTAGCTCCTCAAGAATATGATTTGAAAGACTTTATCATGCCTGTTGCTGAGGATGCGAGAGGGAGTTTTGCAGAAAGTATTGAAACTCTTAAGGGAGTGGTTTTCATATTGGATGGTCATTTAGAGACAGCGAAAAAGCTATTTCAATCTTTACTAGAGAGAACAGAACACTCGCTGTCTGAAACTTTTTGCCAGCTATACCTTCTTCAAATCGCCTTGCTGGAAGGGAATAATGAGAAAGCAGAGGAATATGCAAGTATTCGAAGCGTTAAATCCTTTTTATCTCTAAAAATGGCAGATGTGCAAATGATTCAAGCATGGTATCAATTTAAGGTAAAGAAAGATATAGCTCAAACTCGCAAGGCTATGAAGATTGCTAGACAGAAAATGAATAGCAGCCGGATGCTACGGGATGAGCAATGTTACTATGAAAACTGGTTAGCAGAGCTGGAAAAGGCATTAGTCGAAGGAGTCTAACATGGAAATCGAAATTACTGATTTTACAGGTTGCAAAATTGCCCTCTTTTGTGATGATAGGATTTTAACCATCTTGCGTGATGACAAATCAAACATTCCATACCCTAATACTTGGGAATTGCCAGGTGGTGGCCGTGAAGGGGACGAAAGTCCTTTCGAGTGCGCGGCGCGTGAAGTTTATGAAGAACTAGGCATTCATCTGACTGAAGATTGTCTGCTTTGGAGTAAGGTTTACCCAAGTATGCTTTTTGAGGGGAAGGAATCGGTCTTTCTAGTTGGCAAGTTAAGGCAGGAACAGTTTTATAGTATCGTCTTTGGCGATGAAGGACAGGGCTACAAATTGATGAATATTGACGAATTTCTTGGCTCAGATAAGGTTGTACCCCAGTTGCAGGATAGAGTGAGGGAATATTTGGAGGGAATAAAATGATTTTTGCAATTGCAACAACGACGTTAAATAAGGAAGTTAAACGCAAACTAAAAACTGGACAATATTCTAGGGAAGAAGCTAGATTCATTTATATAGAATATCTAAAGTTAAAAAAACAAAGGGAAAGTGGCATTAAAGTAGCAGGAATTTCTACGGCCGTTATCTGGGGGTTACTGTATGTTCTGTCTTTACAAGGTGAGAATACTCAACCACTTTCATTTTCAGTATATTTTTTATTATTGATACTGCTTGCAGGAGTTGTTCTATTTGTTTATTATCTTACGTTTGGTATTTTTAAACAGCAGATTCATAGCGCAATGAAAGAACACTATACAGATGTGATTGAAGAATTTAAGAAAAATAAGGAAGATTCAAAATGGAAACATGGCAAGAGTTAAAAGTTGCAGTTAAGCGTGAGGGAGAGGAATTGGTTTCCAATCTCTTGATTGAGTTAGGTGCCCAAGGTGTTGCAATCGAAGACAGCATGGACTATGTGGGAAATGTCGACCGTTTTGGTGAGATTTTCCCAGAGGCGGATCAAGAGGAAGAAATCGTGGTGACCGCCTACTATCCTGAAACGGTTGATGTAGCAGTTGTTGAGGAGGACTTGCAGGCTCGCTTGGCAGACTTGACAGATTTTATGGACTTGGGAGAGGTCAAGATGGGGACGACTGCCTTGGCTGAGGAAGACTGGGCGGACAACTGGAAGAAGTACTTTGAGCCGGCTCGGATTACCCATGACTTGACCATCGTGCCGTCATGGACGGATTACGAGGCGACTGCTGGAGAGAAGATTATCAAGCTAGATCCAGGCATGGCCTTTGGGACTGGAACGCATCCAACAACTAAGATGAGTCTTTTTGCCTTGGAGCAGGTCCTTCGCGGTGGGGAAACGGTGATTGATGTAGGAACTGGCTCAGGTGTCCTTTCCATAGCTAGTTCACTTTTGGGTGCCAAGGAAATTTTCGCCTATGATCTTGATGATGTGGCAGTTCGAGTCGCTCAGGAAAATATTGAACTCAACCCTGGCATGGAAAATATTCATGTAGCGGCTGGAGATTTGCTTAAGGGTGTTGAAATTGAGGCAGATGTGATTGTGGCTAATATCTTGGCTGATATATTAATTCATCTGACAGAGGATGCCTATCGTTTGGTTAAGGACGAAGGCTACCTCATCATGAGTGGCATTATCAAGGACAAGTGGGACATGGTGCGTGAGTCAGCTGAGTCAGCAGGTTTCTTCCTTGAAACCCACATGGTGCAAGGGGAATGGAATGCCTGTGTCTTTAAGAAGACCAAGGATATTTCAGGTGTGATTGGAGGCTAGCATGCAGCAGTATTTTGTCAAAGGAAGTGCTATCTCACCTGTCACTATCGAGGACAAGGAAACTAGCAAGCATATGTTTCAGGTTATGCGCTTGAAGGAAGATGACCAGCTGATCTTGGTCTTTGATGACGGTATCAAGCGTTTGGCGCGCTTGCTAGATGTGGAAGCCCGTCAGTTTGAATTGCTCGAGGAATTAGCTGATAATGTCGAACTGCCCGTCCAAGTGACCATCGCATCCGGTTTTCCTAAAGGAGATAAGCTGGAGTTCATCGCTCAAAAAGTAACGGAACTCGGTGCCAGCCAAATCTGGGCATTTCCTGCCGACTGGTCAGTCGCCAAGTGGGACGGCAAGAAATTGGGTAAAAAAGTTGAAAAACTAGAAAAAATCGCCCTTGGAGCAGCAGAACAAAGCAAGCGGAATTTGGTTCCAAGTATTACCCTTTTTGAGAAGAAAGCAGATTTTCTAGCCCAATTCGAGAAGTTTGACTCTATCGTAGTGGCCTATGAAGAGTCAGCAAAAGAGGGAGAATCCGCTGCACTTATACAAGCTGTAAGTAGTCTTGAAAAGGGAAGTAAAGTTCTCTTTATCTTTGGTCCAGAAGGCGGTCTATCACCTGCAGAAATCGAAAGTTTTCAAGCCAAAGGAGCCGTCTTGGCAGGACTTGGTCCTCGCATTTTACGAGCAGAAACAGCACCACTTTACGCTTTATCAGCCCTTAGTGTTTTAGTAGAATTAGAGAAATAAGAGGAAAAATATGGAACAAAAACACCGTTCAGAATTTCCAGAGAAGGAACTTTGGGACTTAACCGCCCTATACCAAGACCGAGAGGATTTCTTGCGTGCCATCGAGAAAACGCGAGAGGATATCAACCAATTTAGCCGTGACTACAAGGGCAATCTTCACACTTTTGAGGATTTTGAGAAGGCCTTTGCGGAATTGGAACAAATCTATATCCAGATGAGCCATATCGGCAATTATGCCTTTATGCCTCAGACGACGGACTATAGCAATGAAGAATTTGCGAATATCGCCCAAGCTGGGATGGAATTTGAAACAGATGCCAGTGTAGCCTTGACCTTCTTTGACGATGCCTTGGTAGAAGCAGACGAGGAAGTCTTGGACCGTTTGGGAGAACTGCCCCATTTGACGGCAGCTATTCGTCAGGCCAAAATCAAAAAAGCCCACTATCTTGGGGCAGATGTGGAGAAGGCCTTGACCAATCTCGGTGAAGTTTTCTACAGTCCACAGGATATCTATACTAAGATGCGAGCTGGGGACTTTGAAATGGCTGACTTTGAATCTCATGGCAAGACCTACAAAAACAGCTTTGTGACCTATGAGAATTTCTACCAAAACCACGAGGACGCTGAGGTTCGTGAAAAATCTTTCCGTTCCTTCTCAGAAGGGCTTCGCAAGCATCAAAATACGGCTGCGGCAGCCTATTTAGCTCAGATTAAGTCTGAAAAACTCTTGGCAGATATGAAGGGCTACGACTCAGTATTCGACTATCTTTTAGCTGAGCAGGAAGTAGACCGTGCCATGTTTGACCGCCAGATTGACCTGATTATGAAGGACTTTGCGCCAGTTGCTCAGAGATACCTCAAGCATGTTGCCAAGGTCAATGGTCTTGAAAAGATGACTTTTGCAGACTGGAAGCTAGACTTGGACAGTGCCCTCAATCCTGAAGTGAGCATTGATGATGCCTACGATTTGGTCATGAAATCAGTCGCACCATTGGGTCAAGAATACATTCAAGAAATTGCACGCTATCAAGAAGAGCGCTGGGTAGACTTCGCTGCCAATAGTGGCAAGGATTCTGGCGGTTATGCGGCGGACCCATATCGTGTGCACCCATACGTTCTCATGAGTTGGACTGGCCGTTTGAGTGATGTTTATACCTTGATTCATGAAATCGGGCATTCTGGTCAGTTCATCTTTTCTGACAACTACCAAAGCTATTTCAACGCCCACATGTCGACCTACTATGTTGAAGCACCGTCAACTTTCAATGAGTTACTGCTCAGTGATTACTTAGAGAATCAATCTGACGATCCTCGTCAGAAACGATTCGCTCTTGCCCACCGCTTGACAGACACCTATTTCCATAACTTTATCACCCACCTCTTGGAAGCGGCCTTCCAACGCAAGGTTTATACACTGATTGAAGAGGGTGAGACCTTTGGAGCAAGCAAACTCAACAGCATTATGAAGGAAGTCTTGATAGATTTCTGGGGAGATGCCATTGAGATTGATGATGATGCGGCTCTGACCTGGATGCGCCAAGCTCACTACTACATGGGCTTGTATAGTTACACTTACTCTGCAGGACTAGTCATCTCAACAGCAGGTTATCTCCATCTGAAAAACTCTGAGAATGGAGCTGAAGACTGGCTCAATCTCCTCAAATCAGGTGGTAGCAAGACACCGCTTGAGTCAGCCATGATTATTGGAGCGGATATTTCAACAGATAAACCACTCCGTGATACCATCCAATTCTTGTCTGACACAGTCGATCAGATTATTGCCTATAGTGCTGAGTTGGGAGAGTAGATACTTATTCCGTGAGGAATTCGTTGGCGAATAAGTTAGACTTTTTAGTAAAAATCTATAAATGAGGAGATAACATGGAAAATAAGTCCCTACTAATGGCTGTTGCAGTTTTGTCTTTAGTTAGCCTTGTTGCTTGTAGCAGTCCAAAGAAAGAGTCCAGTAACTTACCATCTTCGGAATCTAGTTCCGCTAGTGTTGTGAAAGAGACTACAGAATCGAGTAGTAAGATAAAGGAAAAAATATCAGATGGTGATCAGAGTCCTGAAGAAACTAAACGAATCGGTTCAGCAGATTATGGATATGTCAACATCCCGAGTGACTGGAAAAAATATGAATATGAAGAAGGTGGAGATAACATCCAATACATAGATCAGAGTGGTACTAATGCTATTATTTTAAATGCCTCCAATAGAGAAAAAGCAAATGTAGCTGAAGGAGAGGAATTTAGTGCTGAGATGATGGCTCAAAGATTTGAAAGTGCCATGAAAGGAAAAAATAAAGTTGTTAAGGTTTCAAGATCTTCTGCTACTGTTGGAGGAAACGATGCAATTCAAGTAAATATGAGTCTTAAATCAGGAAATTATACTATTCTTTGGGCGTTCAAAAAGGATGATAAGGTGTATATGATTTCGTGTGTTTGCGATGAAAAAACAATAGCTCAATTGACAACTTATGTCAAAGAGACTTGGAGCTTTGATGGAACAGGTGCTGTGTCGGATTAATGAAGAGTGTCAGGTAGCTGTACTGACCCCAAAAGCTAGATAAATAATTTAAGAAAAGGATTTAGTTCTGTATTGCACAGGACTAAGTCCTTTTAGTTTGACTTTAATTCGTTTATTGTTGTAGTAATCAATATAGTCTACAATGGCTTGTTCCAATTGCTTAAGCGACTGAAACGACTTCTCATAACCGTAAAAACATTTCCGATTTCAAAAATACCGAAGAAGGACTCTGTCATACCATTGTCTGGGCTGTTACCCTTGCGTGACATGGATGCTTGAATTCCATTACTCTCTAGGAATCATAGTAAGTCGAGCGAGCTAGACGTGCTGTTTCAAGAAGAAAAATCTAGTCGAAATCCTCCTGCAACCCTTTCTCTAACTGTCTCTGCCTTTCTCGCTCTAGGGCTTCGTTCCTTTCCTCTAACTCTTTTAACTTTTTTTAGGTAGGCCACCTCAGTCCGTAAGCGTTCATTCTCCTCCTGAAGTCGCTCCAGTTCTGTCATCTCTTCCCAAGTTTTCTTCCGTTTACGTCCCATTTTTAGCAGGTCTCCCTCTTGTTTTCTCAAGAATAGTATACCCGTTTTTTTCTTGTATTGTGTCAGCCAGTTAGGAAGTAATCCGTTACTTGGAAGAGCATAATCAAGAGATACGCTTAGTTGCGAACGGTCTTCAATCAAAAACCTTATTAATGATTTCTTGTTTTGATTCAGGGAATAGTGACGATTCTTCCCTTTTTAACGAGATCTATTCCATAACGGTCAATTAATTTCATCATGTACTTTAGACCAGAAGCATCCACACCAAATCTTTTTGAAAGCTGTTTGAAGCTTTGTCCTTGTTTTCTTGGTTCGTAGATTTGAACTTTATTCTCATAACTCAATTTCATAATAAAACACCCCAAAAGTTAGATTTTTTCTGTCTAACTTTTGGGGTGCAGTTCATTTTTGAGGTGATTTTTTCTGCATTGAAGACTTATTCAAACTTTCCTTTATTGGCTTCGTTTGAAGCTTTCATGCTAATCTGTAAAAGATTGGTGAGATTCTCATTATCAAGGCTAGCATCTCCGTTATTATTCACTTTTATGGCGAGGTAATGAGGGTTTCGATCAAAATAATCCATTCCCTCTAAGTCTACATAGTTGTCAGCTTTAAAATCAAGCGCAGCTAATTGAAAAACGAACCGAATATTTAGGGCTTTAGCATAGTCGGTCTGACCAACCTTTTGTTGCTCTTTCACCAAACCTTGAAAGAAGTCTTGGAAGTTATTATGATAAGTAGCCTTGACTTCGTATTGGTAGGTATCTACAGATGGGGACATAAATTTCAAATAAACCATGTCGTCCTCTACCTTATAATCCTCAAGAGTATAGGCACCTGCTTTTCCTAAGGCATTGGTGTTGACCTTGAAAAACATAGGTGCATAAATTTTGAGAGGATATTTTTCTCCTTTATATTCAAAGACGGTATCATTTGAAAAATTCGGATAGCGTTTAGAAAGTTCAGGTACTATGGCTTCATTCCAAATTTTATCAAATAATTCTTCCTGATTACTTGCGCCAGCTGCTTTCACAACTAGATCAAAGTTTTCTTGGTTGACAAAGACAGCGTCCACTAGCTTGAGAGCAGCTTGAACCTTAGGATCAGAAATTTCTTTTTTCTTTTTCTCGAGATTTTCAGCTGCTTCTTTAGTGCGATCTAAAGTTTTATTAAATTGACTGCCACTGTTTGTTTCAACAAAGGTTCTCTCATAGTTGGTAGGTGCAACTTTGACATTCCAGTCAAATGAAGCAGCAGGACCAGTTACATCTTTCTTATGGTAGGTCGAGGATTCAGTCCTTTGTGAGTCCTCAGAGTGATTAGTAGCCGTAGTTGAGGAATTTGATGAACAGCCAATAAGGGCGAATGCTAAAAATTGTAGCAGTAGTTAAAAAAATAAACTCTAAACTTTTTTTCTCATTGTAGTCTCCTTTCACAATAACGTATATTGTGTTTCTCATTATACCATTCTCTTCATTTTTGTACGATTGACTAGTAAAAGGTATGATGGAAGAATTCAGTTTGTCCAAAGCAGTTTTGGAGAAATATTTGAAAGACTTTAATGTTTTTTTGAACGATAAGTAGAAAAGAATTTTTTTATTTGATTTTTTTACTATACACCAGTGTGGAGTAAGGAATAAATTATACCTAGTTTAATAAATTCAGTTTTAAAAGCTACTTTTTATGGTATACTATAAGGGAAGTATGGTTAGCTGTTTTAATGAATATCATAAATAAGGAGAAGTCCATGAAAAACGCACTTTTTCTCACAATGTTACTTTTTAGGAGGATTGATAATGACGGGTTTGGTAGGATGTGGAGAAAAATAAGAACAGTCGAGAATGGATTGAGAACAAAGTTTCTGAGGTCGGCCGTGTCTATCCAACTGAGAATCTCTTTGACTTGTTTAAGCAATTTCCGGAAGGGTTCAAGGTAAATCAAGTATATATAAAAACGTGGAACATATATTATCGAGATAACTTTACAAGGAGATAGTAGTAACCAAACAATTTCTGGAGTACTAACTAAGACACGTGCTTCTGATGATATTACTGAAAAGCCAGAAGAAACAATAAAAAGTAGATTATATTGATAGGAAATTTTACCTTTTCTGATGAGGAGAAGGCGAAAGAAATATGGCCTTTTTGATGGATTTTTATTTCAAAAAGTTAACGATTGATCATTCATTTTTATCTTCAATGTCTATGAAACTCAAAAAGTTATAATGGTAACAATGGGGCATTTGATATTGATTATTTAGTTCGGAATCAAACTATCAATCAGTATTTTAAAAAGATGAAAATGAACAAGCAACATTAGGTTTTGGAAGTTCATACCGAAACGACGATTATTACTATTATTCAGTAACTGTCAACTACGATAGTATTTATACATTCATAGAAACGGTATCGAATTAAGGGGAAATTAAATGGTAGATAAAAAAATATGTGAATAGTGGAATTCCAACTTTTAGATGCTTCTAATCTGACCCTATGAGTTTGAAAAAGGAAGAGCTGAACGTCCAGAACTTGCATTTCGGATATTTCTGCACAAGAGCGAGTGAAAGCTGCGCAAAGAAGGAAGGCTATACCTGATAATCTAGAATATCTAGATGATTTCAGAGATGCACTAACTGGAACTAGTGGGACAGCCTTTTTAGATAAAAAAATAGTGGAGAGATTATTATTGCATACACTGGTACGAATCCTAGTGTTGACTTTTTTACGGATTTTAAAACGGATATCTCGAGTATTGGGTTTGCAAGAGGATATCATTATGATGAAGCATTTAAATTCTATGAACGAATTCAATCAAAGTACGGTAATAATATAACTTTGACGGGACATTCATTGGGAGGAAATATTGCTCAGCGTGTAGCATTGGAGTATAATGTGTCACGAACAGTGGTCTACAATTCTGCTCCCCTATATCTAAAAATCAACTATTATGGGGACCAAAAAAATTATAGATTATCTGACTCCCTGGGATTCGGCAAGGGAGAAGATAATCAATAAACAAAAAACATTCACAGGTCAAGTGGTACGAATCCGTACTCAAGATGACTTTCTTAACAATATCTCTATGCCTCTTTTGGGTGTATATTTGGGAGAAGATTATCTACTTGAAAATTCTGGTGGACACAGCCTTGATCCGTATATTACGGGTGATAAAAATCAAATTAACCAAATCAGGGATATTTTGGAAAAACAGAGTCCAGAGAAAATGACTGGACTTGAAAAAGAAGAACTATGAAACCCTGAAGAAATTACAAGGTGTCAAAAATGGACTTCTAAAAGCAGTTGAGTACCCAATTTTTTTATCAGATGGTAGTATAAGTAGCCATGAGATGTTCTTCTTGGACAGCGTCCAAGCAACAGCTGTTGCGACGGCAATGACAGAGAGTGTCAGCAACGGACACAGCGAGATTGAGGCAGTAGCGAAAAAAGCAGTTGCGGATGCTGAAACACTCTACGATAAAAGTAAGGAAGTTCCTTGGTTTGTAACAGAGTTAACTTATGATGAGATAGAGGATGCCTATGCAGAAGCTGGGGTAACATATGATAGTATTGTGGGTGAGACTCAGAGACATTTTGATAAAAAAGTAAGTAAATCAGCTGAGATTGTAAAATCCTTTACAGATTTGGAAACGAATATTCAGAAGGGTGTTGAACAAGCAGTTGAAGGAGATGAAAGCTTGGCAAGGGATATTAATCAATGGACAAACTAGAAGAAATTCAAATGAAAATAAAAAAGCAAGAAGATGGTCTTTTGTCCTTGGAGGATGACTATAGAACTGCTAAGAAGAAAAATAGAAGAATCTTATGAAAAATTTGGATGATAATCGTTCTCAGTTGACCAGATTATATGAGGAGTTTGAAAAACATTGCTTATGATTTTCGTAGACAGAATTCTGGAGATGAGAGAGAGCGCCACCAATTTCTGATACTCTTAGAATCTTATGCAGTTGAGACAAGGAGTGAGTATCTTCGTCAATATGCTAAAAATAGAAGCAAAAAGATGAAGAATTGCAGACTCAGTACTGAAAAAGAGCGCTCTCGCTTAGAAAAAGAGTTAGAAGAGAGTTATAGTCGTAGAAGAGATCTATATGAGTTAGAAAGGGAGCAGAAAAAATGCTAGTGGATTTAGTCATAGATGCTTTGATTGGACCTATGTCAGAATCAGCCAGACGAGAAATCAAAAAAACATTGGAAAGAGCAGCTATCAAAGCCTTTTGTGCTCCTCCGATAATATCAGGTAGAAAAGATATTGTAGATAAGTACGATGAGGAGATAGGGATTCTTGCTATGACAAATAAGACAGCTGTAACGACTTTAACAGCTCAAATGGATAGCTCAATTAATGGTTTGGGACAAAAAGCAATTAGCGAGACTATTAGTAAAAATAGTACATCTTTTGAAGATTTAACTCCGAAAAAGAAAAAATAGTGCTTTAACCATGCCATGTTCCTTTTCAATTTTTCCAAATATTCCTATTCAAAGTCATCTTCGGATGACTTTTTGATAAGCTAGTAGAAATGCAGAGGTACTAGGGATGTATCAAGAATTACAAAGAAAAGTGATAGAAGAAAAACCAAGCTATAGTCGAGAAGAAATCCAGTGGTTGCTTGAGCATTTAGGAGATCCCTCTCCAGAAATTAGAGACGAATTTGTTTTTACGAGTTTGGCTAGAGGTATTCAAGAAGAGTTGTTTACCCTTGAGCAGTTTCAGTTTATCTCAGAAGAGGTCTCCTCTGATGAAGGTCTATACAAAGAGATTGATAGTAGAGGAGTTTCGGCTCTTAAACGTTCTTTTAGGGCACTTATTTATGCCAATCTACTGTCCTGCGATGGTACTAAGGAGTCGCTTTATTACCAGCAGTTGTCTTCTCCTATCAGGGCTACCATGCTAAATCAAGGCTTGCACTATCTTTCAAAAGAAAAGGATACAACTGGTTTTTCAAGTCAGTATGGTTGGGTTCACGCTTTTGCGCATGGTGGTGATCTCTTGACGGAAGTTATATGTCATCCTAGATTTCCAAAGTCAGATATAGCCGAAGCATTTGAAATCATTGGGAAAATCTTTAAACGTGTTGAGATTCGTTTTACAAATGATGAAGATTGGCGGTTAGCCAGAGCGTTTTATGAACCAATCTTACGAGGGAAAATCGAACCGTCTCTATTCACTGCTTGGCTGCAAACAGTCGAATTTCCCCTGAAAGAAGCAAACGATTTCCATAAATTTTCCAATTTCAGATCTTGTTTGCTGGAAATTTACCTTCAACTAGACTGTCATAATCTTTTACAAGATGACTTGAAAAAAATCATTCAATCTTTTCACTATTAAATTTTATACGGTTACTGTATGGGAAGTTCTTCTAATAGTTTAGCTAATCGTTTTGAAAAAGTGTTGAAATCGAAATGGTGCAGATAGTAAAAGAGGTTGGATATTTATCCCAACCTCTTTTTATGTATCTTAATGGAATTGCATACCACCATCAACGATAATGGTTTGACCTGTGATGTAGTTTAAATCTGGTCCAGCAAGGAAGCTGACAGCTGCAGCCACATCTTCTGGTTCAGATAGACGTTTCAAGGTAATATCTTTTGCGAATGTCTGCATTCCCCATTCGTCATCTTTTCCAGCATTTTTTCCAACTTGGTGAGCAATATCGTACATCATTGGGGTTTTTACGATACCTGGTGCGTAGGCATTGACAGTAATGCCTGAGTCTGCCAAATCTCGTGTCAATGTTTGTGTAATTCCACGAACAGCAAATTTTGTACCACCATAAACTGTCAGGTTAGGATTTCCGACGACACCTGCTTGAGAGGTTGCGTTGATAATTTTACCACCGTGACCAAGTGCTTTAAATTGAGCTTGAGCAGCTTGGGAACCCCAAATCACCCCACCGACGTTAATACCGAATGTACGTGTAAATTGTTCTTCTGTAATCGTATCAAGAGGAGTAGTTGGGGCGACACCAGCGTTATTTACAACAACAATCAAGTCACCAAAATGGTCAACAACCTTTTGAAATGCTTGGGCAACTTCTGCTTGTTTTGAGACATCTGCTACGACAGCAAAAGCATTTTCAGCTGATAATTCGGCAACAGCTTTTTCAGCCGTTTCTGGATTGTAGTCTAAGACTCCTACTTTAAAGCCATCTTGAACCAAACGTTTTGCAATTGCAAAACCAATTCCTTGACCTGCACCTGTGACAATAGCAACTTTAGACATATGATTCCTCCTTGGTATAAGCGATACCGTTCAAATGTCCTATGAAAGGACAGCAAAGGCTTATAAATGAGCCTTGATAACGATTCTTGAAACCCCCATCAACGCTATACTAATAGTATACACCTTTGAAAAAATGTTTCAAATAAATGCCTCTATTGTATAACAGGCTTCAAATGAAGCCTCAACAAAAATTTCCAAGTCACTTTTCTTGAAACTCTTTCCTTCTTTTGATAGACTAATACATAGTTTTTAAAAAAAGGAGACTTATCATGAAAAAATTTGTCGCTGAATTAATCGGTACGTTCATGCTTGTGTTCATCGGAACAGGAGCCGTTGTTTTTGGAAATGGTACAGAGGGTCTTGGACACCTTGGAATTGCTTTTGCCTTTGGTTTGGCAATCGTAGTCGCAGCTTTCTCAATTGGAACTGTTTCAGGTGCTCACTTGAACCCAGCTGTTTCGATCGCTATGTTTGTAAACAAACGCTTGTCATCTTCAGAGCTTGTAAACTACATCCTTGGACAAGTGGTTGGAGCTTTCCTTGCGTCAGGTGCGGTCTTCTTCCTCTTGGCTAACTCAGGTATGTCAACTGCTAGTCTTGGTGAAAATGCCTTGGCAAACGGTGTCACTGTATTTGGTGGTTTCTTGTTTGAAACAATTGCAACTTTCTTGTTTGTTTTGGTTATTATGACTGTAACTTCAGCAAGTAAAGGAAATGGTGCTATCGCTGGTTTGGTGATCGGTTTGTCATTGACAGCTATGATCCTTGTTGGATTGAACATCACTGGACTTTCAGTAAACCCAGCTCGTAGCTTGGCCCCAGCTGTCTTGGTAGGTGGTGCAGCCCTCCAACAAGTTTGGATTTTCATCCTTGCTCCAATCGTTGGTGGCGTTCTTGCAGCTCTTGTTGCGAAAAACTGCCTTGGCACAGAAGAATAATAAACAAAAAGAGCCTTGCTCCTCATCTTGAGGAACAGGGCTTTTTTGTATGATACTCTTCGAAAATCTCTTCAAACCACGTCAGCTTCGCCTTGCCGTAGGTATGGTTACTGGCTTCGTCAGTTCTATCCACAACCTCAAAACAGTGTTTTGAGCTGACTTCGTCAGCCGTATCTATAACCTCAAAGCAGTGCTTTGAGCAACCTGCGGCTAGCTTCCTAGTTTGCTCTTTGATTTTCATTGAGTATGAGTTTAGCGGTTGTCAATTTTCTCTGGGTAAAGGTCGTGTTGGAAGAGGCGTTGTTCTGCTAAGCCTTCATACTTGGTTCCAGGTCTACCGTAGTTGTAGTAGGGGTCGATTGAAATGCCTCCGCGTGGAGTGAATTTTCCCCAGACTTCTAAATAGCGAGGGTCGAGCAAGTTGACCAAGTCTTTCCCGATAGTGTTGATACAGTTTTCGTGAAAATCCCCATGATTTCGATAGCTAAAGAGGTAGAGTTTGAGGGATTTTGACTCGACACAGAGCTTGTCAGGAATGTAGGAAATATAAATCGTCGCAAAATCTGGCTGAGCCGTAATAGGACAAAGCGAGGTAAATTCAGGACAGTTGAATTTGATAAAATAGTCATTTTCCACATGACGATTGTCAAAAGATTCGAGGACATCTGGTTGATAGTCAAAGATGTAGTTGGTTTCTTTGTTGCCCAGTAGGCTTAGATTTTTCATTTCTTCTTGTTGTGACATGATTTTTTCTTTCTAATCTTAAACACCACGTTGGTTGTCGTAGAGGAGGGTATGGAGTTGAGGAAGGACGCGGACATTGCCCCAGCTATCATCAGCGGCGATGCGTTCCCAAAGTTCTTTGAGACGGTCCAGTTGGTCTTGGACAATATTACCCGTAGCCTTGGGCTCAGGGTTTCCTGATGATAAGAAGAGAACATCGGGTTGGTAGCGCTCTTGAATGCCTTTGGCAAAGGCCAAATCGGCATCGTCAAAGACAGGGATTTTAAAGGTGACTTTGTCTGGGTCCAGTTGGGAAACGATGAAATCCAAGGTCTCAAAGTTGACTTCCATCTTGGAGGAAGGAGGTTTGGGGCTGAGAGTGACCTGGTCAATGTCTTTTAACCAATTTTGCCAGCGGGAGCCTTGGGTCTCAACAGCCAGAGTGACCCCGCGTTCCTTGAGCTTGGTGACGAGTTGAGCCATGTTGGTTGCTAGGATAGCAGGATTTCCGCCAGATAGGGTAACATAGTCGTAGCTTCCTAGTTTATCTAAGGCAGCAATGACTTCGTCAGCTGTCATAAGAGTTGGTTTTTCAGAACCATTCCAAGTAAAGGCAGAGTCGCACCAGTCGCAGTGGTAGTCGCAACCTGCAGTGCGGACAAACATGGTTTTCTGCCCAATAGCACGACCTTCGCCTTGAAAGGTTGGACCGAAAATTTCCAGAACAGGTAGTTTGAGGACACGTTCCCTAGTCATCTAACCACTCCCGTCTAAACTCTGCAAAGGCAGTCGGAGTCTCATAGAGGCGAACATATTCCAAACGGAGACCACGATCATCTGGTAACTCTTGACTCATGGTTTGGAAAATCCAGTAAACCATATTTTCAGCAGTCGTGTTCATATAAGGCAGGGTTTCATTGAGATAGCGATGGTCCAAGTGGGGCTCTAAGTAGATCTTGTAGATGGCTTTGATATCTCCGAAATCATAAGTCATACCCCGTTCATCTAAAAATCCACTGACAGCAATCTGCAAATGATAAGTATGGCCATGCAAGGATTTGCATTTTCCTTCATAGTGAAAGAGGTGGTGGGCAGCATCGAAGGTAAATTCTTTTGATACCAAGGTTCTGTGAGGATTGTAGACAAGGGACTCCCCAGTTTCCTGTTTGATTTCTTTGGGTGCAAAAAACATTAGCCCTATCCTTTCTGTGAGAGATAAACATCTAAACCATGTTGACGTAAGTGACAGGCTGGACAATCACCGCAGCCACTTCCGATAATCCCATTGTAGCAGGTCAAGGTCTTTTCACGAACGTAGTCAAAGGCACCGAGTTGATCGGCTAACTCCCAAGTTTCAGCTTTATCTAGCCACATGAGAGGTGTTTGGATAACAAAGTCGTAATCCATGGCAAGGTTGAGCGTAACATTAAGGGATTTGACAAAGACATCTCGACAGTCAGGGTAGCCTGAGAAGTCTGTCTCGCAGACACCTGTCACGATATCTTTAATACCACGTTGCTTGGCTAGAACTGCCGCAAAGGATAGAAATAGGTGGTTGCGACCGTCAACAAAGGTATTGGGAACCTCTCCCTCTTTTTGCTCGATTTCCATATCAGAGGTCAGGGCATTTTCAGTGATTTGTCCCAGTAGAGATATATCTAAGATGTGATGACGAATACCTTGTTCCTTAGCGATTTCTCTAGCAACTTGAATTTCGAGATGATGGCGTTGGCCGTAGGCAAAGGTGACTGCTTCGACTGTTTCATAGTGTTTTTTAGCCCAAAAGAGGCAGGTTGTGGAATCTTGACCGCCGCTAAAGACGACCAAGGCTGATTGACGTTTCATAGTACTCCTTCCAAAGTGGGACATGTTCAGAGCACGCAAAAAGCTCCCTTGAGGGGAGCTAAAAAATACCAAGTAGAGGTTTTTTTTAGCGATGGCATGTCCCAAACATCGTAATATTCTACCTACAGTCTAGCATATTTTTTGAAAAATGGCAAAGGGCAAGAAAAAAGAGACCAAATGAAGCACTTGGTCTCTAATGTGATTAACTTAATTCAGCAACGATGGCCTTGATTTGTTCTGCAGTGTGTACTCCAGCAACTTGTTTCACCACTTGGCCGTCTTTTTTGAAGAGAAGGGTTGGGATAGACATGATACCAAATGCACGAGCTGTATTTGGATTTTCATCAACGTCCATTTTAACGATTTTCAAGACATCTTCTGAAAGTTCTTCAGACAATTTGTCCAAGATTGGACCTTGCATACGACATGGACCACACCAAGTTGCCCAGAAGTCTACCAAGACCAAACCGTCTTTTGTTTCTTGTTCAAATGTTGCATCTGTAATTGCTTTTGCCATTGTATTTCTCCTTTTTAATTGTATTGGCTTAAATCTTGTTTCATGAGATAGAAGAAGACATCTCCATAAGTCCCATGGTAGTCCAAATCATGACCATTGTAGGTTAATTTTTGGACTGTGTAGTAGTCTGCGACGCCGATGAGGCAGGCTTGTTGAGAACGTTCAAAGTCTTCATAAGACTCGAAAGTCATGGTTCTCTCTTGCTTGCTGGCATCTAGATAGGTAATTTCGATCATATAAAACTCCTTTATTCGATCTTGATTTTATTTTACTCCTTGAAAAGAGGAATGTCAAGAAAAATGATTGCGCACGCAACTTTTTTTAAAAAAATATGATTAAGAAATGAAATCAAGACTCGTCTCCAATCTTTCTTCGACGGCCTTTTGCAAGTAAGCTAGGGTTGTTTGTCCCTCGTCAGTCAGGCAGATAAAACTAGCCCGTCTATCTTGATCGCAACATCGGCGACTAAGCAAACCGCAGTTTTTCTCTTCCAAGCGAGCAACCATTCGAGAGACAGCGCTGGGACTAAGGTGGAGTTTATCTGGCAGGTCAATCTGTCGTAGAGATTTTTCTTGTGCTAGATTCAGATAGTAGAGCAGGTAAAACTCTTTCAAGTTCAGCCTTTGTTCACTCTGCTGGGCAATAGTTTCTTCCAACAATGCTTCCATTTCCTTTTGACGGCGGTTGTAGTCAAACCACTTTTCCAAATAGGTCATTGCTTTCTCCTTTCTTTTCAAAGTAAAAATCACAAAGTCATTACTGACTATCTTTGTAACACAAGATGATTGCGCATGCAATGATTATACTACTTTTATCTAATCCATGCAAGAAAGAAAAATTTCGATATTTCCTTGAAATTTTCTGAAAAAGAGTAAACTGGTATGCAAGAATTCTATTTCAAGGAGTTTAGGATGAAATTATATGTTCAATTAATGATTCTTTTTGTGATTTCTCTAATCGGTGAAGGAATCTCTAGTTTCTTTCATCTGCCCATCCCAGGCAGTATTATCGGTTTGATTATTCTTTTTCTAGCCCTGCAATTCAAGTGGCTAAGAACCAGGCATGTCAATATGGTTGGGAATTTCTTGCTGGCCAATATGACCATTCTCTTTTTGCCGCCAGCGGTGGGAATCATGGAAAAGTTTGATGTCATTGCTCCCTATCTCTTACCTATCGTTTTGATTGTCTTTTTTGCAGCTGTGATTAATATTATCCTCATAGCCCTAGTGGTTCAGTTCATCAAGCGACGGTTTGAGGGAGATTATGAGAAAGGAGAGATCAAATGAGCGAATTTGTATCCAATCCTCTATTTGGACTTGCCCTGTCTATCCTAGCTTATCTAGCGGGAATGTTGATTTACAGGCGTTTTCCACATCCTTTGACGACGCCTTTGCTTTTGTCAGCTATTTTCATTATCATCTTTCTAAAGGTAACGGGTATTTCTTATCAAGATTACTATCAAGGTGGGGTTTATCTGAACAACTTGATCGTTCCATCGACCGTAGCTCTAGGGATTCCGCTTTATAAGAGTTTTCATCTGATGAAGCACCATGCGCGGAGTATTCTCTTTGGTAGTCTGTTAGCAGTAGTTGTCAACACTAGCTTCACCGCCATAGTGGCGAAAATATTTGGAATGGACTTTTTCCTAGCCATTTCTCTCTTTCCCAAGTCGGTGACAACTGCCATGGCAGTTGGAATCACAGAAAAATTGCAAGGCTTGACGACAGTAACCTTGGTCGTCGTAGTGGCGACTGGGATCTTGACTAGTGTTATCGGACCAACACTTTTGAAGTGGTTGAAGATAGATGATCCGGTAGCTGTTGGACTTTCTCTTGGAGGGACAGGGCATGCTGTCGGAACGGGTACAGCCTTTCGATACGGTTCTGTCGCGGGAGCCATGGGCGGTTTGGCTATCGGTGTCACTGGTATTCTCTATGTCTTTGTCAGTCCTATTGTAGCCAGTTTGATATTGAGTTAAATCAAAACCCAGCTTTTGTACTGACCCCAAAAAGTTAGACGGTTAATTTATCCGAAGGATTTAGTTCTGTATTGCACAGGACTGAGTCCTTTTAGTTTGACTTTAATTCGTTTATTGTTGTAGTAATCAATATAGTCTACAATAACTTGTTCCAATTGCTTAAGCGACTGAAACGACTTCTCATAACCATAAAACATTTCGGATTTCAAAATACCGAAGAAGGACTCCATCATACCATTGTCTGGGCTGTTGCCCTTGCGTGACATGGATGCTTGAATTCCCTTACTCTCTAGGAACCGATGATAAGAATCGTGTTGGTATTGCCAGCCTTGGTCGCTGTGTAAAATAGTATTCTCATAATGTTTCTCTGTGAAGGCCTGTTCCAACATGACTTTTACTTGTTCTAAATTAGGAGAACAAGAAAGATTAAAAGCAATAATTTCACTGTTAAATCCATCTAAAACAGGCGATAAATAGAGTTTCTGTGTGCTATTTGGAATGGCAAATTCTGTCACATCCGTATAGCACTTTTCCATTGGCCTTGATGCTTCAAACTGGCGTTGAATGAGATTCTCTGCTTTCTTGCCAATCTCTCCTTGGTAGGAAGAATACTTTCGTTTCCGATGAATTCGGGTACTTAAACCAAGTATCTTCATCAGACGTTGGACCTTCTTATGATTCACTACAAAACCGCGATTTCTTAGTTCAAGATTAACTCTCCGATAGCCATAATTTCCTTTATGGTCATTATAAATGGCCTGAATTTCGTTTTTAAGCTCTTTATCTTTATCAAGCCCATCCAGTTGCTTCAACTGATAATAGTAAGTCGAACGAGCTAAACGTGCTGTTTCAAGAAGAAAATCTAGTCGAAATCCTCCTGAAACCATTTCTCTAACTGTCTCTGCCTTTCTCGCTCTAGGGCTTCCTCCCTTTCCTCTAACTCTTTTAACTTTTTTAGGTAGGCCACCTCAGTCCGTAAGCGTTCATTCTCCTCCTGAAGTCGCTCCAGTTCTGTCATCTCTTCCCAAGTTTTCTTCCGTTTACGTCCCATTTTAGCTGGTCTCCCTCTTGTTTTCTCAAGAATAGTATACCCGTTTTTCTTGTATTGCGCCAGTCAATTTGGAAGCATTCCTTGGTTTGGGAGAGCATAATCAAGACTGACACTTCTTTGCGAACGATCTTCAAGAAGAACTTTCTCAACCATTTCTTGTTTTAAATCAGGAGAATAGTGACGATTCTTCCCTTTTTTGACGATTTCTATGCCATGACGGTCAATTAATTTCACCATATACTTTAGACCAGAAGCATCCACTCCAAATCTTTTGAAATCTTTTTGAAAGCTGTTTGAAACTTTGTCCTTGCTTTCTTAGTTCATAGATTTGAACTTTATCTTCATAACTCAATTTCATAATAAAACACCCCAAAAGTTAAATTTTTTCTGTCTAACTTTTGGGGTGCAGGCCATTTCTAGCTGGGAATTTTTTATTGCAAATTAACCTTGTTTTTCAAAATGTAGTAGGTACCAAGATAGTAGATAGCTGATAAAAAGAGATCGCGAAGAATTTCTGTACCAGCCATCACGTTAAAGTCATTGTCAACTCTTAAGAAGAGAGAAACATAACCAATAACGATTGAAATGACAATATAGGCTAAAATTCCCATTGCTGTTCGATACTCGTTAAAGAGTTGTCCGATAGAGATGGAGAGGTAAATGGATAAAATCCATGCGATTGAACCGACAAATAGTGATAGGGCATACAGCCAGCCGTAGCTGATGTAATTGGAAATGAAGTCATAGAGGATAGTGAAGTCTTTTTTAACTGGTGTTAAGAAGAAGATAATCAATATACTCAAGATAAAGACGACACAACCTAAGATGTACCAGACAAGGGCACTGAAGAGTTTTGCGGTGATGATTTGGTGCTCAGAGACAGGCAAGGTCAAGGTCAAGTACCCTTGGCGGTCATAAACACTACCCTTGAATCTTCGGATGATTAAAAAGATCGTCGCAATCAAAAGAGTAACGCTGAGCCCACCAAAAACTAGTACTAAAAAGAAGATGAAATAAGCAGCATTGTTAGGATTGTAACTCTGGCTAAGACTGCTAATAAAAGCTCCAATCAAAACTGAAATTGCAAGTACAGCACCGTAGAGTGCCAGATACCATTTATTGACATTTTTAAATTCATAACGAACTAGATTCCAAAACATAATAATCTCCTTTGCTTAGGCTTTAAATTCCTGGCGGAAGAGCTGGTCAATTGATTCGCCTGACTCGTAACGAATATCATCAACATTTCCTTGGCGGACGACTTTTCCGTCTTTGAGGAAGATAATCTCATCCAAGATTGGCTCAATATCTGAAATCAAGTGGGTTGAAATCAGTACCGTAGAAGTTGGTGAGTAGTTATTGATGATGGTATTGAGGATATAATCACGGGCAGCTGGATCCACGCCTCCGATTGGTTCGTCAAGAACGTAGAGGCGGGCTTCACGGCTCATAACCAGAATGAGTTGGACCTTTTCCTTGTTCCCTTTTGATAGTTTCTTGAGGCGACTGTTTTCATCAATACCGAGATCGGCTAAAAGGTGTTGGGCTTTTTCGAGATTGAAATCCTGATAGAAGGTTTTAAAATAGGTTAGAGCATCCTTTACCTTCATTTGCTCATTCAGATAAGTCGTGTCTGGTAGATAAGAGACAATCGCCTTGGTAGCAGGACTTGGCTCCATGCTGTTAATGAGGACACGACCTTGGTCTGGTTGGAGAAGTCCATTGATTAGTTTGATCAAGGTTGTTTTTCCAGAACCGTTTGGTCCAAGGAGACCTACGATTTTCCCAGCGGGAATCTCAAGGGAAATATTGTTGAGGGCTGCTGTAGAACCATAAGATTTGGATACATTTTCAAATGCTAGTAATGTCATACTTTTAAACTCCTTTAATATAACCGCTTAATACAGAGGGTAAGTCTTCACGATTGTAACCGAATTGAAGCATGCCAGTTACAAAGTTTCAGTTGCTCCTCAGATAGTTGCTTGCGAGTTTGGACAATTAAGTCCCGATCCTCTGTCACAAAGCGTCCGGTTGTACGCTTGCTGTAGACCAAGCCTTCACGTTCAAGATCAGACAAGGCACGTTGGATAGTATTGGGATTGACCCCAGCCTCACTTGCCAGTTCTCTCACGGTTGGGAGCTGTTGGCTGGGTTCTAGTTTATGGGAAACAATATCTAGTTTGATTTTTTCCATAATCTGCAAATAGATTGGTTTTGTATTATCAAAAATCCAGGACATCATAGTCTCCTTTCTTTACCTTTATTGTTCTAATAAAATAATACAATAAAACAAAAAACTTGTCAAGTAAAAATAAGAATTGTTTTGGGAATTGCTCAAAAAATGGTATAATGAAAAGAAAACGACAAGGAGGAAAATGCATGCGTTGTCCAAAATGTGGGGCTAGCAAGTCTAGTGTTGTGGATAGTCGACAAGCCGAAGAAGGAAATACCATCCGTCGAAGACGTGAGTGCGATGAGTGTCAGCATCGTTTTACGACCTATGAACGAGTAGAAGAAAGAACGCTGGTTGTCGTCAAGAAAGACGGTACACGAGAGCAGTTTTCGAGAGATAAAATCTTTAATGGGATTATTCGCTCAGCCCAGAAACGCCCTGTTTCGAGTGATGAAATCAACATGGTGGTCAATCGCATCGAGCAAAAACTCCGTAGTCGCAGTGAGAATGAAATCCAAAGTGAATATATTGGAGCTTTAGTCATGGAGGAATTGGCGGAGCTTGATGAGATTACCTATGTTCGTTTTGCCAGTGTTTACCGCAGCTTTAAGGATGTGAGTGAGTTGGAGAGTCTGCTCCAGCAGATCACCCAGTCCTCTAAAAAGAAAAAGGAAAAGTAAATGAAGCCAAATGACCGTTTTTCTTTTCTAAAGAATAATCGGGTGTCGCAAGATACCTCATCTCTGGTGCAGTGCTACCTCCCGATTATCGGTCAGGAGGCGCTGAGCCTCTATCTATACGCTATTACCTTTTGGGATGGCGGGCAAAAGGAACACCTTTTTGCTAATATTCTTAATCATTTGAACTTCGGGATGAATACGCTCCTCCAGTCCTTTAAAATCTTATCAGCTGTAGACTTGTTGACCCTTTACCAGAAAGGGGAAACCTATGAATTACAGCTTCATTCTCCCCTCTCCAGTCAGGAATTTCTAAGTCATTCTGTCTATAGTAGACTATTGGAAAAAAAGATTGGTGATACAGCTGTTTCCACTATGAAACAGATTCCAAGTGAGGGAGAAGCACTCTCTGTTTCTTTGAGCCAAGTCTTTCCAAACTTGACCGAAGAAGTGACTCCAACCGAGTCTAAAATCAAGGTGAAAAACGATTTTGATTTGGAGCATTTTCAGCGTCTGATGGCTCGAGATGGTCTGCGTTTTGAAGACGAGCAGGCGGATGTTTTGGAATTATTTGCCATCGCAGATGAGAAAAAATGGACCTGGTTTGAAACCTATCAATTAGCCAAGGCGACTACAGTGGCTCAGGTTATTTCAGTCAAACGCATGCGTGAAAAGATAGCACAAAAACCAGCGTCTTCTGACTTTAGCCCCAAAGAAATGACCATTATCAGGGAAGCAAAGAATAAAACTCCCCTGGAATTTTTAGCCGAAATCAAGCAAACACGTAAGGGAAACATCACCCAGAGTGAACGAGAGCTCCTTCACCAGATGGCGTCTTTAGGCTTGTTGGACGAAGTCATCAATATCGTCTTACTTTTAACCTTTAACAAGGTTGATTCGGCCAATGTCAATGAAAAATACGCCATGAAGGTCGCAAATGACTATGCCTATCGCAAGATTCGGACAGCAGAGGAAGCCGTGCTTCGGATTCGAGAGCGTCAGCAAAAAGGCCAGGAAGACCAAAAATCAAAGACAAGCTCGACTAAGACAAATGTGCCCAAGTGGAGCAATCCAGAATACAAGAATCAAACCAGCGAGGAAACTCGTTTGGAACTAGAACGTAAAAAACAAGAAATGTTAGCCCGATTAGAAGAAGGAGGAGACTAGATGGAAAGTGTTGGTGACGTAATCAAACGTCAGACAAGTCGTTTTCAGTATCAGGACTAGTCCAGCAGATCATGAAGGACCCAGATGTAGCGGCTTTTATCCAGAAAGAATCCCTCAGCCAAGAGGAGTTAAATCGTAGCATTTCCAAGTTCAACCAATATATTACAGAACGGGATAAGTTTCTTCGTGGTGATGCAGACTATATAGCGCGTGGCTACAAGCCTATCTTGGTCATGAATCACGGCTACGCGGATGTGTCTTATGAAGAAACACCAGAACTAATCGCGGCTGAAAAAGAGGCAGCAATCAAGAATCGTCTCAAGTTGATCAATCTACCAGCAAGTCTCAAGAAAGCGAAATTGGCTCAGATTGACCTGGATGACTTAGGACGTTTACCTATTTTTGAGAGACTCTATGCCTTTGTTGACCTTTACCCTAGTATCCGAAAAGGTCTCTATCTTTATGGTGATTTTGGTGTCGGTAAGAGTTTCATGATGGCGGCTCTGGCCCATGACCTATCTGAAAAACGAGGTGCTTCAACAACCATTCTCCACTATCCAAGTTTTGTCATTGATGTGAAAAATGCCATCGGTGAAGGATCTGTGAAGACCTTGGTGGATGAGATCAAGCTAGCAGAAGTCTTGGTCTTGGATGATATTGGTGCAGAGCAGTCGACCCCTTGGGTGCGTGATGAGATTCTCCAAGTTATTCTCCAGTATCGCATGCAGGAAGATTTGCCGACCTTCTTTACTTCCAACTTTAATTTCCAAGATTTGGAAAAACATTTTGCCAAAGGAAAAAATGGAAATGATGAGACCTGGGAAGCTAGACGGGTTATGGAACGAATCCGTTATTTGGCTGAGGAGACAAGACTAGAAGGAGAAAACCGCCGATGACAGAAACCATTAAACTAATGAAAGCTCATACTTCAGTTCGTCGCTTTAAGGAGCAAGAGATTCCTCAGGCAGACTTGGATGAGATTTTAACTGCTGGGCAAATGGCATCTTCTTGGAAAAATTTCCAATCCTACTCTGTGATTCTTGTGCGCAGTCAAGAGAAGAAAGATGCCTTATATGAATTGGTTCCTCAGGAAGCCATTCGCCAGTCAGCTGCTTTCTTGCTTTTTGTCGGTGACTTGAACCGAGCTGAAAAGGGAGCAAGTCTTCATACGGATGTTTTCCAACCCCAAGGAGTGGAAGGTCTCCTCATCACGTCTGTGGACGCGGCGCTTGCTGGTCAAAACACCTTGCTTGCGGCAGAGAGTCTGGGATATGGTGGTGTGATTATCGGTTTGGTCCGTTACAAGTCAGAAGAAGTGGCAGAGCTTTTTAACCTGCCTGGCTACACCTATCCTGTTTTTGGGATTGCCCTTGGCGTGCCAAATCAACAACATGATGTCAAACCAAGACTACCTTTGAGCCAAGTGGTTTTTGAAGAAGAATACCAAGAACAGTCAGTTGAAGCGATTTTGGACTATGACCAAGTACAGGCAGACTATGCTGGTGCGCGTGCGACGACCTCTTGGAGTCAGCGTTTGGCAGAGCAGTTTGGTCAATCCGAACCTAGTTCAACTCGGAAGAATCTAGAACAGAAAAAGTTATTGTAGAAAGTGAGAAAACATGGCCTTACCAACTGTTGCCATTGTAGGACGTCCCAATGTTGGGAAATCAACCCTATTTAACCGAATCGCTGGCGAGCGAATCTCAATCGTAGAAGATGTCGAGGGTGTGACACGTGACCGTATCTATGCAACGGGGGGAGTGGCTCAACCGTTCTTTCAGTATGATTGATACTGGAGGGATTGACGACGTCGATGCTCCTTTCATGGAGCAAATCAAACACCAAGCAGAAATTGCTATGGAAGAAGCAGATGTCATCGTCTTTGTGGTGTCTGGGAAAGAAGGGATTACAGATGCGGACGAGTACGTAGCTCGCAAACTCTATAAAACCCATAAGCCTGTTATCCTTGCCGTTAACAAGGTTGACAATCCAGAGATGCGAAATGATATTTATGATTTCTACGCTCTTGGTTTGGGCGAACCGCTGCCAATTTCGTCTGTCCACGGTATCGGTACGGGTGATGTATTGGATGTCATCGTGGAAAATCTGCCACATGAAGTCGAAGAAGAAAATCCAGATGTCATTAAATTCAGCTTAATTGGCCGTCCAAACGTTGGAAAATCAAGTTTGATCAACGCCATTTTGGGTGAAGACCGCGTGATTGCCAGTCCCGTAGCTGGAACAACGCGTGATGCCATTGATACTCATTTTACAGATGCTGATGGTCAAGAGTTTACCATGATTGATACAGCTGGTATGCGTAAGTCTGGTAAAGTCTACGAAAATACTGAAATACTCTGTCATGCGTGCCATGCGTGCCATTGACCGTTCAGATGTGGTCTTGATGGTCCTCAATGCCGAAGAAGGGATTCGTGAGTACGACAAGCGTATCGCAGGTTTCGCCCATGAAGCTGGTAAAGGAATGATCATCGTAGTCAATAAGTGGGATACTCTTGAGAAAGACAACCATACCATGAAGAACTGGGAAGAAGATATCCGTGAGCAGTTCCAATACCTGCCTTATGCTCCTATTGTCTTTGTTTCAGCTCTTACCAAGCAACGACTTCACAAATTGCCTGAGATGATCAAGCAAATCAGCGAAAGTCAAAACACCCGTATCCCATCAGCTGTCTTGAACGATGTGATTATGGATGCCATTGCTATCAATCCAACACCGACAGACAAAGGGAAACGCCTCAAAATCTTCTACGCGACCCAAGTGGCAACCAAACCACCAACCTTTGTTATCTTTGTCAACGAAGAAGAACTCATGCACTTCTCTTACCTGCGTTTCTTGGAAAATCAAATCCGCAAGGCCTTCGTCTTTGAAGGAACCCCGATTAATTTAATCGCAAGAAAACGCAAGTAAATTGTGCTTGTTTTCCAATATAAATAACTTAAAAGAAGACTGGGAGGTCTTCTTTTTTCTATAAAATAGGTGAAAGAATCTGTCATCAAAATTCAATCATTTTCCTAGTTTTTGTAACCTATTTGTAATGAAAATGCACTTTCTTTGTAAAAATCAAAATGCTATAATTCCTTAAATCAATTTTCCTTTATCAGGGAGGTTATTATGAAAAAAAGCAGATTATTTAAAAATAGTTTGTTGGTTCGCTTACTTGGATTGCTGACGGTCTTTCTCTTCTTATCAGCATTCACAGCACCTGAAAAACCTGAGTATGGAATTTATGATCCAAATCACTATCTGACTGATGAGACAATTAGACTGATTCGAGGTTTGAATAAGGTAAATAGTCAAAAAGCAGAAAAATTCCAAGTGGGCGTTTACGTTGTGAAAAGCCTAGATGGAGAAACAATCGAAACAGTAGCTAATGAAACCGCTAGAGCTTGGAAGATTGGCTACTCGGGAGACAACAACGGAGCCTTGATTGTGCTTGCAGTCCAGGATAGAAAATCACGGATTGAAACAAGCAATAATGTGGCTAGTAAGATCACAGATTATCAGACCAATAGATTTTTGAAAACAGCACGACCTTACTTTCAAAAGGGAGACTACAACAAGGGAGTTCTCTCTATAGTAAACAATCTCAACTACATGTTCTATAGTGGATCGAGCACACTTTCTTCAAGTTCTAAAAGTAGTTACGACTATGCTACTAATTCTAGTCGTCTAAGAGAAATTGAAAAGTATACCAGTGAGAGCCAATCTTCGAAACGGCATCGAAAAAGCAGTTCGAGCGACGGAGTTATCGGATTTGGAGCTCTGATTTACGTCATCGTCATGATTATTGGATTTATATTTGGAGGTCGTGGTGGTTCACGTGGAGATGATTCTGGCGGAGGCTGGTGGGGCGGTGACTCATCAGATTCGGGATCCTCTTGGTCAGACTCAGGATCCGACTCATCTGGAGGCTGGGACGGCGGTGGCTTTGATGGTGGCGGTTCTTCTGATGACTGGTGAGTGATCCTATATAAATCTCAAACCGATTCCTCAAAGCAGTAAGGCAACTCCTTTGCAAAAGTTCACTCCTTAATTTAGAATAAAAAAACAAAGATTGGGAAATTGATTTAAAATCTGAGTCCTACCTCAGAAAAGTTGATAAAAGAAAGTGTTAAGGTTTTGATATGAAACAAAATAAAGTAATTCTCTCTATAGTGGCGATTTTCTTTGGACTACTAGTTCTGGCAAGTTGTTCCGCAGTGACGACCTATAATGGTTTGGTTGGTGAACAGACTAAAGTGGAGCAGGCTCAGGCCGATGTCTCTACAGCCCTCCAACGTCGTTCAGATTTGATTGGTAATTTGGTGGAGTCCGTTAAAGGACAAATGAATCATGAAACAGAAGTCTTTACTAAAATTGCTGATGCCAGAGCTAAAATCGGCAGTAGCTCAGTAACATCGGAAGAAAACCAAAAGGCTCAGGGAGAGTTGAGCTCTGCTCTTTCCCGTTTGATTTCCTTGACGGAGAACTACCCTGAACTCAAGAGCAATCAAAATGTTGAGCAACTGATGGTGGAACTTTCAGGAAGTGAAAATCGTATCTTTGTAGCACGTAAGGATTATAACAAGGTCGCAGCCGAGTACAATCAAAAGTTGAGAAGTTTCCCAACCGTACTCTTTGCGAATATGATGAACTTTAAAGAAGCTGAAACCTTCAAAGAAACAGAAGAAGCCAAGACAGTTCCTAAGGTCGATTTCGGAACATCTTCATCAAGTCAATAAAGTGAATCGACTATGAATAAAGGGATTTCTCTAGTATGACTAGTGATTTTAAACTCAAACCTGGAAAGCCTTTTCCAGGTTTTTTTGGTATAATAAAATAAAAAGAAATCTTGGAGAAAGCTATGCTAGGAAGACTTTTTCAACTCTTGGTCTTGTCACCATACTTTTATTTTTTTCATTGGATTGAGAAGGCGGATAAAGATAGTAAATATTTCGTGTTTTTCTATTACTTTTATTGGATTTATCTCCCTTTTTGGGCTTTATTCAGTATCGCTTTTACAATTTTTTCTTTGTTGATTTTCAATTTTATCTTGAAAAATCCCATGGATCTAACAAGATGGGGGATATGGATTCTTTTAGTCTTCTTGTCTCTTGTAAATGACTGGAAAGTCTATGTCTGCCTGAAGAGAATGTTCAAGCTGAGACAGATCAATAACAGAGGCTCATCACAGAATAGCTAATTTTTAGAGGAGGTTTAAGATGTCAAAGGTAAGGCAGTTTATGTATAGCTATTACAAAATCTATATTCTTACGATTTGCTTTCTCTGGTTCCTCATGTTCTTTCTTCCTTGGGATTGGCAAATAGGAGGAGTTTCAATTTATTATTTCGTTATGAAAAAACTCTTCGTGGTCTTTGGTGTTTTATCCATCCTATACTCCATACTGATTAAAAAAATCAGTCTCTTTATCTTTGGAGTGCTATTTTGCATGGCCTTCTGGATCAATCTCTTTTTGTACTTTGGCTTATTACCAGCATTTTTTGGAAATTAAACACTAAAAATTGATGGGCTAGACTAGCTTCTAGCCCTTTTTATTTTCTTGTCAAAATAGCTTGAGAAGTGAAAATGATTTGGTTGACGAGCTATCTGTATGATATAATAAGTTCCGTAAACAGAAGATTAAGGGATTTAAAAATGGCGAAAAAAGTAAAGGACTATTATGACCTGGCTTATGCTAAGGATTTGAGTCGACGGTTGCAAGCAGCGTCCCCTGCCTTTGATGGACAAAAATTTAGCTTGTTGCTAGAAAAAGACCTGGAAAATTTGGAGTTTAGCCAGCGTCAAGAACTCTTGGCTAAAAGTATCAAAGAATGCCTCCCCCTATCTTATCAGGACTCTCTCAAGGTTTTTGAGAAAATTTTAGGCCCTGAGTTAGAGGGTGGTTTAGGCATGTTTTCAGAAGGTTACTGGCTTTGGCCAATTGGCAAATATATAGAGCTATATGGAGACAAGGAATTTGAATTGAGCGCGGCCTTTAGTAAGGAACTCACCAAGCGATTTACGGGAGAATTTTCCATGAGGCCCTTACTGGCTCGCTATCCTAAGGATACAATGGCTTTGCTGATAGAATGGAGTCAGGATGAAAACTTGCGCGTTCGTAGACTTGCCAGCGAGTGTATGCGTATCCGTCTGCCTTGGGCTAAGAGACAAACCGTGGTGTTAGATTATCTTGAGGATTTCACCACTATTCTGACCAATCTAAAGGAAGATAAAGACAAGTCCATTCAAAAAAGCGTAGCCAATAATCTAAATGATTTATACAAGGAAGACCCCGATAAGTTCGAAAGGATTCTTCAAACTTGCAAGAGGGAGGAACTAAGTCCAAGTTGTGCCTGGATTATCAAGCATGCATCACGAACAAAAAACAAAAAAATGCCGACAGAAGATTAAAAAAAGTGGATTTTAGAGATGTCTTTTTCCTTTGTAAAGTAAGGATTCTTTCTTGAAAAATGAGAGTAAATATGCTACAATTAAAAGAACATTCTAAAATCTTCAGAATTAAAAGTAAGGAAAATAATGGCTAATATTTTAAAAAAAATCATCGAAAATGATAAAGGTGAGATAAGAAAATTAGAAAAAATGGCAGACAAGGTCATGTCCTATGAAGAACAAATGGCAGCCTTGACCGATGAAGAACTGCAAGCAAAAACGGTTGAATTTAAGGAACGCTATGCAAATGGTGAAACGCTAGATCAACTCTTGTATGAAGCATTTGCGGTTGTCCGTGAAGGGGCTAACGTGTTCTTGGACTCTTCCCTTATAAGGTCCAGGTCATGGGAGGGATCGTTCTTCACCACGGAGATGTACCTGAGATGCGTACAGGGGAAGGAAAAACCCTGACAGCGACTATGCCGGTATATCTGAATGCCTTGTCTGGAAAAGGAGTTCACGTAGTAACGGTCAATGAATACCTGTCTGAGCGTGATGCGACTGAAATGGGTGAACTCTATTCATGGCTTGGTTTATCAGTAGGGATTAACTTAGCAGCTAAGTCTCCGATGGAAAAAAGAGAAGCTTATGCATGTGATATCACCTACTCAACCAACTCAGAGATTGGATTTGACTACCTTCGTGATAACATGGTCGTTCGAGCTGAAAATATGGTACAACGTCCGCTTAACTATGCCTTAGTTGACGAGGTAGACTCGATTTTGATTGACGAAGCGCGTACGCCTTTGATCGTTTCAGGAGCCAATGCTGTCGAAACAAGTCAGCTGTATCATATGGCGGATCACTTTGTCAAATCTTTGGACAAAGATGATTATATCATTGACATTCAGTCTAAGACTATTGGTTTATCTGATTCAGGGATTGACAAGGCTGAAGACTACTTCAAACTGGAAAATCTCTACGATATTGAAAACGTGGCCTTGACCCACTTCATTGATAATGCCCTTCGTGCTAACTATATCATGCTTCTTGATATTGACTATGTGGTCAGCGAAGAGCAGGAAATCTTGATTGTCGATCAATTTACAGGTCGTACTATGGAAGGTCGTCGTTATTCTGATGGCTTGCACCAAGCCATCGAAGCCAAGGAAGGCGTGCCGATTCAAGACGAAACCAAGACTTCAGCTTCTATCACCTACCAAAATCTCTTCCGTATGTATAAGAAGTTGTCTGGTATGACGGGTACTGGTAAGACAGAGGAAGAAGAATTCCGTGAAATCTATAACATTCGTGTCATCCCAATCCCAACTAACCGTCCTGTTCAACGTATTGACCACTCTGACCTTCTTTATGCAAGTATTGAAGCAAAATTTAATGCTGTTGTTGAAGATGTCAAGGTTCGTTACCAAAAAGGACAACCTGTCTTGGTTGGTACTGTTGCCGTTGAAACCAGTGATTATATTTCTCAGAAATTGGTTGCAGCAGGAATTCCCCACGAAGTTCTAAATGCGAAGAACCACTACAAAGAAGCGCAAATCATTATGAACGCTGGTCAACGTGGTGCGGTTACCATCGCAACCAACATGGCCGGTCGTGGTACTGACATCAAGCTCGGTGAAGGTGTTCGTGAATTGGGTGGACTTTGTGTCATCGGTACAGAACGCCACGAGAGCCGTCGTATTGATAACCAGCTTCGTGGACGTTCAGGAAGACAAGGAGATCCAGGTGAGTCTCAATTCTACCTATCTCTTGAAGATGATTTGATGAAACGCTTCGGTTCAGACCGCTTAAAAGGTGTCTTTGAACGCCTCAATATGTCAGAAGAAGCTATTGAGTCCCGTATGTTGACCCGTCAGGTTGAAGCAGCTCAAAAACGCGTTGAGGGGAATAACTACGATACACGTAAACAAGTTCTTCAATACGATGATGTCATGCGCGAACAACGTGAGATTATCTATGCGCAGCGTTATGATGTTATCACTGCTGACCGTGACTTGGCTCCTGAGATTCACGCTATGATTAAACGTACGATCGGACGAGTTGTGGATGCTCATTCACGTTCTAAGGAAGAAGAAAAAATCAAAGCTATCTTGAACTTTGCTAAATACAATCTGCTACCAGAGAGTTCTATTTCTGAGGAAGATTTGGCTGGTTTGTCAGATCGTGATATCAAAGATGAACTCTTCCAACGTGCCTTAAAGGTCTACGATAGTCAAATCTCAAAATTACGAGACGAGGACGCAGTCAAGGAATTCCAAAAGGTCTTGATTCTGCGTGTTGTGGATAACAAGTGGACAGACCATATTGATGCTCTTGACCAGTTGCGAAATGCTGTTGGACTTCGTGGCTATGCGCAAAACAACCCAGTTGTTGAGTACCAGGCAGAAGGTTTCCGCATGTTTAACGACATGATTGGGTCAATTGAATTTGACGTCACTCGTTTGATGATGAAAGCGCAAATCCATGAACAAGAAAGACCACAGACGGAGATTAATATTAGCACAACGGCTACTCGTAATATCGCAGCCCAGCGTGCAAATCTTCCAGCAGATGTGGACTTGAGCCGAATTGGGCGTAATGAACTTTGTCCATGTGGTTCAGGTAAGAAATTTAAGAATTGTCATGGAAGACGAAACTAATAAGACATAAGAACAGGCGGATACCTGGTGAAAATACATTTTTACTTGGTGTCCGTTTGCTTTATAAGGAGATGAATCATGGTATTTACAGCTAAAAGTCCTAAAATTAACATTGAAGAAGTTCGCGCCTTGTCAAAACTAGATGGTTTGGCTTATGAAAAAAAATACCAGCGTGATCAGGAATTGGAAGCCATCATCCGTGGAGATGACCAGCGTATTCTCTTGGTGATTGGACCATGTTCATCTGATAATGAGGAGGCAGTCCTCGAGTATGCCAAGCGCTTGTCTGCCTTGCAAGAAGAAGTCAAAGACCGTATCTTTATGGTCATGCGGGTCTATACAGCCAAACCTCGTACCAATGGAGATGGCTATAAAGGCTTGATTCACCAACCAAATGCGACAGAAGCACCTAGCTTGATCAATGGGATCAAGGCTGTTCGTCAGCTACACTATCGTGTGATTACCGAGACTGGTATGACAACTGCTGATGAGATGCTCTACCCAGAAAACCTTCCTTTGGTGGATGATTTGATTTCTTATATGGCTGTTGGGGCTCGTTCAGTTGAGGACCAGCAACACCGTTTTGTAGCGAGCGGAGCAGATTTTTCAACAGGATTTAAAAATCCAACATCTGGAAATCTCAATGTTATGTTTAATGGGATTTATGCGGCGCAAAACAAGCAGAGTTTCCCTCTTTCTCGGTAAAGAGGTGGAAACAACTGGGAATCCATTGTCTCATGCCATTCTTCGCGGTGCCTTGAATGAATACGGGAAAAATATTCCCAACTACTACTATGACAATTTAATGGATACCATAGCCCAGTATGAAAAGATGGGCTTGGAAAATCCTTTTATCATCATCGATACCAATCATGACAATTCGGGCAAGCAGTACATGGATCAAATCCGTATCGTTCGCCAGACCTTGATCAACCGTGACTGGAATGAGAAAATCAAAAAATACGTTCGTGGTTTTATGATTGAGTCCTATCTGGAAGATGGACGTCAAAATGAACCTGAAGTTTTTGGCAAGTCTATCACGGACCCTTGTCTAGGCTGGGATAATACAGAAGCACTTGTTCGTGAAATCTACCAAACGCTAGGAGAATAAGATGGCATTTATCGAAAAAGGTCAAGAAATAGATATTGAAGCAATCAAGGCTGCGACCCAGCTGTCACCTGAAGCCTTGCGTTATAAGGAAGCGCGAGATCGAGAGTTGGCAGCTATTATCTCAGGTGAAGATGACCGAATCCTTTTGGTGATGGGGCCTTGCTCTTCTGACAATGAAGAGGCTGTTTTGGAATATGCTCGTCGTTTAGCAGACTTACAGAAAAAAGTTGCGGATAAAATCTTTATCGTCATGCGTGTTTATACTGCCAAGCCTCGTACCAACGGAGATGGCTATAAGGTATGATTCATCAGCCAAATGCTAGTGAGGCGCCTAGTCTCATCAATGGTTTGCAGGCAGTTCGTCAGCTCCATTACCGTGTGATTACCGAAACGGGCTTGACGACAGCTGATGAGATGCTTTATCCGTCAAATCTCGTTTTGGTTGATGATTTGGTCAGCTATCATGCAGTTGGAGCTCGTTCAGTGGAAGACCAAGAGCACCGTTTTGTGGCGTCTGGGATTGATGCTCCAGTTGGGATGAAAAATCCAACATCTGGGAACCTTGGGGTCATGTTTAATGCCATCTATGCAGCTCAAAACAAGCAAACCTTTCTTTACCATGGTCAAGAAGTGGAAACTTCAGGAAATCCCTTGGCCCACGTTATCCTTCGTGGTGCCATGAACGAATACGGCAAAAATGAACCCAATTTCTACTATGAAACCCTCTTAAATGCTATCAACCGCTATGAGACCATGGGACTTGAAAATCCCTTTATCATTATCGATACCAATCATGACAATTCAGGTAAGCAGTATATGGAACAAATCCGCATTGTTCGCCAATCCTTGCTGAATCGCGACTGGAACGAAAAGATTAAAAAGACGGTTCGAGGCTTTATGATTGAATCTTATCTAGCAGATGGTCGCCAAAACCAACCAGAAATCTTTGGTTGTTCCATTACTGACCCTTGTCTAGGTTGGGAAAATACAGTAGCCTTGGTAGACGAAATTTATACTACCTTAACAAAATAAGTGAAAAGGATGGAGTTGGGGGAATCTCAACTCTTTTTGTGAGTATGATAGTTGGACATGGAATTGACATCGAAGAATTGGCTTCGATAGAAGGCGCAGTTACACGACATGAAGGATTTGCCAAGCGCGTGCTGACCGCTAAAGAAATGGAGTGCTTTACCAGTCTCAAAGGGCGCAGACAAATCGAATATTTGGCAGGTCGTTGGTCGGCTAAGGAGGCTTTTTCCAAGGCTATGGGGACAGGTATTGGCAAACTGACCTTTCAGGATTTGGAAGTCTTGAACAATGAAAGAGGGGCTCCCTATTTTAGTCAAGCGCCATTTTCAGGAAAGATTTGGCTGTCGATCAGCCATACAGATCAGTTTGTGACAGCCAGTGTCATTTTGGAGGAAAATCATGAAAGCTAGTCCACATAGACCAACCAAGGCTCTCATTCATCTGGGAGCTATTCGACAAAATATTCAGCAAATGGGGGCTCATATCCCTGAAGGAACGCTCAAGTGGGCAGTGGTCAAGGCCAATGCCTACGGACATGGGGCAGTAGCTGTTGCCACAGCTATCCAAGACGATGTCGACGGCTTTTGCGTTTCCAATATTGATGAAGCTATTGAGTTGCGCCAAACAGGGATAAACAAGAAAATCCTCATCTTAGGAGTTTCTGAGCTAGAAGCCGTTTCTCTGGCTAAAGAATATGACATCACCTTGACAGTGGCTGGACTGGAGTGGATTCAAGCACTCTTAGCTACTGGTGCTGACCTAGATGGCTTGTCGGTTCACCTTAAGATTGACTCAGGAATGGGACGGATTGGTTTTAGAGAGGTCAGTGAAGCTGATCAAGCTCAGGACTTGCTCAAGAAAGAGGGGGTTCGTATTGAGGGAATCTTTACTCACTTTGCGACTGCAGATGAAGCATCAGATGACTACTTTAATAAGCAGTTAGAACGCTTTAAGATTGTTTTAGCAAGTATGAAGGAGGTACCAGAGCTGGTTCATGCCAGCAACTCGGCAACGACTCTTTGGCATGCAGAGACTATTTTCAATGCGGTTCGTATGGGAGATGCCATGTATGGTCTCAATCCAAGTGGAGATGTCTTAGACTTGCCTTATGACTTGACACCAGCCTTGAGTTTGGAGTCTGCTCTGGTCCATGTCAAGACAGTGCCAGCTGGAGCTTGCATGGGCTATGGAGCCACCTATCAGGCGGATAGCGAGCAAGTCATCGCGACCGTGCCAATCGGCTATGCGGATGGTTGGACACGAGACATGCAGAATTTCTCTGTTTTAGTAGATGGACAAGCTTGCCCAATCGTCGGACGGGTTTCTATGGACCAAATCACCATTCGCTTGCCTAAGGTTTACCCACTCGGAACCAAGGTAACCTTGATTGGCTCCGACGGAGATAAGGAAATCACAGCTACTCAAGTAGCAGTCTACCGTGGAACTATTAACTATGAGGTGGTTTGCCTCCTCAGCGATCGCATTCCGAGAGAGTATTATTAAACCAAAGAAAGGAGGGGAAGCATGAATCTACACCAACCCTTGCATGTCTTGCCTGGTGTGGGACCAAAGTCAGCAGAGAAATACGCCAAACTAGGCATTGAAAACTTGCAAGACCTCTTGCTCTACTTTCCTTTCCGTTACGAAGACTTCAAGACCAAGCAGGTGCTGGAACTGGAAGACGGTGAAAAGGCGGTTCTTTCTGCTCAAGTCGTGACTCCTGCCAGTGTCCAGTATTATGGTTTTAAGCGTAATCGTTTACGCTTTAGTCTCAAACAGGGAGAAGTCGTTTTTGCGGTGAATTTTTTTAACCAGCCCTACCTAGCAGATAAAATAGAGTTGGGAGCAACGCTTGCCGTTTTTGGCAAATGGGATCGGGCTAAAGCCAGTCTGACTGGGATGAAGGTTCTGGCTCAGGTTGAAGATGACCTCCAGCCTGTCTATCGTCTGGCTCAAGGAATCAGTCAGGCTAGTTTGGTCAAGGTCATTAAGACAGCCTTTGATCAAGGGTTGGACCTCTTGATAGAGGAAAATCTTCCCCAGTCTTTGCTGGACAAATACAAACTCATGTCCCGTTGCCAGGCAGTCCGTGCTATGCATTTTCCTAAGGATTTGGCAGAATACAAGCAGGCCCTTCGTCGTATCAAGTTTGAGGAACTCTTTTACTTCCAAATGCAGTTGCAGACACTCAAGTCTGAAAATAGAGTTCAGGGAAGCGGTCTGGTTCTGAATTGGTCTCAGGAAAAAGTGACAGCTGCTAAAGAAAATCTTCCTTTTACCCTAACCCCAGCTCAGGAAAAGAGTTTGCAGGAAATTTTGACCGACATGAAGTCGGACCACCACATGAATCGTCTCCTGCAAGGAGATGTGGGGAGCGGGAAAACGGTAGTCGCTGGCTTGGCCATGTTTGCTGCAGTGACGGCTGGCTACCAAGCGGCTCTCATGGTACCGACCGAAATCCTTGCTGAGCAACACTTTGAAAGTCTACAGAGTCTCTTTCCAGACTTGAAACTCGCTCTCTTGACAGGATCCTTGAAAGCTGCAGAAAAAAGAGAAGTCTTGGAGACCATTGCCAAGGGTGAGGCTGATTTGATTATCGGAACCCACGCTCTGATACAAGATGGGGTTGATTATGCTCGACTTGGTTTGATTATCATCGATGAGCAGCACCGTTTTGGTGTGGAACAAAGGCGGATTTTACGGGAAAAAGGCGACAACCCAGACGTTCTCATGATGACGGCGACGCCCATTCCGCGAACATTGGCTATCACAGCCTTTGGCGATATGGATGTTTCCATTATCGACCAGATGCCTGCGGGTCGGAAACCCATTGTGACACGTTGGATCAAACATGAGCAGCTGCCTCAGGTGCTGACTTGGTTAGAAGGAGAAATTCAAAAAGGTTCTCAAGCATACGTCATCTCTCCCTTGATAGAAGAATCAGAAGCTCTGGATTTGAAAAATGCTATTGCCTTATCTGAGGAGTTGACAGCTCATTTTGCAGGAAAGGCAGAGGTTGCTCTTCTACATGGTAAGATGAAGAGTGACGAAAAAGACCAGATTATGCAGGATTTTAAAGAGAGAAAAACGGATATTCTGGTTTCGACGACGGTTATCGAGGTTGGAGTCAATGTCTCCAATGCGACCGTCATGATCATCATGGATGCCGATCGGTTCGGTCTCAGCCAGCTTCACCAGCTCAGAGGTCGTGTGGGTCGGGGAGACAAGCAGTCCTATGCTGTTCTCGTTGCCAATCCCAAGACCGAGTCAGGGAAAGACCGCATGCGCATCATGACAGAAACCACCAACGGATTTGTCCTTGCTGAGGAGGATTTGAAAATGCGCGGATCAGGTGAGATTTTTGGAACCAGACAGTCAGGACTTCCAGAGTTTCAAGTGGCTGATATTATCGAAGACTTTCCAATTTTAGAAGAAGCCAGGAAGGTTGCCAGCTACATTAGTTCGATAAAAGATTGGAAAGAGGATCCAGAATGGCGGATGATTGCTCTTCATCTAGAAAAGAGAGAACATCTAGATTAAGCCTTTTCTAAGAAATCTATAAGCTAGCTTTTAGGTTTGGGTCTTATACTAGAGTCATCAAAAAGAAACGAGGACTCTCATATGACGATTAAAGTGACCTACCAAAAGAAATTTCAAACCGTCAAACTAGAGAAAGGAGCTAGCACTTATTGATAACCAAAGAGCGGAAACGCTCTTTTTGTTTTAAAACTACTTTCAGATGATAGGTCTGAGGGAGGAGAATTTAAAATCTCTATCTATTTATACTCAATGAAAATCAAAGAGCAAACTAGGAAGCTAGCCGCAGGTTGCTCAAAGCACTGCTTTGAGGTTGTAGATAAGACTGACGAAGTCAGTTACATATATAATCCAAGGCGAAGCTGACGTGGTTTGAATTTGATTTTCGAAGAGTATTACCCTTCTTTCTTGCATTGCTTTCCCAGATATGCTACAGTTATGATAGCGATTACAAAACAAAAAGGAGCATACTATGAAAAAAATCCAGCTTTGCTAGAAGAAATCAAGACTTATAAAGGAAGAGATGAGGTTCCAGAAGACTTTGATGCTTTTTTTGGGATGAAGAGGTCAAAAAGTTTCCTCTCTTCCTGCCTATCAGTTGGAGGAAAGAGATTTCCATATTCCTCAAGTCAAGTGCTATGAGCTAACCTTTGAGGGAAGGAATGAAGGAAAGGTCTATGCACGCATCGTCCTTCCAAAGACTGAGGAGAAGGTTCCGCTAATTTTCCATTTCCATGGATACATGGGACGTGGCTGGGATTGGGCTGACATGCTGGCCTATACTGTGGCTGGTTACGGTGTTGTTTCTATGGATGTTCGAGGCCAGTCGGGCTATTCACAAGATGGTTTGCGCTCTCCTTTGGGAAATACGGTCAAGGGCCACATTATCCGTGGTGCTGTTGAAGGTCGAGACCAGCTCTTTTATAAGGATGTCTATCTAGATATTTACCAGTTGGTTGAAATTGTGGCTAGTCTGCCTCAGGTGGATGAGAAGCGATTTTCTAGCTATGGTGCCTCACAAGGAGGGGCTTTAGCCCTGGTTGCAGCAGCGCTCAATCCTCGGATTCAGCGAATAGTTGCCATCTATCCCTTCTTGTCTGACTTTAGACGAGTGCTTGAGATTGGTAATACCAGTGAAGCCTATGACGAACTCTTCCGTTATTTCAAGTTCCACGATCCCTTCCATGAAACAGAGGAGGAAATCATGGCGACTCTTGCCTATATCGATGTGAAGAATCTTGCCCATCGTATCAAAGGAGAGGTCAAGATGATTACGGGCTTGGATGACGATGTTTGCTATCCCATTACCCAGTTTGCGATTTACAACCGTCTGACCTGCGACAAGTCCTATCGCATCATGCCTGAGTATGCCCACGAAGCCATGAATGTTTTTGTCAATGACCAAGTCTACAACTGGTTATGTGGCAGTGAGATTCCTTTTTCTTATGTAAAAAAATAACTTTGAGAGAGCACTAGCTCTCTTTTTTATATTGAAATCACTGAAAGTACTTTTTGTAAATTTAAAATATTAAATTATTCTTGAAAGTAAAATCTATTCTATATCAATTTAGCTATAAAGTTCAAAGTTTATTGTATAATAAGGAAAAGATATTATGCGAAAGGAGGAAACTTTTCGCTGTTTGAACAGAGAATAAGAACAGTGGACGTTTGAAGAATGGGAGGTCTCATTCAGTCGGTTACTTTCTTTTTACTTGTTTAGTTGGAGGAACTAAAAATTTTAAGAAAAAAAGAAAGCGCTTTATTTACAGATAATATGAAAGGTTAGAAAATGAAGTATAGGGATTTTGATCGAAAACGACGATATGGCATTAGAAAATTTGCAGTTGGAACAGCTTCTGTACTAATTGGTACAGTTGTATTTGGAGTTTCGCCAGTTTTAGCCCAAGAACAGGAAAATGTAGTAGCGCCAAATACTGAAAATGTGGAAAAAGTCAAAGACCAATCATCAGAAGAGGTGCCCAAAGAAGCTGTAGTAGCAAATGCATCTGATGCTGATAAGAATGTAGTTGGGACTGAACTTGATCAAGATAAGCTCAAGAAGCAGGTAGAAGAAAAGACAGAAAATGCAACGGAAACAACGTTAAAAGAAGAGGAAAAATCAACAGATTCGAATGCTATTCCTCGTGATTATTATTCAAGGGATTTGCAAAATGCCAATCCTGTCCTAGAAAAAGAAGATGTTGAAACCAATGCGTCAAATAGTCAGAGAGTTGATTTATCAAATGAATTAGAAAAACTAAAGAAACTTGAAAACGCAACTGTTCACATGGAGTTTAAGCCCGATGCCAAAGCTCCAGCATTCTATAATCTCTTTTCTGTGTCGAGTGCTACCAAAAAAGATGAGTACTTCACTATGGCAGTCTACAATCAAGTAGCTTGGTTGAAGGGCGCGGTGCCAAAGGGGAACAGTTCTATGATAAATATACGGATGCCCCTTTACAAGTACGTCCTGGTCAGTGGAATTCAGTGACTTTCACAGTTGAAAAACCGACAGCAGAACTACCTAAAGGCCGAGTGCGTCTCTATGTGAACGGAGTATTATCTCGAACAAGTCTGAAATCTGGTCATTTCATCAAAGATATGCCAGATGTAACGCATGCTCAAATCGGAGCAACCAAGCGTGCCAGCAATACAGTTTGGGGAAGCAATCTACAAGTTCGAAACCTAACCGTCTATAATCGTGCCTTAAGCCCAGAAGAGGTTCAGACGAGAAGTCAACTATTTGAAAGAGGTGATTTGGAGAAGAAACTTCCAGAAGGTGCGAAAATCTCAGAGAAAGAAGACGTCTTTGAAGGGGGAATGAACAACAAACCAAATAAAGATGGAATCAAGAGTTATCGTATTCCAGCTCTGCTCAAGACAGATAAAGGAACTTTGATCGCAGGTGCGGATGAACGCCGTCTCCATTCGAGTGACTGGGGTGATATCGGTATGGTCATCAGACGTAGTGAAGACAATGGTAAAACTTGGGGAGACCGAGTAACCATTACCAACTTACGTGACAATCCAAAGGCTTCTGACCCATCGATCGGTTCACCAGTGAATATCGATATGACCTTGACTCAAGATCCTGAAACCAAACGCATCTTTGCCATTTATGACATGTTCCCAGAAGGGAAGGGAATCTTTGGAATGTCTTCGCAAAAAGAAGAAGCCTACAAAGAAATCGACGGAAAAACCTATCAAATCCTCTACCGTGAAGGAGAAAAGGGAGCTTATACCATTCGAGAAAATGGTACGGTTTATACACCAGATGGAAAGGCAACGGAATACCGTGTCGTTGTGGATCCTGTTAAACCAGCCTACAGCGACAAAGGTGATCTATACAAGGGTGACCAGCTACTAGGCAATATCTATTTCACAACAAATAAAACTTCTCCATTTAGGATTGCCAAGGATAGCTATCTATGGATGTCCTACAGTGATGACGACGGGAAGACTTGGTCAGCGCCTCAAGATATTACTCCGATGGTCAAATCCGATTGGATGAAATTCTTGGGTGTAGGTCCTGGAGTGGGAATTACCCTTCGTACTGGACCACATAAAGGTCGGATTGTCGTTCCTGTCTATACGACTAACCGTACCAACCACCTTAATGGTTCCCAATCATCTCGAATCATCTACTCTGACGATCATGGTAAAACATGGCATATGGGTGGTGGTGTCAATGATAATCGTAAACTTTATGATGGTACCGTGGTTGATTCAAGCACCATGAACAATTATTATGCTCAAAATACCGAGGCTTCAGTTGTTCAGTTAAACAATGGGGATCTCAAACTCTTTATGCGTGGATTGACAGGAGATCTACAGGTTGCAACGAGTCATGATGGTGGTCTAACTTGGGATAATCACGTTGATCGCTACGATGTACCAGATGTTTATGTTCAAATGGCTGCGACTCATACGGTTCAAAATGGTAAAGAGTATATTCTCTTGGCAAATGCGAATGGTCCAGGTCGTAAAAATGGCTATATTCGAGTGGCTCGTGTAGAAAAAGATGGCCAGTTAACTTGGTTACACCACCATTTGATTCAAGAAGGCGAGTATGCGTATAACTCACTTCAACAAATTGGGCCAGATGAATTTGGACTTTTATATGAGCACCATGCGCCTGGAGGTGTTCCATATACACTTTCCTTCAAGAAATTCAACTGGGATTTCTTGACCAAGGATTGGATTTCTCCTAAAGAAGCAAAAGTGAAATACGCGATTGAAAAATGGCCGGGTATTCTTGCGATGGAGTTTGATTCGGAAGTATTGGTCAACAAGGCTCCAACCCTTCAATTGGCAAATGGTAAAACAGCACGCTTCATGACCCAGTATGATACGAAAACCCTCCTATTTACAGTGGATTCAGAAGATATGGGGCAAAAAGTTACAGGTCTGGCAGAAGGTGCAATTGAAAGTATGCATAATTTACCAGTCTCTGTGACGGGCACTAAGCTTTCGAATGGAATGAATGGAAGTGAAGCTGCTGTTCATGAAGTGCCAGAATATACAGGCCCATTGGGGACATCCGGCGAAGAGCCAGCTCCGACAGTTGAAAAGCCAGAATTTACAGGCGGAGTTAATGCCGTTGAGGCAGCAGTTCATGAAGTACCAGAGTACACAGGCCCACTAGTACAGCGGGCGAAGAGGCAGCCCCAACAGTTGAGAAGCCAGAATTTGCAGGCGGTGTGAATGCTGTCGAAGCAGCTGTACATGAAGTCCCTGAGTACAAAGGTGGTGTGAATGCAGCCAATGCAGCTGTACATGAACTCGCAGAATACAAGGGAGCTAATTCGCTTGTGACTCTTGCTACAGAAGATTATACTTACAAAGCTCCTCTTGCTCAGCAGACACTTCCTGATACGGGTAACAAGGAGAGTGGACTCCTTGCCACACTAGGATTCACAGCTTTCTTCCTTGGCTTGTTTGCAATGGGGAAAAAGAGAGAAGAATAAGAGAATAATTTTAGTCATTTGGCTTTGTAAAAATAGAAGGAGATAGTAGGTTTTTCAGCCTGCTATCTTTTTCTTTCGACTCAAGGTGTACTAATAAGAAATTCTAAGAAGTCTGAAACTACTTTCAGGATAGTCTGTTCTATAAAATAGTTTTGAAACTGAAATCTATTCTACCACAAGCTATTGAAAGCGCTTAACAAATGATATATAATAAGCCCATAAGAACAAGAAAGGGAGGAAAGAGGATGCCACAAATCAGCAAAGAAGCCTTGATTGAACAAATCAAAGATGGAATCATTGTCTCTTGCCAGGCACTTCCTCACGAACCGCTTTATACAGAAGCGGGAGGGGTTATCCCCTTGCTAGTCAAAGCGGCTGAGCAAGGTGGAGCAGTCGGTATCCGAGCAAATAGTGTTCGTGATATCAGGGAGATCAAGGAGGTTACGAAACTCCCGATTATCGGGATCATCAAACGTGACTATCCGCCACAGGAGCCTTTCATTACAGCTACTATGAAAGAGGTTGATGAATTGGCTGAACTAGACATTGAGGTCATTGCTCTGGATTGTACCAAACGTGAACGTTACGACGGTTTGAAAATTCAGGACTTTATCCGACAAGTCAAAGAAAAGTATCCACATCAACTCTTAATGGCTGATACTAGCACTTTTGAAGAAGGGATAGCAGCGGTCGAAGCAGGAATTGATTTTGTTGGAACAACCCTATCAGGTTACACTTCTTACAGTCCAAAAGTAGATGGTCCAGACTTTGAACTAATCAAAAAACTTTGTGAAGCAGGAGTGGATGTCATCGCTGAAGGGAAAATTCATACACCCGAACAAGCCAAGCAAATCCTTGAATATGGGGTGCGAGGCATCGTTGTTGGTGGAGCTATTACTAGACCAAAAGAGATTACGGAACGCTTTGTTGCCGGTCTTAAATAACACAATCTCAAAAACAGAGGAGAGTGGTCGATGCGTCGGATAAAATGAAAACGTATACAAATATAAAGAACTCATTATCCAATATGGATACGCTTATCAATTAGGAGAATACAAATGAAATTTAGAAAACTAGCTTGTACAGTACTTGCGGGTGCTGCGATTCTTGGCCTTGCGGCTTGTGGTAACTCTGGTGGAAGTAAAGATGCTGCAAATTCTGGTAGCGATAGCGGAAAAACAGAAATCACTTGGTGGGCATTCCCAGTCTTCACACAAGAAAAAACGGGTGACGGTGTTGGAACTTATGAAAAATCAATCATCGAAGCTTTTGAAAAGGCAAATCCAGATGTAAAAGTGAAATTGGAAACCATCGACTTTAAGTCAGGTCCAGAAAAGATTACAACAGCTATCGAAGCGGGAACCGCGCCAGACGTACTCTTTGACGCACCAGGACGTATCATCCAATACGGTAAAAATGGTAAATTGGCTGAGTTGAACGACCTCTTCACAGACGAATTCGTCAAAGACGTCAACAACGAAAACATCGTACAAGCAAGTAAGGCTGGAGACAAAGCTTACATGTATCCAATCAGTTCAGCTCCATTCTACATGGCCATGAACAAGAAAATGTTGGAAGATGCAGGAGTTGCAAACCTTGTAAAAGAAGGTTGGACAACTGATGACTTTGAAAAAGTTTTGAAAGCGCTTAAAGATAAAGGCTACACTCCAGGTTCATTGTTCAGTTCTGGTCAAGGGGGAGACCAAGGAACACGTGCCTTCATTGCAAACCTTTACGGCGGTTCTGTAACAGATGAAAAAGTAACTAAATATACAACTGACGATCCTAAATTCGTCAAAGGTCTTGAAAAAGCTGCTAGCTGGATCAAAGACGGTTTGTTGAACAATGGGTCACAATTTGACGGTGGAGCAGACATCCAAAACTTTGCTAACGGTCAAACTTCATACACAATCCTTTGGGCTCCAGCTCAAAACGGTATCCAAGCGAAGCTCTTGGAAGCAAGTAAGGTTGAAGTGGTTGAAGTACCATTCCCATCGGATTCAGGTAAACCAGCTCTTGAATACCTTGTAAACGGATTTGCAGTATTCAACAACAAAGACGATAAGAAATCGCTGCTGCTAAGAAATTCGTTCAATTCATCGCAGATGACAAAGAATGGGGTCCTAAAGACGTAGTTCGTACAGGTGCCTTCCCAGTTCGTACTTCATTTGGTAAACTTTATGATGACAAACGTATGGAAACAATCAGCAGCTGGACTAAATACTACTCACCATACTACAACACTATCGATGGATTTGCAGAAATGAGAACACTTTGGTTCCCAATGTTGCAATCTGTATCAAATGGTGACGAAAAACCAGCGGATGCTTTGAAAGCCTTCACTGAAAAAGCTAACGAAACAATCAAAAAAGCTACAAAACAATAAGCACTAAGTCAGATTGATTCCCCCTTTTCCCTGTGCACTACGGTGTAAGAAAAGGGGGACTTTTGTTTGAAATGTAAGGAACTGTCACGAAATTAAAATGAAGTTCTTACATAAGCGAATCTTAAAAAATTTCATTTTGGTTTTAAAACAGTTTAAGAAAATCAAAAACTATTCTATTTGAAAGAGAGGTGCCGACTGTGAAAGTCAATAAAATTCGTATGCGGGAAACAGTGATTTCCTACGCTTTCCTAGCACCAGTGTTATTCTTCTTTGTGATCTTTGTCTTGGCTCCTATGATTATGGGATTCATTACAAGTTTCTTCAACTACTCCATGACGAAATTTGAGTTTGTAGGCTTGGACAACTACATTCGCATGTTTAAAGATCCTGTCTTTACCAAGTCTTTGATCAATACCGTTATCCTGGTTATCGGGTCAGTACCAATTGTTGTACTCTTCTCACTCTTTGTAGCATCTCAAACCTATCATCAAAATGCTATTGCTCGATCTTTCTATCGTTTCGTCTTCTTCCTTCCTGTAGTTACAGGTAGTGTGGCCGTAACGGTTGTATGGAAATGGATTTATGACCCCCTATCAGGGATTCTAAACTTTGTCCTTAAGTCAAGCCATATCATCAGCCAAAATATTTCTTGGTTGGGTGATAAAAACTGGGCTTTGCTAGCGATTATGATCATTCTTTTGACAACATCTGTTGGTCAACCGATTATCCTTTATATCGCTGCCATGGGAAATATTGACAATTCACTTGTTGAAGCAGCGCGTGTTGACGGTGCGACTGAGTTTCAAGTGTTCTGGAAGATCAAATGGCCTAGCCTCCTTCCAACAACTCTATACATCGCAATCATTACAACCATCAACTCATTCCAATGTTTCGCCTTGATTCAGCTCTTGACATCTGGTGGTCCAAACTACTCAACAAGTACCTTGATGTACTACCTTTACGAAAAAGCCTTCCAATTAACAGAGTACGGCTATGCAAATACCATCGGTGTCTTCTTGGCAGTGATGATTGCCATTGTCAGCTTTGCTCAATTCAAGATCCTCGGAAACGACGTAGAATACTAAAGAAAGGAGACAGTTATGCAACCTACACAAAAGAAGCCTTTAACAGCTTTCACTGTTATTTCAACGATTATCTTGCTCTTGTTGACCGTGCTGTTCATCTTTCCATTCTACTGGATTTTGACAGGGGCCTTCAAATCACAACCGGATACCATTATGATTCCACCACAATGGTTCCCTAAAATGCCAACCATGGAAAACTTCCAACAACTCATGGTGCAAAACCCTGCTATGCAGTGGATGTGGAACTCTGTATTTATCTCGCTAGTAACCATGTTCCTAGTTTGTGCAACCTCATCTCTAGCAGGATATGTATTGGCTAAAAACGATTCTATGGTCAGCGCATTCTCTTTGCAGTCTTTATCGCTGCCATGGCTCTTCCAAAAACAGGTTGTCCTTGTACCATTGGTACGTATCGTCAACTTCATGGGAATTCACGATACTCTTTTGGGCGGTTATCTTGCCTTTTGATTGGATGGCCATTTGGGGTCTTCCTCATGAAACAATTCAGCGAAAACATCCCAACAGAATTGCTTGAATCAGCTAAAATCGACGGTTGTGGTGAGATTCGTACCTTCTGGAGCGTAGCCTTCCCTATTGTGAAGCCAGGATTTGCAGCTCTTGCGATCTTTACCTTCATCAATACTTGGAATGACTACTTCATGCAGTTGGTAATGTTGACTTCACGTCAGAACTTGACTATCTCACTCGGGGTTGCGACCATGCAAGCCGAAATGGCAACCAACTATGGTTTAATTATGGCAGGTGCCGCTCTTGCAGCCGTGCCAATCGTAACAGTCTTCCTTGTCTTCCAAAAATCCTTTACTCAGGGTATTACTATGGGAGCTGTTAAAGGATAATACTCTTCGAAAATCAAATTCAGACAAGGTCAGCGTTACCTTGCATACTTAAGTATTGCTTGCGGTTAGCTTCCTAGTCTGTTCTTCCATTTTCATTGAGTATAAGAGAATACAGAGTTATAAGTGTCTACAAAATGTTGGGTATTTGCTTACCCTAGAGATTTTGTCAGACACTTATAAACTTAATCTATGATTTTGGTTAACTATCAGAAACGAAGGAAACAGTATGATTTTTGACAATTTGAAAAACATCACCTTTTACAAAGGGATTCATCCCAATTTAGATAAGGCTATCGACTATCTCTACCAGCACCGTAAGGATTCTTTGGAACTCGGTAAGTATGAGATTGACGGGGACAAGGTCTTTCTAGTTGTTCAGGAAAATGTCCTCAATCAAGCTGAAAATGATCAATTTGAGCATCATAGGAACTATGCAGATTTGCATTTGCTGGTAGAAGGACATGAATATTCGAGCTACGGTTCACGTATCAAAGACGAGGCGGTAGCATTCGATGAAGCGAGTGACATTGGTTTTGTCCATTGTCATGAACGCTACCCACTCTTGTTGGGTTATCACAATTTTGCGATTTTCTTCCCAGGAGAACCTCATCAGCCAAATGGCTATGCAGGTATGGAAGAGAAGGTTCGCAAATATCTTTTTAAAATTTTGATTGATTAAAAGAATCAGGAGGAGCAAACATGGCACAAAAAGGAGTAAGCCTGATCAAGGCAGCATTTGATACAGATAATTTTCTCATGCGTTTCAGTGAGAAGGTCTTGGATATCGTGACAGTCAATCTTCTTTTTGTTGTCTCTTGTTTGCCCATCGTGACGATTGGAGTGGCTAAAATCAGCCTCTACCAAACCATGTTTGAGATTAAGAGAAGCAGGCGAGTACCAGTCTTTAGAACTTATATAAGGGCCTTCAAGCAAAATCTGAAACTTGGGCTTCAGTTGGGTCTGTTAGAGTTGGGCATTGTTTTGCTGAGTCTTTTAGACCTCTATCTCTTCTGGGGACAGACAGCTTTGCCTTTCCAGATTGTGAAAGCTATTTGTTTGGGGATTCTCGTCTTCCTCACTCTGGTGATGCTGGCTAGTTATCCCATCGCTGCGCGCTATGATCTGTCTTGGAAAGAAGTGCTGCAAAAAGGGCTTATCTTGGTAAGTTTTAACTTTCCATGGTTCTTCCTCATGTTAGCCATTCTCTTTCTCATTGTGATGGTTCTTTATCTATCCGCCTTTACTCTCCTTTTGGGTGGATCAGCTTTTATCCTCTTTGGTTTTGGTTTGCTAGTCTTTCTCCAAGCAGGTTTGATGGAGAGAATCTTCGCCAAATACCAGTAGGAGGGCTTGTTTCTGAAACTACTTTCAATCGTTACAGTTTCTAAAATACAAGTAGAAACTAAAATCTAAGTGTATACAAGATATTGAAAGCGATTTTCACAAGATGTATACTAAACTTGTAAAAAATAGAACTGCTCTCAGCAGAAAAAAGAAATCTTAGGAGAAAATCTATGTCAGATTTGAAAAAATACGAAGGTGTCATTCCGGCCTTCTACGCATGTTATGGTGATCAAGGGGAAGTAAGTCCAGAGCGTACGCGTGCCTTGGTTCAATACTTCATTGATAAGGGAGTTCAAGGTCTCTATGTCAATGGTTCTTCTGGTGAATGTATCTACCAAAGTGTAGAGGACCGCAAGTTGATTTTGGAAGAAGTCATGGCAGTTGCTAAAGGTAAATTGACCATTATCGCTCACGTAGCTTGCAACAATACGAAAGACAGTATGGAACTTGCTCGCCATGCGGAAAGTTTGGGAGTAGATGCTATTGCAACAATCCCACCAATCTACTTCCGATTGCCTGAGTACTCAGTTGCTAAATACTGGAATGATATCAGTGCTGCAGCGCCAAACACAGACTATGTGATCTACAACATTCCTCAATTAGCAGGTGTTGCTTTGACTCCAAGTCTTTACACTGAGATGTTGAAAAATCCTCGTGTTATCGGTGTGAAGAACTCTTCTATGCCAGTTCAAGATATCCAAACCTTTGTTAGCCTTGGTGGAGAAGACCACATCGTCTTTAACGGTCCAGATGAACAGTTCCTTGGTGGACGTCTCATGGGTGCTAAAGCTGGTATCGGTGGTACTTATGGTGCTATGCCAGAACTCTTCTTGAAACTCAATGAGTTGATTGCTGAGAAAGACTTGGAAACAGCTCGTGAATTGCAATACGCTATCAATGCAATCATTGGTAAATTGACTGCTGCACATGGAAATATGTATGGTGTCATTAAAGAAGTCTTGAAGATCAATGAAGGCTTGAACATTGGTTCAGTTCGTTCGCCATTGACCCCAGTAACCGAAGAAGATCGCCCAGTTGTAGAAGCAGCAGCACAATTGATTCGAGAAACCAAGGAGCGCTTCCTCTAATCCATAAGGAGGTATTTATGACACACTACGTTGCAATTGATATTGGCGGAACCAACATCAAATATGGTTTGATTGACCAAGAAGGCCAACTTGTTGAATCGCATGAAATGCCAACGGAGGCACATAAAGGTGGTCCGCACATTCTACAAAAGACAAAAGATATCGTAGCTAGTTATTTAGAAAGGGTCCAGTAGCAGGTGTTGCCATTTCTTCTGCAGGAATGGTGGATCCTGACAAGGGTGAAATCTTCTATGCTGGACCTCAAATTCCTAACTACGCAGGAACCCAGTTCAAAAAGGAAATCGAGACTAGTTTTAATATTCCTTGTGAAATTGAAAATGATGTCAATTGTGCAGGTCTTGCTGAGGCAGTATCTGGTTCAGGTAAGGGAGCGAGTGTGACACTTTGCTTGACCATTGGAACAGGTATCGGTGGTTGCTTGATTATGGATGGGAAAGTTTTCCATGGATTTAGCAATTCAGCCTGTGAAGTCGGTTATATGCATATGCAGGATGGGGCTTTCCAAGATTTGGCTTCTACGACAGCCTTGATAGAGTATGTGGCTTCAGCACATGGAGATCCAGTTGACCAGTGGAATGGCCGTCGTATCTTTAAGGAAGCCACAGAAGGCAATAAACTCTGCATGGCTGGTATTGACCGAATGGTAGACTATCTAGGAAAAGGTCTGGCAAATATTTGCTACGTTGCCAATCCAGAAGTGGTCATTCTAGGTGGTGGTATCATGGGGCAAGAGGCTATCCTCAAACCAAAGATCCGTACATCTCTGAAAAATGTACTTGTACCTAGTCTAGCTGAAAAAACACGATTAGAATTTGCCCATCACCAAAATACAGCAGGTATGTTGGGTGCCTATTATCATTTCAAGACAAAACAATCCTAGTTTGGAACTATAGAATTAAGCAGAACACTTAATCACTACTCGAGTGAAAACTGTTTTGCTTAATTCTTTTTTTGATGATAGAAAAATTGTCCAGTATATGAAAAGTAGCGAAAAGGTCTATCAAGACCATTAGGCGACCTTGCTTCATTGGTATGAGAAAGATAAAGAGAATTACAAAAAAAGAACGATAGGAGCAGATTTCCTACCATCGAAAAATATATGAGAGGAGATACCTTTTAAGATAGCCTTAGAAGACGGTACAAGCACTTTACTTTGTTTCTAAATACTAAGCTAATCCAAGAAGGAAAAAGTGATATAATGAGATGGACGAAAAATTGACAAATTAGAAGTTGTAGAGGTGAAAAAAATGTAATGGGAACCTATTCACCTGAAATCGAAATCATATAAATTACGAGGAGATTGTAAGATGAACAATTATATAAAATGTAATCAAGATAGATGGAATAATGTAAAAAACGACTATACTGAGCCAGTAACACATGAAGAATTGGAAGAAGTTAGAAAACATCCAATTTCTGTTGCGTTAACTGTTGGGGAAAAAGTCCCGGAAGAATGGTTTGAAAAAACCAAGGGAAAAAAGATATTAGGTTTAGCATGTGGTGGTGGACAGCAGGGACCAGTTTTTGCTGCAAAAGGTTATGATGTAACCATAATGGATTTTTCTGAGTCACAATTACAAAGGGATGAGATGGTTGCTAAAAGAGAAGGTTTAAAAATCACTACCGTTCAAGGCGATCTTATAAAACCTTTCCCATTTGAAGATGAAACGTTTGATATTGTTTTTAATCCAGTTTCAAATGTATATATAGAAGATTTAGAAAATATGTATAAAGAGGCCGCTCGCGTATTGAAAAAGGGTGGACTCTTAATGGTTGGATTTATGAATCCTTGGATATACATGTATGATGCTGACGTTGTATGGGACAAACCCGATGAGGAATTACTGTTACAGTTTTCACTACCTTTTAATTCAAAAGAGCTTGAAAAGGAAGGCAAGATAAGCATCAATCCAGAATATGGATATGAATTTAGCCATACCTTAGAAACTCAGATTAGAGGACAACTGAAGAATGGTCTCGCTATGATAGATTTTTATGAATCATGTGATAAAAGACATCGATTATCACGTTATGGAAATGACTACATCGCTACACTCTGCATTAAACTATAATGTTATGGAACATACTTCAGGAGTATAGCCCGTTTGATTTTCTGTAAGGTTTAAAATTTAAATCCCAGTTTGTCGAAGTAAAACAAATAAAAAAAGATAGAGAGGGAGTAAAAGCAAATAGCCGATACTTCCTTTTTTGTTGTCAAAAATTCAAAAACGGAAAGGAGAATTTATGGAAGAATTGAAAAACATAGATAAAAAAGCATTGGTACAAAGAGAAAGATTGGAATGATCATCTATGAGCCTATTATCATTTCAAAACAAAACAATCCTAGTTTGGTTGGACCAAACTAGGATTTTCTAGCGCGTTTTTGTCTACGATAGCCGTTAAGTTTTTTATTTTCCCAATAGCTGTTAAAGATTTTTTCCTTGCTATCGCGATTGATTTCCAAAAAGTAGGCATAAATCAAATCTATAAAGAAAAGCATAGGAAGTTGAGCGGAAATACGCTGGATGTAAGATGATTGACTGTGACTAGCAACAAGAACAGTTTCGGTATAAGCCTGACTATTTTTGTTTGGAGCGCTGGTAAAGAGAATGGTCTTGGCGCCCATTTCCTTGGCATCCAACAAACTATCTAGGACGGATTGGGTAGTGCCTGAGAGGGAAAAACCAAGCACCAAACAATTTTCATCCATGATACTGGTTGTCCATGCAAAGCCATCCTGATCGGTCAAAGCTTCACAAACCACACCTAGACGCATAAAACGTAGTTTCATCTCACGGGCAATCAGACCGGAACTCCCTGTTCCAAAAAAGTAGACCCGTTCAGCATTTTCAATTAACTGAGCTACACGTTCAAGCTGCGCTTCATCAATCAAATCCTGTGTTTGTTCTCGTAGGTTGCTGTAGCTTCGAAGCACACGTTTGGTCAAAGGACTGTGTTTGTGTGAATGAGTGTCCTGTTTGTTAGCTTGGTGTTGATATTGAAAAACAAATTCTCGATAGCCAGTAAAGCCACATTTTTTTGCAAAACGAGTAAGGGCAGCTTGAGAAACATGCAGTTTTTGAGTAACCTGTTGAGATGATAAATCATCCACAATCGTATCTACCTGCAAGAAATAACGAGCGATTTCTTGCTCAAGCTCGGTTAATTCTTCAAAATGGAGATCAATTATAGTTGCGATGTCTGGCTTGTTCATGAGGCTCCTTTTTATGAGTCAAAGTCTTAAAAGTTGACGCTTTCCTAACTATTACTATCATTATATCATAGAAAATAGGATAACCAAATAAAAAGGCATTTTCAGTTAAAAGTCAAAAATTGCTTAGACTTTTCCAAGTCTTTCTTCGTAAAATATGGTACAATGAAAAGTACTGAACTTCACCTATTTGCTCTGTTATTTTAGGGATAAATACGGGTGAAAATCGGAATTTTTTCTAGAAAAGAGTCTTAGTTGTATGAGAAAATTCAATAGCCATTCGATTCCGATTCGGCTTAATTTACTATTTGCGATTGTTATCCTGCTGTTTATGGCCATTATTGGTCGATTGTTATATATGCAGGTACTCAATAAAGATTTTTATGAAACAAAATTGGCTTCAGCCAGCCAGACAAGGGTAACAACCAGTTCGGCTCGTGGACAGATCTATGATGCATCAGGGAAACCCTTGGTAGAAAATACTGTCAAGCAAGTTGTTTCTTTCACGCGAAACAATAAAATGACGGCAGCTGAGTTAAAGGAGACGGCTAAAAAACTACTGACGTATGTGAATGTCACCTCCCCTGAACTCACAGATCGTCAGATTGCGGACTATTACTTGGCTGATCAGGACATTTACAAAAAAACAGTCGAGGCTCTTCCAAGTGACAAACGCCTAGATTCAGATGGGAATCGCTTGTCTGAAGCGACTCTCTACAATAATGCGGTTGAAAGCATTGACGTGAGCCAACTCAATTATACGGATGAGCAGAAAAAGGAAATCTATCTGTTTAGCCAGCTCAATGCAGTTGGAAATTTCGCCACTGGAACCATTTCAACAGATGCCTTGGATGATACTCAAGTTGCTCTTGTGGCTTCTGCATCCAAGGAATTACCGGGCATTAGCATTTCAACCTCATGGGACCGAAAAGTACTGGACACTTCTTTATCGTCTATCGTCGGTAGCGTATCCAGTGAAAAGTCAGGTCTCCCAGCTGAGGAAGTTGACGCTTATCTCAAGAAAGGATACTCTCTCAATGACCGAGTGGGAACTTCTTATCTTGAAAAGCAATATGAAGATGTCCTTCAAGGAAAACGCTCTGTCAAAGAAGTTCATCTCGACAAACACGGAAATATGGAAAGTGTGGAAAATGTCGAAGAAGGAAGCAAAGGAAACAACATCAAACTAACGATTGACCTAACTTTCCAGAATGGTGTAGATGACCTACTTAAGAGCTACTTTAACTCCGAGTTGAGTAATGGTGGCGCTAAATATTCTGAAGGAGTCTACGCTGTCGCTCTTAATCCTAAAACAGGTGCAGTTCTAGCCATGTCAGGTATCAAGCATGATGTTGAATCAGGTAAACTGAGCTCAGACTCTCTAGGAACAGTCACCAACGTCTTTGTGCCAGGTTCTGTTGTTAAGGCGGCGACTATTAGTTCTGGCTGGGAAAACGGGGTCTTGTCAGGCAACCAAACCTTGCTCGACCAGCCTATTGTCTTTCAAGCTTCCTCTCCTATCAATTCATGGTACACCTTGTCATACGGCTCCTTTCCTATCACAGCAGTGGAAGCACTAGAGTACTCCTCTAATACCTACATGGTGCAAACAGCACTGGGAATCATGGGACAAACCTATAAACCAAATATGATGGTAGCGACGGGTCAACTAGAGACAGCAATGGGCAAATTGCGGTCAACCTTCGGTGAATATGGTCTAGGAGCTTCAACAGGGATTGACCTCCCAGATGAATCAACAGGTTTTGTACCAAAAGAGTTTGATTTAGCCAACTATCTAAATAATGCCTTTGGTCAGTTTGATAACTACACACCGATGCAGTTAGCCCAGTATGTCGCAACAATCGCAAACAATGGTGTGCGCTTGGCTCCCCACATCGTTGAAGGGGTTTATGGCAACAATGATCAAGGTGGACTAGGAAGTCTGGTTCAGGAGACAGCTGCCAAGGAAATGAACAAGGTTAATATATCAGAAGCAGATATGGCGATCTTGCAGCAAGGTTTCTATCAAGTTTCGCATGGAACGAGCGCTCTGACAACCGGTCGTGCCTTCTCAAATGGCGCAGCCGTTTCCATCAGCGGGAAACGGGTACTGCCGAAAGTTACGTTAATGGCGGTCAAAAAGCCAATAATACCAACGCAGTCGCCTATGCACCGACCGAAAATCCTCAAATCGCGGTCGCAGTCGTCTTTCCTCATAACACCAACCTTACAAATGGTGTCGGACCTTCCATTGCGCGCGATATTATCAACCTCTATAACCAACATCATCCAATGAATTAGAAAGGAACATATGCTTTATCCAACACCTATTGCCAAGCTAATTGACAGTTATTCGAAGTTACCGGGTATCGGGATTAAGACGGCTACCCGTCTGGCCTTCTATACTATTGGAATGTCTGATGACGATGTCAATGAATTTGCTAAAAATCTCCTTTCTGCTAAGAGAGAGCTGACCTACTGTTCCATCTGCGGTCGCCTGACTGATGACGATCCTTGCTCTATCTGTACGGATCCGACTCGAGACCAGACAACCATCTTGGTGCTAGAGGATAGTCGCGATGTGGCTGCTATGGAAAATATCCAAGAATACCACGGACTCTATCATGTCTTGCATGGCCTTATTTCTCCGATGAATGGCATCAGCCCAGACGATATCAACCTCAAGAGTCTCATGACCCGTCTCATGGATAGTGAGGTTTCAGAGGTGATCGTAGCAACCAATGCGACAGCGGATGGAGAAGCGACATCTATGTATCTCTCTCGTTTGCTCAAGCCAGCTGGCATCAAGGTCACTCGCCTAGCACGAGGTCTAGCCGTGGGAGCAGATATCGAGTATGCGGACGAAGTCACACTCTTACGAGCCATTGAAAATCGGACAGAGTTGTAGGAGTCAGTAAAAACGTAGCTCATTTTGACACATAAGACAAGCCCTAGGAATTTTTCTTAGGGCTTGTCTTTTTCTGTTTCTCACGAGAGGTGAACAAGCCTTGCTAATAAGAACGTTCCCAGTAAACACAAAATATAAGGCATCAGAAAACGGACCTCCAAAATCACTGGTGCCGTCTCTATCAAACTCATTAACCAAATGATAGAGTTTATTCTAAGGTGATAGGCGCATTAGTTCCTTAGGATTTGTTTTGAAATCGTACTATTTTTGTGTTATGATATGGTCAATATATAATTAATAAGGGGAGTTTGAGGTATGGGTGGAAAGATAAAATCTAGCACGATAGCAGCAGAGGCAGCTATTAATGAATTGGTTGGGTATGATACGAGTGACAAGCAAAATCAGCAAGTAGAATTTTCATATACTTCTGAAATTGCAGGGATGGAAGCTGGACGTCAGGTCTGCAATCAAATGCTACAGGCGGTCAGTGATTTCAGCTCGGCTGTTTTGACCCAAGCAAATAAGTTTCCAGAAATTGCTCATAGGATTGAAAAACGCGATATAGAGCAAGCTAAGAGATGGAGTCACTAAGAAATGGCAGATAAGAACGAAGAAAAGCGCTACAAACTTTGGCGAGAGATTGTCAAGATTGACGATAAGGAAGAAAGTCTTCAGACTCTAAAAAGACAATATGAACAGCAGGTAACTCACTTTCACTCAGAAATCCAGAGTATCAACCATCGTATGGCTACTCTATTGTCTCACTCACCCAGTTCTCGTCAAGAGATAGAGCAAATCGAAAGTGATAATAGAACCATTCAGCGACAGGTCAACTCTTATGTAGAGGAGGAACTGGATGCCTTGGAAAAACAAACGAAGAAAGCTCGTTGGTCTTTCGATGAAGTCAGAGAAGAACTGATAGTGGAAAAGAATCGGCTACCATGGGAGTAAAATACAGCGCACAAGAATCCCAAGAATTGATTCAGGCTATGACCAACAACCTCCAAGTCGCAAACGAAATCACAGACCGCTTATCTAGTGTATGTGACCACCTGATTTCTCTTTAGATTCAGGTGAGCTGACAGGGGCAGTCTACACGGCTGGTAAAGGTCTCTTTACAGAGATTATCATCCCCAGCATCAAGAAGTTACAAGCAGCGATAGACGATATCCAACTAGAGTTGACCTCCTACAAAAATGCAGATGCTCAGGTCTCAGGATATGGTGATTTGGACCTGGACCAGCTCAAGGAACTGAAAAAAATTGAGGGAAGAGCAGTTAGCTATCGTAGAAGCTCAGATTCAAGTGAGGGAGAACTGGCTAAATCAAATCACGGACCTCTTTAGTCTCAATTTGGGGAAAGCCTTCTCTGAGAAGACCATTCTCTACAATACCAAGTCTCAAATCGAGTCAGGTATTCAAGATTTGGATGACAAGATTGAAAAACTAGAATTTTTTGTCTCACAGGTTTCCCAGTATTTCAGCGATAGCCTAGAAGTCCTTGGCTTAGCGATTCAAGGAGCTACGCAACTAAGTAAAGTCATTGTCGATAGCGATGGTAACTACTATGCGAACGGTGTAGACATGAGCTGGGCCAAGAAGATGAAAGAGCAGAAGATTGAGAGCATAAAATATGATTCTTCTAAGAAAACCAAAGACTTGCATAAAGAGTATCAAAGTATTTTAGACAAGTTGGAAAAGGGCAAAGAGCTGAGTGATAAGGAATTTGAAACTCTAGAATCTTATGCTCGACGTTATCCAAAAGTTCAGTTACCAGAAATTGTCACCAACAAGCTGACGACAGAAGCAGCTAACAGAGCTAATCTAGAGAAACTACAGGAAAAGGTTGAGAAAATCAAAAAGAGTGATAAAACTTCGACCGAAAAAGCAAACCTAATTGTCAAAGCTTATGAAGATTATCTGTTTTACAATAATAGAGCTGCTTTTGATGAGTATTGGAAGAAACGAAAGGCGATGGATGATGATTGGACGAGTAAGGATCCAAATATGATTAAGAAGAAAGAAAAAATTGAAAAGGAATTCAATGATTCTTTATCAAACTCTAGAATTAATGTAAAAGAAATAGCCCAGCAACTTGGGGATGATGTTTTAGATGTTAAAAAAATGGAAGATGAGAAGAGATCAGAATTAATCCAAAAAGGAAGAGAGTTCTGGAAGAGTCCAGGAGACAATGGCGTAACAGATTTTTCTACTCCAATTGGAACAAAATTGGGGGATAATGCTACCTTTATTGATTTAGTCAATACTAATCAGCCGCTTGACCTTAAAAACCGAGTTTATCGAGATGATTACCCATTTTCAGTTTGGGGTCGCCAATGGGAAGAAGGGATGAAATCAGACTACATGGGAAATTACCTCTTTGGCTATGTTGGAAAAGGATATCTAGAATCAAGCGATGACTATTTAAAATATGGTGCAGGAAAGGCACAACAATTCTCGGATTATTTGAAGTTTGATAAATATTTTGTAGTAGGCGCAGATATAAAATACGATCTGAGTCTATTACAAGGTCAGTATGGGGATAATTTTGGTGATGCCGCTGCAATTCAAGACGGCGCGGATGCTTATAAGGGAGGAAATAACTAACATGTTCACTTCATTAGTATTTATCATTTCTTTAATCCTACTTTTGCGCTGTTTTAAAAGTAGGCGTTCAAGGATTATTATTGGCGTTCTGTATAGTCTGTTTGTTGTCTGGTACGTTCAGGCAATTTTAAACTACGGTAAATATACCCTACAACCTGGACAGTCGATCATCCTAACGGTCAATCCTCGGATACAGGATGTGGAATATTATTCAGAGTTAATTCTAAAGAAAACTGATAAAAATAAACTAGAGTTAAATGGCAGAGAGTATTGGTCTGTAAGTGGTAGTGAGTTGCATTATGATTTAAGTAAGCAGAATGTGTTCAAATGGGTCAGAGATGAGTCGGGAGAATTGACTGAATCTTATGTAGAAAATAGTGATTTAGCTGATATTTATATAGAAAAATCAAATTTAATTATTCAGTATCAAGGAGAAAAAATTTTTGATGTCACGAATAACAAACCCTACACTATTACCATCACCAATGTAGACAATAAACCGGCTAAATTTGAAGCTCAGGTGGTGGATAAGTAAGGTAAAGCATTGGCAACAACTTAGAACTTAGCAATCAAGTTACAGACCGACTGCCCAAAGACTTGCATAAAGAGTATCAAAGTATTTTAGACAAGTTGGAAAATGGAAAAGAACTTAGTGATAAGGAGTTCCAAATTTTAGAATCTTATGTACATCACCATCCTCAAATACAATTTCCTCGAGTTGTAACAGAAAAATTGAAATCGGAGGCTACCAATAGAGCTAATCCAGAGAAACTACAGGAAAAGGTTGAGAAAATTAAAAAGAGTGATAAAATTTCGACCGAAAAAGCAGACCTAATCGTTAAGGCTTATGAGGATTATCTGTTTTATAATAATAGAGAAGCGTTTGAGGAGTATTGGAAGAAGAGAAAAAATATGGGTGATGATTGGGGAAAAGAAGATCCAATAATCCAGGATAAGATGAATGATATAGAAAAAGAATTTTACAAATCGTTAACATCAAAAATTAATATAAAAGTAGTAACGCAAAATATGGGAAACGATGTATTAGATGTTAAAAATTTAGAGGATGTAAAAAAGGGTGAATTAATTCAAAGAGGTAGAAGTATATGGAAAAGCCCTGGTGATAATGGAAGAATTGATAGTTCGATTGCTATAGGAAATAAGATTGGAGATAATGGAACATTTATAGATTTAGTTAATTCTAATAAACCCCTAGACCTAAAAAATCGAGTTTATAGAGAAGATTACCCTTTTTCAATTTGGGGTCGACAATGGGAAGAAGGAATGGAGTCTGATTACCTTGGAAATTATCTTTTTGGCTATGTTGGTAAAGGTTATTTAGAATCTAGTGATGAGTACTTGAAAATAGGAGCCGGAGCAGCTCAAGGGCTGTCTGATAAAGATGCTATAAAATATATAAACAATGTTATCAATGGAAATTATGGAGATAATCCAGGAGATGCTAAGATGATTCAAGACGGAATTAACGACTATAAGGAGAGTTACAAATGAGCATGACGAAAAAATCGAATTGGAATTTAGGTTGTAGTTTAGTACTTGTTGTAGTCCTAGCAGCTAGTTTTCTATTTTATCTATGGGCACAAAATCTTGGTAAGTATACTCTGCAACCAGGAGAGTCGGCTAACTTTACAGTAAATCCTCGGACACATGATGTAGAATACTACTCAGAATTAATCTTGAAAAAAAATGATACTAATAAGCTTAAATTATCAGGTAAAAAAGTTTGGTTTGAGATGCATGGCGATATTTTTTATGATGTTGAAGGGCAAAAACTTGTTCGAAGCCATCATTCAGAAGATGTTGATGAAGAGTTACCCAATAATCAAAAAGATATCCATTTAGTCCAGGATGGAATTGTTGTCAGTTACCAGGGGGAAAAAGTTTTTAATGTAACTAATAACAAGTCCTATACAATAACCATCACTAATGTAGACGACAAGCCAGCGCACTTTGAAGCTCAAGTGGTGGATCGGTAAAATTTCAGCTCTCAAATGAGGGCTTTTTTAGATACAAGTTTCAAAAAGACGTAAATATGATATACTAAAGAACGAGTATTCTATTAGAATTAGGACAAGCAATATGAAACAAACGATTATTCTTTTGTACGGCGGACGGAGTGCAGAGCGTGAAGTCTCTGTCCTTTCAGCTGAGAGTGTCATGCGTGCGGTCAACTACGACCGTTTCACAGTCAAGACTTTCTTTATCAGTCAGTCAGGTGACTTTATCAAAACTCAAGAATTTAGCCAGACTCCAGGTCAAGAGGATCGTCTTATGACCAATGCGACCATTGACTGGGACAAGAAAATCGCGCCAAGTGCCATCTACGAAGAAGGTGCAGTGGTCTTTCCAGTTCTTCACGGTCCGATGGGAGAGGATGGTTCTGTTCAAGGATTTTTTGAAGTTTTGAAAATGCCCTATGTCGGCTGTAATATCTTATCATCCAGCCTTGCCATGGATAAAATCACGACCAAGCGTGTTTTAGAATCTGTAGGGATTGCCCAAGTACCTTATGTGGCTATCGTCGAAGGGGATGATGTGGCTTCTAAAATCGCTGAAGTTGAAGAAAAATTGACTTATCCAGTTTTCACGAAGCCGTCAAACATGGGTTCTAGCGTCGGTATTTCTAAGTCTGAAAATCAAGAAGAACTTCGTCAAGCTCTAGAACTTGCATTTCAATATGACAGCCGTGTCTTGGTAGAGCAAGGGGTAAATGCTCGTGAAATCGAGGTTGGTCTCTTAGGTAACTATGATGTCAAAAGCACGTTGCCTGGAGAAGTTGTCAAGGATGTTGCCTTTTATGACTATGATGCCAAATACATCGATAACAAGATTACCATGGATATCCCGGCTAAAATCAGTGATGATGTGGTAGCTATCATGCGTCAAAATGCAGAAACTGCCTTCCGTGCGATTGGTGGCCTCGGTCTGTCTCGTTGTGATTTCTTCTATACAGATAAGGGCGAAATTTTCCTAAACGAGCTCAATACCATGCCAGGTTTTACCCAGTGGTCTATGTATCCACTACTTTGGGACAATATGGGAATCAGCTACCCAGAACTAATCGAGCGTTTGGTTGACCTTGCTAAGCAAAGTTTTGACAAGCGCGAAGCGCATTTGCTATAAAATGAAAGAGAGGGTAGAAGCCGGAACTATCACTGCAAGGTGAGTCGAGTTCTCGGACTTCAACCCTTTTTAAAGGAGTAGAAATGAAATTAACAATCCATGAAGTTGCCCAAGCTGTTGGGGCTAAAAATGATGTCAGCATCTTTGAGGACACCCAGATAGAAAAAGCTGAGTTTGACAGTCGTTTGATTGGGACAGGTGATTTGTTTGTGCCACTCAAAGGTGCGCGCGATGGTCATGACTTTATCGAAACAGCTTTTGAAAATGGTGCAGCAGTAACCTTGTCTGAGAAAGAGGTTGCAAATCATCCCTACATTCTAGTAGCTGACGTTTTGATTGCCTTTCAACAACTAGCCGCCTACTATCTTGAAAAAACGGCAGTTGATGTCTTTGCCGTAACGGGTTCAAATGGAAAAACGACGACCAAGGATATGTTGGCACATTTATTATCAACAACCTACAAGACCTACAAAACTCAGGGCAATTACAATAACGAGATTGGTCTTCCTTACACAGTTCTTCATATGCCAGATGATACTGAAAAATTGGTCTTGGAAATGGGGCAGGATCACTTGGGGGATATCCATCTCTTGTCTGAATTGGCTCATCCTAAGACAGCCATTGTGACCTTGGTTGGAGAGGCTCATTTGGCCTTTTTCAAAGACCGTTCTGAGATTGCCAAAGGAAAAATGCAGATTGCAGATGGTATGGCACCAGGTTCTTTGCTTTTGGCACCAGCTGACTCGATTGTAGAGGACTACTTGCCTACAGATAAAAAGGTGGTTCGTTTTGGGCCAGGAGCAGAGCTGGAAATCACAGACTTGGTTGAGCGCAAGAATAGTCTGACCTTTAAGGCCAATTTCTTGGAACAAGCCCTCGATTTGCCAGTGACAGGTAAGTACAATGCCACCAATGCTATGATTGCTGCTTATGTGGCTCTACAAGAAGGAGTGTCAGAGGAGCAAATTCGTCAGGCCTTTCAGAACCCTAGAATTGACCCGCAATCGTACTGAGTGGAAGAAGGCAGCCAATGGAGCAGATATTCTGTCTGACGTATACAATGCCAATCCAACTGCTATGAAGTTGATTTTGGAGACATTCTCTGCCATTCCAGCTAATGAAGGGGGCAAGAAAAATCGCTGTCTTGGCAGACATGAAGGAACTCGGCGACCAGTCAGTCCAACTCCATAACCAGATGATTTTTAAGCCTATCGCCAGATGTGCTGGATACCGTTATTTTCTATGGAGAAGATATTGCAGAATTGGCCCAATTGGCTAGTCAAATGTTCCCGATCGGTCACGTTTTTCTATTTTTAAGAAAACAGCTGACGAGGATCAATTTAAAGACCTAGTCAAGCAGGTCAATGAAAGCCTTGGTGCCAATGACCAAATTTTGCTCAAAGGCTCGAACTCCATGAATCTAGCCAAGTTGGTAGAAAGTTTAGAAAATGAATGCAAGTGATTTTGCCAAGTATCTTCAAAGAATGCTAGCCATTACGGATACTGGATTAACCTTTACAAAAGATCCATTCGACTGTGAGCGTTACGAAGACTTACGAAGCCTGTTATCTGAAATGTTGAATCAGGTATCAGACCTCGATGCAGAAGAAGTGGCAGAAGTCTTGAAACCAACGTCCGCTTATGCAACTCCTCTGATGGACGTCCGTGCTTGGATTGTTGAGGATGAAAAAGTATGTTTAGTTAGAGGAAAAGGGGAGAATAGTTGGGCCTTGCCAGGTGGATTTGGTGAAGTCGGCTATTCTCCAACGGAAAATATTCTTAAAGAAATTGAAGAAGAAACCGGTTTTACAGCAAAAGCTGAAAGGTTACTTGCAGTTTTTGATACCAATCGTTTCCAACTACAGAGCAAACAATATGCAAAGTTTGTCTTTGAATGTAAGCTTCTTGATGGACAATTTCAAGAGAATCAAGAGATTTCTGAACTTCAATTTTTTGCCATTGACCAATTGCCAGTCTTATCTGAAAAACGCATCACCAAGGAGCAGATGGAGATTCTTTGGCAGGTTTATCAGGGACAAAGAGAGCAATATGTCGATTAGTTTGTGCTAGAGAAGTTGGCAAATCAAAAAAGGGTGTCTGTAAAGTGCATTTCTTCGACACAAATGATATAATAGGTTGCGAATTTAAGATGCAAGTATTCTATACTTAGTATAGAATCAAGCTTTTTCAAAAAAATTTAAAAGCTAGAATAGTGAGCTTTCTACTACTCTGGCTAGATGAACGAGGAATAGAATATGAATTTGTGGGAACAATTATTTACTACACAGATATCAGAACCGCCCCAGTTTGAACTCCACTGGTATATTGGTTTGTTAAGTTTACTGGCTCTTACTTTCTATATTTCTTATCGTTACCGCGACAAGGTGGCTTACCAGCGCTTTATTCAGATCCTTCAGTCACTTCAACTGATTGTTCTGTATAGCTGGTATTGGGGCAATCAAATGCCCCTATCAGAAAGTTTGCCCTTCTATCATTGCCGTATCGCCATGTTTGTTATGCTCTTGATTCCAGGGACTTCCAAGTACAAGCAATACTTTGCCCTTCTAGGAACTTTTGGAGCAACCGCTGCTCTGGCATACCCACTCTTTGACCCTTATCCGTTTCCGCATGTGACCATCCTGTCCTTTATCATCGGGCATGTGGCACTTTTGGGGAATGCGCTCCTATACTTGTTTAAGAATTATGAAGCTTCCCTGCTCAACTTGAAAAATGTGACAGTGATTACATTTTCTCTAAATGCCTTGATAGGTGTTGTCAACTTGGTTGTAGGTGGAGATTATGGATTTTTAAATAAACCACCGTTAGTGGGGAATCATGGACTATTGGCGAATTACATCATCGTGTCCAGTGTGTTGGTAGCAGCTATCAGCTTGACTGCAAAAGTGCTAGAGGTCTTTTTGCAACAAAGAGCAGAAAAAATGATTCAAGAGAAAGCCTAAGAAGGTCTTCTCTTTTTTAATCAACTACAGAGAATCACTCTCTTGATAATAGTAAGGTCGAGAAGTGAATTCTAGGAAAATAGTAAAAACGATTTTCACAAAAAACCTTGAGGAAATTTATGAAAAACTAAGCACGATTGGATTTTTTGTGTTATAATATTCTGTGAATAGCTATGCCCAAACATAGTTATTAAAATAGAAGTGAGAAACTTGGAAGACAGAGAGGACGCGATGTAATGACTAGAGATGGTTTTTTTACAGGTTTAGATATTGGAACTAGCTCCATCAAAGTACTAGTTGCTGAACTTAGAGATGGTGAAGTAAATGTAATTGGTGTTAGCAATGCCAAAAGTAAAGGAGTCAAAGACGGAATTATTGTTGATATTGAAGCTGCTGCTTCAGCAATTAAATCAGCAATTTCCCAAGCTGAAGAGAAAGCTGGTATTTCTATTAAGTCTGTTAATGTTGGGCTTCCAGCAAACCTCTTGCAGGTTGAACCAACACAAGGAATGATTCCTGTTACTTCAGATACAAAAGAAATCACAGATCAAGACGTTGAGAATGTTGTCAAATCAGCTTTGACTAAGAGCATGACCCCTGATCGTGAGGTTATTACTTTTATTCCAGAAGAGTTTATCGTAGATGGTTTCCAAGGTATTCGTGATCCTCGTGGAATGATGGGAGTCCGTTTGGAAATGCGTGGTTTGTTATACACAGGGCCTCGCACCATTCTTCACAACCTTCGTAAAACGGTTGAACGTGTAGGAGTTCAGGTAGAAAATGTCATCATTTCTCCACTAGCAATTGTGAACTCAGTTCTCAATGAAGGTGAACGTGAATTTGGTGCGACAGTGATTGATATGGGTGGTGGGCAAACTACAGTGGCAACCATCCGCAATCAGGAATTACAATTTACGAATATCTACCAGGAAGGCGGAGATTATGTTACAAAAGATATCTCTAAGGTCTTAAAAACTTCACAACGGATTGCGGAAAGCCTCAAATTAAACTATGGTGAAGCTTATGTACCATTGGCAGGGAATGAGACTTTCCAAGTTGAAGTAATCGGTGAAGTCGATCCTGTTGAGGTGACAGAAAGCTACCTAGCAGAAATTATTTCAGCACGCATTAAGCATATCTTCGATCAAATAAAACAAGAACTGGATAGACGCCATCTGTTGGAGTTGCCTGGTGGAATTGTTTTGATTGGTGGTAATGCCATCTTGCCAGGTATTGTTGAATTGGCCCAAGAAGTATTTGGGGTACGAGTGAAACTCTATGTGCCGAATCAAGTTGGTATTCGTAATCCTGCTTTTGCACATGTGATTAGCTTGTCTGAATTTGCAGGTAAATTGACAGAGGTAAATCGTCTTGCCCAAAAAGCAGTTAAAGGAGATGAATTCCTTCGCCAAAAACCAATTAGTTTTGGAATGCCTACTCAGAATGTGGCTCCGATTTCACAACCCACTCCTGCGCAACCGACTACAACAGTAGCTGAAAATGCTCAGGAAAGTACAGCTACTCCTAAAGATGAGTTCCAAGTTAATTCTCAAAATAAACCGAAATTGACAGAGCGTTTCCGTAGCTTAATCGGAAGCATGTTTGACGAATAAAAGAGGAAAAGAAATTATGACATTTTTCATTTGATACAGCAGCTGCTCAAGGTGCAGTCATTAAAGTAATTGGTGTCGGTGGAGGTGGTGGTAACGCCATTAACCGTATGATCGACGAAGGTGTTGCAGGTGTTGAATTCATCGCAGCTAACACGGATGTACAAGCCCTTAGCAGTACGAAAGCAGAAACAGTTATCCAACTTGGTCCAAAATTGACTCGTGGTTTGGGTGCTGGAGGTCGTCCAGAAGTTGGACGTAAGGCTGCAGAAGAAAGCGAAGAAGCTCTGACTGAAGCAATCAGCGGTGCGGACATGGTCTTCATCACTGCTGGTATGGGTGGAGGATCTGGAACAGGTGCTGCTCCAGTTATTGCCCGCATTGCAAAAGATCTTGGAGCCCTTACAGTCGGTGTTGTGACACGTCCTTTCGGATTTGAAGGAAGCAAACGTGGTCAGTATGCTGTAGAAGGAATCAACGAGCTTCGCGAGCATGTTGATACTCTATTGATTATCTCAAACAACAACTTGTTAGAGATTGTTGACAAGAAAACACCACTTCTTGAAGCACTTAGTGAAGCAGATAACGTTCTTCGCCAAGGTGTTCAAGGAATTACAGACTTGATCACTAACCCGGGGTTGATCAACCTTGACTTTGCCGACGTAAAAACTGTCATGGCAAACAAAGGAAATGCCCTTATGGGTATTGGTATTGGAAGTGGAGAAGAGCGTGTCGTTGAGGCGGCTCGTAAAGCGATTTACTCACCACTTCTTGAAACAACCATTGACGGTGCTGAAGATGTCATCGTCAACGTTACGGGTGGTCTTGACTTGACATTGATTGAAGCAGAAGAAGCTTCAGAAATCGTCAACCAAGCAGCTGGTCAGGGAGTGAACATCTGGCTTGGAACATCAATCGATGAAAACATGAAAGATGAAATCCGTGTTACTGTTGTAGCAACAGGTGTTCGCCAAGAACGTGTAGAAAAAGTTGTTGGTTCTCCAGTTAAGCAAGCAGCTCGTAGAGAAGCTTCTAGAGCTCCGCATTCACACACATTTGATCGTCATTTTGACCTAGAAGATACAGCAGAATTACCAAAGCAAAGCCAACGACGCTTTGAAACAAGTCAATCTTCTGCTTTTGGTGATTGGGACTTGCGTCGTGAATCGATTGTTCGTCAAAGTGATTCAGTTGTATCTCCTGTAGAGCGATTTGAAGCGCCTGTTTCTCAAGACGAAGATGAGTTGGATACACCTCCATTTTTCAAAAATCGTTAAAAAATGAATTTAAAAAACAATACGGAATTAATTTTTCAGCAGATTGCGGAGGCTAGTCAAAAAGCAAATCGTGATTTGGATTCAGTTTCAGTGATTGCTGTAACAAAATATGTAGATGTAGAAACGGCGGAAGCATTGCTTCCGCTTGGTGTTCATCATATTGGTGAAAATCGTGTTGATAAATTTTTAGAAAAATATCAGGCTCTGAAAGATCGACCTGTTACCTGGCATTTGATCGGAACGCTCCAGAGACGTAAGGTAAAGGATGTCATCTCTTTTGTTGACTATTTCCATGCTCTAGATTCTCTAAAGCTTGCTCAGGAAATTCAAAAAAGAACGGATCATGTTATCAAGTGTTTCTTACAGGTCAATATTTCTGGTGAGGAATCCAAACACGGCTTTTCCAAAGAAGCCTTGCTGGAGCAGTTGGCTAACTTAGCTCAGTTAGATCAAATTGAATATGTTGGTCTAATGACAATGGCTCCTTTCGAGGCAGATACTGATGAATTGAGAACGATTTTCAAAAAAACGCAAGAACTGCAAGCAGAAATTAGAGAAAAACAAATCCCCAACATGCCTATGACAGAGTTGAGTATGGGAATGAGTCGCGATTATGAAGAGGCGATTCAGTTCGGCTCGACTTTTGTTCGAATTGGTACAGCTTTTTTTAAATAGGAGAGACTCATGTCTTTAAAAGATAAATTTGATAAATTTATAGATTATTTTACAGAAGATGGAGAAGAAACAACACCTTACTATGAATCTCAACAAGAGGAAGTAGTTGCTTCACCAATTTCAACTTCCAAGGAATTGCCAGTACAACCCCAAGCAAGCACATCAAAAGATGCCAATATCACTCGCTTGCATGAACGCCAAAAGGAACTAGCCATGCAAAATCACCGTAAAGATGGAAAAGTAATCATTGATGTTCGTTATCCTAGAAAGTATGAGGATGCAACAGTCATTGTAGACTTATTGACTGGAAACGAAAGCATTTTGATTGATTTTCAATATATGACAGAAGTTCAAGCACGTCGTTGCTTAGACTACCTTGATGGTGCCCGTCACGTTTTAGCGGGTAATATGAAAAAGGTTGCGAGTACGATGTATTTGTTGACACCTGTCAATGTCGTCGTAAATATCGAAGATATTAAATTACCAGATGATTCTCAAAATGCTGAATTTGGTTTTGATATCAAGCGAAATAGAGCAAGATAATGATTTTTTTAATCCGCTTAATCCAGAATGCTGTGAATATCTATTCCTTCATTCTACTAGCTTTTGCTTTACTTTCTTGGTTTCCCAATGCCTACAATAGTTCCCTAGGTCGTTTAATCATTAGCCTTGTTCGTCCAGTTATTGAGCCACTTCGTAAATTAAATTTACAATTTGGTGGCCTTGATTTTACTGTATGGGCGGCTCTTGTTCTGATTCAATTTATAGGAACTATCCTAACACGGTTAGTATTTTTTCTATGACAGAAGACCGAGTTTTTTATCAGCATTTTTCACAGGACGATATTCCCTTTATTGATAAGGGGTTGGAGTGGATCAAGAGAGTGGAATATACTTATGCTCCTTTTCTCACTCCCTTTATTAATCCGCATCAGGAGTGGATACTTCATGTTTTGACTGGAACATATAGTTTAAATTGTATGAGTAGTGGACAATTTGTCCAAACAGAATATGTTCGTGTCCTCTTGTATCCAGACTATTTTAAACCTGAGATAGCAGATTTTGAGATAGCCTTATTGACTATTTCTTATCCGAGTAAGTTTGAACAGTTGTCTCACGCAAAAATTTTGGGAACAATTATCAATAGACTGGGAATTGATCGTAAACTTTTTGGTGATATCTTGGTAGATGAAAATAGAGCACAGATTTTTGTCAATCGTGACTTTATTCCCCTTTTTCAGGATGGGATAAAAAAGATTGGCAGACTTCCTGTATCGCTGGAGGAGAGTCCTCTCTTCGATAGAATAAATTCTGAAATCAATTATAAAGAACAAGAGATTCTGATTTCAAGCTTTCGACTGGATGCCCTCTTATCAAGTGCTTTGAAATTATCTAGAAAGCAAGCTAGTCAGCTTATAGAAAAAAAGTCTGTACAGGTAAATTATCAACCTGTTGAAAAATTGATTATATAATAGCTGAGGGAGATTTGATTAGTGTGAGGAAGTTTGGTCGTCTGAAAGTTATCAAGAATAATGGCCAGACAAAAAAAGATAAGATAAAATTAACAGTGCAGTTACTATTAAGTAAGTGAGGAACAATATGTCGATTAGACCACAAGAAATTATTGATAAAGCTTTCTCGATTAAATTCAGAGGTTATAATAAGGAAGAAGTGGACGAATTTTTAGACAAGATTTATTTTGACTATGAAGAATTAATCCGCTACAAGGATGAAACTGAACTCTATATCAAAAAACTAGAAGAACGTCTTTCCTATTATACGAATGATATTCCTAAGAGAACAGTAACAAACAACCAAGAGCAAGAGCAAGAACCAGAGGCAATGAATGATTCTATTTTTTATTAAGTAAGTGAGGAAAAGTATGCCAATTACATCGTTAGAAATTAAAGATAAAACCTTTGGTACAAAATTTAGAGGTTTAGATCCAGAAGAAGTTAATGAATTCCTTGATATTGTTGTACGTGATTATGAGGAGTTAGTTCGTAGTAATCATGATAAGGAAAGACAGATTAAAAGTTTAGAAGAACGCTTATCTTACTTTGATGAGATGAAAAATTCTTTGAGTCAATCTGTTTTGATTGCTCAAGATACAGCTGAAAGGGTAAAACAGGCAGCTCAGGAACGTTCAAATAATATTATTAAACAAGCTGAACAAGATGCAGAGCGTCTTTTAGATGAGGCTAAGTATAGAGCTAATGAAATTTTACGCCAAGCAGCAGATAATGCTAAAAAAGTAGCTGTAGAGACAGAAGAATTGAAAAACAAGAGTCGTGTCTTCCATCAACGTCTCAAATCAACAATTGAAAGTCAGTTGGCAATTGTTGAATCACCGGATTGGGAAGATATTTTGAAGCCTACGGCAACTTACCTTCAAACAAGTGATGAAGCTTTCAAAGAAGTTGTGAGCGAAGTTTTAGGCGAAAAGCTTCCTTCTCAACCTGAAGAAGACCCAATTGATGTGACACGTCAATTTTCTCCTGAGGAAATGGCGGAATTGCAGGCACGTATTGAAGCGAGCAGTAAAGAATTAGCTGGATTAGAGGAAGAACAAAAAGAAGATGTGGATGTTAGCACATCTTCTATAGAAGACTCTATAGAGGCAATTGTTGAAGCCAAGTCAAATTCTAAAGAAAAAAAATCAAAAAAAGAATCTATTTCGATTTTATAAGTTTAAAATGTGAGAACAAGATCTAACCAACTATATTTTCAGCGAGCGGGAGATGGTGTGAGTCCTGCAATCCCTAGTGGTTAGATTATCCTCTCTCTGTATCAAATCTGAAGAAAGTAAGATTTGACGTTTCCCACGTTACGGGAAAAGAGGAAAAGAGACTAGGTCTTTTTTCGAACAAAGGTGGTACCACGATTTTCGTCCTTTTTAGCGAGTCGTGGTTTTTATTTTGTCAATTTAAATTGAAGGAGTAACAATGAAACTTAAAGAAACTCTCAATCTAGGAAAAACAGACTTTCCTATGCGTGCTGGACTTCCTACTAAAGAGCCACTATGGCAAAAAGAGTGGGACGAAGCAAAACTTTACCAACGTCGTCAAGAATTGAACCAAGGGAAACCACATTTCACCTTGCATGATGGACCTCCATATGCAAATGGAAATATCCATGTTGGACATGCCATGAACAAGATTTCCAAAGATATTATTGTTCGTTCTAAGTCTATGTCAGGTTTTTATGCGCCTTATATTCCAGGTTGGGATACACATGGTCTGCCAATCGAACAAGTTTTGGCGAAACAAGGTGTCAAACGCAAAGAAATGGACTTGGTTGAGTACTTGAAACTTTGCCGTGACTATGCTCTTTCTCAAGTAGATAAGCAACGGGAAGACTTTAAACGTTTAGGTGTTTCTGGTGACTGGGAAAATCCTTATGTGACCTTGACTCCAGACTATGAAGCGGCTCAAATCCGTGTCTTTGGTGAAATGGCTAAGAAAGGCTATATCTACCGTGGTGCCAAGCCAGTTTACTGGTCATGGTCATCTGAGTCAGCCCTTGCAGAAGCGGAAATTGAATATCATGACTTACTTTCAACTTCCCTTTACTATGCTAACCGCGTCAAAGACGGAAAAGGTTTGCTAGATACAGATACCTACATCGTTGTTTGGACAACAACTCCATTCACCATCACTGCTTCTCGTGGTTTGACAGTTGGAGCAGATATTGATTATGTATTGGTACAACCAGCTGGCGAAGAACGTAAGTTTGTGGTTGCTGCTGAATTGTTGAACAGCCTGTCTGAAAAGTTTGGCTGGGCTGATGTTCAAGTTTTGGCGACTTACCGTGGTCAAGAATTGAACCACATTGTGACAAAGCACCCGTGGGATACAGCTGTAGATGAGTTGGTAATCCTTGGTGACCACGTTACGACTGACTCAGGTACTGGTATTGTCCATACTGCGCCTGGTTTCGGTGAGGACGACTACAATGTCGGTGTTGCCAACGGTCTTGAAGTTGCTGTGACGGTTAATGAACGCGGAATTATGATGGCAAATGCAGGTGCTGAATTCGAAGGTCAATTCTACGACAAGGTTGTACCAACCGTTATCGAAAAACTTGGTAATCTTCTCCTTGCTCAAGAAGAAATTTCTCACTCATACCCATTTGACTGGCGGACCAAGAAACCAATCATCTGGCGTGCAGTTCCGCAGTGGTTTGCCTCTGTATCAAATTCCGCCAAGAAATCTTGGATGAAATTGAAAAAGTCAAATTTCACTCAGAATGGGGTAAAGTGCGTCTTTACAACATGATCCGTGACCGTGGTGACTGGGTTATCTCTCGTCAACGTGCTTGGGGAGTTCCTCTTCCTATCTTCTACGCTGAAGACGGAACACCAATTATGACAGCTGAAACCATCGAACATGTGGCTCAACTCTTTGAAGAGCATGGCTCTATTATCTGGTGGGAACGTGATGCCAAAGACCTCTTGCCAGAAGGTTTTACCCATCCAGGTTCACCAAATGGCGAATTCAAGAAAGAAACAGACATTATGGACGTTTGGTTTGACTCAGGTTCTTCATGGAATGGAGTTGTGGTAAACCGTCCAGAACTCAAATACCCAGCAGATCTTTACCTAGAAGGTTCTGACCAGTACCGTGGTTGGTTCAACTCTTCACTTATCACATCTGTTGCCAACCATGGCGTGGCTCCTTACAAACAAATCTTGTCACAAGGTTTTGCTTTGGATGGTAAGGGTGAGAAGATGTCTAAATCTCTTGGAAATACCATTGCTCCAAGCGATGTTGAAAAACAGTTTGGTGCGGAAATCTTGCGTCTCTGGGTAACAAGTGTAGACTCAAGCAACGACGTGCGTATCTCTATGGATATCTTGAGCCAAGTCTCTGAAACTTACCGTAAGATTCGTAACACCCTTCGTTTCTTGATTGCCAACACTTCTGACTTTAACCCAGCTGTGGATGCTGTGGCTTATGAAGAACTACGTTCAGTTGATAAATACATGACTATCCGCTTTAACCAACTTGTCAAGACTATTCGTGATGCTTATGCGGACTTTGAATTCTTGACAATCTACAAGGCCTTGGTGAACTTTATCAACGTTGACTTGTCAGCCTTCTACCTTGATTTTGCCAAAGACGTTGTTTACATCGAAGGAGCTAAATCACTGGAACGCCGTCAAATGCAGACTGTTTTTTATGACATCCTTGTGAAAATCACGAAACTCTTGACACCAATCCTTCCTCACACAGCGGAAGAAATCTGGTCATATCTTGAGTTTGAAGCTGAAGACTTCGTTCAATTGTCAGAATTACCAGAAGCGGAAACTTTTGCGAACCAAGAAGAAATCTTGGATACATGGGCTGCCTTCATGGACTTCCGTGGACAAGCTCAAAAAGCCTTAGAAGAAGCTCGTAATGCAAAAGTAATCGGTAAATCACTTGAAGCACACTTGACAGTTTATCCAAATGAAGTGGTGAAAACTCTACTCGAAGCAGTAAACAGCAATGTAGCTCAACTATTGATCGTGTCAGATTTGACTATCGCAGAAGGTGTAGCTCCAGAAAGTGCAGTTAGCTTTGAGGATGTAGCTTTCACAGTTGAACGTGCAGCAGGCCAAGTATGTGACCGTTGCCGTCGTATTGATCCAACTACTGCAGAACGTAGCTACCATGCAGTTATCTGTGACCACTGTGCAAGCATCCTAGAAGAAAACTTTGCGAACGCAGTAGCAGAAGGATTTGAAGCGAAATAATTTACCAAAAATACAGGAGGTTCTCCTGTATTTTTTTAAAAAATAAAAAACTTTGGTAAAAATATGGTATAATATACCTTATTAACATAAAAGGAGATATTTATGAAGACAAAAACACTAGCGCAAGTAGATGGCTTTATTGGTGTTATTGCAGGAGCTTTTTTAGCTTTATCACCTATTTTTATGCTTGTTCTTATAACTATTTCTCGAGATGAAGATGTTGTAGGATTTGTATTAGGCGTTATTTTCATTGTGTTTTCTTTAGTGAAAATTGCAACCCTTATTCTTGGAATCCTCTCGCTTGTCTATTATAAGGACGATAATCGTATTTCATTAGCGCCATCCATTCTATTTATTGTTGGATCTGTAGTTGGCTTGATTCCTTTGCTTGGATGGATTGGTGGAATCGTCCTTGTCATCGGAGGAGCTTTGTACCTGTCAAGTTTGAAACAGTTCAAAATTGAAGGATAAGAGATATTTTAGGGGAAGAGTCAGAGA